>Ga0224555_1002231_pt1 | contig 23557 bp, 16 predicted proteins | sample 714S23034metaG_FD_180687 | JGI IMG/M metagenome (GOLD analysis project Ga0224555, IMG submission 180687) | Peat soil microbial communities from Stordalen Mire, Sweden - 717 S2 30-34 | ecosystem: Environmental > Terrestrial > Soil > Wetlands > Peat | place: Sweden: Norrbotten County, Stordalen...
TAGGCCCGAGAGCGCGGCCAAATCCAACACCCGTGCTGTTCCCGCTCATCAGGATCGAAGTCGCTCAATCAAAGTTTGGTGCATTCCAAGTTGGAAAATGGCCAGTTGCACCACAGGCAGCTAGGGATCGGAGCAACGTGGCCCTCGAGTTCTGGAAAGACGGCCGCCTGGTGGGAAACAATCCGATTTCGTGGCATTTTCTCCGCGTAGCCGGTGACTCAGGCGTAATGTGCAAACGGGCGCCAGAGCATTGGTCTCCCCATATCGTCTGACTCTGATCACCCATCCGTGCCATTGAGGGTTGCGCCAGGCAAGTGTCAGGATTCCCGTATGCGAGTCAATCTCATCACTCAACCGTCCGGTCCCTCCGCATCAGGCGCAGGAACAATTCCACTCTCGCTGACAATCCGCCCAGCATGCGGGTTACCCGGCGATTACCAATGCCCAACCGATAGCGCGGCGCTGTTGCTATTGCTGCGGCAACAAACGGATCTGCCTGCTTACGTCCTCCAGTGTTTTGAAAAGAACCTGCGCGCCCCACTCGGTGCGCGGCTGCTGGGCGTGGAACTGAGTGACGGCGTCCTCACGGATATAGGCTACTTCATTGACTAGTACCGTGACTGCATGATTTGGAAATGTCGATCAGAGCAGGATGGGTGCCCCAGGTCTCGCTTTTGAGACCTGCGAGACGACATATCCGCACGGTCGCGGTACTAGAGCGTAAAACTGCTTCTGCGGACGTGGCGCTCCGCCGTTGCCATCGAACGCGATGACATTCCTGTCCGGCTGCCACGTCACCCAGGCTTCGGCGCCCATGTCGCGAATATCCAATCGCACCGTGTCCGCCATGAATGATGCGCCCCACATTTCGGTTTTGTCTCCCTGGTTAGGAAAGCAGCAACCCACCTCGCTCATCCAAATGGGTTTGTGAAGCTTCTCGGCCAGTAGCTTGTACTCCCGCAATCCCGCAGGATTGTTCGCCGTATGGTAATCGTGCGTATTGAACCGGCCTAGCGCTACACGCATTGAGATAGCGGGCGCGTCACCTGCGCCGCCGCCTCATTACGTCTTCGACTGGTAGACTCTGAAGAACGGTGAGTCGATCTCATCTGGCGTGGCTGTTCACGAGGCCGGGATGCACACCGTCAGGAAGCGAGCCATGTTTCTTACCACAGAAGACCTTCGCATCAAATGGACCAAAGTCGTTCTTCCCCCCGCGTTTCTTGAGGAAGAGCTCCCCTTGACCGAAGCTTCCTCATCCACCATCATCCACGCCCGCAACGAGGTTTCCGAAATTCTCGCCGGGCGCGACCCGCGACTGCTCGTCCTGGTCGGCCCTTGCTCCATTCACGACACCGAAGCCGCACGCGAGTACGCCGGCCTGCTCAAGAGCGCAATCGCGGAGCTTTCCAGCGAACTGCGCATCGTCATGCGTGTGTACTTTGAGAAGCCCCGCACCATCACCGGATGGAAGGGGCTCATTAACGACCCCTATCTCGATCAGTCTTTCAAGATCAATGATGGTCTGCGCCTGGCGCGGCGCCTGCTGCTGGACTTAGCCGAGATGGGCGTTCCGGCTGGAACGGAATTCCTGGACATGATTTCGCCTCAGTACGTTGCAGGTCTGGTGAGTTGGGGAGCCATCGGAGCTCGAACCACCGAGAGCCAGGTTCACCGTCAACTGGTCTCGGGAATCTCCTGCCCGGTGGGCTTTAAGAATGCGACCTCCGGCGACGTACAGGTCGCAATCGACGCCGTCCTCTCTGCTGCTCATTCCCACACGTTTCTGGGACACACCAAGTACGGTCAATCCGCCATCTTCGTCACCACCGGAAATCCCGACTGTCACATCATCCTGCGGGGCGGCAGAAAGATGGTGAACTACACGGCAGAGGCCGTAGCCCAGACCTCCCTGCAAATGGAAGAAGCAGGGATCGAGCCGCGCATCATGATCGACTTGAGCCACGCCAACAGCAACAAGGACCACACCCGGCAGGCGCTTGTGTGCCACGATGTCGCCCGGCAGATTGCCGATGGCAACCGCCGCATCATCGGCGTCATGATCGAGAGCAATCTGGTCGCTGGCTCCCAGCGGATCATCCCAGGGCAGCCGCTGGTCTATGGGCAGAGCATCACCGACGGCTGCATCGACTGGGCTGAAACTCACACGCTGCTCAACGAACTCGCCGCTGCCGTTCGAGCCAGGCGAACCGCTGAGCAGTCCGGGAGCCCCACTTCTCGATTTTGAGAGGTGGGAATGTACGACCTGAGACCCGCCGACCAATCTGTCCGCGCGCGTAAAATTCAATGTTGGAGCGGCGCAATCGTGGGATAGTCGCGAGACGGCAGTCCAATCCATTTGGGGGCCCACCTTCGATCGATTCAAGACATGGCTATCTGTGGGTAAGTGAGAAGCCAGGGTGGGGGATTGAGATTGATGAGAAAGAGGCAGCCAAGTCGCCGTTTACAGCCGGCCCTTTCAATGGTGGCTGGGGAGAGATACGGCTGCGGGACGGCATCGTGATCAAGCAGTGAGGTTTAGGCATGCCGGTACCAGTCCGGCCCTGTGCCGCCCCTGTGACGGTTCAGAAACGTATGCGCGGCCGGGTGTGCGCGCGAAACAGGATTTGAATATGGAGAGCTGCATGAGAAATGGGATTGTATCTACATTGTTGGCCTTTGCCGTTCTGGCAGCATCCCCTGCAATGAGCCAGGTCAAGATGACGCGCGACCAAATGCTCTTTTACACCTCGGACTGGAAGGGCGATCGATTCCCGGATGGACGCCCGAAGTTGCCGGACGCACTGCTCAAACGGGCAGTGGACATGTCCATTGAAGACATTTGGGACTTTCTGCGCGCGCAGGGCTATCAAAATCAATTTGAGGGGGGCTGGCAGGCGCTTCACATTGAAAAGCCCTTTGCCGGCCGCGCGCTCACGGCGCAATATATGCCCATCCGGCCGGATATGGCCAAAGCCATTGCAGCCGAGGGAAAGGCGGAGGGACGCGTGGGTGGAACCAATATGTGGCCCATCGATGAATTGCAGATCGGCGATGTCTACGTAGCGGACGGCTTTGGAAAGATCGTCGAGGGTACTTTGATCGGTTCCAATCTCGGCAATGGAATCGCCGCGCACACACATACGGGATTTGTGTTCGACGCCGGCATAAGGGACCAGGAGGAGAACCGCGAGATTCCGGACTTCAATGGGTTTTATCGGGGCTACGATCCCTCCGCGTGGGCCCAGATGGAATTGACGGCGATCAACGCGCCGATTCGTATTGGACGGGCGGTCGTGTTGCCGGGGGACCTGGTCCTGGCCAAGACGGAAGGAGTTCTTTTCATCCCGGCTATCCTGGCCGAAGAGGCCATCGGCGTGGCGGAATTCACCGGGCTCAAGGACGACTATAACTTTGAATTGAACCGCCAGGGCAAGAATGGAGCTCAATTCGAAGGAGGATGGACTGCGGAAAAATATGACGGCTTTGCCAGGTGGATCGAAGCTCATCCCGATAAGCTGAAAATGCCGCGCAGTGAATTTGACGCCCTGTTGGCCAAGGCAAAGGCGCACGCGGAGCATTGAGCTTTGTTCGCTGAACCTGCAGCCCCATTGAAAGGGCACGGCTTGACAAGCGTCCCGGGCGGCCCGGAGATAGAATGGGCGTTGGCCTCCGAGGGAACGGGTGTGCGAGCAAGCCGGCCTCTTATTGAACCTGATCGGAGCTTTACGGTTCTGAAATTGAAAAGATGAATAACCCGGCGAGAAATCCCGGCTACTGGCCGCCTGTACGTTACTTGCTCGTACTGTGGCTGCTCGTCCTGAGCGCCGTGGCCTACCTGGATCGCACCAATATCTCCATTGCCGGTGTCGAGATCGCCAGGGAATTCAAGATCGATAATGCTCATCTGGGATGGGTCTTCAGCGCATTTCTCATCGGTTATGCCGCTTTCCAAATCCCCGGCGGAGTCCTTGCACGGCGCTTTGGCTCGCGCCGCGTGCTCGCGCTCAGCGTCATCTGGTGGGGAGTTTTTACAGCCCTGACCGCGCTGGTGCCTCCAGGCATGCGCGGCGCTCTGCTGCTCCTGATCCTGGTTCGGTTTGCATTGGGAGCCGGCGAGGCGATCATGTATCCGGCTGCAAACCAGTTTGTTGAGCGCTGGTTTCCCATCGAGGAGCGAGGCAAAGCAAACGGCATCATCTTCGGCGGTGTCGGGCTGGGAGCCGGACTCACTCCGCCATTGCTGACGGCCATCCTCCTGCGTGATGGGTGGCGTGCGTCCTTCTGGTCCTGTGCGCTCGCGGGACTGCTGGCGGGAACGGTGTGGTACCTGGCCGCGCGCAATACTCCCGAGGAGCACGCGTGGGTGCGTTCCGGAGAGCTTGAAACCATTGTCCGCGGCCGTGGCGACGCATTGAATCGAACCGCGGGACAGTACAGCCGGTCCGATCGCAGGCCCGGGACGCCGTGGACAAGAATCTATTCGAGCAAGGAGATTCTGGCCCTGACATGGAGTTATTTCACCTACGGCTATGTGGCCTGGATTTTCTTCAGCTGGTTCTATATCTACCTGGCCGAGGTGCGCGGCCTTAACCTGAAGACCAGCGCGGTGTATTCCATGCTTCCCTTCATCGCCATGACGCTCGGATCTCTCTCTGGTGGCGTAGCCAGCGATTGGTTCGCGCGCCATCTCAATGCTCGAACCGGACGGTGTCTTCTGCCGGCGTTCGCCCTTGGATGCACCGCGGTTCTTCTTCTGGTGGGATCGAGAGCGGCTAACGCCCAGGTTGCAAGTGTTGTGCTGGCATGCGGGGCCGGCGCTTTGTATCTATCGCAGAGCTGCTTCTGGTCAGTCACTGCCGACTTTGCCGGAGAGCACGCAGGAGTCGCCTCCGGCACCATGAATATGGGCGGTCAAATTGGCGGGGCCGTAACTGCCTCGCTCACGCCGTTGATCGCATCGCATTTTGGATGGGAGGCATCTTTTCTGACGGCCGCCATCTTCGCGACATCGGGCGCGCTAGCCTGGCTCGTCGTGAATCCCGACGCCAGGCTTTCGGCAATCGGCGGTTCACAGCCTGCAAGGCAGCCGGAGAGCTCCTGATTAAGCAACTCCGTTGATCCGCTCCGTGTTTCGCGGTCTCACCAGGCTTTTTCGAGCACCAGGGCTGCCTGAAGCATAGCCTTCGCATAGGCGATGTCGTAGACGTCGCCGGCATATCCACCGCCCCCCGGATAGCCGTGGATGGGCCCGCGTACGCGGTCGTAATCGAGGGCGCGCGGATGTTCAGGATAAAGCTCTCGCGAATACTTCAATCTCCTCCGTCTACACAGACTCACAGGCTCGATGTTGAACCGGGGAGCAAGTCCGGCATAGCGAGCTTGATGGGAAATATTCAGCCTGTCAATTGGCGAGTCGATACGCGGAGCGATCGACCCATGCAAGCTCGGGAGTAGGATGGGATACGAAAGTTTTTGGAGGAAAGAGTGAACATGTCCGATGACAACAGGCCCACATTCAATCGTCGCAGCGTTTTAATGTCCTCTTTGGCCGTGCTGGCCGGCGCAGTTCTTGGCCGGACAGCAGAGGCCGCGGAGCCCGCCATCAAGAACGTGAACCTCGCCTCCAGCCCGTCCACCTTGAAGATTTCCGACATGCGCTATGCGGTCGTGGTCAAGCCGGGGCCCAGCCCCTGCGTCCTGATTCGCATCGACACCGACCAGGGCGTGTATGGCCTGGGTGAAGTGCGCGACATCGCAGGCCCTCAGTACGCAATGGTGTTGAAGAGCCGCATCGTCGGCGAGAATCCTCTCAATATCGACTATCTCTTTCAAAAGATCGCCCAGTTTGGCGGCGGCGCGCGGCAGGCAGGCGGTGTATGCGCTGTGGAGATGGCGCTTTGGGACATCGCAGGCAAGGTATACAACATCCCCGTCTACCAGATGCTCGGCGGCAAATGGCGTGAATCCATCCGCATCTACGCCGACACAACGGAGTCGCTGGACCCGGCGGAATATGGGCGCCGAGCCAGGGAACGCAAAGCGATGGGCCTTACGTGGATGAAGATGGACCTGGGCATCGACGTGCTGAAGGGAATACCGGACACCGTGATGCAGCCTGCCGGCCTGGACAAGTGGGAACAGCACAACCAGCCTCACCCTTTTATCGCCACCGAAGTGACCGACAAAGGGATCGACCGTCTCTCGGAGTACGTTGCCGCGGTGCGCGACAACATTGGATACGAAATGCCCTTGTCGATGGATCACCTGGGCCACATCGGCGTCAAGTCTGTCATCCGCCTGGGCAAAGCGTATGAGAAATTCAACTTGGAGTGGATGGAGGACGTCATTCCATGGTACTACACCGACCTGCTAAAAGAAATTAGAGAAGCCAGTCCAACGCCCATCCTGACCGGCGAGGATATCTATGAATTCACTGACTTCGAGACGCTCTGCAAGGAACACGCCGTCGACAAGATTCATCCCGACCTCGCAACCTCCGGCGGCATTCTGCAGACGCACAGGATCGGCGACATGGCCTATCGCTATGGCGTGCCGATGGCCATGCACTTTGCGGGAACGCCGGTGGGTTGCATGGCCTGTGTCCATTGCGCCGCGGCCACGCGCAACTTCCTGGCGCTTGAGAACCACTCCCTCGACGTGCCTTTCTGGCAGGATTTGGTTACAGGCATTGAGAAGCCCATCATCGACAAGGGCTTTATCAAGGTTCCGGATACCCCCGGCCTGGGAATTGCCCTGAACGACGATGAGTTGAAACGGCATCTGAAGCCTGGAACGGGGTACTTCGAGCCCACGCCCATGTGGGACGAACCGCAGTCCTGGGACGACGCTTTGTTCAGCTGATACCTTCGCGGGCCAGCCGCGCTGAATCCCTTGCCCGTCTTCCGTGCTCAACCCCGCGAAGCCGGTTGTTCTCGAACTGTGTTCCGCATCAGGCGAGTATTCGCCCTTAGCTGCAACCACTGGTCGATCCGCAGCTCATGCAGCGGTAGCAACTGCCGTTGCGGACCATGATGGCGCCGCAGGTTGGACAACTGGGTGCGTCGCCCATCTCGTACATATCGCGCATGGCGTCGGCCGCATGGTAGATGCCGCGATCCTTCAGATTGGGCCCGTGCGTGGGGCTGGCCGGCGAAGCTTGCCTGGCCTGAGCCACCGGCGCAATGCCGCCGCCTCCTGCCGCGCCGCCGCTCTGGCCGCTTATCTGATTCAGGCGCTTGGCTACCTCCTCGGCCAGCCTGGCCAAGTGGTGCTGCGACGCGACCGCCTCCTCCTCCGGCTCGGCATCCGGAATCAGGCTGGGCGAGGCGGGCAGTTGCGGCGCCTGCGGAGTCAGTCCGGCAAACAGCATCAGTTGCATGCCTGAGAGGAAGCGCAGATTCAGCCAGCGGAAGATGTAGTCCATCAGGCTCTTGGCGTAGCCGATCTGCTCGTTGCCGGTCCAGCCGGAGGGCTCGAAGCGGGTGTGGGCAAACTTCTCGCACAGCACCTTCAGCGGCACCCCGTGCTGCAGCGCCAGCGAGATCGAGGTGGCAAAGGCGTCCATCAGGCCGGAGACGGTCGAGCCCTCCTTGGCCATCTTGATGAAGATCTCGCCCGGCTGACCGGTGGGGTAGAGGCCGACGGTAATGTAGCCCTCGTGTCCGGCGATGGAGAACTTGTGGGTGATGGAGGCGCGCTCCTCGGGCAGACGGTGGCGCACGGCGCGAGGCGGACCGTTCTGGTCCTGCGCCAAATCCTTGGCCAACTCCTGCGCGGTCCCGATTGCCGCCGAGGCCGTAATCACCGGCGAGGCGGCAGCCTTGGCAATCTCCTCCAGCGCGTTCTGGAAGGCCGCGGCGGCTGCGATCACCTGCCTGGCGCTCACCTCCAGCTTTTCGCCGATCTTGGCCTCCAGGACCTTCACGTCCGCCTCTGCGGCTGGCTGGCTGGCTGCCAGCTGCGCCAGCACGCGGCTGCCGGCAGCATCCAGAGCCGAGGGCTCCCGCCTGGCGTCCATGCTGGTATTCAGAGGCTGGGTGCCCTTGGAGCCGTCGCGGTAGATGGCCACGGCCTTGATGCCCTGTCGCCAGCTCTCGGCATAGGCCTCGGCTACTTCCTCCACGCTTGCCTCTTGGGGCAGATTCACCGTCTTCGAAATAGCTCCGGAGAGGAACGGCTGCGTCGCCGCCATCATCTTGATGTGGCCCAGGTAATGGATGGTGCGGGTGCCCTTGAGCGGCTTGAAGCTACAATCGAACACCGCCAGGTGCTCCGCCTTGATCCCCGGAGCTCCCTCTATGGTGCCGGTCGCGTCGATATAGCTGACGATGGCGTTCACCTGCTCGTCGTCGTAACCCAGCTTGAACAGCGCGGCGGGCACCGTGTTGTTGACGAGCTTGATATTCCCTCCGCCGACCAGCTTCTTGTACTTGACCAGGGCCAGCTCGGGCTCAATGCCGGTGGTGTCGCAGTCCATCATGAAGCCGATGGTGCCCGTGGGCGCCAGAACCGTGGTCTGCGAGTTGCGATAGCCGTGGCGCTCGCCAAAAATCAGCGCCGCGTCCCAGCTCTCGCGGCTGGCCTCGATCAGGGCGTCGAACTGCGGCACGCTGAAGGGCTCGCCGTTCGTGCGCGACGTGCCGATGTTGTTCACCTCCGCGCGGTGCATGCGGATCACGTCCAGGAACGGCTCCCGGTTGACGGAGAAGCCGGGGCAGGCGCCACCCCGGCGATCGACAGATGCGGTCAGCGGGGTGGCCGAGGCCAGCGGCGGGCAGTGGGCCGCAATCACGGCCGACTGCAGATAGGCCTGGCCGGACAGGATGGCGGTGAGGCCAGCGGCCAGGTCGCGGCCGGTTGCCGAGTCGTAAGGCAGGCCCAGGGCCATCAGCAGCGCCCCCAGGTTGGCGTAGCCCAGCCCCAGCGGCCGGTAGTCGTGGGAGTTCCGCGCAATGCCCTCGGTGGGGTAGCCCGAGTTGTCCACCAGGATCTCCATGGCCGTGATCATCACCGAAATCGAGTGCCGGAACGCGGCAATGTCGAACACTCCCGCCGGGGTCAGGTACTTCATGAGGTTGAAACTGGCCAGGTTGCAGGCCGAGTTGTCAAGGAACATGTACTCCGAGCAGGGATTGGAGGCGTTGATACGGCCGCTGTTCTTGCTGGTGTGCCAGCGGTTGATGGTGGTGTCGAATTGCATGCCGGGGTCGCCGCACAGCCAGGTGGCCTCGGCGATCTTGCGCATGATGTCGCGCGCCTTGTAAGTCTTCACCGGCTGATGGCCGTTGACCGTATAGGTGGTGAACTCGCCGTCGCTCTCATAGGCGCGCATGAACTCGTCGCTCACCCGCACCGAGTTGTTGGCGTTCTGGAAGAAGATGGACGAGTAGGCCTCCGAATCCGGCCCCGAGCCGTCGTAGCCGGCCTTGATCAGCGTGAAGGCCTTGGCCTCTTCCCTGGCCTTGCAGCCGATAAACTCCATGATGTCCGGGTGATCCACGTTCAGAATCGCCATCTTGGCGGCGCGCCGGGTCTTGCCGCCGGACTTGATGACCCCGGCGAAGGCGTCAAACCCGCGCATGAAGCTGAGTGGACCGCTGGCGGTGCCACCTCCCGACACAGTTTCCTTGCTGGAACGCAATGAACTGAAATTGGTGCCCGTCCCGGAACCGAATTTGAACAGCAGGGCTTCAGTCCTGGCCAGGTCCATGATGCCGCCCATCGAATCCTCAACGGAGTTGATGAAGCAGGCCGAGCACTGCGGATTGTGGTAGCCGGTCGCGGAGTACTTCACGCCCCCGGTCACCGGATCCCAGTGCCAGTTCTGCCCAGCCGCGTCCGGCTCCAGCCGGTCGCACCCCAGGTTGAACCACACCGGCGAGTTGAAGGCCGCCTTCTGCGTCAGCAGCATGTGCGCCAGCTCATCGTGGAAGATGGCCGCATCCTCCGCGCTGGCAAAGTAGCTGCCCGCCAGGCCCCAGTCGCGGATGGTCTCCGCCACCCGCCCCACCAGTTGCCGCACTCCGCTCTCCCGCTCCGGCGTGCCCATCTGCCCGTGCAGATACTTCGAAGCCATGATATTGGTCGCCGTCATCGACCAGTCCACCGGAACTTCCACGTCCTTCTGCTCGAAGATCGTGTTCCCTTTGGTGTCGGTGATGGACGCCGTGCGCCGTTCCCACTGAAGCTCGTCGTAGGGCGAAACCCCCTCCTTGGAAAAACGCCGGGTGAACGTCAGCCCCTTTGGGGTGGTTGGAGTCTGGAGGGCAGTGCTGGAAGTTTGCAGGTAGGCTTCGTTCATGGAATCCTCTCAATCGGCAAAAATCGGTGAATGCCTTGCCTCAACCGGGCGCAATACGGCCAGGAAGCGGGCAAAGTGGATCTTTTAGAAAGAACGGAAACGGGGAATTGAAATCACCGCGAGTTCTCTTCTCTCAGCGGTCTGCCGGCGGCTCTTCACGCCAGTCTTCATTTCAATCTGATTACAGCCGCAGATGAAAAAATACCGCTCCCTGTGGTAGAAGTCAAGAACAAACCACAATATCTTGTATTTCAATGACATTCAGGGCATCTGATTTCTAAACACCCGCATTTGCCTGTGGAAAGCTCCATACAGCCTTGCGCGGCGCAGACTTGGGGTCCCATTTCTGCCCCGAATCCTCTGCAGCCTGTGGTCTGGCCGGCGTTTTCGGCCTCATCCTGAAGCCTAGTCCTTGCCGGGACCAGGCACAAGACGCAAGAACGGTGCAGTTTCCCTTGATGCCTGTGCGAGTTGTGGACATCGTGCCTGGAATAGACCGCGGCAGCCTCCATTCCGGGGACCGGAGATCCCGCCCGGCCTCTTTTGACCCCCGCAGAAAACCGCCTCTCAATCGACTCGGGCAACCGGTTCCCCGTTTGCGGGTGGCCGATTCTGTTATCTTTGTTGATAATCCCGAGAGAAGCCATGACCAGGATTTGCAAGCAACTCGTAGCCGGACTGTTCCTCACCTTCGCACTCATCTCCACGCTTGCCGCGGCCCAGGACGCGGCAAGCGGTCTCGACCCGGCCCTGCTGGCCAAGGCAAATTCAGGCGACGCAGCCTCGCAATTCCAGGTCGCTGTCGAATACCAGAAGGGCGACCTCGTCCCGAGGGACTTCGTGCAGGCTGAAATGTGGTACCGCAAAGCGGCCGAGCTGGGCGACGCCAGGGCGCAATACAACCTCGGCCTGCTCTACCTGCAGAAGCAAAGCGGGATCATGAAAGACGAGGCGCAGGCCGTCACGTGGCTGCGCAAAGCGGCCGATCAAGGCAATTCCGGGGCCCAGGCTTCCCTGGCCCTCTGCTACAGCCAGGGCCATGGGGTCCTGCGGGACGATGCACAGGCACTGGCCTGGTATCAGAAAGCCGTGGCCCAGAACAATACGGACGCCATGGTAAACCTGGCCCTGCTCTACGCCCGCGGACAGGGAGTTCCGAAAGACGACAGACAGGCGTTCGATTTGACCTCCAAGGCGGCCGAGCTGGGCGCGGCCAATGCGCAATATCAACTCGGCATGGATTACGATTTGGGCCAGGGCATCAAGAAGGACAAGAACCAGGCCATGGCCTGGTATCGCAAGTCCGCCGAACAGGGAAACTCCTGGGCGCAATACAACCTCGGCCAGCTCCTCGGTTCCAACCATGCGGAGGCCTATTTCTGGCTGAGCCTGGCGGTGAACCACCTGGTAGATACGCAGGCTCTCGAAAAGGCAACCGAACTGCGCGATGCCGCCGCAGCCAAGCTGAAGGCCGCCGAAAAGGCGGATGCCGATCAGCGCATCGACCAGTGGCATGCAACGCCCGCGACTCATCCGTAGGAACTCTGGACAGGCCTGTTACTAGTACCGTGACTGCATGATTTGGAAATGTCGATCGGAACAGAACGGGTGCCCCAGGTCTCGATTTTGAGACCTGGGAAGTACAAATTCACACGGTCGTGGTACTAGGCCTTTGACCGCATAATTCTGTACCAAAACTGGGTGCCCCACCGGGGGCTCCTTGGGCAGCGCGTCTTTGTTTTTGCGCCTAGGGTGGGAGGCCGCGACACTCAATCACGCGTACGAAATCACACGGTCAGAGACCTAGAGCCCGGGCCAAGGGCTGATAGGCTGATTCTGTGTCCGCATCCAGCCCCACCCCCACCCAGCTCGATTGGAGGCCCGTCCCTCCACCCCGCCCGGTCACCCTCCGCGGCCGGTACGTCACCCTGGAGCCGCTCAGCGCCGAGCGCCACGCCGCAGCCCTCTGGCAGGCCACAGAGGGCCACGACGAGCTATGGACCTGGCTGGCGCAAGGACCCTACGCGAACGGGATCGAGATGATGGATGCACTTGAGCGTTGGCGGCAAGCTGAGAGCGCCGTGCTGCTGGCCATTGTGCCGGCGGAAACAGGCTTGGCCGCCGGCTGGGCCAGCTACATGCGCATCAAGCCGGCGCACGGGGTCATCGAGGTGGGCAATGTGTTGTTCTCCCCCTCGCTGCAACGGACGCGAGCCGCCACCGAGGCCATGTACCTGATGGCCGGCCACGCCTTCGACCGCCTCGGCTACCGCCGCTACGAGTGGAAGTGCAACGCCGGGAACCTGCCCAGCCGCCGCGCCGCCGCGCGCGTCGGCTTTACCTTCGAGGGCATCTTCCGCCAGCACATGGTGGTCAAAGGACGAAGCCGCGACACCGCCTGGTTCGCCATGCTCGACCACGAGTGGCCGGCCCGCAAACGCGCCTTTGAAGCCTGGCTCGACCCCGCCAACTTTGACGAAAACGGAAAGCAGTTGAAGAGCCTTTAGTGCACCCGGTCTTAGATCGCAGTCTCCGCGGTTCGCGATCAATACGCGATTGCCAATCCGATCTTGACGCCGTTTGCTCTCTGATAGGTCGGCGCGGAGAATCCCTCCGTGTAGGCAACGTTGAACTTGATATGCGGGCTCGCACCGGGCGAGTAGGTGAACGTGAGCACGTTCACGGCTTTCCAACCACTCACCGTTTCAAGGTAAGGAATCCCCGCATTGTCATTCACTGCCGTGTGCTCCGTTGTGAACAGGTACCTGCCAGTTATGTAGGATTCCACGCTGAAGTTCCTGTACTGATAAAGCCCGTCAATCTGAGGAACAAACCTCGCGATGGAGTAGGTGGGGAGAATACCGATGGTTGCCTTGGTCTTGGGGTTGGTCACGGTCGTTGTCGCCAGCGCCCCGCCGGCTTCGAAGCCAACATGAGGCGTGAGACTCCATCCGGCCTTCGGAGGACAGAACGCATCCTTGGGACAGTTGAAGTTACCCTGAGCGGGCATCTTCCATCCCGAATTCTTGTCTCTGTCGGCGAAGTATTTTTGCGCAATTCTCACAACTTGGGTTTCTTCAAGTGCTCTCCAACTGGGTACCAGATCCCCAACTGCCAGGAAATTCCGGTGCGACAACGCGAGGTTCGTTTCATAGGTGGGGGCAATGCTGACCGCTGTGACGACGCTACTTTCCTCATGAAACCAGGAAGTCGAAAAACCCGAGAAATCGATCACATCCTTAGCTGTCTGCCCGTTGATCTTGTTGTTGCCCACATTGGCAGTCGCGTTGGCCCATTTCACGATCACCGCTCCAGGGAGCAGTTTGGTTGGGGCGAACTGCGTCGAGGGACTATCTATCTTGCCGTCGAGAACCCAGGCTGGAGTTGTCCCGGTTCCAGCGGTCACCGTTCCATTGATCCAAAGCCAGGACAGATCCTTCGTCGCGGGCGCTTTAGCGGCAGTTACCGGCCCCTCCGTGAAAGGAAGCGGTGTATTCGATGTTCCCAGAAGGACGGTGCTGAGGTTGACAAAGCTACCGCCTTTCTCGTCGTTAGGCTCGGTAGCCCTGAGCGAAGCCCGAAGTGGAACGGAATTAACGCCGATTCTGCCGATGCTGTCAGCACTCTCGATTTCGCCATTTGCAAGACGCTGTCGATCAATCTCCATAACCTGAAGCTTGCGTGCATGAATCTGAGCGCCATGCAGTTCCACAACAATGTCAATGCACGTTGCGCCCGCCTCTGGATGAACGCAATCAGGCGCGATGAAATTGACCGCCTTGTCGCTTCCCGGCAAGGAGAAGGCGACCAGCGATTCAAATTTGCCTCCTTCGTTTGCATGCTGATTCGGAATGTATTTCACCTCTGGCGTTGTATCAATGGTTATTGGCTGAGCGAGGCAATCGGGGTCCGGCTTGCCATTTGGCAATTTGATCGCAAGACTGTATTGTTTGCCCAACTGGAATTCGCCCTGCTTTGAGTTCTGGTCGGTTCCAAGCGTAAGCAGCGTCCACCCTTGGTTATCCGGGTGGTCATGCGAATGAAGAGCCTTCAGAGTTGCAGTGAAGGTCGTCATGTTCGCCATGTTGACTACTGAAGCTGTGTCCGTTGAACTGCAAATCGGAAAGAGGAGCACCTCGGACTTACTCAGCACGACGTACTGCCGCTCGGACGCGGGCGCAGCGTCGCCGCGACCTGAAGCATAGGCGACGTTGCAGAAGAGTGCCTGAGCAAAAGCGAAAGCCAGAACAGAAAAGACAAAGCCTCTCCGTCCAGAATGTCTAGCCTGCATGATTGCTCCTTTTAGGCATGAGATCGGTTGAAGTCAAGTGCACGGCGCTACCAGCCAAGTTCATTGGCAAGACCGGCAACCGTGGGGTCAGCCAGGTTGATCAGGAGATTCTGGTTGATCGTTCCCGTATACCTGCCACGGTTCTCGTCACTGAGCATCGACGAAAGAATGATCGACCCCTTTCCGGGCATCGGAGGCGTGCCCCCACCTCCTGCTGTAGGCTCCCAATCCGGATATCGCAGGTGGCAGAGATCCTCAAGTTTGTCGTTCTTCTTGGGATAAGTGCCGCACCAATCAGCGACGACGTCAATACTGCTCTTTAGCGGAATGGGAGCCGCTGGGTCGTTGTTCTTCCCATTTGACATTGGCATACCTCCTGGAGCGGTGGTGAATGTGGTTTCTGCCCATCGAAGACGACGTGAGCGCCCGGCGCGTGGGGTCAGGCATGGTGCGCTGGAGACAGCCAGCCTTGAGCAGGACAACCCGCCTGTGATTTTCTGCTCAATGTTGGTGAAGGGGCCCGCCCGATGAGTTGGGGAATGAGCGGAGTGTAGCGGGCCATTCTGTTGCTGCCAAGCAAATAATGCGTTCTACTTGCCGAGGAGTAACGTTACGAAAGGAGCAAGACCAAAGTAATCTACGACCACCAGCCCAAACGTTAAAATGGCCCCGCCGCTCGGCGCGGGGCCGCTCCAGTCTCTGGTCGTCCACCAGTCAGGCTATGCAGGTGCCGGGCCAAGTGAGCTACAGGAACAAGGGCGCCGTCACGAAGGTAACGGTGCACAGCAGCTTGATGAGCGGGCGCCATCCTATCGAGCACGAGAAAACGCCGCCCGGCTTCAGGCGGCGTTTTCGTCGATTTTCGAAGACAGGAATCAGTTGCTTTCCTTGGATTCGATCCTCATTCCATAGAACGATTTCCGCACGAAGAACACCGACACCAGGAAGAATGCGACGGCCAGAATGTGTGTGAGCAGCGGATTGGCCCCACTGAGCGAGACTGCAAGCTCGACAGCAAGTAATCCGAACAGCGTAGTGAACTTGATCACCGGGTTCAATGCCACCGACGAGGTGTCCTTGAACGGATCGCCGACGGTGTCTCCGATCACGGTGGCGTCGTGCAAAGGAGTCCCCTTCTGTTTCATTACGACCTCTACGATCTTCTTCGCATTGTCCCATGCGGCGCCGGCATTGGCCATAAAGATGGCCTGGTACAGGCCGAAGGTTGCAATCGAGATCAGATAGCCAATAAAGAAGAACGGCTCAACGAACGCGAACGCAAGTGTAGCGAAGAAGACGGCGAGAAAGATGTTGAACATTCCCTTCTGCGCGTACTTGGTGCAGATTTCCACCACCTTCTTGCTGTCACTGACCGATGCCTTCTCCGCGCCTTCGAGGTGAATGTTGGCCTTGATGAACTCGACCGCGCGGTAAGCGCCGGTGCTGACCGCCTGGATGGAAGCGCCGGTGAACCAGTAGATCATTGCCCCGCCGGTGATCAACCCGAGCAGGAATGGCGCGTGCAGCAGAGAGAGGTTCGCGACGTCATGGGTCAGCCCGCCGGTCAGGGCCATGATGATGGAGAAGATCATCGTGGTCGCGCCCACCACGGCTGTGCCGATCAGCACTGGCTTTGCCGAAGCCTTGAAGGTGTTGCCGGCTCCATCGTTGGCTTCCAGCAGGTATTTTGCGCGTTCGAACTTCACATCGAAGTTGTAGTCCTTCTTCAACTCAGCTTCGATGCCGGGAACCGTTTCGATCAGCGACAGCTCGTAGATGGATTGAGCATTGTCGGTTACCGGCCCGTAGGAATCCACGGCAATGGTGACCGGGCCCATGCCCAGGAAGCCGAACGCGACCAGGCCAAAGGCGAAGACGGCTGGAGCCAGCATGAGGCCCGCCATGGACGGGCCCGTACTGAAGTAATAGCCCATTGACATGAGCGCGACCATGCTAAGTCCTAGCCAGTAGGCCGAAAAATTGCCGGCCACGAATCCCGACAAGATGCCCAGGGAAGCCCCACCTTCCTGCGCCGATTTTACGACCTCTTTCACGTGGCTGGAGTTGGTGGAAGTGAAGACCTTGACCAATTCGGGTATGAGGGCACCGGCGAGGGTTCCGCAGGAGATGATGGAAGCCAGCTTCCACCAGAGCGTTCCGTCCCCGAGAGTGGGGATCATGTAGTACGTGACGATGAAGGTCAGGACAATGGAAACGATGGAGGTGATCCATACCAGCGAGGTCAACGGCGCCTCGAAGTCCATTTCGTCCGCGGTTCCGTATTTCGCCTTGGCGATTGCGCCATTGAGAAAGTACGCGGCCGAACTGGAGACCAGCATGGCCACGCGCATGACGAAGATCCATACCAGCAGTTGCACTTGCGTGGTGGGACTCTTGACGGCCAGCAGAATGAATGCGATCAAGGCCACGCCGGTGACGCCGTAGGTTTCAAAGCCGTCGGCGCTGGGGCCAACCGAGTCGCCCGCGTTGTCACCCGTGCAGTCTGCGATGACGCCCGGGTTGCGGGCATCGTCTTCCTTGATCTTGAAGACGATCTTCATCAGGTCGGAGCCGATGTCGGCGATCTTGGTGAAGATGCCGCCGGCAATTCGCAGGGCCGCGGCGCCCAGCGATTCGCCGATTGCGAAGCCAATGAAACATGGGCCCGCATAATCGCCCGGGATGAACAAAAGGATGCATAACATGATGAGCAGCTCGACCGAGATCAGCAACATGCCGATGCTCATGCCGGCCTTCAGCGGAATCGCAAAGCATGGATACGGCTTGCCGCGCAACCCCGCGAATGCCGTCCGCGAGTTGGCAAATGTGTTCACGCGAATTCCGAACCACGCCACCCCGTAGCTGCCCGCGATGCCCAGGAGGCTGAACCCTAAGATGATCGGCAACGTAACCCAGATCGGTTTATTCGGCACCGGCGCCAGCCAGCCGAAGTACAGCGAAATAACGACCGCGATGAAAACCCAGAGCAGCAGAATGAACTTGCCCTGCGTCACCAGATAGGTTTTGCACGTCTCATAGATCAGTTCGGACATTTCGCGCATGGAGCGATGAACCGGCAGGTTCTTCAACTGCACATAGATGGTCAGGCCGAACAACAGGCCGCCGGCGCAGAACAGCAAACCGATCATCAGCAGGGCATGGCCGTTCATGCCGAGAAAATTCACGCTCGACAAATCCGGCAGTATCAGGTTGGCTTCGCCTCCGCCGCCTGTGTGTTCCGGCTGGGCGTAAGCGAACGTGGGAAGCAGCAGGCCCAAGCCAAGGAGGGCCGCCACGGTCTTGTACGTGCGCTTGACATATGCCTCAGCGCTTTCCTTGATGGCAACGGCGATCTGCAGCATCGCCGGAGTTCCTTTGTCCGAGCCGATGACCTGGCGCGCGAACAGAAAGGCCACAACGAGCGAAAGAACGCTCACGCCTAGAAAAAAATACACCCAATCCTGAACAGTCACATGTCCTCCCGAACTTAGGTTTGAAGCCGTATCACGGACGGCGCCTAAAAACGCGACCTCTCTGAACACAAGGGAAAAGCCACGGGAAGGTTATCATCCGCATGGACCGCTGTCGAGTGATTGCAGTCACACGGTTCCGGAATTGGTTTCCGGAACCGGGAAGGACCAATTTGGACGGGACCGTCTACAGTACCGGCGAGGGAGATTCTCGCGCTCCGGCTGCGCTCCTCCGCCAGGGCAAGCTACGACTGCTTCCCTGTTCAACAGGCGTCGCCGGGAGCCTTCGCCCACTATTGGACCGGAACGTCGAATTTGTCGTCTGGCAGCGGGACCTGCAGGTTCTGGTCGCCGGGGTTGCGCACCTGGCCGCCGGCAAGCGGGTGCAACTTGAAGAGCACCAGAAGATTACGGTCCGAATCGTCGAAGGCGCGAAAACTGGCCACCTGTTCCAGCGAAAAGCGGGAATGGAGGTCCTCGAGCGTGCCGGGATCAAGGTCGTTCCAGGCGGCGTACCATCCGGGCTGATAACGGGCCAGCTTCGCCACCAGGTCGGGAATTGCCGGGCTGGGCGTGCCGAAATCGTCGCACAGCGCGGGCAGGTGGGTCACCAGCGTGATCTGGTCGCCGCTGATGGAAACCAGCATCCGCCTGCCGTTGGGGTGCTCATCGATATACCGGGTCAGCCGCTCGGCAGCACCGACAAACGTGTACTCCGGATGCGCGGCGTAGGTCAGAGTCCAGGCGCCATTGATCCCAACGGCCAGCGCGGCCAGCCCGATCACCGCCCAGCCGGCAAAGCGCGCCGGCCCCGGCCGCATGGCGCGCACCAGGCCCGGACCCGTTTCCCCCAGCAGCGCCCCAGCCCCTTGCGCCACCACAAAAAAGCTGAAGAAGGCCACCACAGCAAAGTAGCGCGGCTGGGGATGGTCCTGGTAGGTCATGAACAGGATGTAACCGGCAGTTGCCCACACCGAGGCTCCAAAGACCGGGTCCAGCAATAGATTGCGGCCCCATGCGCTCCGCCAGCCCAGCACTGCGCCGGCCACCACGAGTCCGGCCAACGGAATGAGAAGACGATCCACCCACAGCATGCCGTGGAACGACCACCAGAAGCTCACCAGCGGCCAGTAGAACTCAGGCGGCTTGACGTAGGTGTTCACAAAGAACAGATACTTGTAGTCCGGCAGAAAGCCAAAGCCGGTCACGAGTGCCATCCACAGGCCGAAGGTGACGGCAAACGAGCCCGCAGCAGTCACCGCGCAGCGCAGGGCCAATCCTCCACCCCAAAGACGAAGACCTGTCCCTTCACCCCAGGGAGCAAAAATCGTTGGCCGCGCCCCACCCGGACGGTACCCGGCGCCCGCCCGAGTCCGCGGGATCTCCGGCGCAGACTTGCGCCTTTGCCAGAGCGGCAGCACCATGGCCCATCCCAGCGCCGGCAACAGAAACAAGGCGGTAGCCTTGGTGAGCATCATCAGCGTAAACAGCAGGCCGATCCACGCCGAGGCCCACAACGGGCGGCGCAGCCGCGGCAGACGGACAGCCAGATTCAGGCTCGCGAGCGTGAACGCGATCAGCATCGGCTCCAGAGTGGCCAAGCGGCTGAAACAGTAAAGGAAGGGACTGGTTGCCAGCAGAGAGAGCGCCAGCAACGCCATCCAGCGCGGCCCCCTGGTCCTGAGCAGCATGTAGCTCAGCACCAGATTGACAAAGAAGAACGCCACCGCCAGCCCGCGCGCGGCCTGGATCGTGACTCCGGTAAAGAAAAACAGAACCCACTCCAGGAACGGCCACACCGGCGCCGCCGGCGCGGGATTGAAGTCCCCCGGCAGATACCAGTGACCGAAGAGGTGGGCGCGGATGGCCGCGTTTCCATACCAGCCCTCATCGGTGTACTTGGCCCAGTCCATGTACCACGGTGAGTGGTTGGGAAAATCGGCGCGCAGATTAAGCGCGTGCAAAACCGCAAAACCACCGATCAGAACCAGCCAAACCGCGTAACCCCAACGTTTGGACGACCTCATCGGCACCGTTTCTCCGCTTGGTTTGAAGTATCGCAAATGATTGCGCAGGAAAGAATGTTCCGAGTATAACCCGACAGTTGCATTTCAGCGCCGGTTGCAGGGCAGTGGGTCGGTTTCCAGATAGGCGGCCACACACCCGGAACCCCTAAAGGAGACCGATAGATCTCTCACGGAGCGCAAAAGGCCTGATCGCCAAATGGCCGTTTGTCCGATCCACATTGTTCGCTCTGCTTGGTGCCATTGGATTCATGGGGCTACTCGGCCCGCAGCGCCGCCATTGGATCAACACGAGTCGCTTTCCAGCCTGGCGCAAACGCCGCAGCCAGTGCCGTCAGCAACAGCAGCAATGCCGCCACACCGAGGCTGAGGGGGTCCGTTGGACGCACTCCCACCAGCATGCTCGCGACCAGTCGCGCAAGCATCAGGCTCAGCGCCAGCCCCGTCGCGATGCCGCAGCAGGCCAGCTTCGCGGCATGCTCCAGAACGGTGCGCAGAATTACGCCTTTTTCCGCGCCAAACGCCATCCGTATGCCAATCTCGAATGTCCGTTGCGCCACCGAATACGCCATCGTTCCATAGACGCCCAGCATAGCCAGCAACAGACCAACTCCGGCGAAGGAAGAAATCAGCGCAGCTCGAAAGCGTTCCGCCGCAATGGACTTATTCACCATCGCATCCATGGTGGTAAAGCGCAGCGCGATCAACGGATTCTCCTGCGCGATCTTCTCCTGGACCGTATTCATCAGCGTCAGCGGCTTCACCTCGGTCCGCAGCACAATGTGAATCTGGTTGGCATAAAACGGGTGCTGTGTCATCGGCATGTAGAGCGCCGGGCCCGGCTTCTCCGCGGGCGAATCCTGCCGCACATCGCCCACCACCCCCACCACCGTCATCCATTTGTCTGAATCGAGCCCGCACTGGACCTGCTTGCCCAGCGGATCGGCGTCTCCGAAGCTCTGCCTCGCCAGGGACTCGCTGATCACCGTCACAAATGGGCTATCAAAAGTATCCTGCGCACCAAAGTCGCGTCCGCGTTTGATCGGAATCCACATCGCCTGAAAGTAGCCCGGACTGGCGACGCTGAAGTCGGCGTATGGCGAATGGTTGGTATCGATAGGCCCGGCGCCAGTCACAGTGTAGTACCCATTGGAACCATACGCACCGGTCGGCAACCCCATGATTCCCGCCACATGCTCCACGCCCGGCACCGCCGCGAGCTGCGCAAACAGCTCGTAAAACTGCTGCACAGCGCTATGCGCATCCCGCTCGGAGTGCGCCGGCGCATCCGCATCCACCACCAGCAACTGGCGCGTCTCGTAGCCCATATCGCGTGCCCTCAGCGTCATCATGGTGTGCAGCAGCAGTCCCGCGCCCACGGCAAGCACAAACGTAGCCGCCACCTCCGCAATCACCAACCCGTCACGGAGCCTGGCCGCGCCGTGCCGGCTCATGCCGCGCGAGGCGTCCTGCTTCATCACCCCTGCGGGATCTACCTTCGCCGCCCGCAGCGCCGGCAGCAGCGACGACACCAGAGCCGTCAGCACCGCGAGGCCAAGCGTGAACGCCAGCACCCAGCCGTTCAGGCGAATCTCATCCGCACGCGGCAGTTCCTTGGGAGCAATGGCCACCAGCACCCGCACCGCCGGATACGCCAGCAGCACGCCCGCCGCTCCGCCGATCAGCGAAACCAGCAGGCTTTCAAGAAGCACCGGTTGCATCACCTGAGCTCGCGACGACCCCAGCGCCTTGCGAATCGCAATCTCCCGCTGCCGCTCCATGGAGCGCACCAGTTGAAGATGGGTCACGTTTACGCACGCGATCAGCAGGATGAACCCGACCGTTGCCCACAGAAGCAGAAGCGTCGGCCGCACGTCTCCGGTCAGCGCCTGCTGCAGCGGCAGCGCGATCAGTTGCTTGTTTCGGTTCGCGCTGGGATACGCAGTCTGAAGCCGCTCGGAAATTCCATTCAGTTCTACCCGGGCCGTCTGAAAGCTGACGCCGGGACGAAGCAGCCCTACGGCCTTGTAATTGAATGCGGTCCGCCCCTCCCAAGCAGGCTCCTTCAATGGGCGAGCCTCCCACACCTGCGTTTGGGCGGGGAAATCGAAGGCCGCTGGCAACACGCCCGTAATCTCCAGCGCCTCATTCTCGATGTGCAGCAATTGTCCCAGCGCAGCTTGCGCGCCGCCGAAGTTATCGCGGGCAAACTGGTCGCTCACCAGGGCTGCATGATGCGCATCGGCATCCGTGAACAGACGGCCCGCAATCGGTTGCAGGCTGAAGACGCGCCAAAAGTTCGCGTCCGCAAAAGTCACCACCGTGTAAGCCGCGTGATCGCGCAACTGCACGCCTAAATTGCCGCCGTAGTATAGGCTCACTGCTTCAAGGCTCCGCGCCTGGTCGCGCACGTCTGCCGCATCCGGCCCGGTAACGCGCGGCGTGGTGTGCCCGCTATTTGTCCAATATGTGTCCAGAACCGCGAGTCTGTCGGCGTTCTGATAAGGAAGCGGCGCCAGCAGCACTGACTGGACCACGGTAAAGATCGCGGTGTTCGCGCCGATCCCCAAGGCCAGCGTGAGTGTCGCGGTCAGTGTGAACGCCGGATGCTTCCGCAACTGGCGCCCCGCAAAACGCAGGTCGGCCACCAGGGCTCTGGCAGCGTTCTCCCATCCATACGAGCGCACCCGTTCTCTGACGACTGTCATATTGCCTGCCTCCAGCCGTGCCGCCCTCCTGGCGTCTTCAGCGGTAAGTCCACGCGCCCTCCATGCCGACGCTGCTTCCTCAAAGTATTGCTCCACTTCCTCCGCCACGTCGCGGTCGTGTTTCGCCCGGTGCGTCAGTCTGCGCAGGCCGTAGGTCAACTGCCGCCAGAGTGACATGCGTCAACCCTCCGCCTTCAGCAATCGTGCGATCGCCGATGCCCGCCGCGTCCAGTCCGCGGTTTCATTTTCCAGTTGCTTCTTCCCCGTCCGTGTCAGCGAATAGAACTTTGCGCGCCGGGAGTTTTCGGTTTGGCGCCATTCGGCATCCAGCCACCCGGCGCGTTCCAGCCGTTGCAGCGCGGTCAGAACGGATCCCGGGTTCATTTTGAAAACTCCGCGCGAGATCTGTTCCACGCGGCGCGCAATGCCAAAGCCGTGCATCGGCTCCAGGCTCAGCGTCTTCAGAATGAGCATGTCGAGCGTGCCTTGAATTACATCCGTATTCAGATCGGTCATGGGAGAAAACGCTAGCATCGCTTCCATATGACTGTCAAGATGTGATTATCATATGGAGCGTCCTTGAGGAGGCAATGAAGTGTGCATCGATTGGCGGGTGGCCCACATCTCACTTACTCCTTACTGAACATCGCATAATATAGTGACAACTTTGGTTCTATGGCAGTAAGCTATAAGGCATGACACGACCAGGTGCGCCCCGACGTGATTTTGCGGCTATGCAAGAACGCCGCCGTCTCGCCGCG
>Ga0224555_1002233_pt1 | contig 23534 bp, 21 predicted proteins | sample 714S23034metaG_FD_180687 | JGI IMG/M metagenome (GOLD analysis project Ga0224555, IMG submission 180687) | Peat soil microbial communities from Stordalen Mire, Sweden - 717 S2 30-34 | ecosystem: Environmental > Terrestrial > Soil > Wetlands > Peat | place: Sweden: Norrbotten County, Stordalen...
AAGTGGCTTGAGCAATGTCGCGAATTTCTCTGGCGCCGGCCACTGGCATCTCTCAATGTTCTGCTCACCAGTCACGCGTGGCGCAACGACCACAATGGTTTCAGCCACCAGGCAACCGGATACGTAGTCAATGCATTGGAGCGCAGAAGCGAAGTGATCCGCGTGTATTATCCACCTGATTCCAATTGCCTCCTCAGCGTCTTCGACCATTGCATGCGCAGCCGCAATTACGTGAACGTCGTCACCTGCGGCAAACAACCTCAACTCCAATGGCTCAATATGGACGAGGCTCTTGATCACTGCTCGAAAGGCGCATCCACGTGGAAATTTGCAACCAATGATGGAGGCGGTGAGCCGGATGTTGTGCTGGCCTGCGCCGGCGATGTGCCAACCATCGAAACTTGTGCGGCCTCGTGGCTCCTGCAGAAATACGTTCCTGGTATCAAGGTGCGCGTCGTCAATGTGGTCGACCTCATGACTCTGATGTTCCCTGACAAGCATGCGCACGGGATGGACGAAATGTCCTTCGACGCGCTCTTCACTGAGAACGCGCCTGTCATTTTCGCCTTCCACAACAATCGCTGGCTCATTCATACCCTTGTTCACGGGCGCTCCAATGAAAGCCGCTTCCATGTGCACGGCTATATGGATCATGGAACGACCACCACCCCCTTCGATATGGTTGTGTTGAACGAGATGAGCCGCTTTCACCTTGCGCTTGACGCATTGAAGCATATCCCTCGCCTTCGCTTGCAGGCTGAGGATGCAATCAACTTCTTCAACCAGGAATTGCAACGCCACTACAATTACATCCGTGAGCATCTCGAGGACATGCCGGAGATCAGAAACTGGCAGTGGACAAAGGATTTCAGCGATGCCACCGCACCAGCTCCAATGGCCAAGGGACATCCGCAGAAAGCCATGTTCACCGATAGTTAGGCTCGATCCGGCCGAAATCGAGACGGAGGCCGCCATCGCATGAGGATTGCGATAGCGGTCTCCGCTTCTTGGACTTGGTACGCAGGGGGAGATATTGAACGATCCGAAGGCACCATCTACTTGGTTAAAGGTTGATGGAATCGACGCGCTGGTCGAGTTGGCGCTCAATCTCCACTGGTCCTGGAACCACGCCTCGGACGAGTTGTGGGAAGCGCTCGACAAGGAACTCTGGGAAGCCACGCAAAACCCGTGGGTCATCTTGCGGACGGTCTCTCACGAAAAAATCAAGGCTGCGTTGGAGGCCGTAGATTTCCGTCACCGTCTCGACTCTCTCCTTCGGCATAATCGGGAGTCCTATCGGGCAGAAGCATGGTTCCAGCGTAAACATGCAGGCGCTCCGCTCACCACGGTCGCCTACTTTAGCATGGAGTTCATGCTGAGCGAAGCATTGCCCATCTATTCGGGCGGCCTGGGAAACGTAGCGGGCGACCAGATGAAAGCGGCCAGCGACCTGGGTGTTCCAGTCGTGGGAGTTGGACTTCTCTATGGTCAAGGATATTTCCGTCAGGATTTCGATTCCGAAGGCCGCCAACAGGCACTCTATCCGGTTAATGATCCTGGCCAATTGCCCATCAGGCCGCTGCGACAGAAGAATGGAGAGTGGTTGCGGCTGCAGATCCACCTGTCGGGCGCACTGATCTGGCTCCGCTGCTGGGAAGTCTCTGTTGGAAGGACAAAGCTCTACCTGCTCGACACAAACGACTTCGCCAATACCGCTGCACATCGGGGAATCACCAGTGAACTCTATGGTGGCGATGCGGAGATGCGGCTGAAGCAGGAGATCATTCTTGGGATCGGTGGATGGCGCCTGCTGCGGGCGCTTGGTTTGCAGCCCGAAGTATGCCATCTCAATGAAGGTCATGCGGCGTTTGCAGTGCTTGAAAGGGCGCATTGCTACATGGAGGATCAAGCAAAACCGTTCGATCTAGCTTTGGCCATTACGCGGGCTGGAAATGTCTTTACGACACACACCGCGGTCGCCGCAGGATTTGATCGCTTTGACCCACAACTCATCAGTCAATATCTCAGACACTATGCGCAGGATGAACTTTGCATCTCGCTTGACGATCTGCTGAAGATCGGAAGGCAGAACCCTGACGACAACGCCGAGCCATTCAATATGGCCTATCTTGCTCTGCGTGGAAGCGGAGGCGTGAATGGCGTGAGCAAACTTCACGGGGAAGTTAGCCGGCAGATATTCCAGCCACTTTTTCCGCATTGGCCCCAGGCCGAAGTCCCAATTGGCTCAGTCACCAATGGCATTCATGTACCGACCTGGGATTCCGTTGAGGCCGACACGCTTTGGACAACAGCTTGCGGCAAAAAGCGTTGGCGCGGAGATCGCGCTGTCGAAGATGACATTCGCCTCCTCACCGACGAACAAATCTGGCGGATGCGGTCCACGGAGCGTGAGACACTGATTGACCGATTGCGTAAACGGTATGCCCGTCAGCTCGCTTCGGAAGGCGGAGACCCATCGATTGCAAATAATATCTTCGACGGAAATACTCTGACTCTTGGATTTGCGCGGCGCTTTGCGACTTATAAACGTCCCGATCTTCTCCTGCTTGATTCTGAGCGGCTGGTTCGCCTTCTCGCCGACCCTCAACAGCCGGTCCAACTGATTCTTGCCGGTAAAGCACACCCTCAGGATTTGCCTGGACAGGCATTGATCAAGAAGTGGAAAGACTTCATCCGGCGTCCGGAAGTTCGTTCGAGAGTCATCTTTCTGAGCGACTACGACATGATGCTGGCGCAGCACCTGGTGCACGGAGTTGATTTATGGATCAATACACCACGCCGCCCGTGGGAGGCTTGCGGAACGAGTGGGATGAAGGTTCTTGTAAATGGTGGCTTGAATTTATCCGAGTTGGACGGATGGTGGGCTGAGGCTTACTCCTCCGAAGTGGGATGGGCCATCGGTGACGGCAAAGAGCATGGAGACGATCCTGCCTGGGATCGCACAGAGGCTGAAGCTGTGTATGCTGCATTGGAGAACGAAGTCATTCCTGAGTTCTACGAACGGAATGAACAGGGCCTTCCGCTGAAGTGGTTGAGACGTGTCCGCGAGAGTATGGCAAGGCTGACGTCCCAGTTTTCGGCTACGCGAGCCATTCGCGAATATACCGAGAGCCATTATCTGCCTGCCGCATCGGCCTATCGCGATCGTGCCGCAGACGATGGTGCGCTCGGCTTGAGTCTGCTCCGCTGGAAGCAGGATCTCGATCGGCATTGGAGTACGGTGGGTTTTGTTAGTGTTCGGATTAACACCCACGATGGGCAGCACTTCTTTCAAGCCGGCGTTGCTCCTGGATCGCTCACTCCCGATCACTTTAGAGTAGAGCTTTACGCGGATCCAGCTCACGAGAAGGGCGCGACTTTCCAAGTGATGAACGCATCCGGCCCCTGCGCTGATAAGCCTGGCGCGTTCAACTATTCGGCTCAGGTCTCCGCAACCCGCCCCGCGAGCGACTACACCGCGCGTATCGTCCCCCACCATCCCAAAGCACTCGTGCCGCTTGAAGTGGGCCAGATTGTTTGGCAACGCTGATGACCAATCTCGGAATCATGGAACGGGCACGGAAACTCCTCGATGCAGCGGGTCGTCGCGCCTGGAACCAGGAGGTAAAGAACAGCCGAGCCACAGAAGCATCCAACACGAAGCGCAGTAGCGACACCGCGCAATCCATTCCTCAACCAATCTGGATGGAGACTGAGGCCCGAGTTACAGAGTGCCGTCATGAGCTTCCCAAAGTTAGGAAGTTGCCCCTGCGAGTCACCAGAGACCCTGACAATGTGATCGTTTCCTTCACCTGCTGCGCCCACGCACAGATCTACTACGACGACTTCAGATCGCCGGTTGCAAGACCGCAAGGTGAAGCCTTCCCTGTCTACTACAATGCCCTGAATCCGCGACGGAACACCCTCTCGCCATCTCAGTTCGTCAATCGGCGTCCGCGGTCAGATACCGCCATTCTCGGCTTCATACTCGTTTCGATCCTCTTCCTTGCCATGAGGTCCGGGTAAAACACGCGCTGAAGAGATTAGAGGTCGCGGCAACATTGAGCCGAGTCAGGTCAAATCCACAATCGACGGTAAAAGGAGGACAACATGGACCCGCTTCGGAACTCCGCCGACCATTGTGCTTCTGACATTTTAGGCGAAGGCGCAAGCCAGGCGTACCCACTGGGGCCAACGTTAACTCCATACGGCGTAAACTTCAGCATCTTCTCAGCCCATGCTACGAACGTCGACATCGTCTTCTTCGATCATCCCGACGCTCAACAACCGTCGAGAGTCATCAAGCTCAATCCAGTACTTAACCGCACATCTCATTATTGGCACATCTTTGTCCCTGGAATCGTGGCCGGGCAACTCTACGGATACCGCGTCGATGGTCCTGGTGAGGCGTCCGGCGGAAATCGCTTTGACTACCACAAAGTGCTGATTGATCCGTATGGCAAGAGCATTTCCATTGGCCAGCACTATGATCGGTCCGCTGCGAGTCGCCCCGGAGACAACACAGGGACCTCGATGAAGAGCGATGTTGCTGATTTGAGTACTTTCGACTGGGAAGGAGAACCTGCGTGGAGGCGGAGTTTACGATGCGGCGAAACCGGACGCAAAATGCAAATTGCACCCGGTGAAAGGCCCGGCGCGCGGACTGCGGCAAAGGGCGTGGAATCGGCGCTCGCGACTGTCCCGCCGGGCCAAGTGCCGGGGGCGGCGAGGATGGTCATTCGGGCTGCTTGAGCAGTTCGATTTCAGCCTGTTGCAAAGAAATGTCACCGGGAAGCGGCTGGAACCGCGAGAGCACGTCGTCGTCGTTCTGGGAAATGTTCTTGAAGAGTAGCGCGTGGCCCTGGATATGCACGTGGGTCTGGGTGATCTGCCAGACCGACTTGCCGGTTTCGCGGCGCTCGACATCGAAGGTACCGCCGGCCTTCAGATCGCCGAACACCCCGAAGACGAACTTGACGTCGTGAATGAGGCGGCCCTTGAGGCTGACGATGCGGTGCTGCGCGTTGTCGACCGTCATGTCCCCTTCCATGGCAGCGAAGACGCGGGTTTCCCAGTCGGGCGGTTGAAAATCGGGGTCCGGGCTGAAGTGCAGCGTAGTGTCGCTTGCGTTCCTGGCGGTGATGGTCCACACGAAGGCCTTGGGCAAGAGCCTCAGCATCTCCGCCGCCTGGTTGTCGTCATGATGGCCGGCTTTGCGCTGCCTGGCCTGCGTCTGCGCATCCTGGATAAAGCGATCCATGAGGCGATGCTGTGCGAGCGGGGAAAGGGGGCGGCCGTTCTGCCGGAGTACACGCCGCAGGTTGCCGTTGCTCGTTTCAGCCACCCACTGCGTGACCGAAGCGGAGGGGATCTCGTAATACAACCAGCGGGAGTGGTCGTCGCGGGCCGCGGTCAGCTCGGTCTGGACAGCCTGCCCGACGATTCCCTTCGCGTCCTGTCCTCTGGCGGCAACAGCGCAACCAGCCAGGATGGCCAACACCAGCCACTCTCCACGAACGCGCATGAGCTCACCTCCATTTTCCGAACCGATCCGAATTCTAGCCAAACATATTTGAAACCTGTCCCAACCCATCGTCTGTCCAATGATCTTGTTGTCAAGATGAGAACACTGGAGGCCGACCGGTGGGGACTTTCACGTAGCTGTTTGGCAGCCTGCTGCTCTTTGTACTCCACCGTTTTGATCGAGTGGCGATAAACGGTTAACTGAGCGGCGGCGCGACTGGCCATTGAACGCTTTATACCTTTACTCCCGCCGCGTTGGCGACTGCATCCGTTGGTAGCTCGTCCGGAACGTCGAGGCGCGCTGCGCCAATCCGATTGTCAGCCATGCCATAGTAGACGTCGAAGCGATCGGGGGCGCCCAGATCGTCGCGCCGATCGATGCCGGTAGGGAACACAACATGGGCGACAGTCCCGTGGCATTCTTCCGGCAGTTCTGGAGTGAGCACCGGTTCGGCCGACCGATAACGGATCATTTGCGGATGCTCCTTCGAGAGCACCATCACGCCGGCCGAATAGCAAAGATGGTGTTCAGAGGCGTTCGGTTGCGGCCTCTCGCTGACGCCATGATAGAGAATCAGCCAACCGTGCCGGGTCATGATCGGGGGCGTGCCAGCGCCGATCTTGAGCCTTTCCCATGCCGACACTGGAATTGCCAGCCGGTGATGGGAGGTAAACCTGCCAAGACGATTGAGGTCATGTCCCTGCAGGGCCATTGGGCAATACGAAATCCAGATGCTCTCCCGATCGAGATCCACCTCGCGGGATGTCGGACAACAGGCAGTCTCCTCCGGTCGAGTGCCTGGGAACAGTGGCCGATGAAGCATCGCCAGTTCCGGATGCTCGGATGGATTTGGAATTGCGACTGGGAAGAAACTGGCATCTTTGTCATCCACGTTGCCCAATTCCGTGCCGTGCCAATGCGCATAGGTTGCGAGACCGAGACGCTCCCAATGAAAGAGATCCTCCGACATGGCCAGGGCTATGCGCGGACCCTGGGGCGAAAATGCAGTGTAAGACATGATGTAGTGTTGAAGTGGTTCCACATAAGTCACGCGCGGATCCTCGCAACCGCCGCCGCCGTTGGGCCGGCGCTCATAATCAGCTTCCGGCTCGAGCGCGATGCCGAGCCTTTCGACGCCTGTCGGATCGCCGGTTTCATTGAACCGCACTCGTGCAATGCCTATGCGCGAATAATTTCCCTTCGCGACCAGCCGAGGGAACAAGTAGAGCTGACCGTCGGGTCCGCGGGCGGCAGCCGGATTCAGCACGCCTTCCACTTCATGCGGATTACCTGGTTCCGGCTCCATCATCATCCCCAGTCGTTGCAGCTTGAATCCACTCATCGAATCTCCTCGCGAGCGCACGCTCACTTATCGCCTAAGCAAGCGATGATTGTTTTGATGACCAGGTTGGTATCGTCAGGCCCTTTTACAGGGATTGAAACAACCCCCGCCTGTTCCGCCGGATAATCGTTCCCGCCGGGGAACAAAGCATCTCCGATGTAGACCATCTCTTTCAATGAAAGGTGGAGAGTGTCTTTTAGCTTTCCTATCCCGTAGGCTTTGTCGATGCCCGGCTTGGTCACATCGATCGAGGTTGCACCGCCCATGCGGATAGAAAACTCCGGGATAAGAGTCTGCAGGATCGTTGTGATCTTCTTCCGTTTGGCAAAATCGGGATCCCACTTTTCCTTTTCTGCCAAAGGCGCTTGCTGACCTAACGCGGAAAATGTAACCTGGCTTCCCCGATCCTCAATCACCTTTCCCCAAACCTTCTCTGTGTGAAAACCCGATTCGCCCGCAGCTTTGTTCAGAGAGTCGATGATCTTCTTTCTTTGCTCCGCAGTCAGATCCTCTGAATAAAGCTCCGTCCACTTCCCTTCGTACTGGAAGAATTTTGTCCCACAAGTTGGAAGCAGGGACAAGTTCGCGAGGAGACTGCCTTGGGGAAGATCCGTGAGAAGCTGCTTTTCAAACTGGGTCCACGCGCCCCCGGAGATGACTGCTACTTTGATGATGCCTAGGAGGTCATGCACTAATGCGGCCGTCTCGGGAGCCAGGGACGACTTACTGGGCGCCAGGGTTCCGTCCAGATCGAACACAATGAGTTTTTTCATTCATCCCCACCTCAGAGGGTTCGCAAGATCAACTTCAGCTTTCGCACTTTGCAGCATCGCACTGCAGCTAATTCCGCACTATCCCCAATTCCTTACGATCCATGGATTGCAATCTCCAACAGGGTTACTTCCTCGCTTGGTTGAAACGCACATACTCCAGCCTCTGCAGGTAAGAGCCAAACGTCTCCCCTGCCTACGGCATAAGGAAGGTCGGCATGTTCAAGCTGTCCTGAACCTCCAATGCAAACCAACACACGCGGCTCTCCTATGGCTCCAACTGGGAAGGACGCTTGACCGAGTAATCGCCACAGCCGGAATGGTTCGCAATCAAAGAGTCTCTCACGCTCAACGGGCATCGTCGTTTCTATGCGGGGCGCGACCAGACCACCGTTGCTTTCTTCAAAATCTACGCAGGCAAACGCCTGATCGACTTGAAGCGGCCGTGGTTCTCCAGTCTTCGCGTCGACATGGCCCCAGTCGTAAAGGCGGAATGTCACGTCGCTGTTTTGCTGGACCTCAAAGACAACAATACCGTTGCCCAAAGTGTGAACAGTTCCCGCAGGAATAAATACGGAGTCGCCCGGCTTCGGGACAATGCCCACCAGGCAATCGGCAATCGCACCGCCAGCGATGGAGTGCCGCAGACCGTCGGCAGACGTGCCAGGTTTCAAGCCCGCATAGATCTGGCTTCCTTTTTCCGCCTCGATCACGACCCAAGCTTCGGTCTTCCCCGTCTCGCCGGGTGGGATCAGGTCTGGGTAGGCGTCGCTGGGATGAACCTGCACGGAGAGCATCTCGTGTGCGTCAAGAAATTTGAGGAGCAGGGGAAAGCGGCGGAAGCGAGGAGCAAATTTCCCCATCAGTTGTTCTCGAAATTGTTCCATCAATTGACCGATAGTCAGCCCTTGAAGCGTTCCGTTGGCGACCAGGCTTTGGTGGTCGGAACGGTCGCTCAGCACCCACGCTTCGCCTATAGGTTCATCGCCCGGAAGCGGCGCGGAGAGCAAACTGGCCAGTCGGCGGCCGCCCCACAGACGATATTGATAAATAGGCTCGAAGCGCAAGGGATACAAAGGCATTTGACCCATCGTTGGTCACCTCGTTCTTATTGCTGACGGCTGGCGTTTGATCGATTTCAACGGCGCAACCATAGTTGTTCGTACCGGTGGATTGCTGGCAGCAGGCTCCCCGACCTGGGAAATCTGAGTGAACCTCTTATCTTCCGGTCGCTGCTCACGCTGGCTATCGCGATTGGTGCCATGGAACCCACGCCAGATCGCCACTCAGAACATAGATGGCGAGCGCCGAGGCCATGAAGATTGCGCCTACCCAGAAGCGCCAGTCACGATGCATCCGTCTCCAGTAAGGACCGGGGTCCGGTTCTCTGTCTTCACCACTATTTCCCTCACGGTTGTGCTTGCTTCCAGTCATCTCTTCTCCATCGCTTGCGAGTATTCACCGCGCCGCGCCGCCTGATTGCAGCGTGCGCGGTGAACCAAAGCCTGCTGTGCCGCCGATACATTAGCCTCCTGCCCCTTCCAAATCTCCAAGGCAGGCTGCTGAATGGCGCGAGCAAACGAAAATGCCAACGCCCATGGTAACCGCGACTTGAATCTCACATTCATCGCATTCAAACGACCCGAGGCCAATTCCGCAGGTTGACCGCCCGACAGGAACGCTATCGCCGGCACAGCGGCGGGCACGGATCGCAGGAAGCAGTTCACGGTGGCGTCGGCTACCTCGTCCAATGTCGGCTCGCTGGCGCAGGACATTCCCGGAAGCACCATGTTGGGTTTCAGCACCATGCCTTCCAGCATGACGCGCTGCGCAGACAACTCAACAAATACTGTGCGCAGCACTTCGTCGGTGACCTCGCAACACTCTTCCAACGTATGCTCTCCATCCATGATGACCTCAGGTTCGACAACAGGGACAAGACCCCCCTCTTGGCACAGTGCCGCATAGCGAGCTAGAGCATGGGCATTCGCTTCAATGCAGCCCCAACTCGGAAGCCCACGGCCGATGGCAATCACAGCGCGCCACTTGGCAAAGCGCGCGCCCATTTGAAAATACTCTTGAAGTCGATCGCGCAATCCGTCCAGGCCTTCGGTGACCTTCTCGCCCGGATGGCCAGCCAGTTCCTTGGCGCCGGTGTCCACTTTGATGCCGGGAATGATACCCGCCTCAATGAGGATTTTGACAAAGGGCGTTCCGTCGTTCCTCTCCTGGCGAATGGTTTCGTCGTAGAGGATTGCGCCACCTATCGACTCACCGAGCCCTGGAGTGGTCACAATTAATTCGCGGTAAGCTCTTCGAGCTTCCACGGTCTGCGGAATCCCCAGGCTGGCAAACCGTTTGTTGCAGGTCGGAGTGCTCTCATCCATCGCAAGCAGACCCTTGTGATCGGCAAAGAGCAACTTTGCGGTGTCTTTCAGCAATTGCAAATTCATTTGGACCTGCTCGCTTCCTGTTTCCGTTCAGGAGAGCTGAGTGTGCCCGATCATCGGCATTTCGCCTCGAGCGCCCAGTCTATTGTTGCGGATTAACTAAGATCTGTTTGAGTGCGTTGATTGCTTTCTGCGCCTCCGCAAGCTGGGCCTCAGCTTGATCCCGCGCCGCCTTCGACAGCGGCGCCTGCGCTCCCGCTTGCTTCCCGGCCAAAGGACCAGACTGTGCCGGTGCTGTCCCAAACAACGAGCCTAGCGCTTCGTCGAGTGTCGGTTCCATTACGACCTTATCGCCCGTCGCAACAATCACTCGTTTCAGTTGAGGAAAGCTCGTACCTTCAGCCTTCAGATACAGAGGAACGACGTAGAGGAACGAGTTTTCGATCGGAATGACGATGAGCTTGCCGCGAATGACTCCCGATCCCTTCTGATCCCAGAGAGTAAGCTGCTGCGAGATCGTCGTGCTCTGGTCGATCATCGCGCTGATCTGGTTCGGCCCAAAGATCAGTTTGTCTTTCGGAAGTTCATAGAACAGCATCCTCCCGTAATCGGGGAAATCGCAACGCGCGGCCAGCCACGCAATCATGTTGTCCCTCTTTTGCGGCGTGAAAGGAGTCATGATCAGGTACTCAAGCTGCTGGCTTCCTGGCAACTTCATCAGGATGTAGTACGGATCCATCGCGGCCACCGCGCCGTCATACTTTTCCTGTGGCGCAACCCAGAGATCCTCCCGGTTGTAGAACACCTGTGGATCGGTCATATGGAAGGTCTTATATTCATCCGCCTGAATCCCGAACATGTCTTCCGGATAGCGGAGATGACTCTTCAAGTCCGCGGAAAGCTCGTTCAGGTTCTTGAACACTCCAGGAAATGCGCGCTTGTACATCGCCAGCAGCGGATCGTTGGGGTCCATGATGTAGAACGATACCGTGCCGTTATACATATCCACGACAACTTTGACGGAGTTGCGGATGTAGTTCATCCCTTGTGCCGAACCATCCGTCTGCACATTGGAATACGGGTAGCGATCGGAAACTGTATATGCGTCCTGAATCCAGTACTGCCTTCCCTCGCTGAGCACGGCGTATGGTACCTTGTCCAAAAGCAAAAACGGTGCCACCTGCGCAACACGCTCCTGCACTCCTCTCCAGATCTGTATGCGGCTATCCGGTCTCAGATAACCGGTAAGCAGAATGTTGATGTCCTTCTGCGTCCATGCGAACAGAAGCCTTTTCCAAATGCTGTCGATTGGAATCCCGCCCGTTCCCTGGTAGCTCGCATACACGTTCTCATTGCCCTTGGGATAGTCGAATTCCTTGATTCCAGTGTTTACTATCTTGTACCCCGGAGCCACGTTTCCGAAGTAGATCGCAGGTTGTGTAATTGTCAGGCCGTATTGTGATTTGGCAGGCACATTTTCAAGCAGATACTGCGGAAGGCCTCCTCCGGTCGAACTCGACACGAAGTTCATCACCATTCCCTCGCCATGCGTGAACTCAAGATTCTCATTCACCCAGGTCTGCGCCTGAGCGGGTAATTGCGAGGCGAGTTCGCGAGGTGAGAGCATCACCTGATGGAAACCATCCGCCAGATGGTATCGGTCCACATTCACGTTGTAAAACTCGTAGTAAAGACGAATCGCCTGGGTCTGCTGATAAGTCTGAAGCAACGGCCGCGTGTCCCAAAGTCGGATGTTCTGGATCGTATCCTCATTCCTTGCGATCACGTCGGGAGTCAGATCTGCGAGAGCGGGATAAGCTGTTTCCTGAATGCCGTCCAGCTTATAAGCCCTGCGTGTGTAGTCGATGTAATGGTTCAGATAAGGCGTCTCAAGGCTTAACTCATTAGGCTTTACCACGAATGTTTGAAAGAGGAATGGCAGCGCCAGCACCGCAACAACATACAGCCCTGCGTAAGTCACAATTCCGGCGACAATGTACTTGGTGCGCGCGCGGAAGAAGCTAATCGCCAGGAGTACGCACGCCAGCGCCGAAGCGCCGGTCATAACCCAGAGCGCGACTCTCGTGACGTGCGCTGCCGCATAGCCGGCTCCATGGACCACGCCGAGGGTCGAATAGACCAGTTCATAGTGGTCCAGAACGAAACCCCAACCTAAGTTGGCCACGAGGATGAAAAGAAGCACCATAAAGTGTTTGCGGGCGCCGTCGGGCACTGTGATCTTTCCGCTGGACTTCGACTGGCTAACTCCGAAAATCGAACAAAAGGTGAGAATCGCGAGCGCCGACACGGTTAGCACAGTAATGCTTCCCTGGACCAATTCATAGAATGGAAGGCGGAAAACGTAAAACCCCAGGTCGATGCCGAAGAGCGGGTCCGCAACTCCGAACGACCCGCCGTAGCGAAAGCGGAGGTATGTGTCCCATTGGCTCGATACGCTCATCGCAAAGATCAGCGAGAGAACCACAATTGCGAAATCGATCGCAAATACCAGCAGTTGCGGGCTAACGACGACGTTGATTGTCCTGCTGGCGTCTACAGGATGTTTGAAGGCCTTGTTGAAGAAGCTTTCTCCATCCACCAGGTCGATATTCTTTGCCGCAAAGCGAAGATTAAGCCATAGATACAGAACTGAAATGATCAAGGTGACGCCGAAGATTCCCCACTTGACCGAGAGAATCGTCCAGAATATGCCAACATAGTCGAGTTGCCGCATCCAGAGCCACTTTTGGACAAGGCCCAGAACAACCGAAAGGACGATGCCAATCCCAACCAGCGCAAAGAAACCCCACTTTACGAGAAACACGGTAGATGGTGGAAGAATCCGGTGTACGTCGTCGGATGGCTCAGTCTCCGGCTGTTTAATTCTCTCTACGGCTGTTGCGTTCATAGTCCACTCCTCAGCACGCCCAGACGTGGCAGGTATCGCAGGGCTGCCATGAGTACTATCCAAGAGAACGCGACGGGGAGTCCGGTCAATTGTGAACAGATTCTGACCTCGCCCGCTGCCTAGGATTCCGTTGTAACGAGATTGGGCTTGGATGAAGACCGCCTTGTTTCCTGGCTCTTGACCGGCAACAGAAGTGCGCGCAATCGGCTTTTAGTCTCCAGGTCAGCTTCGCCTGGACGTCGGCGCACGGTACATATGCGCTGCAACCCATTCGGCAATCGCGCCGAGGAGTTCTTGCAGGCATGTTGCGAATCGGACCAGCTCAAACTCAATCTCTACATCGAAAGAGGAGGATTCTATGCTGAAACGCGTTCTGATCTTCTCAACACTTGTTCTGTTTGCGGCTCAAGTCGCGATCGCTTCCGACCGCGAGGACGATACCACCCGAACCCGCAAGGCTGCCCAGGTCTTCAAGGAGATTATGGATACGCCGGATCAGGGCATTCCACATGACCTGCTGCAATCGGCAAAGTGTATTGCCATCATCCCAGGGGATGTGAAGTTTGCCTTCATTTTTGGGGGTAACTACGGTCGCGGAGTGGCAACCTGCCGTACCTCGAACGGTTGGAGCGCTCCGATGTTCATCGCCATCGACGGTGGGAGCGTGGGATACCAGATCGGGGGCTCTTCAACGGACCTCGTCATGCTCTTTATGAACGAGCACGCATTGCATAGCCTTCTCAGCGACAAGTTCAAATTGGGAGCTGACGCCTCAGTGGCTGCAGGGCCTGTCGGGCGGAAGGCTGCGGCCTCAACGGACCTGAAGCTGAACGCGGAGATCTTGTCGTATTCGCGCAGCAAGGGCATTTTTGCCGGAGTAAGCCTTGACGGCGCCGTCGTTCAGGCTGACAAGAGTGGCGATAAAGCAGCGTACGGAGACAATGTGAACAGGCACGACATATTGGACGGCAATGTCCCGGTTCCGGATTCTGCCAGGCGCCTGATTCACGAACTGCGCGAGTACAACACCTAGAACAAGCGGCATCGATGTGCATTCTTACGGAGTCGCGCCGGCGATCCCATGCCGATCTGAATCGGAATGTTCGGTTCAGATCGGAAACTGAAGCAGTGCCAACCATGTGAGCAAACTCTCCAGCGGCCGTGCGCGACGCCATCGAGCACGGCCCCGCGAAGGCGCGGCTTGCCGTAGAGAAGTTTACCTGGACCATCGCCAAGTGGATCGGCGGTTACGTGGCCGAGTTAGGCGGCCCGGACATGCTGGCCTTCACCGGCGCCATCGGCGAAAATGACATCGCATCCCGTGAGGAGATCTGTGCGGGACTTGGCAAGCTGGGCATCACGCTCGACGCGGCGCGCAACAACGTTCATGGCCCGGCGGCGCTTTCGGCGGAACACTTCGCAGTGATCGTACGCCTCATTCCTCCCGCCGAGGATCTGATGATTGTTAACCATGTGCTGCGGTTGCTGGCGGCGTGATCTGCCACAATGCTGCGCGGATCCACGGCCCACGGAACCTTGCCCGATAAACGCAACGATTCCTAAGTCTCTTTTGGCTGTGGCTGGCTGAATCCAGGGAGACACCCCTACTTCACATTTGCATCCCGCAGCAGCTTGGCCCGCCGTTCCTCGTACTCCTCGCTGGTGATCTCTCCGGCGGCATATCTCCTTTTCAGGAGTTGCAGAGGCGATTGCATTTCCCTGTATGTAGTTCGGCGCACGGGCGTCATGAACGAAAAGAACACCATCCAAAGGAGTATCCAGAAGACCCACCAAATCCAATGCATTCCCCCAAAATAGTAGTACATAGCCTAACTCCCATAGTGTGCGGTTCATCGTTTCTCGCCTGGTGCCAGTGAGTTACGAAATGTCTTCACCGGATAGCGCGAGCCTGCTGCCAACACCTCCAATCACGAGTTGCCTTCCAACCGACCGGCTGCTGATAGGTTCGCGGCAACGCGACACCGAGTGAGGCGACTCTACGGCTGGCAGCCATGATTTGGCTGTACAGAATTGAACATGTTTCGCGAGTACAGTGCGGCGAATTCTAAAACGCATTGGGGCTCTGCGATTCCCCTCTGGGCCCTCTTCTTATCCTCCATCCGCATTGTCGTTTTGGACGCAAGGTCAGCTCGGCAGGGATGTATACGATTGCTCAGCGTCTTCAAATGCAAAGTGGAAAACTGCAGATGTAAGAGACACAACGCTTCCTGAAGATGGTGAACACAATGCCCCAGAGCGAATATGACACCGCGGCGGACCTGCATATCTACGCAGCCCACGCTCACACTGCCGCTGCGGCCGCGCACCACCGAGGCGATCACGAAGCCGCGGAAGAGCTGAGTTCAAGGGCTCAGGACTATTCAATGGCAGCTTCTGAGAAATCCCTTGAGATCGCGAAGCAAATCCACGCCCCTATAAGGGCTTAGATTGCTTTCAATCACCGCCCGACGATCATGGGAGACCCGCGAAATGGCCGCTCCGAGTAGCACTTTCAATCCGCAATCAAACCGTCTCATCTACCCCGACAGCCGGCACAGGATATTCGGGGTCGATTCAGCTTCCTCTCTTCAGTTGGCGCCTCGCGCACAACGCCCGATCAGGATAGCGGTGGTTGGGAACCACCTTCCGAGGCAGTGTGGAATTGCGACTTTCACGACAGATTTATGTAACGCGATCGCTGCCGAATACGGAGCCGCCCAACTAACGGTCGTTGCGGTCAACGACGGGCAATCATCCTACCTATACCCCGAGCGGGTGCGATTTGAGATCGGCGAAGGCGATCTCGCGTCCTACAGAGCGGCCGCCGGCTTTTTGAATGCGAGCAACGTCGATCTGGTGTGCTTGCAGCATGAATATGGAATCTTCGGGGGCAAATCCGGAAATCACATCATGGAGTTGCTGAAGAATCTTCAGATGCCGGTAATCTCAACTCTGCATACGGTGCTTCGTGAGCCGAATCTGGATCAACGCGCTGTGATGCACAGGATTGCCGTACGCTCCGAACGCCTTATCGTGATGAGCCAATATTCCTCGCACGTTTTGCAGGAGGTGTTCAGCGTTCCGGCCGAGAAAATAGACCTGATTCCTCATGGCATTCCCGACCTGCCTTTTGAGAAGCCGGACCTGTATAAGAATCGCTTCTCTTGCCAGGGAAAGAGTGTCCTTCTCACGTTTGGGCTGCTTTCTCAAAACAAAGGGTTCGAAAGCGTAATCCAGGCCATGCCGCGCATCCTGGCCAGTCACAGCAATGCGGTCTACATGATTGCAGGCGCCACTCACCCGCACGTCCGGGCCCGTGAAGGGGATCGCTACAGGCTCGAGTTACAGGCCTTGGCAAAGAAGCTTGGAGTGGAGCGGCAGGTCCTGTTCATCAACCGGTTTGTCAGTCCTGAAGAGATGGCTGCGCTGGTCGGCTTGGCCGACATTTACATCACGCCCTACTGTCATGAAGCGCAAGCTGTATCGGGAACCCTGGCGTATGCCATGGGCGTTGGGAAGGCCATTATCTCCACTCCATACTGGCACGCTGCGGAGTTGCTGGACCAGGGACGCGGAGTGCTTGTGCCTTTTGAAAACCCAGCCGCTATCGCAACAGCAACAATCGCACTCCTGGCCAACGATGAGGCGCGCCAGGCAATGCGCGAACGTGCCTACCTCTATGCTCGGCCTATGATCTGGAGCCGGGTAGCGCAGTCCTATATGGCCGCTTTCCTGCGGGCTCGTGTCGATCGCGCGAAACAGGTTCACATGAGGTTTGCCATCCAGGCTAGTGCGGGAGATGCCGATCAGCGTGTTGTTAACGCCTGAGCGACTCCAGGACGTAAATTCTTTCGCAATCCTCAAATTGTGAGCAATTCTGAACAGACACGCCCCCGGCGAGTCTTGGAATATGGTGCTGTTAGCGTTGCGGGACGCTCCGGCAAAGAGCATTCAAGTCGCTCGAGTCCTCGTTTGCGAGTGCTGGGGCTCTCAGTGAAAGACACGCTCTTACCCTCCCAGACTTGCGTCGATCGCGGTGCGTCCGCAAGAGTCCTGGGGACGGTCAATGTCCGCGAGCAAGACGGCCAGAAATCACTCAAGGTAAAGGCAATCGCGGCTAATCACGCCCGTGGGGGAGAACTCTACTTGAGCCAGGTTTGGAGGTGGCTATGCATATCACCGTCGTCCTCGCAGTTGGCCTCGATTCATGGCGACTGACCTCGCAAGGTTCGGATTTGAGATCCGCTGGATATGTCGTTATATCGGCAGGTTCGATCCGAGACGCGATCGAGCAGTTCAAGGTAGGCGATTTCGATCTGGTGCTGCTGGGCCGCTCCATTTCTACCGAACATAAGGAGAGACTCACCAGCCTCATTCGAACTGCCGGCTCACACACGCCCGTGGTTTGCATTCCGAACTCCTCCGGTGGCAGCAATTCGTTCGGGGATGGGACCCTCCAGGACGACGCAAGCGCGCTCCTGACGGGCATTGAAGAGATCTTGGCGAAGACGCCGGGAGCGCGGGCAGTGCGGGAAATCCTGTACGGCGATATGGCTGATGTGGCCGCACATCGCTGAGATTGCGGTGCCGAGCGCTGAATCCATGCTTGGCGTTCACGTTTTCATGCCACCTTCACACAGCGGCGGATTCCCCTTGGTCTAATCAAGGGCAGGTGCAGTCCAGAAAGAGGCGATCACGATGACTCACACCGAGATTTTCTCGATCGACGGAAAACCGAGATTCGACCTTGCTCACTTTCTTTCATGCGCCGGGGCAGGCAGAAGAATTGTCCACTGCGATCCAAAAGGCGCCTTGTTCTCCCAGGGGGACTCGGCCGATTCTGTCTTCTATCTCCAGAGCGGCCGATTGAAAGTCACTGTTGTTTCGGCCACCGGTAAGGAAGCCGCGATTGCACTCCTCTTCGCCGGCGACTTTATTGGGGAGGATTCGCTTGCCGGAACGGCCAGACACCGATCGGCCACAGTCACTGCAATCACGCCGTCGTATGCGATGAAGATCGCTCGAAGTGAGATGATCCGGGTGATGCATGATGAGCACGCACTCTCCGATCTGTTCTTGTCGCGCCTCTTGGCTCGCAGCATTCGGACCCAGGCGGATCTTGTCGATCAGCTCTTCAACTCCAGCGAAAAGCGCCTGGCAAGGCTCCTCCTTTCGATGGCCGAATACGGTGAGCTTGGAGATCCGGCGAAGTTCATTCCTCCCATAACTCAGGAGGCCCTGGCAGAGATGGTCGGCACCACCCGCTCACGCGTCAGCTTCTTCATGAACCGCTTTCGCAAACTCGGGTTCATTGACTACAACGGCCGCATCCAGGTTCACAAATCGCTCCTCAAAACAGTCCTCCTCGATCACCTTCCTGAGCACGTCTCTCACGCACCTCGCGTTGCCAACAAATCGGCAGTCTCTTCTGACCGCTCCATGCCGACGCTTTGTGCCTGAGGACGTGTCCAGACGCCTGCCTGGGTACCCGCTCCTTTGCAGTGAAAGCCGGCCCATGATGAAGGACCTATGGGTCCCGGATGGCTTCTGCGCCGTTTCAGGAATGAGTTTCAGAAGCCGCACGAATCAGTCCCGGCTGTTCGTTCGCAGCAAGGGCCAGGAGAATGAGTGCGGCGCCCGCATACGCAAGTGGATCGCGAGCCTGGCCAATGGCGACACCGGTCGCCCCCGTCTCTGGGCCGTCTCTTCCCTCTGCGACTAGGCGGAAGCAACGCCTCAATACAAAACACCCGACAGTTGAAAGAAACAGATCCCACACGATTGCTCCGTATGTACGAATGCGGCTGAAAAATGAAATTCTCATCGCCTCACCTTACTCCAGCTCAGTTGGGATGGATGTACATTCTTGCTCGCGGAAAAGGCCGATGACCGCAAGACCGCAGTTGGAAGTGGGCCCTCATCTCAATGACGTATGCGCGCGAAGCGGCGCGAAACCTCATCTCCCGACTGAAAACGAATCGGAAATCGGCAGTGCCCATCGGTGAGGTAGATCAATGTCGGATTGAACCCGAGACCCGCGAAGTGTCCACTATTGAGCAGATCGAATCCCACAGACCGTGTTAACTGCATTTCAGCTCGTGTTTGAGGTTACCGGGCGCAACCACCGGCGGAAAGGCCAGGACAAGAGTATGGAAGAGCATCGATGCAGAATGGTGGCAATGGAGGTCGAAGACTTTCGTTGCAAGAGTCTGCTCGACAGCGCACTGATTGTGACGCGGGACCCCAGGTATAAAAGCCTGCACCGCGGAGTGGATGTCGAGGTAGAGGATAGCAGGTGCAGCAGCGTTGCAATCGAGATGGAAGACCCGCGCTGCAAGGGCCTTTCATTGAAGTGGTGATTGAGACTCCTGCTTGTCTTGGTGCAATTCCGTCCTTGAACAGTTCCCAATGAAAGAGCGGCGCATCCACACCTGTTGCGGCACCCGGCGAAGGGCGATGAAGTATGGAAGGCTTGACTGAGTCAGGCCTCCCATAGGCGCAGCCATTTTAACCGTACGGTCCCATCCAGTTGAATTTGGGTCGAAGATTCGCGAGGCATAAGCACTCTCGCCCTTCCCGCGACAACAACACCAAAGCCACGGCCACCAAGAGAAATGGGTCCGCCTTCAGGCGAACCCGCTCCAGAGGCATTAAAGAAGGGCAAGAGTGCGGGGGTGTGATATCAGGAGTTTAGGAGGGATGCTGGAAACTCTTTACAGCGCGGAGTTGTTTGAGGATGCCTCTTTGGTCCAACGCTACCGGAGTGCCCGCTCCTGATACTGTGCAGTAATGCTCACAATCGCCTCCGGAATTCAACTTCCTGAATGAAAACTCGAGCCACGCTCAATGAACCTCTGGCCATCGGCCTCACCCAAAACAAGAAAGATGAAACTCGCGGAGGATCTACTACCTTGGGTTGTTTTCAATTGCTTGCTCCATTGCGCGCAGTGGAAACGGCGGTCCATTGTGACCATACACGGAGGCCGCGATTCTAGGATGATGCCTACGGAAGACTTGTGTCACAGACATCGCAGAGACCGATCCAGATCCCTGCAATGCTCGATGAATTTGGGGAATGGATCGCGCATGCAAGTGAGGAGCTCAACGCAAATACTGCCGTCTCTCAGTTCAGAAAATGACGGAACTCAGAAGACTGCTGAAAAGATTCAAGAGTCGGCCGGTAAGATTGAAACAGCCCTCGAAGAATAGACAAATCATGATCGAACTCAAGGAAGAGAGAGGTTAACATCCAATGGAGCAATCGGTATTCGAACACATAGGCCAACAGATTGACGATACAACGCACAAGGCTACCCGTGCGGCATCCGCTGTTGCCGGCGCGCTTGAAGACAGTGTCATCGCAGCTCGCCGCGCGGCCAGAGATGGCGCCGACGCCGCTACGGAACTTCTTTACAACACAAAGAGGCGCTTGCAGCGGCACCCGCTCGAAACTACCGCATTGACATTTGCGGCTGGCATCGCTGCTGGAGCGGCGATCGTCTGGATGATGAAACGGGAAAACTTGCAACAACGGAGCGAATAACCTGGGTTGGACTATGCGGTCATCCTGTCGACTGCGATCCCGGCAGGTTTCGTCGGCGCCATCTTGTATCTCAGCTCGGAGTTCAGAGCCTGATCCGGGAAGGGATCTAAGAGGATGGGGACACTCGATTCGAATCACACCGTCGAGAATGCTGAAGCAAAGGTGACCTCCGGCGCTCTCAGCGCTACGGCAACTCCTCCCGCCCCGGATAACTCTCAAATCCCCCCTAAGGCAAAGCAACATAACATTCGCGTCTCCCCTGCTGTCCTCGATGCGGCGGGGAAAGACGGGGATGACCTGCTTCGATCCTTGCACACGACTTCCACAGGCCTCACACAAAGCGAGGCCGACTCCAGAGCGCGCACGGTGGGGCCGAATGAGGTTGCGCAAGAGCGGCAGCGCGGCTGGTTTATCAGTCTCCTGGTCATCCTTCGAAACCCTCTTGTCATTTTGCTGGCGGTTCTATCGTCGATCTCCTTTGCTACGGGCGATCCGCGCGCCGGAAGCGTCATGGCGGGCATGATCGTGCTGAGCGTCTCGCTCCGATTCCTGCAGGAAGCTCGTGCCGGCGCCGCCGCGGCGAAGCTCAAGGCGATGATCCACGTAACCGCCACCGTGGTCCGCGATGGCAAGCCCCAGGAGATTCCCCTTCGCGATCTCGTTCCCGGAGACATCATCAATTTATCGGCTGGAGACATGATCCCAGGCGATGTGCGGATTCTGTCCGCGAAGGATCTGTTCGTGAGCCAGGGTACGCTGACCGGAGAGTCGCTCCCGGTCGAGAAGTTTCACGATGCCGACCCACACGCCGCAAGTTCTCCTGTCGAACTCAAGAACATATGCTTCATGGGTACCAGCGTTCAAAGCGGCACAGCGACCGCGGTCGTCGTCGTTACGGGAGTTAATACCTATCTCGGCACCATGGCGAGTTCCATCACGCAGGAAGGATCGCCAACAAGCTTTGACCAGGGCCTGAGCCGTTTCACATGGCTCATGATTCAGCTCATGGCGGTCATGGTGCCCCTGGTCTTCTTCATCAATGGATTTACCAAGCACGATTGGAGGGGAGCATTCTTCTTCGCGATGGCCGTCGCTGTTGGCCTGACCCCGGAGATGCTGCCCATGATTGTCTCCGTCTGCCTCGCCAAGGGCGCGCTCGCCATGAGCCGCAAGAAAGTGATCGTAAAGCGTCTCAACGCTATTCAGAACTTCGGCGGAATGGACGTGCTCTGCACCGATAAGACCGGCACGCTCACCGAAGATCGGGTTGTCCTGCAACGGCATTGCAATGTCGCCGGCCAGGAAACGGATGAAGTGCTCCGGGATGGGTACCTCATCAGCCATTTTCAGACCGGTCTGAAGAACCTGCTCGATACAGCGATCCTGAATAGCTCCGATTTCCACGAGCAAGCCCTGATTCAGAAGTACAGGAAACTCGACGAGATCCCGTTCGACTTTACGCGGCGCATGATGTCCGTACTTGTCCAGAATCCTGAGGGCAACGCCATCCTCCTGACCAAGGGCGCTCCGGAAGAGATCTTCCATCAATGCTCTCGATTTGAGCTTGATGGGAAGTTGTCACCCATGGACCCCACACTGATGAAAGGATTGAAGGACGAGTACGCAAATCTGAGCAACGATGGATTCCGGGTTTTGGCTGTTGCGGTAAAGGAGTTGCCCGGAAAGACGTCCTGTGCGAAAGAAGATGAACACGATCTTGTGCTGAAGGGATATGTCGCATTCCTCGATCCGCCCAAGCCCACCGCTGCAACCGCAATTGAAGCGCTGCACAAACATGGTGTAGCCGTAAAGATACTTACCGGCGACAACGACCTGATTAGCCGCAAAGTGTGCCGTGACGTCGGACTTCTCGCCGACCCGATGCTGTTAGGCGATGAAGTCGAGAAAATGTCCGACTCCGAATTGGCCGAGGCGGCAGAGAAGACAACACTCTTCGCCCGCCTCTCTCCCGCGCACAAGCAACGAATCGTTCGTGTCCTGCGCGGCAAAGGTCACGTTGTGGGATTCCTGGGCGATGGCATCAACGATGCTCCCGCATTGCGTGCCGCGGACATTGGCATTTCGGTGGATACTGCGGCCGACATCGCAAAAGAATCGGCCGATCTGATTCTGCTGCAGAAGGATCTGATGGTGCTCGAAGGCGGCGTCATCGAGGGACGAAAGGTCTTCGCTAACATCATCAAGTACATCCGCATGGGAGCCAGCTCCAACTTTGGAAACATGTTCAGCGTGTTGGGGGCCAGTGCCTTTCTGCCGTTCCTTCCCATGGCCCCTATCCAAATCTTGACCAACAACATGCTCTACGACTTCTCTCAGGTCCCGATCCCCAACGATGCTGTGGACGACGAACAGGTCGCGCGTCCGCGGCCCTGGAATATCGGAGAGATCAGGCGGTTTATCCTCTGCATCGGCCCCATCAGCTCGATCTTCGACTACACGACTTTCTTTGTCATGCTCTATCTATTCAAGTGCTGGGATCCATCCCGCGCCCCGCTCTTTCAGACGGGCTGGTTCGTTGAATCCATCATGACCCAGACTCTCATCATTCATATCATTCGCACGAATAAGATTCCATTCTTCCAGAGCCGTGCAAGTTGGCCGTTGCTGATCACTACATTCACCATCATGGCCTTCGGAGCGTGGCTGCCGTATTCTCCGTTTGGTTCTTCGCTGGGCCTCACTCACCTGCCCGCAATGTATTGGCCGATCCTCCTGCTGACGCTCCTTGCCTACACAGGCCTTACACAAGGCGTCAAGCTTTGGCTGCTGAGGATGAAATGGATCTAGTACTACAGTTGTACTTCGGAGATTCCGGAGGAAGCAGGAGGTTTTAACCCCATGAAAGAGAGCAGACTAACGCGGCCTTTAGGCCCGGGCATTTGCCGGCCCTCCTGCAATTAAGCCAATTACAACTGTAGTACTAATGTACTGGACAGTGCCAAGTTCTCTGCTGGAATCAGGTGTGCTTGTTGGCCATGCGGAGGTTGGATAGTTCGGTGGCCATCTCGATCCAGCGGTCCACGAGCGTCTTCATGA
>Ga0224555_1002234_pt1 | contig 23509 bp, 16 predicted proteins | sample 714S23034metaG_FD_180687 | JGI IMG/M metagenome (GOLD analysis project Ga0224555, IMG submission 180687) | Peat soil microbial communities from Stordalen Mire, Sweden - 717 S2 30-34 | ecosystem: Environmental > Terrestrial > Soil > Wetlands > Peat | place: Sweden: Norrbotten County, Stordalen...
CGCTCCGGCTGGAGCAATACCGGCCATGGCATGGATGCGCGGGCATTCGAGAATCCTCGCATATTCGAGCGCGCGCTCAAATCCCTGGCGGAATTCAGATTCGCGGCCTGGCAGCGCGGTGAGACCCCGCTCACCCGCCTGCCAGTTGCCCGGAGGAGCATTGAACAAAACCTGGCGCAGTCCGTGCTCCTTGAGCAATGCGGCCAGAGTATCTGCCGGATAGTCATACGGGAACAAGTACTCGACCGCATCAAAATTGTCCCGGGCGGCGGCGGCAAAACGATCCAGAAAGACGTGCTCGGCATACATCATCGTGAGATTGGCGGCAAAACGAGGCATCCCGATCCTCCGAAAGCGAATTGAAAACTCACCACGCGGCGCCAAAGTGGAGCCGCAGCTCGTCGATCTGCGCTTCCGTTAGCGGCTCGGGCCTGGGGTTCGATGTCAGCCACAGCCGGGCCGTCTCTTCCAACTCCTCAAGCACGGCCATGGCCGCCGCGGGTGACTCATGCCAAACGTTGGGGCCGAGCCGATCGAGCATCACGGCGTGGATGGGCGTCTTCCGAGCGCGCATCCGGTCGATGGCGCCGGCCACCTGCAGACCCGCCGCGGGGTCGCCGGGGCGATGGTAGTGGATGAGCGGCACGTGTCCGACCTTCATCACGTAATAGGGCGTGATCGGCGGCAGAATATCTTCGCTGCTCCAGACTCCGGAAAGTGTGAGCGCAACCAGGTGTGTGGAATGAGTGTGGATCACGCAGGATGCGCCTCGGTCCGCTTCATAAATCGAGCGATGCAGCGCCAGCGACTTGCTTGGCCGGCCGCCACTCTGCTGCAATCCGCCATGACTCACCTTGGCCAGGTGTTGTGGCTCGAGAAACCCCAGGCAGATGTCGCTGGGCGTCATTAGAAATCCGTCTGGCAGCCGCGCGCTTATGTTTCCCGCGGTCGCATGCACATAGCCGCGCTCGAAGAGCGAACGGCCCACGCGGCAAATCTCTTGTCTCAATTGCGGTTCGTTGGTCATAAAAGTCAGGTGAGAAGCTCAAAAGCCCTCGTGAAAAAATTCGCCGATCCAAAATTGCCGGATTTGAAAGCAACGTGCAGTCCGCCGGTCGCGGCAGCCGGTGAAACTGCGTAGCACCACGGCACTCCGGGGTCTATTTGCGGGCCGATCTGCATTTGCCGGATCTCCAATGCATGTGCGCAGGCTCCCGCGGTTTCCCCTCCGGCCAACACCAGTTGACGCGCGCCAAACTGAACAAGGCCGAAAGCAACCGCGGATAATGCTCGTTCAATCATAGCGCCCGCCTGCTGGGATCCGTACCTTTCCTGGACAGCCATCACGGATTGCGGTTCCGATGTGGAATAAATCAGTAAGGGCAGAGATGAGTCTCTTGCCCAGCAATCCCGGGCCCATGCGAGAGTTTTCGCAATCAGTCCCAGTTCATCGGCCGCTTCGATCGGATCCAGGTAAAAGCTGTTGCCGCCCTCGGAAAGAAACCCTCGCACCTGCGCCAGTGTCGCGACCGAGCAACTGCCGGAGATGATCGCCTTGTTGCCCGCGGGCTGAGGCAAGCGGCTGGCATTTCTCGTAGGCGCGAATCCCCAGTTGATGGGTAGGCCGATGGCCAGCCCGGATGCGGCGGCGACAAACTGTGCGTCATGGAGTGCAGCGCCGAGGTGAAACAAATCCTCGTTGCTCACGGCGTCCGCGATGGCAATGTGGAAGCCTTCCGCGCGCAACCGGTCCATGCGCCGCCGGATTGCATCGGCGGAGTCCGCGACTGCTGTGATATCTACCAGGCCCACCTTGCGCCCCCTGCGCGTGTCCAATTGCCTCTGAAGCACGCGCACCAGGTTGGCATCGGTCATGGGCGTGAGCGGATGATTGCGCATGTGAGTATCGGAAAGGAGCGCATCGCCTACAAAAAGTTGACCCTGAGAAACGGTGCGGCCGGCGTCGGGGAACGCGGGCGTAGCAATCGCGAAGCCGCACCCAAGCTCGTCCATCAGCGCTTCCATAACCGGCCCGATATTGCCCTCCGGCGTGGAATCGAACGTGGAGCAGATCTTGAAGTAGATTTGCCGCGCGCCTTGAGCGCGCAGCCAGCGGCAGGCCTCAAGCGATTGGGCCACAGCATCGGCTGCAGGAATCGTGCGCGACTTGAGCGCCACCACAATCGCGTCCGCGTCCGCGATGTGCGCGCCATCGGGCACGCCAAACGTTTGCACGACTCTCATGCCGGCGCGGACAAGGTTGTTGGCCAGGTCCGTGGCGCCGGTCAGATCGTCGGCAATGCAACCCAGTAACGCCATCTGAAATTTCCTTTGAGAACCGCGATGCATGCGCTTCAGAAACGGTTTCAACTCCGCTCGGCCACAAATACGCGAACGATGGAGACGAAACTTGGATCCGGCTCCAGGCCCAGGCCGAGCGCGCGGGAGTTGTCGAAATCAGCCGGCCATCCGCCCACGATCCGCGCGATTCCGGCGTCGGCCTCAAATTGCACCAGGGCGCGCGCCTTGGCTCCCGCCACTTCCTCAAGCGCATCCAGCATCTCACTTACGCTCACCGTCAACGCGGGCAAATTGATTGCAGTCCGGCCGCCCAAAGCCTCGCGCCCGGCCTCGGCCACGGCGATCAAACCCTCAACGGCCCGCGCCGGCGAGGCCAATGCTACCTTTGTCTCCGGCGAAACAGGACAAATTGCGGTTTCGCCATTCACAGGCTCGCGTATGATGCCCGAAAGAAAACTCGAAGCCGCGCCGTTGGGCCTGCCCGGCCGCACCACCACCGTCATGAGCCTCGCATTCCGGCCATCCACAAACCCCTTGCGCGTATATTCGGCCACCAGTTGCTCGCAGATGAATTTCTGGATCCCGTAGGACGACTGCGGCGTGGGCAGCGTGTCGCTCCGGATCACGCCAGGCAGCGGCAGGCCGGGGTCCGGGCCGAAGACCGCGAGCGAACTGGCAAAGATGAATCGCGGCGTGTTACCGGCTGCGCGCAGAGCGTCGAGAAGTGCGCGGGTGGAATCGAGATTGGAGCGCATGCCGAGATCGAAGTTCGCTTCGCACTCGGCCGAAACGGCCGCGGCAAGATGAAAGACCGTATCGAAGACTTCGCTGTGCTTTCCCGCGCACTGGTCGATCAACGCCCCGGTAGAGGCGCGCACCCGGGCATCGGCAAGCAAATCACCGGGCGGCGGACAAAGATCGGCGATCACCAGTTCATCGATCGGTTCGCCGGCCAACTGACCGCGCCTCATCAACTCGCGCGCCAGGCGCGCACCCAGAAAACCCGCGCCGCCCGTTAAGAGTACTCTCACCTTGCTGGACCTCTCGGGTTCCATCATTGCCGCTTCATCATGCAGAGTAAAGGGCCGCCACCTCGTAGTCTGAGACCGACGGAATCGTGAATTCGACGGAGTCGCCGGCGAAGTGAAATGGGATGTCGCGCTCGGCGCGCAGCAACTCCACGCGCGTCACTCTCCGCCCGGCCGGCAGCTTGAAACGCACCTGCTGCGGGCCGATGGGATAAAACTCCCGAGCCCAGCCGCGGTGCGCGTTGGGGTTGGTGTAATTCAACACATGCACCGCGAAACCTGATCCCGTCTCCCAGGCGAATGTTTCAATCAGCCCGTTGCCCTCTATGCGGACCGGGGCCTGATCGCCCGACACCCACCGAATCGTATTCTGCAGCAGGCGGCTCAGGTCAGAATTGCCGGAGAGCCACATCGTGGCCTCAACATCGCCCGGGAGCCACGCCAGGCGGCTCTTGCCGCGTTCGCGCAGCACCACGGCCGGCTCGTTGGTTCGCGGAATAGGCGGATACGAAAGTTCAGGCGGATAAGCCGGATAGCCGGGCACCACGGTCAGCACTGGATTCTCTACCGGCTTGAGTGGCAAGCGGTACTCAGCGCCGGGCAGAATGTGAGTGTCGGCGAATCCTTCCAGAATCGGATGCCGCCGCTCAATCCGCGCATAATACGGGTTTGAATTGCCGCGCCGGCCGATGACCGGGCCGGCTAGTTGGATGCCAAATACGTCAGCCAGTCCGAACTCCGCGCGTCGCTCGTTCCTCTCGTTGTACATGCTGGTTTCAAAAGTGCCCAGCAGCGAGCCTCCCTGGTTCACGTATTCGCGCAACTGCCCGCATTGCGCGTCGCTGAGCAGCGCGGTGTTGGGCAGGATCAGGGCCGAGTACTTCCCGATCCGTTCCAATTCGAGCCGGTCTTCGTGCACCAGGTCGAACAGAAAGCGTCCTTCCAGCAGCGCATAATACGTGGCATCCATATACTGCTGCATCGAAACACCGCGCGGCGCTTCATAAAAAAGCTGCGTGCGCTGGCCGAACACCACCCCGATGTTGGCGATGGTGCGCTTGTTTACGAAATGCGGATCGTGCCGGGCCGTCCATTGGAAGTAATCGCGCCCGATCTTCTGCCAGCGCAGATCCTCGCCCAGGCCTGTCTCTCCTCCCACGATGTGATAGTAGGGAACCATGCCGCTGGCCAGCGTTTCGCCAAACCACATCTGCGTCTCGGCTGGCGTTTTGGTGATCTCGCGCCAGCGGATGGGGCCGGTGGACCATCCGCCCGTGACGTTGGCCGCCATCTTGCCGTCGAGCACCGCGCTGCAAACGCGTCCCTGCTGCGCGCAGCCCCAGATGGGAGCGTCTTCTCCGCCACGGCCCTGGTTGTCGGCCTGAAACCACTGCGACAATTCGCCCAGGCGCGCCAGGTTGGGGCTGGCGTGAACGCCGCCGCCCAGGTTGAGGAAGTAAAAGCTGGTTGCCTTTTTCTCCTTCGCGATCGATTCGTACAGCTTCCATAAATCGATCACGCGGTCGTTGAATTTGTCCCAGTACGCAGGCGTCTTCGGCGCAGGCAGCTGGCGGCAAATATTGCAATAGCAGATGGGCAGGCCAAACGACGGCCAGCCGTTGGTGTAGTGCGCGTCCACATCGTAGCGCGAGTTCACTTCGCGCATCACCGCCGCAAAGTAATCGGTCATGTATGTGGAGAACATGCAGGTCTGGAAAAGGTCGGGAACGTCCGGCGTGGGCTTGGGCCGGCCCTGCTCGTCGCGCATGAACCAATCGGGATGTGCGGCGAGAGCGTCGCCCCAGTTCAGGTCGGGGCTGTAGCGCGCAATGGTCCGTAGCCCGCGCTTTTTCGCCGCATTGTGCAGTTCACCTAGAAAATCGCGTCCGTTCAGAAACTTTCCATGACGGTGAAACGGCACCGCGCTGGGATAGTAGGCAAGGATGCCGGTCACGCTGATGTACACGGCCCCAACCTTGGCGCTGGCCCAGTAATCGGCCCAGCCTTCCACGTCGAACACCGCCGGGTCGTGCTCGGTGAAATTGGTTTGGCCGATGCGGCGCAGTTGCCGCTGCCAGGGAACGTCTCCTGTTGTCGTTGCGCCCGGGATCGTGCTCTCCACAGGCGCGGCCAGCGAATCGCCCACGCGCGAAAGCGGGATGGCCGCCGCAGCCGTTTTCAAAAACACGCGCCGATCGAACATCGAAATCACCTCAGTCTGAAATACTCACGTGCCATTCAACGTGGGCGATATCGGGCCACGCCCATGCAGACTGGTGTTCTGAATTGAAATCGGAGATGGTCCGGCGCGAGCGGCTTCGATCTGTGCCGTTCGCGCCTCGTAACATTATCGGGGATGCGCGCTCAGTTCGCCCAGCACGCGCTTCAGGTCGTCCAGCTTCTGTCCCGCCTCAGCCAGCTTGCCTTCCGATGTCAGGCGCTGATAATCGTCGAAATCCTTGCTGGCTTGCGCAATGAGCGCGGTCATGCCGGTCGCCGGCTGGGGCGCGCCCGCGGCTGCGGGCGCAGCCGCGAGCTGCGGCGCCTCATTGGAGCTGAGCGACGAGCTTCCCGAGCCAAAAAGCGAGTTTAACGCGGTTTCGAAATTCGGCCCGTAGGCCAGCCGATCCTGGAGCGCGAGTACCACCAGGCGCAACTCCGGCATCGGACTCCGATCGGCCTGAAGATAAATTGGCTCCGCATAAAGGAGAGCCTGGCCGCATGGAATCACCAGCAGGCTGCCGCGGCGCACATGCGAGCCCTGCTGATTCCATAGCGTCAGTTGGCCCGACAGTTGCGCATTCTGATCGATGCGTGCCTCGATCTGCTGCGGACCGTCAACCAGCTTGGTCTTTGGAAAGTCGTAGACCACCGCCGTTCCGTAGTGCTCGCCGTCGCTGCGCGCCGCAATCCAGCCGATCATGTTGTTGCGGTTGAGCGGCGTGAAAGGCAGAATCTCCACGAACTCCAGCCCCGCAGTCTCTTCGGGCAGTTTCATCAATACAAAATTGGGCACCATCGGTTGTGCGGTCTGATCTCCGCCGCTGGCCATGCCGGTTTGCGTGGCTACCGTCCACTGGTCCTCCTTGTTGTAGAAGACCTCGGGATTGGTCATGTGATACAGGCCGTAAACCTCGGCCTGCAGGCTGAGTAGCGCCTCGGGATAGCGCACATGCTTGCGCAGCCAGTCAGGCATCTCCGCGCCATCTTTGAATAAGCCGGGAAAAATCCCGCGCCAGGCGGCCAGAATTGGATCGGTGTTGTCGAAAACGTAAAACGTCACCGACCCGTCGTAGGCATCGATGACTGCCTTCACGCTGTTGCGCATGTAGTTGATGGACTGGTCGCCGAGACTCGAATGTACGGAGTACGGATACGTGTCGGAAGAGGTGAAGGCGTCGATGATCCAGGACAGTCGTCCGTCGGCGCCCACAACGATATAGGGATCGTGGTCGAAGGTGAGAAACGGCGCCAGCGTAGCCGCCCGGTCATGCACGTTGCGCAGCATCAGCAGGCGGCTGTCGGGCGTCACATCGTCGCTGAATGGGAGCTTCGTGATGTCTCCACGATCGAATGCCAGCAGCGCGCGGCGCAGGAATCCGCCCAGCACGATGCCGCCGTCGCCTTTGTACGAAGTGAGATTGTTCGATTGGCCTTCAGGATAATTGAACTCCTGCTGATGAGTCTTTACGTAGACGTCTGTATCCGTTATCTCGCCAAAATAGATCTCGGGCCGCGTCACCGAAAGATCGGGAACGGTGCTCTGCACCGGCATATTGCTCAAAAACAGCGTGGGCAGCCCCTCTGCCGTAAAGCCGTTCACCGGATTCATGGTGATTCCGTAGCCGTGGGTGTAAATGAGCTTGTCGTTGATCCAGTTGCGGCTGCTTTCGGGAAGTTTGTCAACGTTCAATTCGCGGGCGGCGAGCATTACTTCGCGCAGGCTTCCGCCAATCTCGTAGCGATCGATGTCGATATCGGGAAAATCGTAGTAGGTGCGAATCTCTTGTTCCTGGCGCAGCGTATCCTGGAGCGCCTGCCAGTCCCAGAGCCGTATGTTTTGGAGCGTCGGCTGGTTGTTGGCAGGATCCGCAGCGCCCGGCGTGGTTTCGGCCGGGAACTCGCGTTGCGAAAAGCGGTCCAACCCGTACGCTTGGCGGGTCATTGCAATGTTGTCGGCAATGTAAGGCCGCTCGCGGTCGAGTTGGTTCGGCTTCACCAGAAAGGTGCTGACGTACCAGCCAATCACACCGAACACCACAAAACACACGGCCGCGGGAACAATCGACAAGGCCAGCCACCGCCCGCTCGGACGCAGCACCCCGACGGCGATGGCAATGACCCCTCCGATCACCAGCGCCACGGTGATAAACAACATCCCCAGCAGCGAGACGTGCGCGTCCGTGTACGTAACGCCATCGAAGATGGTGTGATGCTCGAAGAGCAGCTCGAAGCGGCCTACATATTCACGCATTGCAAAGGTGAGCAGCAGAAAGCCCACCGCGATGGAGACGCCGCGCCAGGGCAATGAAGCAGGCCCGGGGGAGTTCCTGTCCAGCGCGCGCGCCCCGCCGGCAACCAGCAGAAACAAGGCGGAAGCAATACAGACAATTACCGCCAGCGTCACCAGCCAACCGATAATCAGCTGCCACGCAGGTAGCGTAAAAAGAAAGAAGTTCAGTGGCCTGCCGAAGATCGGGTCGGCGATGTTTCCGCTGGAACTGGGGGCATACCAGAAAAGGGCCAGCGACGGCCACTCGGACTGCATCGCCGCGCCCGTGGCCAGGGAGATCAGCAGTGCGATGCCCATGGCCGCAAAGTGCAGCACTCGTCCGACGGGGAGCTCGATGGAACGGCCGGCAAAGAAAATCGTGTGGCTGTCGGGCAAATCGGCGGAGTGGGCCCGCTTGAGAGCCAGGAACGCTCCAAAGATAATCAGAAACGTGAGCGCCGCGAAGGCCGCGAAAGTGCCCCACTGAAGTTCCCAGGTCTTCCAGAACACACTTCCAAAGCCCAGCGACCGGTACCAGAGCAGGTCCACCCACCACGAGAGCAGGGTCCGGCCGGCGAAAGCGATGAGCGCCAGAATGACAAGGAGAAAAAGGAGTGCACGGCGCGGCCCGCGCGATTTTGCGCGGCGCGGCCAATCGATTGTTTCGGGCATTTTCCACCCCGCTCAGGCGGAAACCTCCCGCCGAGTCACCCAAGAATTGTACAGCGGCGGTGCGGTGGCGATCAGATCAGTTCGGTATGCCCGGTAATGCCAAGCTCCTTCACGATCTTGCCGACATCCTGCGAGTGGTCGCGGTGGGCGATCAGCAGGGCATCCTCAGTGTCGATTACCACCAGGTTCTCGACCCCCACCAGGGCGACAAACTTCTTCGGGCTGAAGATGTAGTTGTCGGTGGCCTCGATCGCCATGTGGCCACCGGAATCTGAGACGTTGCCCTCGGCGTCCCCGCGCAGCCGGGTCTCCAGCTGGTACTCGTAGAGCGAGGCCCAGGAGCCCAGGTCGTTCCAGCTGAACTCGGCCGGAATGCAGTAGAGATGTGAGAGATGCTCGCCTTTTGCGGAGCGCGGCTCGAGCACCGCGTAATCCACTGAGATGTTCTCGCACTTGGGATAGAGAGCGCGAAAAACCTCGTCAAACTCCGGCGTGCCCCACGCCGCGGCAATACCCTCCAGAAGCGGAGCGGTCTCCGGCAGGTGCTCGCGGACCGCATTCGCCAGGGTGCGCGCCGACCACAGAAACATCCCCGAGTTCCAGTAATAGTTGCCCGCGGCCACAAACTCCTCGGCTCGGTGCTGGTTGGGTTTCTCAATGAACCTGCGCACGTGAAGGGCGGAGTCGTCTTCGGTCAGGTCGCCGGTCTCGATGTAGCCGTAGCCGGTCTCGGCGCGAACCGGCTCGATCCCCAGCACCACGATGTTGTCGCCCGCTGTTGCCGCCGCAATGCCCTTTTGCAATGCCTTGAGGAACCGCGGTTCATCGGCGATCACGTGGTCGGAGGGAAAGACTCCCAGCACCGCGTCGGGGTTGTCCCTTTCGATCAGGAAGGCCGCCAGTCCGCAGGCCGGGGCGGTGTTGCGGGCCACCGGCTCCTGCACAATCTGCTCCGCCGGCAGGCCGGGCAACTGGTCGGCGATCTCATGCGCCAGGTATTCGTTGGTGATGATCCAGGTCTTGTCCAATCCCGCCAGCGGCTTAAGCCGTTCAACGGTTTGCTGAATCATGGAGCGTTCGCCGTCCAGCGCCAATACCTGCTTGGCGCGGGCGCGGCGGGAGCGCGGCCAGAAGCGGGTTCCGCTGCCTCCGGCGAGAATCACGGGACGAAAATCGATAGCCTTTAACATTGAAGAAACATCCTACCGGACAGAGATAACGTTTGCACAGGGCAGAGCGAATTATTTTCAAAATGAAAATTCGCCGTCCGGTGCCGTCCGCGCCAATCCTAAGGAATGTGGCGTCGCGCCCAACAAAGAAAATCGACTCCTCAGTGGAATCACTGTGGCAGTCGAGAAAGTGTCACATTCACCCGTCGTTGGACTCGAAAAACTTAGGAGAATCAATCACCAGGGGACCTGGCCCAGGAAATCCTCGCTGCCGCGAGTTTGCTGCGCTTTTCTTATCCCGTTACTGGCGGTGCAAGGGACGCTTGCGCTGGGTCGGCAGGCACCGGACAAATCTGCCGGCGGTGCAATGAAGGCAATCACGATTAAGAGGGGCACTCAAGTTTTCTTCCGTCTCCAACAGCCAATCTCCTAGGCAAATGCGCGCAATGGCCAGAGTGTAAAGATCGTCGTGCAGGGCGATGTATGGGCCAGTGGAATCCTCGTGATTCCGAAAGGGACTCAGGGGACCGGCGCCGTGTTCGATGCACAGACCGCAATTCCGGGCAAGCGCGACGGAATGCTGCTTATCAGGCCCGTCGATCTGATTCTTCCGGACGGGCGCCACATCAAAATGAGCAACAATCCCCCAGGGTACGATGACTGCGACGTAATCTTCGGCCCGTGCTGGATGGAATATAGCCTGTTTGCGCCGGTCGTCTTTCCGTTGAAACGGGCTGCGGATCTCGAGGCTCGCGACGACAAAGCGGAAGGCAAGGATGTCACGCAAACGACGACTGAGCCGATTCAGAGTTACACCCGGCAACGCTTCAAAGTGGAGAGCAGCCCTCAACCATAGCGTTTTTGCAGTAATTCTTCTTCAACGTTCCGCGACCCGGCAAGAAGGCGCCCCTCGCCGGAGCGCCTTTCGCCGTTCAGGCTTCGATTACTTCAAGCCGGTCAGGAACTCGCCCATGCGGCGCGTGCCCTCGTCGATGTTCTGCTTGGTTACCGGGTAGCTGATGCGGATGTGCTCGCCTGTCCCGAACGCCTCGCCGGGCACGGTAACCACGTGCGCTTCGTGGAGCAGCCGGGTGGCCAACTCGGTCGCGGTGCGGATGCCGCCCTTGCCCAGGTAAGCGGAGATATTGGGGTAGACGTAGAAAGCGCCCTCCGGCTTGGTGCACGTTACGCCGGGAATCTCGGCCAGCCGCGCCAGCATGTGATCCCGCAACTCTATAAATTCGGCCCGGAACGCGCTCACGCACTCCTGCGAGCCCGCCAGCGCCGCAATGGCCGCTTTCTGCACAAAACTGGTCGCATTCGAGGTCGATTGCGACTGCAGCTTGCTCAAGTTGGCGGTAACCGCTTTTGAGGCCAGGGCGTACCCGGCCCGCCAGCCGGTCATCGAATAAGTCTTGGAAAGCGACCCCAGAATGACGATATGCTCCTTGGCCCACGTAAACGAACCGCCCGAAACCGGCTTGCCGGCATAGTTGAGATACACGTAGCACTCGTCCAGAAGCAGAAAAATACCCCGCTCGTGCGCCAGTTGGACGATCCGCTCCAGGTCCTGGGCAGACACCACCGAGCCGGCCGGATTCGAAGGCGAGTTGAGGATGATGGCCTTGGTGTGCGGGGTAATGGCGCGCTCAATGGCATCCGCGGTGATCCTGAAGCTTGCCGCCTCGCTGGTTTCGAGCAATACCACCTTGCCGCCGGCGTACTGGATGATGTCCTTGAAACTGACCCAGTAAGGCACCGGCAAAATGACCTCGTCGCCGTGGTCGACCAGCACCTGGATCGCATTGAAAAGCGCATGCTTGCCGCCGGTCGAGAAGATGGCCTCGTCGATCGTGTACTCCGACCCGAAGTCGCACGCATGGCGCTCCACGATGGCCTTGCGCACGTCGGGAATCCCCGGAACCACCGTGTACCGGGTGAAGTTGGCGTCGATGGCGGCTATGGCCGCGTCCTTGATGTGGCGCGGGGTAGGGAAGTGCGGCTCGCCGGCCCCGAAATCCACCAGGTTGGCGCCCTGGGCGCGGAGTTTGGCGGCCTCGGCGGCCACCGCCATGGTTGCGGAGACCTCAATCCGGCCAATGCGGTCGGCAAAGACTTTTGTGGGCGTGGAAACGGTCATGATGCTTCTATCTTTACAGATTTCCCGCCAATCCCCAAGCCCGCCCCCAAGACACGCCCAACCAGGCCGGCCCACCAGCCGATCCGAGGTAAATCACAGCCACTTTTCCTGTCAGTAAAAACTCTACCGTCAGTGGCGTCAAAAAAGAGTATCCTCCCGATCAGGTTTCATGCCAGATCGAACCAGAGCCGTGCTCGATCGGCCGCTAGCTCGTTACGCCATGGCGGTATTGGCAGTTGCCGGTTCATTTCTGCTGCGGCACTTCATGGTTCAGTCTCTCGGCATGGAGTTACCCCCGTTTATCTTTCTCTATCCAGCCGTCATGATCGTTGCCGTTCTGGCCGGCCTGCGTCCGGGACTGCTGGCCACCATCCTGGCCGTGCTGGGGACGGACTACTTTGTATTAGCCCCCATTCACCATTTCGCTATTAGCAAACCTTCAGATGTCATTACGCTCATAGTTTTTGCCGCCATGGGCACAGTGATGAGCTTGCTGGCCGAACGCCACCAACGGAGCCAGAGGGTCATCGCCGCCTATCGGTCAGAGAGGGCTTTGCGCGAAACCGAGGCGCTCTATCAAAATCTTTTCGACTCGATGGATGAAGGCTTCTGCATCATCGAGGTCTTGTTTGACCCGGAAAACAGGCCTGCCGACTACCGATTCCTTGAGGTCAACGCAGCATTTGAAAAGCAGACCGGGATGCATGACGTGGTGGGGAAACGGATGCGTGAACTCGCTCCCTCACATGAGGAGCATTGGTTCGAGATCTATGGGAAGATCGCCCTCACCGGCGAGCCGGCGCACTATGTCAACGAAGCCAAGGCGATCGACGGCTACTTCGACGTGCGCGCCTATCGTGTAGGTGAGCCCGAGCAACGCCGGGTTGCGGTCGTCTTTAGCGAAATCAGCGAGCGCATGAGAGCCGAAAAGGTGCTGCGGGACCAGGCTCAGCTCCTCGAATTGGCGCACGACACCATCATGGTGCGAGGCCTGGATGGAACCATCCGCTTCTGGAACCACGGCGCCGAAGAGATGTACGGATATACTAAACAGCAGGCCACTGGCAGAATCTCGCACGAGATCCTAGCCACCGTATTTCCCCAGCCCCTGGCCGTGATTGAAGCGATCATTCTGCAGGAGGGGCGCTGGGATGGCGAGCTCATACACACCGCCCAGGACGGCGCGCGCATTGTGGTTGCCAGCCGCTGGGTGCTGCAGCGCGATGAGGACGGCCATGCCACTGGCGTATTGGAGATCAACAACGATATCAGTGAGCGCAAGCGGGCTGAGGAACACACGCAAAAAATCAACCGCGTTTATGCGGTCTTAAGCGATATCAACAAGGCCATCGTGCGCGAGAAGGATCCCCAGGCGATGCTCGAAGCCGCCTGCCGCATCGCGGTGGACAAGGGACAATTCCGCATGGCGTGGATCGGGATGGCCGATCCCGCAACAGGAGCGCTGGAACCTGTCGCATCCAGAGGTGTGATCGATGATTATCTCAATCGGGTGAGAATCGATCTTCAGGACTCGAAGACCGGCACCGGACCGGCGGCGCGCTGCTTCCACACCGGAGAGCACGCCTTCTGCAACGACATTGAGCACGAGCTCTGCCGGCCGTGGATGAGCTACGCAGTGGAGCTCGGCTATCGGTCTCTGGCATCGTTTCCACTCCGTTGCGAGGGGCAGGTCGTTGGCGTTTTCAATCTCTATGCGAACGAGCTGGCATTCTTCGACGAAGAAGAGACCAAGTTACTGGATGAGTTGGCGATGGATATCTCCTTCGCACTTGAAGTCGCACGGAATGAAAAGAACCGGAGGCGCGCCGAACAACACGTCCGGCAGCTCAATCGCGTCTACTCGGTCCTGAGCGACATCAACCAGACGATCGTGCGCGAGAAAGATTCCCAGGCGATGCTCGAAGCCGCCTGCCGCATCGCGGTGGACAAGGGACAATTCCTCATGGCGTGGATCGGGATGGCCGATTCCGAGACGCACGCGCTTAAGCCAATCGCATCCAGCGGCGAGGTCGGCGATTACCTTGACCGCGTCCGGCTCGATCTTCTGGACCCAGTCCGCGCCGCCGGGCCCTCGGTGCAATGCTTCCTTTCCGGAGAACACGCCGTCTGCAATGCAATCGAGCAAGACCCTCGCTTTGCCCCATGGAGGGACGACGCTCTCAGAATGGGCTATCGGTCGCATGCGTCCTTCCCGCTCAAGGTGGACGCGCAGGTCGTTGGCATTTTCAATCTTTATTCAAGCGAACTGGCGTTTTTCGACGAGGACGAAATCAAGCTGCTGGACGAGCTGGCGATGGACATCGGTTTCGCGCTGGAAGTGAGCCGCCGCGAAGAGGATCGAAGAAAAGCGGAAGAGGAACTGCGCTGGAGAACAGCCTTCTTTGAGGCGCAGGTAGACTCCGCTCTGGACGGCATTTTGGTCGTGGACAGCGAGGGAACGAAGATCCTCCAAAACCAGCGGCTGAATGACTTGATGAGTATCCCCCAAGAGATAGCAGAGAATTCTGACGATGCTCAGCAAAGGCAATTTGTTAGAACAATCGTTAAGAACCACGACCAATTTGAAGAGAAAGTCAATTATCTGAACTCCCATTCAGAAGAGGTGAGCCTGGATGAAGTTGAATTGATTGACGGTAAGATCCTGGAGCGATACTCGTCCCCTGTGCGGGACAAGACTGGGAATTATTATGGCCGGATCTGGACTTTCCGTGACATCACAGAGCGCCGGCAACTTGAAGAACAATTCCGCCAGGCCCAGAAGATGGAGGCGATCGGCCAACTCACTGGAGGAATCGCCCATGACTTCAATAATCTGCTGACCGTGATCCTTGGTTGCTCCGAGGTCATAGGCGAGGAAGCTAAAGATAACCCGCGCTTCAGCAAGATGGCCGGGATGATTTTGGGCGCAGCCCAACGGGGGGCGGAGTTGACCCATCGCATGCTCGCTTTTGCCCGCCGCCAGGCACTGCAGCCAAGGCCGATCGACGTCAATCGGTTGCTTGTTGAGATGCAAAGCTTTCTCCGCCGCACCTTGAGCGCCGATATTGATCTGAGCGTGATCCAGGGCGGAGCGGATTGCGAAGCGCTCGTTGACCCAACACAGCTTGAGAGCGCAATACTGAACCTGTGCGTGAACGCACGGGATGCCATGCCCGGCGGCGGAAAACTGACCATCGAGACGGATAGCGCGGTGCTGGACTCCGACTATGCGGCCCAGAACCCTGACGTCACACCGGGTCAATACATCATGGTCGCGGTCTCGGATACGGGCTCCGGCATCAGCCCCGAAAACCTGAGCCGGGTATTCGATCCATTCTTCACCACCAAGGAAGTAGGCAAGGGCACCGGCCTGGGACTCAGCATGGTATATGGCTTTGCCAAACAATCTCAGGGCCACATCAAGATTTACACGGAACTGGGGCATGGCACATCGGTAAAGCTCTATCTTCCCCGGACCGAAGGCAAAAGCGAGCAATCCAGCGAATCTCCAACCACCTTTGCCGATCTGCGAGGCTCTGAAGTCATTCTTCTGGTCGAAGACGATACTCCCCTGCGCGAGTTTGCAAAGTCTGAATTAGCCAATCTTGGGTACCAGGTGCTTGTGGCTGAAAACGGCAAAGACGCATTGAAAATCGTCGCGGAGCGCTCGGATATCGATCTTCTTTTTACTGATATCGTCATGCCGGGCGGGATGAATGGCCGCGAATTGGGGCTGGAGGCATGCCGTCTCAACCCGAAGTTGAAAGTTTTATATAGCTCCGGGTATGCGGAGAACGCGATCCTTAACGAGGGGCTGCTCGACAGGGACGTGCAGTTCCTGGGCAAGCCCTATACGCGGCGGGAACTGGCGATAAGAATCCGAGGGGTTCTTACCGGAAGCTAGTTCCTGCTGAAAATGGAGGGAAGCAATGCCACGCAGACGCATTCTCATCCTCGACGATGACGCGGCCGTCGGTCAGACCATTCAATGGATTGCGGAGAGCCTCGGCTTTCAAGCGGAGTTCGTCACGCATCCAGACGAGTTCTTCAAGCGATTGGTCCAGATGTCGCCGGACATCATCACCATCGATCTGGCTATGCCGGAACTCGACGGTGTTGAGATTATGCGGCTCCTTGCTGAGCGTCAGTGCAAGTCAAAAATCATCATCTCCAGCGGCATGGGAACCAGGGTGCTGGATGCCGCACAACGATCCGCCTCGGAACATGGTTTAAGCATCGCTGGAGTTATCTCCAAACCTATCTCCAAAGAAGCAATGCGCGCTCTGATTGGCCAGGGAGGCGATCTCGCTCAGCCTGCTCTTGCAAAAGAGCCATGCGCAAAGCGAGACAAATTTGAAGTTACAAAGTTGGATATCGAGAATGCGCTCGATCGCCACGAGTTTTTCCTGGAATATCAGCCGAAGATCGAATGCAAGAACGGCGAGCCGGCCGGCCTTGAAGCTCTTGTCCGATGGCTGCATCCCGCCCAGTGCGTCGTGATGCCAGATGATTTCATTCCCGTCGTGGAGCAGGCCGGTTTGATTGATGCCCTGACCGCTCAGATCTTCAATCAGAGCCTCGAATGGTTCTCCCAATCCTTCCCCGGGTCAAACCTGAAGCTTTCGCTGAATATCTCCGCAAAGAGCCTCGTCGATATTCACCTGGCTGATAGCCTATCCAGCCTATGCAGTCTGCATCAGGTCGCTCCCGACCACATTGTGCTGGAACTGACAGAAACCAGCGCGATGATCGACCCCATCCTCTCTCTGGATCTAATGACGCGCTTCCGCGTGAAGGGGTTTCAACTGTCAATCGACGACTTCGGCACTGGTTTCTCCTCCATGGTTCAGCTTGTCAGACTCCCTTTCTCAGAGATCAAGGTCGACAAGTCGTTCGTCATGAACGCGCAGCAATCCCAGGAGTCACGTTCGATTATCAAATCGATCATCGACCTCGGTCACAGCCTTGGTCTATTGGTCGCCGCAGAGGGCGTTGAAGATCTCGATACCTTCAATTACTTGAATACCCTGGGTTGCGATTTCGCCCAGGGATACTTCATCGCACGCCCGATGCCGGGAAAAGACGTACGCTCCTGGGTAGAGCAGAGGATTCGAGCCGCGAGCACTTGTTGATCCGCCTGCGCAGCCGCTTGAGCACATTCGGCATCGCCAGCCCGGTCACGCCGCCGTCGATGCTGAGCGCTGCCTTCGCCATCCGTGAGCTGAGGAACAAGGGCGGAATATGCGCGCGAAAAGCGGCCAAAAATGGCCTATTTTTGACCCAAAATATATTCTTTTTGCATTTTCTGACCACCTGCAGCAGGACATGTCGTTGTTCTTGACCACCCGCAGCGAGTTTTCCGTCTTTTCAGAGTCTAAGAGCCGCTTTGCCCCCTCCGGGGCAACATTTCTGGCCACTTGCGGCCCGACTTTCGTTGTTCCGCGAAACGCCGGTCCCGCAATAATTTGTCCAGAGATTGCCTAGCTCTTGCCAATCCGTTCGCGCAGCCGCTTGAGCACATTCGGAGGAACCAGCCCCGTCACGTCGCCGCCCAGACTGAAAACTTCCTTCAGCATGCGCGAGCTCACAAAGGAGTAGCGCCCGGCCGGCTGCAGGAATACGGTCTCGATCTCCGGCGCCAGGCGGCGGTTCATCAGCGCAATCTGGAACTCGTATTCGTAGTCGGTGATGGCACGGATCCCGCGCAGCACCGCCGTCACTCCCTGTTGGCGCGCAAACTCCACCATCAGGCCGTCAAAAGTGGCAATCGAGACGTTACTGATCGTGCTGGTCGCTTCCTTCAGCATCTCCGCCCGTTCCTCAACGGTGAAAAGAGGATTCTTGACCGGATTGACGAGAATGGCCACCGTTAGATGATCAAAAATCTTGGCGCCGCGCGTGATAAGGTCCACGTGCCCGTTGGTGGGCGGGTCAAAGGTGCCGGGATAAAGGGCTCTTACGGGCATCGGATCGCTCTACACGGATTCTAGCAGCGGACGCGGACCAGGTCCGTCCCGCCGCTGCGCTGTCCGCTTTCGGACAAAGTTTTTCATTTCCGCACACGATTTGCTTGCGCGAGAATCCATTAAGGGGTTTATCGCCTTTAAAACACGCAATCTGAACGGCGGGCGGTTTGGCCGGGAACATGCTCCCGCAAGGGTACAGCCTCTTGTCTGCGGAGGATTCATGGGAACCTTGCTTCAGGATCTTCGCTTTGCATTGCGCCAGCTCAGGAAAGCGCCCAGCTTTGCCATCACCGCGGTCCTGACCCTGGCCCTCGGAATTGGCGCCAACACGGCCGTCTTCAGCCTTGTGAACGCAATCCTGCTCCGGCTCCTCCCGGTTCCCAATGCTCGGCAGATCATGAGGCTCGTCCCGCGCGAAAACAACGGACCCGTGCAGGATGGCCTTTCCTGGCCGGAGTTCAAGGCCATCCGCGCCCAGAGCGGGCAGTCCTTCAGCGACGTCTTTGCGTTCGGAATCGCCCTCGATGGCCTCGCCGTCCGGGGACAACAGCCGCAAAGGATCATGACCGCCTACGTTAGCGGCAACTACTTCGACGGGCTTGGATTGAAGGCCGCCGTGGGACGGCTCTTCCTGCGCAGCGAAGGCGAGGTCCTGAATCGCGATCCGGTCATCGTGCTTGCCTATGACTACTGGATGGAAAAATTCAACGGCGATCCCAATGTCGTGGGACGGCCGGTTACCGTGGATGGACATCCCTTCACCATCGTCGGCGTGGCTCCGAAAGGATTTCAGGGCGCACAAGCCGCCGTCGCCATGGCCGCATATCTGCCGTTGGCGGAGTTGCCCGTCAACGACATGCCAGTCGACGCCATGAACAACTGGCAAAACCGTGGGTTCATCGTCGATGCGCGGATTCGTCCCGGAGTCAGCCTGAGGCAGGCCGGCGCCGAAATGAGTGTCGTGGCCCGGAATCTGATGCGCGAACACCCCGATGTCGAAAAGAAACTCAGCATCGAGGTCTACTCCGAGCCCATTCTGCGCATCAATACCGGCGATCCGAATGCCATGCTGGTAATAGCAGCTCTCTTTATGTCCCTGGCTGTTATGGTGCTCCTGCTGGCCTGCGTCAACGTCGCCAACCTGGTTCTGGTGCGCGCCACCGCTCGCGAGCGCGAAATGGCCATCCGCACCGCGCTCGGCGCCCAGCGTTCCCGCCTCATCGCGCAAATGATCACCGAAAGCGTCACCCTGGCCCTCATCGGCGGAGTCATGGGCGTCTTCCTGGGCATGTGGGGCAGCAGCGCGCTCGGTCACCTCAACCTGCACGCCGATATTCCCATCCTGCTGTCGTTCGACTTTGATTGGCGCATTTTCCTCTACTCCTTTGCCATCGCTTTGCTCGCCGGCATTGTTGTAGGAATGGTGCCCGCCCTGCGCATTGCCAGGGGAAATATTAATTCCGTCCTGCACGAGGGCAGCCGCGGAGTCACTCGTGGACGCCACTGGCTGCGCGATAGCCTCGTCGCTCTTCAGATCGCTGTTTCATTGGTGCTGTTGGTCATCGCCGGCCTCTTCGTGCGCAGCCTTTCGGCCATGCAGACCATGGATTTCGGATTCAAGCCGGATCATGTGGTGAACTTCGCCGTCGATTCCAATGAAATTGGAATGTCCGATGCGCAAACCAGCGACCTGGCCCAAAACATCCTCGCCAATCTCCATCAGCTGGCGGGCGTTCGCTTCGCGAGTCACGCAACCGCGGTTCCCATGAGCTACTTCAACAATGGCGGCGACCGCATGATCGTCGATGGTGCACCGGTCCCAGCCGTTCTCTCCGAATTAAGCGCCGGATACAACGTCATTTCGCCCGAATACTTCAGCGTGATGGGTATCGGGATGGTCGGCGGCCGCGCCTTTACTGACTCCGACAATCAGCAGGGCAGAGACGTGGCCGTGATCAGCGAGAGCACGGCTAAAAAGTTCTGGCCCAATCAGGACCCCGTCGGCCGCACCTTCCGCATGGCCAGCGAGAAAGATCGCAAGCTGGAAATCGTCGGGATCGCTCGCGACGTTGAATTTCAGATCATCGCCGCCGGCAAGGCGCTGCCGTTCTTTTACATTCCCTACGCCCAGCACGTCACAGGAAACTCTCTGATGGTCTTCCAGTTGAGAACGGATGGGGACTCTCTCGCAATGGCGCCGGCCGTGGAGAAAACCATCCACGCGCTTGCTCCTCAGCTTCCCATCTTCCAGGTGCAAACCATGCGCGAGGGGCTCTATACGTTGAACGGGCTTTTGCTTTTCCAGATCGGAGCCTCGCTGGCCTCAATCATGGGTGGCCTTGGATTGACGCTGGCAGTGATTGGCCTTTATGGCGTGGTCTCCTACGCGGTGAGCCGCCGCGTGCATGAGATCGGCTTGCGCATGGCGCTCGGCGCCAGCCGGGGCGACGTCTTCAAAATGATCTACCGTCAGTCCATCCTGATTGTCGCGGCTGGCCTCGGCATTGGCGTCGCCCTCGCCTTGGCGGCTACGCGAGCCGTTGGCAGCTTCGTCGTGGTCAGCGTATGGGATCCCGTAACCTACCTCTTCGTGGCCGGCGTCCTGGCTCTTGCGGCACTCGCGTCCTGTTACCTGCCTGCGCGCCGGGCCATGGCCGTGGAACCGATGGTTGCCCTGCGCGAGGACTGAGCCGTCTTGAGTTTCACTCGAGCACACGCTCCTGCGAATTCCCCATAAACATCAGCGGCTGCCCGCAGGCAGCCGCTGGCTGGTGCTTGGCATTCTCACTGTCAGCCTTTGCGCCCGCGCACCGCTTCCTTGGCTTCTGCCGGGCCCGCCGCCGGCACTTCGGGGACTTCGGCCTTCGCCGCCGCTCCGATGCTCAGCTTCTTGCGCAACTCGGCATCGATCCTGGCGAAAATGTCCCGGTTCTCCTTGAGAAATCCTCGGGTGTTTTCGCGTCCCTGGCCGATGCGCTCACCGCCGTAGCTGTACCACGCGCCCGACTTCTCCACGATGTTGTGGGTTACAGCCAGGTCGAGCACGTCGCCCTCCTTGCTGATCCCCTCGCCATAGAGAATGTCGAACTCGGCCTCGCGGAACGGCGCGGCTACCTTGTTCTTCACGATCTTCACCTTGGTCCGGTTGCCGGTTACTGTGTCGCCTTCCTTGATCGCTGCGATGCGCCGGATATCCACGCGCACCGAGGAGTAAAACTTCAGTGCGCGCCCGCCGGTCGTGGTTTCAGGGTTGCCGAACATCACCCCGATCTTCTCCCGGATTTGGTTGATGAAAATCAGCGCGGTGCGGGACTTCGAAACCGTGCCGGTCAACTTGCGCAAAGCCTGCGACATGAGGCGCGCCTGCAGGCCCATGTGCGACTCGCCCATCTCACCGTCCAGCTCGGCCTTGGGAACCAGCGCCGCCACCGAATCCAACACCAGTACATCGATAGCCCCGGAGCGCACCAGCGCCTCGGTGATCTCCAGCGCCTGCTCGCCGCTGTCGGGTTGTGAAACCAGCAGGTTGTCCACGTCCACGCCCAGCTTCTTGGCGTAACCGGGGTCGAGCGCGTGCTCCGCGTCGACAAAGGCCGCCAGGCCGCCGGCCCGTTGCGCCTCCGCAATCACCTGCAGGCAGATCGTTGTCTTGCCGGAAGACTCTGGCCCGAACACCTCCGTCACCCGGCCGCGCGGTATGCCGCCCACCCCCAGGGCCGCGTCGAAGCTGATCGAGCCGGTGGAGATCACCGCGATGGGCAAAAGCGCTTCCCGGGATCCGAGCCGGACGATCGACCCCTTTCCAAACTGCTTTTCGATCTGTGCAAGAGCAAGTTCTACCGCTTTGGCGCGGTCGTCGACGATGGCCATTGGGCTCCTTAAGGAAAGTACTCACCCGCGCAGTTCTTGCATTTCATCGCAGGAAACGGCGAGAGTATGAATTGTATTTCGATGGGATTGTAGCAGGATGAGACAGGGAAAAACAGAACAAAATAGCGAAGAAAGGGAGAAAAGTTTGGATCGCACACCGATGCAGCGTGACTCGCATCATGTTCCTCTGAATGCATCAGATATCAATTATCGCATCGAGTTATATGCTTTGCATCAAATATGGAAATGATGTAAGGTGGGATTATGAGAACCACGATCAAACTCTCCGAAAAAACCCACGAGTTTGCTACCTACTATGCCCGGGCTCGAGGAATCACCCTGAGCGCCGCGATCGATGAACTAATCCGAAAGGCGGAGGCAGCGCCGCCGGCTCCTCTACCCGAGATCGAGTATTCGGAAATTGGTCTCCCGATGTTGCCTCGGACAGGGAGAACAATTACTTGCGAGATGGTGAAGAGGCTCGAGGAAGAAGAGTATGATCCGGCGAAATTTGCTTGATTTAAACGTGCTGGTCGCGTTAACCGGTCCTGAACATATACATCGTCGGAAGGCAGAGCGCTGGTTTCTCTCTACTGGTAAGGACGACTGGGGCGTCTGCCCACTCACCGAAGCAGGGTTCATCCGCATTACGACAAATCCAGCGATGCAACTAGGCACGATCACTCTGGAGCGAGCCATCGCCATCCTTCAATCGCTCAGGGCGCATCCCGGCTACCACTACTGGCCGATCACGGACACGGAAAGCTGGGTTGCCGTTACTGCCCGCTTCGCATCCCGCATCTCGGGCCATCAACAAATCACGGACGCGTACCTTCTGGGTCTGGCGATCAAGGAAGACGGGGTGCTGGTCACCTTCGACCGGGGAATCAAATACATGGCAGGACCAGAATTCTGCCGCAACGTGCTGGTGCTGGAATAGCAGCGCCTTGTATCACGGCTATGCCGTTGTCAACCTGAATTTGGGCTCTGTGTGGACGCTTACTATGGCATAATTGCCTCTTCATGAATACCATATGCCCATCGTGCAAGTCAGCGATTGCTATCGAGGATATCAATGTCTCGACGGATCTGGCGCTTTGCCGCGCCTGTGGCAGGACTTTTCGCTTTTCCGAGATCGTAGATGGTGGCTCGGCGAGCGGTGCGGATCTCAACTCTCCGCCGCCTGGCGCTTGGTTTGAGCCCTTGCCGGATGGGTTCTGCGTTGGGGCTACGACCCGTTCGTGGATGGCTGTTTTCTTCATTCCGTTTACGTGCGCGTGGTCCGGAATGTCGATGTATGGCATCTATTGGAAGCAGATCGAATCGGGAAACTTCAGCTTCTTGGAGTCGGTTTTCGGTCTTCCATTCCTCATCGGTACATGCTTTCTGGTTGCCGGGTGCGTGCTGATGACGGCAGGAAAGGTGACGATAACGCAAGCCTCGGATCGCTTGTCCATCTTTACGGGAGTGGGCTGGCTTGGATTGACCAGGAATTATTCATTGTCGGATTTCCGATCTGTGCGGGAAGACTTTGTCACAGGCTTGTTTAGCTTCAGTGCGAACCGCCAGGGACGCACGATTGCCTTGGAGGGTAAACGCAGGATCACCTTCGGGACGCTGTGGAGTGCTGATCGGCGCTACTTTGTGCTTGGTGTTCTTCGATCCAAACTAAGTGGCGCGAGCCATTCCTCATTGGGAACGATGGCGACGCCGCGGTTCAGGTAATGTTGGTCAGTCCGTATACGCGCCCACACGCGTTTCCCGGCTGGTGAGCGCGTCGCAGGCTCGGTCCAGCACTTCGTATTCGCTATCGTGGTCTTTGCGGAAGGCGCGAAATGCCTCTTCGCTCGTCCAGCGGTCGATGGTGAGGT
>Ga0224555_1002237_pt1 | contig 23483 bp, 18 predicted proteins | sample 714S23034metaG_FD_180687 | JGI IMG/M metagenome (GOLD analysis project Ga0224555, IMG submission 180687) | Peat soil microbial communities from Stordalen Mire, Sweden - 717 S2 30-34 | ecosystem: Environmental > Terrestrial > Soil > Wetlands > Peat | place: Sweden: Norrbotten County, Stordalen...
GGCGGACAGCCGCTCAGCGGCACACCGTCCGTGAAGGGATCTCTGTAGTGCAGTGTGGCTGGCCTCCTTTCACCGCGACCAGCTCCTGAACGCTTTGGATTTGGAGTTGACCGCATGAGCATGTGTTTCGACATGTTGTCGGTCTGGCTTTTGTTTGGCTCCGTGCAGCGACGCATTGCCGCTGCAAAATCCGATCATCCAATTAATTTCATCGCTGTCCCTGCTCCGTTTGTCTATTGCGGCACGGTGTACCCTCACAGTTCGAAGTACTGAGTCTCGTTATATCCCTGAGATCTGATCGGCCGGTGGTTTTGGAACCGTGATCCATCTAATAACTCGTCAGTGTCGTTGACTTTATCGTTTACATTGATAGATAACCTTCTGACGCCCGTCGACAGGAGACGTTGGGGAGTATTGCATGATTTCTCGCAGATTTCTTATCAAGGGAGCAGGAACAATTCTTGGAGCTTGGCAGGCACGCAGGCTTCTTGCCCAGACCAACGTCGTCACGCCGGGCAAATTCGAACCCACATGGGATTCCCTGAAGCAGTGGAAGATGCCCGAGTGGTTCCGCGACGCAAAGTTCGGCATGTGGGCTCACTGGAGCGCACAGTGCGTACCCGAACAGGGCGACTGGTATGCGCGCCAGATGTATATCCAGGGCCATCCGCAGAACCTGTACCACGTGAAGACCTACGGGCATCCATCAAAGGTCGGCTTCAAAGAAATCGATCACATGTGGAAGGCAGAGCGCTGGGAACCAGAGAAGCTGATGGAGCTCTATGTCGCCACCGGGGTCAAGTACTTCGTCAGTCTTGCGGTGCATCACGATAATCTCGATTGCTGGAATTCCAGGTACCACAACTGGAACACGATGAAGGTCGGTCCTGGAAAGGACATCGTTGGCACGTGGGCAAAGCTGGCGCGGGGACATGGCCTGCGCTTCGGAGTCTCAAACCACTCAGCGCATGCCTGGCACTGGCTTCAAACCGCCTATGGATACGATCCAGAGGGTCCCATGGCGGGCGTCCGCTATGACGCCTACACTGAATCGAAGTCGGATGGCCAGGGCGAGTGGTGGAACGGGCTTGATCCTCAAGAGCTGTACACCGGCCGCAACATGGTAGTCCCGGACGGCATAACGTCAATGGATGCGATGAGCAGTTGGCATCAGAGGCACGACCGGCGTTGGACTGAAGCACCACCTGCGAATAACCCGGAGTTCACCCGCACCTGGTACCTGCGCTGCAAAGATCTACTCGATAGTTACAAGCCCGACTTCTTGTATTTCGACGACTACGAACTGCCCCTTGGCCAGGCAGGCCTCGACATTACAGCGGACTACTACAACAGCAACATGGCCTGGCACGGAGGAAACCTCGAGGCCGTGGTTGCTGCGAAGAACTTCACGCCGGAGCATCTCGGAGCCACCATGCTCGACATCGAGCGGGGACGCGCACAAGGCATTCTCGATACGCCCTGGCAGACCGACACCTGCATCGGCGACTGGCATTACAAGCGTTCCATCTTCGACAATCACCAGTACAAAACCGCGAATAGCGTGGCTCAGACCCTGGTGGATATCGTGAGTAAGAACGGCAACCTGCTCTTGAACATTCCTCTGCGCGGAGATGGCACGATCGACGAGGACGAACACAAGTTTCTCCTCGAATTCGGAGCGTGGATGCGAGTGCATGGTGAGGCTATCTATGGCACCAGGCCATTCAAGGTGTACGGCGAGGGCGCACCAGACGTCACGACATCCTCAGACTTCAACGAGAACCGTGCGCGCCCATATGATGCCACCGATATACGATTTACCCAGAAGGGAGACGCTGTCTACATCTTCATGTTGGGCTGGCCCGAAGATGGAAAGTTACGTGTCAAGAGTCTCGCCAAGGGCAGTAGCTACCTCCCCACGGAAGTGCGAAGCATCCATATGGTGGGCGGCGGCAGAGAAAAGCTGCGTTATGAGCGTACGCCCGATGCGCTTGTCGTCGCGCTCCCACAGCGTCCGCCAAACCATCTCGACGCCTTCGCATTTAGACTGTTGTGATAGTGGAGGACGCCCGACGCGGCGAATCTGCGGCTAAAGACAATCCCAATGCCAGTGACCCTGAAAGAGATTGCACGCGATCTCGGCGTACCGATTGTGACCGTCTCGAAGGTGCTTCGGAACCACGAGGACATCAGCCGAAAGACGCGGGACTTAGTTCTCAAGCGCACCCGTGAACTCAGTTACCGGCCGAATCTCACTGCACGCAGCCTTGTCACCGGTTGCAGTTCGCTCGTCGGGTTGCTTATTCCCGATCTGCTTCATCCCTTCTTTGCAGAGGTCGCACGCTCATTTGCCGCGAAGCTCCGTGAACAGGGGCTATATCTCTTGATTTGCTCATCCGAAGGCGATCCTGAACTGGAGAGCCAGCAGCTTGAGCATCTGCTCAGCCGTCGGCTGGACGCGATTGCTGTCGCGTCGGTGGGCGCAGATGAGGATGATCTTCAGACGGTAGCTAACTCGGGCACGCCGCTCGTGCTTCTGGATCGGCAGGTGCCGATTGCAAACGCTCACTTTGTTGGCGTGAATGATCTTCGGGTGGGGCAACTTGCGACCGAGCACCTGATCTCCATCGGGTGTAAACGCATCGCTCATCTTCGCGGCCCGGCAAACGCCGTGGGAGAAAAGCGCTTTGAGGGATACAAGCGCGCTCAAGAACGCAGGCATCCCGTTCCGCCCAGAGTTCGTTACCGCGGTTTCCGGCAGGGACACAGAGAGCAAGGCTTTCGGCGCTGAATGCACACGCGATCTACTGTCGGCCAGAAGCAAACCCGACGGCCTATTCTGCTACAGTGATCCGATGGCGATCGGAGCCATGAACTCTGCTTTCGAAGCAGGTGTGTCCATTCCCAAGCAACTTGCCATCATTGGCTGCGGAAACCTGCACTACGATGATTCCCTGCGAGTTCCACTTTTGAGCATCGATCAGAAGAGCGAACGAATTGGAGAGCGTGCAGCAGAGATCATCCTTGAGCGGGTGATCCGCGGTAAGTATGACGAGAAGGAGGCTCAGCACGTCGTTGAGATTGTTTGGAATGCCCCAGAGGAAAAAGAGCCTGTGATCAAAAAAGAAGACTCGCAGGGCTCCAGGCGGGATCGTCACTTGATCCTGACCCGGAGCTTCGGACCCGTGATCGGCTGCAACAGACGGGGAGACCAGCATCGAGAGCATCCTTTCACTAATCCGTTCAGTCGTTGATCTTCACCATGATCTTAGTGAAGAGCGACGGGTTCGCGGACCACCTGGAGATGACCGCAGGCGCTTCTTCCATGGGAACGATCGTGCTTACTGCCATGTCTACAGGGAATTTCCCTGCTTCGAGCATGGCGATGACTTCTCGGAAGTCATCGGGCAATGCGTTTCGTGAGCCAAGAATGTCGAGTTCCTTCTGCACGAAGAGCCTTGTCTCGTAGGCCACGGGCTGCTTCGCATAGCCGATGTACACCACGCGACCCGTAAAGGCTACCTCCTCCACGGCGGCCCGGAAGGTTTCGGGCAAACCAATGGCTTCGATGATCACATCTGGACCAGCACCGTTCGTGATCTCAATCAGTCGTGCGTGCAGATCGTCACGCTGTGAATGGATAACATCGGTGGCGCCGGCCGCCTGGGCCAAAGCCAGTTTGCTACCGTCCACATCGATCGCAATTGTCCTGGCGCCGCGGTGCGCCGCTCCGGCAATGGCTCCGAGTCCTACACCGCCGCAGCCGAATACGGCCACGATGTCGGCAGCGCTTACGCGTCCGCGCGCAACTGCATGCACACCAACCGTCAGCGGCTCTACGATACAAAGCTCGGTCAGCGAAAGCTCAGCCGAAGCATGGATCTTGCCCTCCGGAACGCGTAGCAACTCAGTCATGGCGCCGTCGCGCTGAACTCCGTACGTCTGATTGAACTGACAGGCGTTGACACGCCCACGGCGGCAGGAAGCACAGCAACCACAGTGTGTGTAGGGCGAAACCGTTACTTTTGTTCCGGCTGTAAGGCTCGCGGAACCCTGCAACACTGTCGCCCCGATCTCATGCCCAATGATGCGTGGGTATGTCACCAGGGGATTGGCACCTCGAAAGCTGTTCAGGTCCGATCCGCATAGACCGACCATCTCGATCCTAAGCAGAACTCCTTCATTCACGTCTGCTGGAGGCGGAACATCAATCACCTTTGCATCGCCTGGTGCAACTAAAGAGACAGCTCTCAAGCAAGTCCCCCTTCCTTGTTCAGATTGCGTTCCGGGGCCGAGGTCTGCAGATGGTAAATGCGCTGCGCCGTCTGCCCCAGAATGGATGCGCGCTCCCCAGAGGAAAGCTCAGCGACCCAGCCCTCCACAATGCCCCACCACTGCGCATACTGGCAACCAGCCAGCAATACTGGCCAATCGCTGCCGATCATGATGCGCTCCGCGCCAAATGCGTCCAGCACAACATCGACGTACGGCTTGAGTTGGTCTGAAGTCCACTGCCGCACGCCAGCTTCGGTCGTCATGCCCGAAAGCTTACATATCACGTTGGGCCGTTCGGCCAATGCTCGGAGATGCTTCCGCCACGGTTCTATCTCACCGGTAGCGATGCGTGGCTTGGCGATGTGGTCCAACACAAACATCTGCTGGGGATGACGATCCACGAATCGAACCGCCTCCGGTAACTGCCGCTCCACGATGAGTAGGTCGTAAGTGAGATCTGTGCCCCGCAGCCGCTCAATGCCAGCGTTAAAATCAGTCCGCTCAAGGAAGCCATCAGGCTCGGACTGAACAACATGTCTCAGCCCCTTGAGTAAGGGTTCCGCCGAAAAGTGTTCAAGGTGCTCATCAAGGGCATCCGAGAGGAGCGGCAGCCAGCCGACGACACCGTAGATGCCAGGAAACGTTCGCGCTACGTCGATCAACCACTCGGTTTCTTCGATACTCTGACGCGCTTGAATGGCAACCGACCCATTTACCCGCGCCGAACTCATTGCCGCCTGCAAATCCCTCGTGAGGAAGTCGCGGCGGATGTCGCGATGCTCCTCATCGATCCAGGAAAACTCCTCGGCATCGTAATGCCAGAGATGCTGATGTGCGTCGACTCGGACGCTCATGCACTTACTCCGTTTCTCATGGATGCATCTTGAACAGCCAGAGATTGGTCGGCGTTCTCAGGCCGGCCTTGCGGCCAGACCGTGTTGAACACTGGATCTACGCGCGCGCGAACTGCATTAAGCAACTCCACATCAGGTTGCCACTCCAAAGCCGCACAGGCAGCGCTAACCTGCTCGGCAGTCGATATTCCGACGAATGTGGTTGCGACGACAGGATGCTGCAGGCACAGGTAAATCGCTAGCGTGGCTGGATCAACACTCTGGTTCCGACAGAGCTGATTCACATCTTTCGCAGCTGCCCGAACCGCAGGCGGCGCCGGATGCCAGAGTGGCACCGGTCCGCCTCCGAGCAGCCCCATGTGTAACGGCGAAGCGTTAATCAAACCGGTCGCGGTCTTTTTCGCGAACCCTGAAAGAACACGATCCATGTCGCCAACAAAAAGATTCGCGTGGCAATAACTCAGGATGGTGTCGACCGGGAACTCAGTGGCGATGCGAGACAGCAAGTCCGGCCAGTAACTTGTAATCCCAATGAACCGAGTCTTGCCTTGATGTTTCAGTTCAGCAGCGGCCGGCAGCGTCTCTTGAAGGATTTGATCGATACTGCCGAACTCGATGTCGTACACCTGGAAAAGGTCGACATGGTCTGTCTGCAGCCTTCGTAATGACGCATCAAGGCTACGCGTCACAGTACGTGCAGAGAAGTCGAAATTCTCAGCATCGTATCGGCCAGCCTTGGTCGTCAGGAGTACGCTGTCACGCCAGGGCCCGAGCGCCGCTCCCAGGCGCTCTTCTGCGAGCCCGAGGCCGTAGTACGGAGAGACGTCGAAGATGTTGATGCCCGCATCCACAGCCTCGCGCACAATTCTCTCGTCATGTTTCGGCGGCACATCTCCGAAGACATTGCCGAAGGGAGACGCGCCAAACCCAATCACAGAGACTGAGACTCCCGTCGAACCCAACGCACGATACCGCATCCTACCTCTAATCCCGCACAAATTCGTTCATTGCTTTAGCGATAACTTTAACACCTGAATTATGCACAAAGCCGTTTGGGAAGCCCTGAGAATCCTGATTTAGAACAGTAGGGACGCGAAGTTCACAGCTTCGCGAACCGATTCTCAGGAGTCACCCAAATGGTGAGCAATGCACATCAGACTACGCTTGACAGCCCCGTGAATCAAGGGGTTCACGCAGACACTTCGGAGCCTAATAAAATCGGGGCTTCCACGCCCTATGACTTTGCAGCGCGGAATCTGGCGGCCTACGGAGGGCTGCTTCCGGTGACTACGATGCTGGAGAAACTCGCGTTCCAGCAGTTGGTCGAAGAGACCCTCACGGTAAAGCGGCAGACACGTTCAATGCCGATGTACGGGTTCATTCTGGGGATGGTGCTGGCCTGTTATGTGGGGTTCTCGCGCCTGAACCATCTGCGATTTCTGAAGCGCGAACCCATGCTAACCGGCATTCTGCGCGTGGCGCAACTGCCTCCGCAGTGCATCTTCTGGCGTTTTCCGGCATCGCTGCGTCTGGGCATTGCGCGGCAACTGCTGGCCTACAACCTGAACTGCTGGCTCGAACTGTTCAGCCGCGAAGAGAACGTCACCGTGAAAACCATGAAACACACCACGCTGGCCACAGCTCGTCTGCGCTTCCTGTTCCTGGCTGCCCGAATCTGGCGACATGCAAGCAGAGTGGGCATCCGCTACAGCGACCATTACCAGGAGAAAGGAGCGTTTCAGCGGCTCATGAAACGGCTGCGCAAAGTCGCTCGCGGGCCGGATGGATTTGCTCCCGTACTTCCTGTGCCGCTATGTACCCGATTCGACATCGAGAATGGCGCATAGCTTTTTATGCACACGCAGCTCAACCGCTTCAAACACTTACCGCACCGGTCTTGGGAAATAGAGTACAGGAGAGAAAACAGAGACAGAAGCGACCAGCACAACACTGCCGCTTAACAAGCCAGTCGCGCTTGCGTACTCAGGCTATGCATAATTCAGGTGTCAGCAGGCTGCAGACCATCGGAATCGAACCAGGGTCGCGACCTACGACTGTCTATTCCAAACAAGCCTATTTCGAGGCTCCCAACTGGACACGCGACGGAAAGAGTCTCCTCTTCGACGAAGGTGGCCGGATCATGCGTATTTCCGTAAACGGCGGATCGCCCGCACCTGTCGACATTGGATCCGCCAACAAATGCAGCGGGAGCCACGGCCTGTCGCCCGACGGCACACTGCTGGCCATCAGTTGCAGCACACCCAGCTTGCCCGGCTCCCGCATCTACATCCTGCCTTCCAGCGGAGGCACGCCGCGCGTCGTCACCGCCAATCCCGGCGCTTATTGGCACGGCTGGTCTCCGGATGGCAAGACGCTGATCTTCACCCGGTCGGGTCAGGGCTCCTTCAATATCTTCTCCATCGGAGTCGATGGGGGGAGCGAAACCGCACTCACGACCGGAACCGGGACCAACGACGATCCCGACACCTCCCCTGACGGCAAATACATGTACTTCAACTCTGACCGTTCCGGCTCCATGGAGATCTGGCGCATGCGCCCCGACGGCAGTTCCCCGGTGCAGATCACCTTCGACGACTTCGTCAACTGGACTGCGCACATCTCCCCGGACGGCCGCTGGATGGTGTTCCTCAGCTATCAGAAGGGCACAACCGGCCATCCCGCGAACCAGAAAGTATCCTTGCGCCTCATGTCCCTCAACGACCACCAGATCAGAGTGCTGACTGCCCTGATCGGCGGCTCCGGGACCATCAACGTTCCCTCATGGTCTCCCGATAGCAGCCACATCGCCTTCGTTTCTTACGAACTGAAAGCCCCCGAGTAGGCACCGGTCTTACTCGAGGGCTGCATTGCATCTGATCCGGCGCGAATCGTCTTCTTTTATTCCAAATCAGAATCGAAATGATCGGCCGACACTACTCTCCCCTAGAACCGCCTCCCGCAGCCGGCGGCTGACGTCCCATGAACTTGTCGGCCCATTGGATGAAGTACTTCACGTTGGGAGCGTCGGTGTGACCGCCGTCATGCTGGCGCCAAGCGAGTTCGCCATCCAGCAGGCCCACGTTCACTCCAGGCATCTTCTCCGTGTGATAGTCGTTTGAGACACCAAGCGTCTTCGCTCCCAGCAACTGGTAGACGGGCTGCGCTGCCACAGTCGCCATATAGCTGCCTTGATGGTCAAGCCACTTCGCGTCGCCCATCTCCGGCACACCGTAACTGACGAAGGTAAGACGCGGAGCGCACAGCGCGATAAGTTCATGCGAGTCGACCGGAATATCCCCGGCGTTCTTGCTCCCGAAGGTTGCGTCCGAGGCACCATACTTCATGAAGTTACCCGCCATCCAGTAGTATTCACCGCCGGTCAAGCTCTCGACTGCCTCGCCCCAGTTGCGCCGGTTCAACTTTGCTCCGCCTTCCCCGGACGATCCAATCAGGCCCATATAGAAGCGCTGATCGAAGGCTTCCGTCACCAGAGCAGCTTTGCCATAGCGCGATACGCCCTCTATGCCGACATGCTTAGCATCGACAGCAGGGTCCGTCTCCAGATAATCCAGCCCGCGGGCCGCGCCCCACGCCCAGGCACGCAGCGCTCCCCAGTCATCCGGGTGACGCGGCTGTCCTTTATTTACTAGGCCAATGACACCTCGAGTGATTCCCGCACCATTGTCCGCCTGAATGCTGGTGGGATTAATCATCACGTAGCCCCAGCCGTCGGCCAGTAATTGTTGCGTGGTCGGAGGATCCCCGGCAGGGCGTGCGCCAGGCGCGGTTGCAGCTCCCGGCCTCGCCGGAGCAGCACCAAATCCGCCAAACGGTGAGGCTGTCGCGGCAGGCGCGATCGGTTGATAGGCAGGATACTGATCGAGGATCGCCTGTAGCGAAGGGTCACTCTTGGCCAAAAGCTCGCGCAACGCTTCGTTGATCTTCGCCAGAGCATCCTGGTTCGGCTGCGCCGGAGCCGGCAGAGTCGCACCACCGAACATCATCAGCACCGGAACAGGCCCTTTCGCCATAGCCGGCGTTACCACCACCATGTCGATGTTGACATCGATGAGCGGATAAGCGGTGTTGTCAACATGCCCAACCAATTGCTTGGCGATCACAGGGATTCGCCCCACAACCTCGTGATCCAGAACCTTGACGGTCCAAGTCACCTTCGGGACATTCTTCGGAACAAATCCGTACACGTACTCCTGCATATCGTGCTCGATCTCGGGGCGGCGCTGCTTCCACCACTCTTCGGCCGTGGTCACCTTCTTGCCGTTCTTCAATGTCAGCACATCCGGCAGATCCGGATATGGATTCGCCTTCGTCTCATCGTAGTTAGCATGGTTCGGGTCACTCTCGTTGCCACTCGGTCCTGGACGAAGCGCCTTGATGCCGAGCTGATCCATCATGTTCTGATGATCCTGATCGGCTGTCCAATTGACCGCCGGTGGCGGCAGCTGCTTCTGCGACTCCGGCGCAAATTGCGCCCAGAGAGAACCACTGCTGAACGCCAAGCTCAGCGCAGGTATCGCCAACCATGTGTTCCGAAATGTGGTGTGCATCGAAAATCCTCCTATTGCTTCTCGCTCCAGATGTGTTCGAAGTTGATAAATCTAGTCCGTGTGCGGTCCCTTGGAAAACAATTTCAAGTCGATGGCGGCCGCCATCCGCTTGTACCCTTCGCTATTCAGGTGCAGGTGATCTCCGCTATCCACGTCGGTCGCCAGTTGACTCGGTTCGTTCGGGTCGCGTGATGCCTTGTCGAAGTCGACCACAGCGTCGAACTCTTCACTCGTCCGAATCCATGCATTTACTTTCTGACGGGCGGCCTCCGTCGCGTCGCTGGAGTACTGCGACTTGCCAAACGGGGTAATGGTGGCACCGTAGATGCGCAGGCCGTGGGTGTGGGCGCGCAGAATGAACTGGTGGTAGGCATCGATGACGTCGTCGGCAACCGTAGACGTTTGCCCTCTGGCCGCCGCCGCCTTGGCGCCTCCAATATCGTTGACGGCCTCAAAAACCAGCACCCAGCGGACACCCGACTGCGCAATCACATCCCGGTCGAATCGTGCCAGCGCGCTCGGCCCCAATCCATCGTGCAGAATACGGTTGCCGCCAATTCCCTCGTTGAGCACTCCTACGCCGGCATATTTCTTATCCGCCGCCAGCGCGCGGGCCAAGTCATCCGGCCAGCGGGTGTTCTCGTTGGTAATGGAACCGCGCCCGTCCGTGATTGAGTCACCCAGCGTCACCACGGCGGCCGCCTCGCCCTTTGACTGTACATCCACCCCATTCAGCACGTACCAATGATCTGTCGTCACCGGGTTCGTGAGCGTAGCGGCGGGGACTTCATCTCCGACGGAAAGATAGGATGTTTCCCGCGAACCAGGATGCCCAGTGATTCCGTCCGGCACTTTGCTCGCCTTGAACGTGACGACCAGATCCGAGAGCGCAGCGACAGGGAACAGGATCGGATCGGTGAACGTCAGAGTGCCGGGCGGAATCGTAACGGAAACCTTACCGCTGAACATAACACCACGATCCGTGTCTGGCCGAATCGAACCAGGTCCAGCCGGAAGCGCAACGTGTACCGAATCCAGCGTCAGCGGTGTGGCTCCGAATTCATTCGAGAACCGCAGCCGAATCTCACGGCCACTCAATGTCAAATGCACCACCTGGCGCAGCGTGTTGCCGGCCAGGCCCGGCTCCGGCGGCCGATTCTGCGGCTCCACCAATTGCGGAGAGCAGGCCCACGAACCGACCCAAACCGAGCTTTCCTTTGCAAATGAGGACGGCAGAATTGCCAGCATGCCTGCTGCAACCATGGATCCAAGAAAGAAACGCATCACTCAACCCCTCGACCGAATTCCAACTGCGGGGACCATGAACACGGAGCGGACCCGCAGGTGTGAGAGCGGAAGTCCGGGCGGGTGCTGTAATCGGTGCGGTACTGTCGATCAGCCGTCAATTGCCCGCCACCGAGTCAGGCCGCGCCGGCCGCGGTTGTGGTGCGCTAAGGTAGCGGCTGGCAAACTCAATGAACGTCGGCCAGTTTGGAACCGGAGTATGTCCGCCGCTATGCTGGCGAAAGGCCAGTTCGCCCCCGATGATAGGAGTCTCCATCGGCGGGAATTCCTTGGCGCTCAGCCCCTTGCGGCCGAGCAGAGTCCATACCGGGCTGGCCAATTCCGCTGCCATGAACATTCCGTGCGCGTCCACCCATCCATCGCCCTGCGTCGCGCCGCCGCTGATGAACGTCGGCCGCGGTGCGCACAGTGCGATCAGCTCGTTGGCATCGACCGGCAGATCCCCCGGCGTCAGCGGGCCGGCATACTTCAGGAAGTTGCCCGCCATCCAGTGATATTCCTGGTCGCCCGCGACGTTCTCCACCACTTCGCCCCAGTTGCGGCGCAGCAGCTTCGCACCGCCCTCGCCCGACGAGCTGACGTAGGCAATGGCAAAGCGCTGATCGTAAGCCATTGTGACAATGGTCGCCTTGCCGTAGCGCGAGTGGCCTTCGATGCCGACCATCTTGGCGTTCACATCGCGGTCGGCCTCAAGATAATCCAGTGCGCGGCTGGCGCCCCACGCCCAGGCGCGCAGCGCGCCCCAGTCGTCGAGCTTGCGTGGCTGCCCCTTGTTCATCAGGCCGATAATTCCTTCGGTCAGCCCAGCGCCGCTGTCAGCTTGAATGCTGGTCGGCGAAAGCTCGGCGTATCCCCAGCCCTTGGCCAACACCTGCTGTTGCCAGCTCGGACCCGTGGGAGCCGGTGGCATAGCGGGACGCGGAAGAGGCGGAGCGACGCCAGCGGCTGCCGCACCCGGAGCCCCCGGAGCGCCGGGCGAGCCCGCAGCCCCGGCAGGTCGCGGACGCGGCACAAACGGACGCGTGCTGCCGAACTCGATGATCACCGGCACCGGTCCGGGCGCGTTCGCCGGAGTGCTCAGGTTCATCTCGATATCGACCGAAATCAGCGGATACGACGAGTTGTCGACATGCCCGAGCAGCTTCTTGGTGATGATTGGAACGTCGCCATTCTTCTCGGCGGTGGTGCTCACCACCTCCCAGTGCACCGACGGCATCACCTTGGGTACGCGGCCATAGATCTCGCGGTCGAACAGTTCCACAATCTGCGGACGCCGCACATCCCACCACATTTTAGGGGTCGTGACCGGCTTGCCGTTGTTGAGGATCAGAGCATTTGGATAGTTTGTCCAGATGTTGACTTTGCTCTCGTCATAGTTGGCGTAGTTCGGGTCTTTGGGATTGGTGCCGTTGCGTCCACTGCGGATCGAGGTCATCTTCAGAAGATCCATCGTGCGCTGATGGTCTTGTGCCGAAGTGAGGTGAACTACAGGTGGAAAATCCGAAGGGCTGGCAGTGGCAGTATTGGCTGTCTGGGCATGCACCACGACGAGGTGTACCGCCGCCGACAGCGCGACTAAGCTGCACGACGTGATGACAAATTTGCGAATCGACACTGCATTCTCCTTGTGGTGCCTGGATCGAGAGGTAGATCCAAATCGGTTGCGTGATATCTCCGCGAGCTACTTCGGTCCCCAAATGCGGAAGTTGCCGCTGGCGTGCAGCATGTTCATGATGTAGAGCATGCCGTCGAAGTAGCGCTGCTCCCCGTTGGGAATCGGCGTCCTCCACAGCTCCTCCACGAAGGCCTTCTCGTTCGGTCCCGGCGTCGCGGCCAGCCCGCCCGCAGTAGTCGCGGCCAGCATTCCAGTCGAATGGCGCGAGGAGAGCGGCTTGCCATCCAGCGTATAGCGATCAGCGAAGGTGCTGATGCCCTGGCCGATGAGGAACTTCTGGATGCGGTCGCTCAGCACCCGCTCCTGCGGCGCCTTATGCCACCAGCTGTAGTCCACCGACCAGTTGCTCACCGTCCGCCACGAATCGTAGCCGAACGAAGTCGGCTGGCCGTCGCGCCCCAGGATCTCGGTCTCGTCGAAGTTGTTGCGGTCCGGCGACAGCCCGGTATTCGCTCCTACCACCTTGGGGAACATGTCGCGGCTCACATCCGCCGTCTTGGCCCAGTACTCGCGGTCTTCCGCCGGACCCCAGCGCGCGAACAGTTCGTAAAAGCCGGGCAGATGATACGACGCGTCCGTAGCGCTCGGGCCAACCCCCGCTGTAAAGCGCGGCATGTAGTAGTCGGGCTCCATCATTGGGCCGCCCGTCGTGGGCCGCGGCGTGAATCGCGCCCCACCTGCTCCGCCGAAGCCTCCGCCGCCAAACCCTGCGCCGCCGAGACCCCGCCCCGCCGCGCCCGCAGGCGTCTTGCCTTCGCCCTTCAGCTCAATCGCCAGATCGGCCTGCGCCTGCTGCCGCTCCGTATTGTTCGGGCTGGTGAAACCGCGCGCGCCCTGTGCAATCGGGGGATCGTTGGGATGGACCTTGAATGGGCCAGTCAACGGCGGCGAGGTGTGGTGAACCATCTCATGCAGAATGCGGTCGGCCTGCTCCTGATAGTTGTAGACCCCCTGCCCATTGCCCCAGCGGTGCGCCGCGAACAGCAGCGCCATCGCGTAATACTCCTCGCCGTCCGGCGCGGGGCCGGCGGAGCGCGGCGTCCCGTCTGGATCGATCGACCACGCAAAGAACCCGTAGTCGGGATTGTTGGGGTCGGTGATCTTCATGTACGTGTTCGACCAGTTCCACAGTGCGTCGAACTCATGCTTCTTGTCCATCTGCACCGCGATCATCATCCCGTAGCTCATGCCTTCGCTGCGTGCGTCATTGTTCGCCCAGTCGGTGACGAAAGCCAGCGGGCCATTCTCGTTCGATCCCGCCTCGAAGTACACGCGCTCGGCCTGCGCATCGCCGTGGAACAGTTGCTGAAACGCCTTGTCGATCTTCGCGCGGGTCTCGGCAGAGGCATGTCCCTGCTCGGCGAACAAGTCCCGGTACGTGTGCTTCGCATACGCGCCCGCGCCATCTCCCGGCATGTGCGGAATGTCGCCGAGCGAAGCGTTCACATGCGGCGGCGGAGGCACGAAACCTCCCATTCCCTGGCCAGCGCCGGCCTGGTTGGGAGCTGCCGGAACTGAACCGGCTTGGCCTGGGCCCGCCGGAGCCGAACCGGATAAAGCAGGCGCTTGCCCGAACGCAGCGAAGGCGGTGGAGAACACGACCAAGGCGGAAACATAGCAAAGACGAGAAGGAACGGACAAGAACAGCCTCCGCAGGAAGGGCGTAGTGAGCAACCTGGGCACCGCTTCCTGAACACAACTCATTCCACTACACTCGAGGCCATTTAGTCGAGTCCAATATTATTCAACCAGAGCCAGGCGGCCATTCCCAAATGTCGTTGTGAAGTCAAACCCTCTGTTTTGACGGATTATATGGCGAGAGCATGCCCTATAGGCCGCTGTTTGCGTAATGCGCGGGACGCAGCATGTACCCCGGCACTCATGGCGAGATCGATCGAGAGTGTGCCGCCCATTTATTTCAATAGAAAAAATAATGCCGAGCGGTTTCCCACTGGACCCTTCTGCTAGTTGCGTCGTCTCGATGTCTAGTGAACTTTGCCGACTGCATTCTCCAGAACGATATCCGAAAGCACCGCATTATCAGACTTATCAGGCACGTGCGAGCAGAATCCGATGCCCACGTAGAACAGTCCATTCAGGTGCAGAGTGATCGGTGGGCCGAACTGGTGCATCGGCTCGCCCGCCATACTGACAAAGAACGCTCGTGCCGGCATATGATTTTGACCTCAGATTCGATCGGTGTAAATGCTGCGCATCAACAGATTCTCAATCTCTTCCTGGCGGCCGGAGCGCGGCTGCGGGTTGAGGTTGTCGGCGAGCGCCTTCTCCTCAATCGCATCGAGCGACCTCTTGCCGCTGAGCATGGCCTGCGCTTCGGGAGCCTGCCATCCAGCGTACCTCTTAGCGAGAAGAGCATCGTATTTGCCGTCTTCAATGATCTTCGCCGCAGTGCAGAAGGCGCGAGCGCAAAGATCGGCCCCGCCGACGTGAGCGCAGACAAGATCTTCCGGCGTGAAGCTCTGCCGCCGCACCTTTGCATCGAAGTTGCAGCCGCCCTGAGTCAGTCCGCCAGCCTTGATCACGTGGTACATAGACATCGTCATGCTCCACAGATCGTTGGGGAACTGGTCTGTGTCCCAGCCCAGCAACGGATCGCCGCGATTGATATCGAGCGAGCCGAAAATGCCGAACGAGCTGGCGGTAGCTATCTCGTGCTCGAAAGTATGACCAGCTAGCGTGGCGTGATTGGCTTCCAGATTCACGCGCACTTCATTCTCGAGTCCAAAACGTTTGAGGAAGCCATACACCGTAGCGCAGTCGAAGTCGTACTGGTGCGAAGTAGGCTCCTTGGGCTTCGGCTCAATCAGAATCTGGCCTTGGAAGCCGATCTTGTGTTTGTACTCGACGACCAGCGTGAGGAAGCGCCCCATCTGCTCGAACTCCTGCTTCATGTTGGTGTTCAGCAGGGTCTCGTAGCCTTCGCGTCCGCCCCAGAGGACGTAGTTGGAGCCGCCGAGTTGCTTCGTCGCATCCATACAGTTCTTCACCGTGGCGGCACACCAGGCGAAGACATCGGGATCGGGATTGGTCGAGGCGCCAGCCATGAATCGCGGATGGGAGAACATATTCGCGGTGCCCCACAGCAGACGCGTCGGGTAACTCTGCATCTTTTCGCCGAGGTAATCCACGATGGCGTGGAAGTTCCGAAGGGTGTCGGCGAGCGTGTCGCCCGGCGGGGCAATGTCGGCGTCATGGAAGCAGAAGAAGGGGAGATCGAGCGTGCGGAAAAGCTCGAATGCAGCGTCAGCCTTTACCTTCGCCTGGGCGATGGGGTCGCCGGGGTCCATCCACGGCCGGTGAATGGTAGGGCCGCCGAAGGGATCGGTTCCAGTAAGCGCGAGCGAGTGCCAGTAGGCGACGGCGAAACGGAGATGGTCGCGAAGCGGCTTGCCGAGTACGACTTTGTCGGGGTCGTACCAGCGGTAGGCGAGCGGATTCTCGGTTGTGGGACCCTCGTATTTCACCGTTGAAAAGCCGCTGAAGATGGTGTCGCTCATGAATACCTCGAAGTAAAGAGATAAGGCTCTATAGGGATGCAAAACAACAGAGACGTTCTGGTGCAGGAGTTGGAGTCCAAATATGGCCGTGTGTCCTGCTGGACCGCTGCGCAACCGCAACAAAGCGGAAAACACAGCACAACAGATATGAGACCACATACCCGGCCAGGCCCTTCCTTCGCATCTGATATCCTCTCTGTTTAGTTAGATACATATAAGAAATCAAAATCGATAATTATGTCAAATCCTGGCCGGCCCGAGTTGGGCTTGTCTCCAGCGATTCAAAGGCATAGTATCATCTCGAAGATTTTAGGAAGATGGAGCGCGGAACTATTAATTTGGAGGTGCGTAAGAAATTTGCCCGATTGCCAATTTACCCGGAGATTCTACAGGGGTGTCCCAATTGGGCGGCTTCGTATATGCGGCGAAGCGCCTCAGTGGTTCTCTCAGTCGTGTCGGATGGGCAGTGGTACTCGGAACTAGAAACTCAGAATTCGGCGGAGACGCGATGAACTTACATATCGACACATTCGATTACAACCAGTCAATTCAATTGGCTTGTTCATTGAGACTTCGTATCGGTATATTCTGTAGCGCGATCGAAACGGCAATCAACCACCACCAACCTTCCTTTCAGTGAAAGGGAGATATCTAAATGCACTCGAGCGCCGAAACCGTCGAGGCGTTTTCTTGGGTAGGTAGCCCGCCCTTCATTTCGTAGCTCCGGGGGTACCATGCCTGACGACATCAGCGTGGGGCCGAAGCCGCAACTCGAGGTGCAGGAGCTGACGTTTGGACCAGTTCAGAGCAACACCGCCGTCCCCTTATTCAGTGTCAATTATCTATTCGTATCCGGTGCAGTAGCAGGCCATGTCAAAGCCATGCATTCTGCACTCGAAAAAGACTTACCCGGTAATGGATTCTGCTTGACCGAAGCCAACTTGGAGAGGAATTATGGACAAGAGTGCAACACGAGTTGTGACCAGCATTGCCATCTTGACGGGAGTATTCGTCTTCGGCTCCGCTCTGTTATCGGCTAATGCCCAGGAAACGGCGAAACCGCCATATTTGAATCCGAGCTTGACGCCCGAGGAGCGCGCAACCGACCTGGTGCAGCGCATGACGCTTGAGGAGAAGGCGTCGCAACTGGTCAACCTGGCCCGTCCCATTCCTCGGCTGAACGTGCCGATCTATAACTTCTGGAGCGAAGCGCTCCACGGTGTCATCAGCGGCGGCACGACGGAGTTTCCTGAGCCGATCGGCCTCGCCGCGACCTTTGATGCTCCCGGAGTGAAGACCATGGGCACCTACATTGGCGTCGAAGGGAGAGTCCGGCATATCGTGGCGCCGCAGCACCCTGGAAGCAACGACGGCCTTGATTTCTGGGCCCCGAACTTGAATATCTTCCGCGACCCGCGCTGGGGCCGTGGCCAGGAGACCTACGGTGAGGATCCCTACCTCACCGGCCGCATGGGCGTGGCCTTTGTGACTGGAATGCAGGGGGACGATCCCAAGTACTACCGCGTGATCGCCACTCCGAAGCACTACGCCGTGCATAGCGGTCCTGAACCAACACGGCACTTTACAGACGTGGACGTAACCAAACACGACGAGCTCGACACCTATGAGCCTGCTTTCCGCGCCGCCATCACCGAGGGCAAAGCCGGGTCCATCATGTGCTCGTACAATTCCATTAATGGAGAGCCGGGATGCGCCAGTCAGTTCTTGCTGCAGGACCAATTGCGCGGAAAATGGGGCTTCCAGGGATATGTCGTTTCGGACTGTGACGCAGTCAAGGACATCTTCACCGAACATCACTTCCGGCCGACCATGGCAGAATCCGCGGCTGTATCGGTAATCCGCGGCATGGACAGCGACTGCGCCGACTGGACAGGGATGACCGCCAGTAATAACGGAGACTATCAGCCCTACATCGATGCCGTACAGCAGGGATTTCTCCCCGAGAGTGCACTCGACACGGCCGTGGAGCGGTTGTTTACGGCTCGCATCAAGCTGGGCTTATTCGATCCTCCGGAGATGGTGCCCTACAACAAGATCGACGTGAAGGAGATGGACAGCGCCGAGCACCGTGCCTACGCCCGCAAGCTGGCGAACGAGGCGATGGTGCTGCTCAAGAACGACGGAATGCTACCCCTCAAGCCGGGGATCAAGAAGATCGCTGTAGTCGGTCCGCTGGCGGACCAGACCCGGCCGCTGATCGGCAACTACGCCGGACAGCCGACCCATATCGTCTCGGTGATGGACGGCCTTCACGCGGAGTTCCCCGATGCGACAATTACCTATGTGCCGGGAACGCAATTCCTGCGCAACGATGGCGATCCGGTGCCCAACAGCGTCCTGACCAACGCGGATGGAAAGCCCGGCCTGAAGGCGGAATACAGCGAATACCGTGGCTTTCGTCCCGGCGGCGGTGGTCCTGGCGGCCCAGGCGGTCCAGGTGCCGCAGCCGCAACTCCTCCAACCCCCTACTTCACGCGGAACGAGCCCAACATCAACCTGACCGAGGCCAATCTGCCCTCTCAGGCTGCCGGGAAGACATCAGTCGGTGTGCAGTGGACGGGCTTCCTCACGGCCCCGGACTCCGGCGATTATCTTGTCGGCCTGAAAACCCGTGGCTTCGGCCGGCTGACGATCGATGGGAAGGCAGTGGGCAGCGGTCGTGGAGGCGGAGGTGGTGGAAACGGGATCAACTCAAGCGTGGGCCGCGTTCATCTGGAGAAGGGACAGAAGCTCGCCCTCAATGTCAACTACGGCAGCACGGATGGGCATCCGCTTGTGCAGCTGATCTGGGCAAAGGCGACGAATCTGCCTTTCCCGGAGGCAATTGCGGCCGCAAAGAATGCCGACGCCGTCATCGCCGTTGTGGGTATTACCAGCTCGCTTGAGGGCGAAGAGATGCCCGTGAGCGAACCCGGATTTCTCGGCGGAGATCGCACCAGCATTGACCTTCCCGAACCGGAGGAGGCACTGGTTGAAGCAGTTGTAGCCACGGGCAAACCCGTAGCGGTCGTTCTTATGAACGGTAGCGCCCTGGCCGTCAATTGGATCAACGATCATGCCAATGCCGTTCTCGAATCGTGGTATCCCGGCGAGGAAGGCGGAGCAGCGATCGCCGAGACACTCAGCGGCAAGAACAATCCTGCGGGCCGGCTGCCGCTGACCTTCTACAAGGACCTCACTCAGTTGCCGAACTTTGAAGACTACACCATGTCCAACCGGACCTACCGGTACTTCAAAGGCAAGCCGCTCTATCCGTTTGGCTACGGTCTTAGCTACACGACGTTCAAGTATAGCGATCTCAGCATTCCGCAGCAGACCGTAGCGGCCGGAAGCCCCGTAGAAGCCGATGTCAAAGTGACCAACACCGGCAGCAGAGCGGGAGATGAGGTCGTGCAACTATACCTCAACTTCCCCGATGTAAAAGGTGCCCCCGTCGTAGCTCTCCGCGGATTTCAACGGATTCATCTCGATGTCGGCGAGAGTCGTACCGTCCACTTCGAGTTGAAGGACCGCGATCTTGGCATGGTCACCGAAGTCGGAAATCCGATCATCGCCCCCGGGGAATACACACTCAATATCGGCGGAGGACAGCCGAGTACCGGTGCGCCCTATGTGAGCGGACACTTCCGAGTGGATGCCCAACTGGCACTCCCGGAATAGTAGTGAGTCCACGTCCACTCTCTCGCCTGGTGGCCGGGGACGCAACAATCTACTCCCAGACTGCCCCGGTCAGCATCTCGCAATTCCAAATGTTATTCTATTCAAGATGAGGAACTCCAAATGAAAACAGCAGTGTTGACTCTCGCTCTTCTGCCTGTGTTGTCGATCTCCCCAGGAATTGCTCAGCCGCCCGCGCCGCAGCCGGTAGTCGCAATCTCCCAAAACCCGCCTGTCGAAGATTTCAAGCCAGCCACGACCAACCAGCAGGGCAAACAATACCCGGCGGTCAACTCCGAAAGGCGCGTCCGCGACCGCGTGGTTGCGCCCCAGGCCCAGAGCGTATCGCTTGACCTGGGAGGCATCAAGTACCCCCTGACCAAGGGTGAGGACGGTTCCTGGGTCGGTGTCTCGAATCCTCAGGATGAGGGTTTCCACTATTACCAGATCATCGTTGACGGAGCCCAGGTACCGGATCCTGGCAGCAAGTTCTTTTACGGCGCGAGCCGCTGGGGCAGCACCGTGGAGATTCCCGCACAGGACGAGGACTTCTATGCGCTCAAAAACGTACCCCACGGCCAGTTACGCGAGGTACTCCTTCCTTCCAAGACAACGAATGCTACCGTCCGTTGTTTCGTCTACACTCCTCCGGATTATGACAAGAATCCGTCCAAGCGCTATCCAGTGCTCTATCTCCAGCACGGCGCGGGCGAGGACGAGACCGGTTGGGGTAGCCAGGGACACGCTGGTCTGATCATGGACAATCTGATCGCCGCCGGCAAAGCCAAGCCCTTCATTATCGTGATGGCCAATGGTGGTGGCATCGGCGGCCCTGCCCGCGGGCCGGCTGCTCCCACCGCAGCAGCCGGAGCGGGCGCTTCCGCGGCAGGTGGTCCTGGGGGCCCCGGAACTCCTGGCGCACGTGGTCCTGGTGGGCCAGGTGGTCCTGGTGGGCCGGGTGGTCCTGGCCCGCGAGCCTTTAACTTCAGCGCATTCGAGCATCTTCTGCTCGATGACCTGGTTCCGTACATTGATGCTAACTTCCGCACCATCGCCGATCAGCCTCATAGGGCCATGGCCGGCCTCTCCATGGGAGGCATGCAGACGCGGGTTATCACAATGGCCCACATCGACACGTTCTCCTATATCGGCATCTTCAGCGGTGGTAGTATCGCCCCCGCCGACATCTCCGATGTGGCCGCCTTCAAAAAGAAGGTAAAGGTTGTGTTCGTCAGCTACGGAGGCCGCGAGAACGGCGCCGCAGGCAAGACAAACGTTGAGGCGCTGAAGCAAGCCGGCATCAATAGCGTCTTCTATGAATCGCCACAGACCGCTCACGAGTGGGAGTCTTGGCGGCGCAGCCTCTATCAATTCGCTCCCTTACTGTTCCAGCGCTAACGGCGCGCATTCGTAGGGCGACGCCGTACATCAGGTCGGCGGAGGTCATCCCGATACCGCCGCGCCGCCATGTGAGGGAGCACTTCCAAGCAGAGCCAACTGGCGCTACAGCAGCAGGTCCGGTTCCTCATTCCCCACGTACCAACTCCAACCGCGGCAGGTCGTGACAAACGGCCTGCCGCCGTTTCTGCTGCTCGTAACTTTGTGCGGGATCACCGCCCAGGGCGATGCCTACTTGGCCAGCGCATTGGCGGCATTGGCTGCCAAAATCCACTTACTGGCTACGCCAATAGTGTACTCATTCTCAAACCAGAGGAAGCCGAAGTCGTCAATCGCCTCCGGGAAGTCCGGCTTAATGATGATGTAGCCCGGAATCAGGCCACCCGGGATGAAGGTATTATCGGCGCGGTTGTTCCCGTACGCCTTCAGCTTGGAGACGGTACCGATCGAGGAGATGTACGACGTGCTCGACACCGGATGAGTGCCCAGCAGATAGTTGACGGCGCGCAGGGTATACTCCGTCCCGACCAGTTCGGGGAATGCCTTGTGCAGGAAGTACATGCGTGTGCCCATGTCGGCGACCGAAGGAGCCGCGCCCCATGTGCCCAGGCTGGGCGGAACGCCGAAGGGCGTCTGCGCCAGGTCAGTGTCCAGCTGCGGCACGTACACCTTTACCGCATCTTCGAACTGCTTCTTGAAGGCTGCATCCATGTATGGCAATGCGCGGACCGCCATCCAGCCGGACGCACCGAATCGCTGCTGAGGGAACATCTCCGCCAGCCGCTTCTTATACGCGTCGCCGCCGCTTGTCGCGATAAGCAGCTCCAGCGTGGCTTTCCACTCATCGGGTGCGCCGAAGCCGCCACCGCCCAGCCCTCCAACGCCGGGAGCGCCGCCACCAGCGGCTCCCGCTGCGTTCTGCGCGACTACGCCGCCCTGGGCTCCAGTGCCCTGCCCGGTCGTTCCCAGGTTGGCCGCGGCATTCGCGCCGCCGGGACCGGCTTGACCGAAGCCACCACCGCCGCCGGTGCCGAACATGTAGTACAAGTTGCCATCGCGGACGACCGTGACGTCGCCAAGACTAACGCCCTGCGGAGAGCCGTCCTTCGACGACGCCTCCAGCGGAAGCGGATTGCAGTAGCGAAGGGACTTGCCGACGACCGGCGTCTGCTTGGCCGCCTGGGACCAGAGCGAACATCTGGTGAGGAGAACGATCGCTGCTGTTGTGGCCGTGAGCAAGCGGAAAGCAGATATGCCTGAGTCAAGTCTGCGAGATAGACGCGCGGAATCCATGGTGTCTCCTGATCAGCGAGGATAGTAATCCGGTTCGATCCCGAGCCGATCGTCAACCGCATTGAACGACCATTGAAGAATTCACGGGTATGAGCTGGGCCATCGCAAGGAAACGTGGCGGTCTCCTCCGCCAGTATCCAAATCCCAAATCTACCCCTCGGAGCCGCCGGGCGTTTCTACTGCTGGCCCTATTTCAATTCCTTCGTGATCGCGTCCGCAGCGTTGCCGGCCAGGACCCAGTTTGCCGACCCGGCAATGACCGCTTCATCCTCGAACCAAAGGAATCCGAAGTCGTCGATTAGCTCCGGAAAATCTGGCTTGATGATGATGTATCCCGGAATGACGGCGCCCGGAATATAAGAGTTGTCTGCGCGGTTGTTGCTGTACGTCTTCGTCTTCGAGACTGTGCCGACGCCGGCTACATACGAAGTGCTGGATACCGGGTGCGTGCCGAGAATGTAATTGACGGCGCGAAGGGTATATTCGGGGCCCACAAGATCCGGAAAGGTCTCGTGCAGGAAGTACATCCGGACAGCCATGTCCACCACGGCGCCGGAACCGCCCCAGGTACCCAGGCTGGGGGGCACGCCGAACGGGGTGGCATCCAACTGCTTGTCCAGAGTCTCCATGTAGGTCTTCACCGCTGCGTGCATCTGATCCTTCGCGCCCGCGTCCAGGTAAGGCAATGCCCGCACCGCCGTCCAGCCACGAGCGCCCATCTGCTGCGGGGTGATCATCTGGGGGAACAACTCCTTCAGACGGGACTTGTAGGGCTCGGCGCCATGTGTGGCGATGGTCATTTCCAGAGCCGCAGCCCAGTCCTGTGCGGCGCCAAAGCCTCCCCGACCGCCGCCGCCGCCGCCGAAGCCGCCCGGAGCACCGGCCGCAGCTGCGGTCGCCCCGCCTGCAGGAGCACCCG
>Ga0224555_1002241_pt1 | contig 23419 bp, 18 predicted proteins | sample 714S23034metaG_FD_180687 | JGI IMG/M metagenome (GOLD analysis project Ga0224555, IMG submission 180687) | Peat soil microbial communities from Stordalen Mire, Sweden - 717 S2 30-34 | ecosystem: Environmental > Terrestrial > Soil > Wetlands > Peat | place: Sweden: Norrbotten County, Stordalen...
GTACATGTACCTACGCTATCCACCCAAGCTCTCTCCGCATATTCCTTCCAAGGTTCCTTCGCTAGTTTCTGGACAGGTTCTGAGAGGCGTGCGGGGGGCTAAATCTTCTTTTTTTTATCATATCTGAGATATGTCTGCTACACTGTTCTCCCTTCACGACGGGTTTCAATCCGGTTTGGAGCTCGCCTTGTTCAACGCGCCTGTATACCTATGCGTTATTAACTAGTACATAACTGACGAGTAGGCGACCATCCAGGCGCAAACGCATTCCTGGACCCTGGGGCGTTTCGGTCCCGATCTTGGCCGCTCGACTGAAGACTGATTGATCCTGGCGTATCGAGGCACCAGGCGCCGTCTGGCATTCGAACAGGCACACCTACTGCAGCTGGCTGGCGATGGCTGGCGCGACAATCAAGGAAATCCAGGAGGCCGCAGGCCATAAGACCATCACGATGGCGGCCCGCTATTCCCACCTTTCACCGGCCCACAAGTTGTCGGTGGTGGAACGCATCGTCAGAACAGGCACCAAACAGGCACCAGCCAAGACTGCATAAAAGCAGGAAACCAACATGCACCAGAACATGCACCAGCGGTTTCCGTCATCTAGCAATCTTCAGCAGATTTCCAATAAGTCTTTTGTATTCTTGGTGCCGGGAGGGGGAATCGAACCCCCATGAGGTTGCCCTCGGCGGATTTTGAGTCCGCTGCGTCTGCCAGTTCCGCCATCCCGGCGCCTCACAAGTTTACCCCACCAACAGCCGTCGGCGCATGGCAAACTAATTCACACCGCTCGTCGGTCGCAACTTCACCAACTCCAACGCACAAGCCGCTGCATTGCGCGCCGCGAGACGTAGGTTGTCTGCAGCCATCCACAGCCAGAACGCGCTTCCCTCTTTAGAACTCGTCGCCGTCACACTCAACAGCACCTCGTCCCTGCCGGCGACGCTCTCGTTGCTGGGAGACTGCTCATCCAGGAGTTGCAACTCGCCGCCATGCAATGCATTGCGCACCGCTTCTTCCCCCACCCCTGCCACCAACTCTAAAAATACCGAAGCTGTGTAGCCATGGAAGACAGGCACCTGAAGGAGCTGCAACGCAATCGAATCGACCGCCGTGTCACCAGTTAGGGCACCAACCTGACGACTGATCTTTGTCCTTACCGTCTCCAGATCGACCTTCGCCGCACTGCCCAGGGACGCAACCACATTGAACGCTACCTGCGCGTCGTAGACGTCCTTCTTCAGCGGCTTGAATGACAATAATCCAACCGTCTGCTGGTGCACCTCTTCAACCCCCGCATTACCAAGCTCAGACGCTGGCTGCAGCACTGTCGCTGCCAGGCGCGTCAGCCCCAGGGGCCGCAACCTTGTATTCGCCAGAGCAAGCATGATCGCCGCCGGATTCGCTGACACTACCGCAATCGTTGTTAGATCCGGCACCGCACCGCCCTGGACGAACAGCGACCGAACAAGCACCTGCGGCTGTCCTTCGAGCGCCCCAGTCAAATCCACAATGCTTGCACCGGCCGCATGCGCGCTCTTCCAGAACTCCAGCGCCGTTGTCACCTCGCCCGCAAAGAAGGCCACATCGATGCCCGCAAATGCCTCCGCTGAGATCGGCTGAATCACCAAAGGCTCATCACCCACCGCCGTGATTTGCCCACCAGACTCATCGGCATCCAAAAGCGTCAGATTCCACACCACTGTCTTTGCTCTGTTGAGCTCGTCCGCAAGCTCTTTGCCGAGGAGCGTCGAAGCCCCCACCACTGCTCCGCGCAAACTTTTTCCAGCCATCTCTATCCTCTGCCTGTTCCGTTGATTCTCTGTTCCGTTGGATACCTGATGCGTCGTCAACCTGCTACGCTGCGAGCATCCGCCGCTTCCACGAGTACGCCAGCCGCGCCACCACACCAGAGACCAGGTACCCGAGAGCGATCACCAGCAACGCTGTCTGATCCCACTCGACAATGACACCGATCACCACAACCAGCAGCACCAGCAACCGTCCTGGCTTACGCGCGCTCATGTCGATCTCTTTGCCGCTCCAGAAGCGCCAGCTGCTCACCATCAGAAAACCGGTAAAGGCCACCAGCGCCAGCCACACCAGCGAGATCCACAGGTTATGAATCGGCGATCCCCCTTCGAAATGGATCACCGCGGCGAGCACCCCCGCACCGGCTGGAATCGGCATCCCCACAAAGTACTTGCGGTCCGGGCGCCCCGGATTGCGCGGCTGTGGATTCACACTAATATTGAACCGCGCCAACCGGCACGCGCCGCAGATCAGGAACAAGAAGCACACCACCACGCCAAAGTGCATCAAACGTGCTTCGATCTCAGGATGCATCGACGGAGGAAGCTGTCGCACACCCCACAGATAGGCTAATAAGCTCGGCGCTACGCCGAACGTGATCACATCCGCCAGCGAATCGAGCTCCTTGCCGAACGCGCTCGACGTGTTGGTCATCCGTGCGATGCGGCCATCCAAACCATCGAACACAATCGCAAACGCAATGGCCACCGCAGCATGATCGAACGCGGCAGACGAGGCCGCCGGATTCGCTATCACCGACCCGCGAATGCTCTGCATGATGATGTAGTAGCCAAGCGCGATACTGCCCGAGGTAAACAGTGACGGCAGCACGTACATTCCGCGCCGCGCCGGTGGGTGCTGTAGCGCTGCCTCAGCTTGGGCCATCAACTCCATCCATTGGAGGACTTCTCAGCCACGTCCTCGCCATAACCCTGTAGCACACCCAGCACGGAACTCCCGCCATGCACGCGATCACCCACCTTCACGCGCAATTCGACATCGGCGGGCATAAGCACATCCACACGCGAACCAAACTTGATCATGCCCATCCGCTGCCCGCGCTGCACCACATCGCCCGTCTTGAGATCGCACACGATGCGCCGTGCCAACAGTCCCGCAATCTGCTTGAAGCTGACGCTGTGCGTCCCATCTTCGATCACAATCAGCGTCTGCTCGTTCAATATGGCCGATTCGGGATTCATCGCGTTCAGAAACTGACCTTCGCGGTACTCCACCAGCGTTACTTTCCCGCTGATCGGCACCCGGTTCACATGCACGTCGAACACGCTCAGAAAGATGCTCACACGAAACCGGCTGCCAGCTGTCGTCTCAATCCACTCAGCCTCTTCCACCTTGCCATCTCCCGGCGATACGATCAGCCCCCGACCTGCTGGAATCTCACGATTGGGATCGCGAAAGAACCACAAAAAAAACACTGCCAGCAACACTGGAATCGCCGTCAAGCTCACCCAATGCGTGCCGTACCAGACAAGGGCTGCTACCACCAGCAGCGAAATACCGTAGTAAAGACCGTCCCGAACCATAGGCCACGATTATACCTTTGTAACCCTCCCGCTTCGGGGAACGAGAATGCGCGACCTGCCGTAAGGCGCCTAGCTCTGCAGCGGTGCGAACATCAGCACAGCATCCTCTATCGGATCACGATAATACCCCGCCCGCCTTCCCTGTTCAGTAAAGTCAAGCGAGCGATACAGCGCCAGCGCACCTCCGCTTGACGCTCGAACCTCAAGCTCGATCAGCGGCGCCCTCCCACGCGACCAGGCCATCGCCTCACGGCAAAGGGCTCTTCCCACGCCCTGGCGTCGCGCTGCCTCTCCAACCGCGACACTCTCCAGTTCTGCCACTCCGCAAGCGCAACTCACGACGACAAATCCAACAATCCCACAGCTACCCTCCGCGACAAGACTCACACGTGCGGGTTCACTTCCTTCATTTTCAGCGAGTACCTCTCTCCACACCGCTTCGCTCCAGTGCGGAGCCTCAGCACACCCTTGCTCGATCGCGCAAATCGCCTCAACATCCGTCGGTAACGCGCGACGTATGTTCCAGACCGCAGTCATCATGCCTGTACTCGCGCGGGCTTTGCGATCTCCGCTTGCCTGCGATAGATATCACTCTCTTCGCGCACATAGTTCGCATCGATCAGCGATACATTGCTTCCGCCCTCGCGCAATCGCCGCAGCACTAAACCCAATGCATCACTCACGTGCAACGGACGGAGCACAGGCTTGCACTCTGCAAGGCGCTCGGCTAACCGCTCCTCCGCAATCATTACGCGCTTGTCTTTCTTTCGATCATTCCCGCAGGTCGCAATAGCAACCAGCTTCTCACTCGAACACAGCCACTCGCGCCCGGAACACTCTTCACGCACGTACAACTCACCGCGCCCCGCATCCAACGCAACAAATCCATCCTGCAGAGATGCCGTATCCGCCAGGACCTCCAGTCGCGACACAGCCGCCAGTGGCAGCCCTGCAGCCTCGCACAGCCCCTTTGCCGTACCCAGTCCCGCACGCATCCCAGTAAAAGATCCCGGGCCACTCACCGCCCCAACCGCATCCAGTTCCTGAAGCCGCCAGCCCACCTGCTCCAATAGCCTCCGCACAGCCGAAACGATCTCTGCCGAAGCGCTTCCCCGTGCAAGGTCTTCAGTAACAAGCACCTGCTGTCCAATACTCAAAGCCACACCCGCAGTCTCTCCGCAGGTGTCGATCAGCAATAGTCGTTCCTTCCCCTTCATAAGCGTGTCCACCCTCCGAGCATACCGCCCGAAGGGTGACCCAGCCTACTCCACCGCCGCCATCACCTCTTCGCGAACCTCTTCGTCCTGAACCGCCTCGCCGATTGTCTTCGGCAATGCAATATCCAGCACGTCCTCGATCCGCGACGCATAATGGATCGTCACACCTGCAATCTGCTCCGCCGATAGGTCTTCTTCGACGTTCGCCTTTACGTCAAGCGGCAGAATGACATCACGAACACCTGCTCTCTTGGCCGCAAGGAACTTCTCCTTGATGCCGCCGACTGGCAGCACATTGCCGCTCAGCGTAATCTCGCCGGTCATCGCCAGTAGCGGACGGACGGGTCGATCCAGCAGCAGGCTTACCAGCGCAGTCGCCATCGTCACACCTGCACTTGGGCCGTCCTTCGGAATCGCTCCCGCCGGCACATGAATATGCAGATCAATGTCCTTGAGCACATCGTCATCTAGCCCCAACGAGACCGCATTCGATCGCACCCACGTCAGTGCCGCCTGCATCGACTCCTTCATCACGTCGCCGATCTGCCCGGTCATCGTAAATCCGCCCTTGCCCTTCATCTTGTTGGCCTCGATAAAGAGCACGTCGCCGCCCGCCGGCGTCCAAGCAAGGCCTACAGCAACGCCCGGACGTTTCGTTCGCTCGGCGATCTCCGTATCCACACGCACCTTGATGCCGCCCAGAAACTCATGCACTACCTCAGTGGTCACCACGAGCTTCTCCGTGCGTCCTTCGGCAACCTGTCGCGCAGTCTTGCGGCACACCGTCCCGATCAACTGCTCCAGACGGCGCACGCCAGCCTCACGCGTGTAATGCCGCGCAATCAGGCCAACACTCTCAGTCGGAAACTCGATCAGTTCCTCTGAGATGCCGTTCTCCTTGATCTGCCGCGGAATCAGATACCGCTCCGCAATGTTGACCTTTTCCTCTTCCGTATAACCGGTCAGCTCAATGAGCTCCATACGGTCGAGCAGTGGCGCCGGAATCGTATCCAACTGGTTCGCCGTGCAGATAAACAACACCTTGCTCAAATCGAACGGTTGATCCAGATAGTTGTCCCGGAACGTATTGTTCTGCTCAGGGTCCAGCGTCTCCAGCAGCGCACTCGCCGGATCGCCGCGAAAATCGCGGCCCAGCTTGTCGATCTCATCCAGCATGAACACCGGATCGTTCACCTCAACCCGCTTCAAGTGCTGAATGATCTGCCCCGGAAGCGCGCCGATATACGTCCTGCGATGCCCGCGGATCTCCGCCTCATCGTGCATGCCGCCCAGCGAAATCCTCGAGAACTTCCGCCCCAGCGCCCGTGCAATCGACCGCCCCAGCGAGGTCTTCCCTACGCCTGGAGGCCCAACAAAGCAAAGGATTGGCCCCTTCATATTTGGCTTCAACCGCCGGACACTCAAGTAATCCAGAATACGGTCCTTCACCTTCTTCAGTCCGTAGTGGTCTTCATCAAGGAACTCCTTAGCCTTCTTGATGTCCACCTCACTTGACGAACTCTTCGACCATGGCAGCACTGACAACCACTCCACATAATTCCGCGTCAGCGAGTAGTCCGCCGCCGCCGGATTCATCCGCGCCAGTCGCGCAAGCTCCTTCAGCGCGTCTTTCTTCGTCTCCTCCGGCATACCTGCGGCTTCAATCTTCTCCTTCAGATCCGCAACATCCTTCTGCGTCTCATCCAGGTCGCCCAGCTCCTTCTGGATGGCCTTCATCTGCTCGCGCAGATAAAAGTCCCGCTGCGACTGCTGTACCGAGTCCTGGACCTCACTCTGGATCTTGTTCCGCAGCTGCTGCACCCCCAACTCCTTCGCCAGGTGGCTGTTGATCATCTCCAGCCGTGCCTTCACATCCGCGGTCTCTAGCAGCTCCTGTTTCTCCGCCGTCGTCAGAAACGGCAGGCTCGCCGCGATAAAATCCGCCAGTCGCGACGGCTCCTCAATATTCAAGGCGATCGTCTGCAGATCGTCCGATAGGGTCGACGACGACGTCACAATCTCCTGGAACTGCGCCAGCACATTCCGCTGCAACGCTTCGGCCTCTGGCGAGCGGTCCGGCGCCGTCTCCTCCAGCGGAGAGTACTCTGCCGTCAGGAACGGCTGTGTCTGGCTAAACTCCCCAAGTTTGACCCGCTCCATCCCTTCGGTAAACACAAAGAGGCTCTGGTTCGGCATCTTCACGACCTTGTGAACCGTGGCGCGCGTACCGATCGTGTGCAGGTCGGCACCCTCCGGCGAATCCTGCCGCGCATCTCTCTGGGCCACAACCAAGATCGTCTTTTCCTCGCCCAGCGACTGAATCAGCTGGATCGAACTCTCCCGGCCCACTGTCAGGGGCAGCACCGCATGCGGAAACAGTACCGTATCCCGCACGGGCAGAACAGGATACGCGCGCCCCTTACCCTCATTGCCGGCCGCCTTGCTGGTCGGTTTGATCACGCTTACAAATTCATTCGCCATAATTGAGTGTTCCTTTATCAACTTTCTTGAATAGGATGCACTAGGATACGGTTTCGACGCAACCATTTTGCCGTTCCAGCCATCCTCGTCCCAAAACCCGGAAGCCGTGTATCGTCTCATCGGCGATTTCTCAACGTCCACGAGCACATACCTGCTGATACGAACCTTGGCCGAAAGGTTTTCCCGACCATCCACTCTCTTATTGAGATGCGAACACCTTCTCAGCCATACGCACAAATCCAGCAAATTCGACACCCTAATTGCAACCCAACCCGCAAGCCGTTACGCTTATCTTCACTGCGGGAGTGGTGAAATGGCAGACACGCAGGTCTTAGAAGCCTGTGCCCGAAAGGCGTAGGGGTTCAAGTCCCCTCTCCCGCACCATCCAACTCTCAGGAAACGCATGAGCCAGACCATCACCCAACCCGATAACACCCGAATCACATTCGAAAAGTCGGCCGACTACCGCGACTCGTACGCCAACAGCGTGCAGGTACGCCTCTCCATCTGGGATTTTTTTCTGGTCTTCGGAACTCTCGACCAGCAGACCCCCGATCAGGTCCGCATCGACAACTTCCAGGGCATCTACCTTAGCCCCCAGCAGGCCAAGGCGCTGTTGAATGTCCTGAACCACAACGTCGCGCAATACGAGCAAACCTTCGGTTCCATCTCCCTCGAAGGCCCCGGCGTGCAGCATTTTGTCGTCCCCGGCAACGGCCCCGTCCACTAGCTCACGTGGAACCTCCCTCCAGTCGAGTGCGTGATGCGTCCGCCAAGTTCGCCGCATTGCCTACGCACATCCTCTTTGCCTTGTTCTTCGCAGCGGTTGCGCTCAGCCATCTCACCCTTCTGCACCTTCCCTACTTCTGGGACGAGGGTGGCTACTACATCCCCGCCGCGCTGGACTTCTACCACGCCGGTCAGCTTGTTCCCCACTTCACCAACGCCCACCCACCGCTTCCGAACATTCTCCTCGGCACACTCTGGCACATCGTCGGCTTCCATATCCTCGCAACGCGCCTGCTCGTCTGCGTGTTCGCTGCCGTCGGCCTGCTGGCTATCTTCCGCCTTACGCAGCAACTTCTCGACGCCACCGCCGCCGTCACCGTAACCCTCCTCACGGCCGTCTACCCCATCTGGTTCGCGCAGAGCACGCTGGCCCACGCCGACATCTTCGCAGCAGCCTTCACCCTTTGGGCCTTCGCCCTTTACCTGCCCGCGCAAGCCGCCACAACCCTTCGCCAGTATCTCTCCGTCGCCGCCCTCTTCTCCCTCGCAGTTCTCTCCAAAGAGACTTCGATCGTCCAGTCCGCAGCCCTGGCAGCCCTGCAAGTCGTTCTGCTCCTCCGCGACCGCCGCAGCCCACTGCTCCGCCGCCAGCACCTCGGGTGGATCGCGACCCTCTCGTTCCCGCTACTGCCACTCGTCGCCTGGTTCGCCTACCACCACCACGTCACTGGTTTCACCTTCGGCAATCCCGAGTACCTCCGCTACAACGCGACCGCCAACCTCACCGTCTCGCACATCCTGCAGTCCATCCGCTACCGCTTCCTGCATCTCTTCTGGCAGCGCAATATCTGGCTGCCGATCCTCTTCGCGCTCGCCTGCCTCTTCCTGCCGCGTCGCGCCGACGCGCCAAAATCCCTCACCGCCCCCATCCTGCGCACCATCGCCCTCCTCGTCGCGGCGAACTGGCTCGCCTTCTCCATCCTCGGCGGAGCGCTGCTCACGCGCTATCTCCTGCCAATCTACCCGTTGATCCTCATCGTCTGCGTCGATCTCTGGCGTACCCGGACCCGCTGGTGGCCCGTGTTCGCTACCCTCACCGCCGCGGCCTTCATCAGCGCACTCTGGCTAAATCCGCCCACATCCTTTGCGCCCGAGGACAACCTCACCTATCGCGACATGATCGTCGTCCATCAGGAGGCCATCGATTTCGTTGCGCAGCACTACCCCAACGCCACGATCCTCACCGCCTGGCCGGTCGCCGCCGATCTCTTTCGCCCCGAACTCGGCTACGTGTCGCGCCCCCTCAAGGCGATCTCCATCGAAGACTTCACGCTCCCCCAAATCCGCAAAGCCGCCCAGGAGCCCAACCGCTACGACACGGCCATCGTCTTCACGACGCACTTCGTAACTCCGTCCTTCCGCCACTACCTGCTCGACCATCCGGACTCGCGCCGCGGTCGTGAGTTCGCCGCCACCCGCGACCTTACACCCTCTGAAATCGCTGCCATCCTCGGTGGGCGCATCGTCTGGCAGGACGACCAGCACGGCGAGTGGGCCGCCGTCCTTCGCTTCGATCGCAGCTACGAAGCCCGCCTGTTGCCGCCGCCCTGCCTGTCGCCGCAGCCTTCTCACTTGCCGCAGCGCTGATCGTCGCGCTACTTCCCGCCCGTCTCATTCCACAAAAAACTCAACTCATCAGCCATATCGCTGACCAGTTGGTCCACACTGACGCCCGCGCTATGCCCGGCCTTCACGTCATAGTGCAGCAGAATCGGCCGCCGCTCGTCCTCAGGCTCGGCCATTACCGTCGCCTGCATCAGTGCCGCCATCTTGCGCGCATGCAGCGGAGCCACACGCGTATCGCTGTCGCCGGTAAAGAACATGATCGCCGGATACTTCACCCCCGGCCGCACATTCTGATACGGCGAATACTTCAGGATGTACGCCGCCTGCTCCGGCTTCTCCGCCGAGCCATACTCTGTCGTCCACCACCGCCCAACCAGGAAGTTCTGGTACCGGCTCATATCCAGCAGCGGATACCCACACAAGATCACTCCAAATAACTCTGGCCGTTGCGTTATCGACGTGCCCATAAGAAGCCCGCCATTCGAGCGCCCCGTAATCGCCAACCGTTTGCTGGTCGTGTACTTGTTTGCGATCAGATACTCTGCCGCCGCAAACCAGTCGTCGAAGACGTTCTGTTTGTGCTCGAACATTCCAGCCTTGTGCCAGGTCTCGCCGTACTCACCGCCGCCGCGTAAATTCGGCAGCGCGAAGAAGCCGCCCTGCTCCATCCACCACGCATACTTCGCGCTGAAGCTTGGCGTCTCCGAGATCAAGAACCCGCCATAGCCCGTCATCAGCAATCGCGCCTTGCCGTCCCGTGCCAGCCCCTTGCGGCCTGCAATGAACATCGGCACGCGCGTCCCATCCTTCGATGTATAGAAGACCTGCTTCACCTCATACTTGTCCGCATCGAACGGCACCTTCGACCTGTCCCAGACCGTGGTCTTCCCCATTGCGATGTCATAGCGATAGATCGTCGGTGGCACCGTGAACGACGAGAACGTATAAAACCCAATCTTCGAGTCCGCGCGCCCCCGCACCACGCTCCCCGTTCCAATCGTCGGATACGCAATCGTGCCGATCTGCTTGGCAGGCCCCGCTTCGGGGAGCGAATAGATCGTCGTCTCCGACTTCACATCCACCAGCCTCCCCACAAACAGCTTCCCACCCGCAATCGACACCGCATCGATCGGGCTCTTGCCTTCCGCAATCACTACCGGCCAGCTCTTCGTCGAAGGATCACCGAAGCTCGCCCGCAGCACCTTGCCATTCGGACCACCATAGTCCGTACTCACAAACATCCGATCGCCATCCAGGTGTAACTGGAAGCGCGAATCCACGCCAAACACCAGCGGCTCGAGCGTCGGTCCCGGCTTTCGTAGATCCTCTAGCAGAATGTCCTCGCGCGTCGAGGGCACGCCATGACCAATCGTCACCACCAGCCAGTGTCCGTTCTCCGACACATGGCACCCAATCAGGTCCAGCGGCCCCAGCGTCTCGCCTCGGTAGCTCCCGCCAAACACCTGAACATCCTTATCCGCTGTCGTTCCCAGTGCGTGCGCAAATACGGCGCTGCCGCCACTCGCCAGAATCTTCGCGTAGTAAAGCGTATTCCCACTGAGTCCAAAGCCGCTGTACCGCGCCAGCGGAAGCTCATCGCTCAGGTCCTTCCTTGCATCCACATCCAGCACGCGAATCGACTCTTCATCCGCTCCACCATGCCGCACGCCATACACCAGAAGCTTGCCATCGGAAGAAATATCCGCGATCCCCACCGACGCATTTCCATCCGCGCTCAACGTCCCCGCATCGACCAGCTTAATCTCCGCGCCATCCAGACCTTCGCGAAAATAGATCGAAGCCTGGTTCTCCGCCGCCAGCCGCTTTGTATAGAAGAACCGTCCATGCTCCTCGCTCGGCACACTCACCGAGTCCACCCGCTGCAACTCCGTCAGCCGCGCCACCAGCCGCTCCCGCAGCGGCTTGATCTGCGCAAAGTAGCTATCGGTATATACCGTCTCGGCCGCAATATACGCGCGCGTATCCGGTGCGTTCTGGTCCTCGAGCCAGCGATAGTCGTCGGTGATCTCATACCCTCCGACGCGATCGGTCACAGGCTGCACCGCTACCGCAGGCGGCGCCCCCAGCACGACTCCGTTATCTCCATGAATCTCCGCCGTCTGCGCCCCGATCTGCAACACGCAACCACCCAACACCGCACCGATCAGCGCAGAACCGAATCGCATCTAGCATCTCCTCAGCAAATTCAGATGAAATCACCTTATCGCAGACCCATTGTGCATACACTAATCATTCAGCGAAAGCAGAGGCTTGTGATAGACCCACGCATCGACACCCGGCCCATAGAACCCCTCTGCCCGATGCGAGCGCACAAACCCCGTGCCGGCATAGAACCGGATCGCCGCTTCATTGCCCGTAAACACATGCAGCACCAGCACCGCGCAGCCATCCACTTGCGCCTGCCGCGCCGCCTCGGTCATCAGCACTCCGGCAATCCCTCTGCGCCGCAACTCCGGAGCCACATCGAGCGTGATGATGTAGCCAACGCGACCCTCTTTAGCCTCTTCAATATGCAGAATGACGAAGCCCACTAGCACATCGCCCTCTTCGGCGATCACCACGCGCGCCTTCTTCGCTTCAGCAAACCGGCGCATGGCACCCCGCGTGAAGCGGAATGGCTTCTCGAAGCACGCCACGTCGAGCGCATACATCGCCTCCAGGTCGCCTGCTTGGTAGCCTCGCAGCAACAAGCTGCCCGCCTATACCGCTACGGTGAAACTATCTTCGCTGCGCGTCACAGCACGATATAGCGTGTCGCGCTCAACCGGCACACGTCCAGCCTCAATAATCAGCCGCACCAGATCCTGTCTTCTTAGTCCCTGCGGGGTCTTCGCTCCGGCATCGTGGTAGATCTTTTCCTCCACCACAGTTCCGTCGATATCGTCAGCACCGAACCGCAGCGATATCTGGGCCATCTTTGGCGTCACCATCTGCCAATAGCTCTTGATGTGCGCAAAGTTATCCAGCAGCAACCGGCTCACCGCAATCTGCCGAATGTCCGTCAGGCCGCTCGACATTGGAAGATGTCCCAGCGCAGTATTGTCCGGATGAAAGCTCAGCGGAATAAAGGTCTGGAATCCGCCGGTCTCATCCTGCACTTCTCGCAACTTCAGCAGATGATCCACGCGGTCTTCATCGTTCTCGATATGCCCATACAGCATCGTCGCGTTCGATCGCAGTCCGGCCTTGTGCAGCAGTCGGGCTGTATCCAACCACTCGCTGCCGTCAATCTTGTGGTCGCAGATAATGTGCCGCACGCGGTCTGCGAAGATCTCCGCGCCGCCTCCAGGACAAGAATCCACGCCCGCAGCCTTCATCCGCTCGATCGCCTCGGAAATCGACATTTTTCCAACCTTGGCAAGGAACGCAATCTCGACCATCGTAAAAGCCTTGATATGCACCTGCGGATAACGCTCTTTCAATCCGCGCACCAGGTCCATGAAGTACTCGAACGGCAGATCAGGATGCAGCCCGCCGACAATATGAAACTCGGTCACAGCCTCTGTGAGCCCCTGCCCTGCGGTCTCCCATGCCTCTTCAAGAGCCATGGTGTACGTATCCGCCTCGCCCTTCTTGCGGCCAAACGCGCACAGCCTGCACGATGCTACGCAGACGTTCGTCGGATTGATGTGGCGATTCACGTTGAAATACGCCAAATCCCCGTGCATCCGCTCACGGACAAGATTGGCCATCCAGCCAACCGCTAGAATGTCGCTGCTGCGATACAGTGCAACGCCGTCGTCGAAGCTTAGCCGCTCACCGGCTTCGACCTTCTTCGCGATCGACTCAAGCGCAGGATCATCGGTCTGGAACGAGTGGCGTGGACGCGAGATGGGTGCAATAGCTTCCATATTTCCTTATTCTAGCGCCGTTGGGAGATGACAACCCCGTCATCGACTTTACTTCCCTGGCGCACGTACGAACTGCCAAAGCTGGAGTCCACCATCTTCGGTTGCACCACAACGCCGTCATACAGCGTCGCTCCAAGCAGATGATCGCCCACCGGTCTGGCAAACCGCAACTTCCACCCAGTATCCCAGTATCGAACCTTGTGGTCTGGAAGCTGGACCGAGAAGATCATCGTCGACGCTGCTGTCGTGAGCAGCATGCGGTTCCCAGCGCGGTCGAAGTAGATCGCATCCACCTGGGGGATCTCCAGATCATTGATCTGTTTCCAACTCTCACCATTGTCTGGGGAGTAAAAAACGCCCTCGCGCCCGCCAACCCACAGATTCTGCTGCTCATCCACCGCAACTGCCGAAATCTGCGTCAGGTCCGGCGGCAACGCGACCGGAGACCACGTCACGCCGCCATTGACCGACAACGCAAGGCGCTTGAGCCCCGCAGCCAGCAGAATATTTTTCTCAAGTGCGAAAAAACGCACCTCGCGCATCTGAAGCGACGACTCCGGTGCCCATGCTATTCCGGCATTATCACTCTGCAGCAAGCCCTCGGAGGTCGCTGCATATGTCGTATTGCCCTCACCGGGTACCAGCGAATACACAACCGCATCCATTGTCGACTGGGCTGCCGGACCGCTCGCCGCTCGAATCCCCGTCTCTCGCGACGACCTCCTGCCTTTTACAGAACTCTTCAGCCACGCACCCGTGTCTACCCAGAGCCCGTCCTGCAGCCTGAAGATTCCGTGCGTCGTCCCCGCCAGCAGCACGCCATCAGGCGTCGACGCGAGGCTATAGACGTCGCGTCCACCCAACCCCGCGCTCTGCTGCCTCCACTGCACGCCACCGTCCAGACTCTGGAATACGCCGCCTGCATCCTTGTCATTGACGACCCCTGCGTACACAATTGCGGGATGGCGGGGATCGACCGCATACGCTACTACCTGGCGTGCCGAAAAGCCCGTATTTGACTCACGGAAGCTGGCCGCAAAGTTTTCACTGCGCAGGACACCGCCGCGGTCAGTGGCCAGGAGCACATGGCCCGAGTCACTCGGGTCGACATACACATCGTTCACAATCACATCGGACGAGGTCACGCGGTCCCAGACATGCCCTCCATCAAGCGTCCGGTAAAGCCCTTCCGTGGTGCCCGCATACACCGTCTGCAGGTGCTGAGGATCCTGCTCCAGCTTGCGTGTCCGGCGCGCCGCGGATGGAATACCCTGCACTTTCTTAAACTCTGCAGCCCCATCTGTGCTCTTGTAGATCCCCGAACATGCACTCGCGTAAACGATCTGCGGGTGGACTGGATCGACCAGGATCGAGAATACATCGGAGTCCTCAATGAGGCCTCGCTTGATACTGACCCAGTGCTCCCCTCCGTCCACCGTCTTCCATGGCAGGTGCCACGTCCCGGCATAGATCACCTGCGGATTCTGCGGGTCGATCGCCAGTGACTCGACCTCATGGATCTCCGTGCTGCTAACCGGGCTGATCTGGCTCCAATGGCTTCCGTTGTCATCACTGCGGAATACCCCTTGCAAGGCCCCGGCAACGATCACGTCCGGATCCGACGCCGATCGTGCCAACGCCCGTACCGACTGACCATGCATCTGCGGCACGTCAGTCCAGGTCTTGCCGTCGTTCTCGCTTATAAACAGCCCGCCGTCAGGATGATCCACAATCCACGCCCCAACCACCAGGCGATGTGGGTTCCTTGCATCGGGAAGGATATGGTCGATGACGAGGTCATTGCGCTTCGCTATCTGGCTTAGGCGAATCCAACTCTCGCCGCCGTCATGGGACTCGTAGATCCAGCCATTTGCAGTGCCAAGGTAAAGATGTTTCGAGTCTCGGGGATCAGCTGCAAAGGATCGCGCGTCTCCTCCATAAGGCCCCAACGGAAACCAGGTCACCGCATACATGGGAACGGCCAACATGAACCAGGCCAGCATAAAAGCGGCAAGAATACGCAAATCTAATGGTTTCAAGCTCTTCAACAAGTAGCTCCTATACATAAGGCTAACCCAAAGCTGGACGCGATTGTGAGTTACCACGCCTGATGTGCACTCAAGAACAGCCAATACTGCGGATGCTCGGCGATTGCCACGGAAAGACAATGGCCGGTTGGGATCGCTCCCAGCCGGCCATTGTCACCGCACTATTTAGTACTACTGCTGTGGCTACTTATTGTGGTGATGGTGCCTCTCGCCGAGCGGCCTGCGAGGCACGGCCTTGACCTGCGTCTCATCCACTGGGGTGAGGCCGGTGAGGTCGAGCGTTGCACCTGCGGGGATGAGGATAGTTGCATCTGAGTTGGTTCCGGCAGTACCGGTGTAGACCGAGATGTTCGAAGCATCAAGGCCCTTCTCGTTGACCAGGTACTCCTTCTCGTTGACCGCACGCTCTGCAGCGCGCCGATCGGCCAACTCAGCAGCCCTCTTCCGGCCATACACCTCGACTGGCTCAGAGTTGCCCACGATAGCAAGCTTCGCAGTCGTGTCGCGCTGCGCGCTCAGAGCGATGTCGTCAAGGCAAGCCTTGGCTTCATTGTCCACGCGAGTCGGGCGAGCCTTGTCCTTATTGAAGGTGATGGTGCACAGGCTGCTCGTCACCACAGCCGACGGTGCCGGACCATTGATCCCCACTGTGGTTTGCTGCGAGGCTGTCTGACCCTTGTCGTCAACCACGTTGCAAGTCACCGTGATGGTGGTGCCCGGTGCAGCGCCCGTCGTCGACAGGGTAGCCGTTGAGGTGTCGCCGCTGATCGAACCAGCCGTCGAGCTGTAGCTGTAGGTCAGAGGACGATTCTGCGGGCTGACGCCAACAGCGGTAATGACCGAAGGATCACCCGCATTGACCGTGGAGGGATTCGCCGAGCAGCTAATGGTCGGCGGCTCGAAGGCCGTAACCGTAAACTGTACCGAGCAATCCGCGAACTGGCCCGGCCTCGAACCCTGCTCTACATGTCCCTTTACCGTGTACGTACCAGCAGCGAACGTCTTGGTGTCGACGATGACAACGCTCGAGTCACCCGAGACCGGACCACTATCCGAGGTCCACCTGTACGTCGCATTCCTATTCGCTCGCAGCTCGGTAGCCGTACCCGTAATCGTAACCACGTCGCCCGGGTAGATGGTTCCCGTCGGCGCCGTCACAGCGCAGGAGTACATGACCGGCGGCGGCGGAACGATGCTGCCAAAGTGGAACAACAGACCGCTGCTCAGTTCAACACCGTTCAGGTTCGCGCGGCCTCCCAGCTTCCAGATGGACGGATCGGCCGGACCGAAGTCGATGTGGGTATATCGATAGTCGGCTTCAAACAAACGCCACCCAAGCCTGTGGTTGAAGAACGGAAAGTTATAGTCGATACCGCCGCCGGCAACCAGGCCAACACCCCATGTGTAAGGGTTGTTAGGGTGTAACAACCTTGGCGAGGAATAATAATAACCCGGGTTGTTTGTACCGACGCCATCAACGCCACCGGCCAGGCCGTGGGCGAACAATGTGTAGTTCTGCAGCGGCAGGCGGAAGATCGGGCCTGCATAGTAGCCAAAGAATCCGTCATTTTCACCCGGAGGGCCCGCCATCACAGCAACCTCACCGCCAACGTAGCGGTTGAAGTAATAGGCGACACTACCCATCGCACCAATATTCACGGACGAGAATTGTTGACCGGTGGGCTGGATGTCGCTATGCGTACCAAAGTAGGAATACCCCGCAAAAATATCAACGCGCGAGGGGCTGGGAGCATTCGGCAGTGTACTCTGAGCACTGACGCTGGCTACTCCAAAACTGACCGCACAGGCAGCCACAAGATACCGGCCGATATTGCGAAACGGGCGATAAGACATTTGATGATCCTCCAAATCGAGATTCTAATTTAAACGTTTTACGGCTATTGCTAATGGTTAGCCTTGCAGCTATACCCTAATAACCTATAAATATTTCCAAACAAATGTACAGCGTATGCTTGCCAAGATAAATATTTCCAGCAGATATCACAGTACCTATTACTATTCCATGTTTAATTTACAGCAACTACGGCAGATAAGACTTTCCAATACGTAATGAACCCTTTCGGTCACTGGCCGGAGCATCTCTACCTCACACACCCACTCACCGTGCCTAGGCAAGATTTAGCGTCTGCCTGACCGTTCCGCGGCTAGCCTGAATCTTCTCCTGCAGCAGCGTAATCGCATACAACAACTGTTCAGGTCTGGGTGGGCAACCCGGCACATAAACATCCACCGGAATTACCTGATTGACGCCCTGCAGCAGCGCATAATTATTGAACACACCTCCTGAAGTCGCGCACGCACCCATCGAAATCACCCACTTCGGCTCGGGCATCTGTTCGTAAAGCCTGCGAACCACCGGTGCCATCTTCTGCGACACCCGGCCAGCGATGATCATCAAATCGCTCTGCCGCGGAGAGGGCCGGAACACCTCTGCCCCAAACCGAGCAATGTCGTATCTTGATCCACCCATCGACATCATCTCGATTGCACAGCACGCCAAGCCAAATGTCATAGGCCATATCGAGTTCTTCCGCACCCAATTAATCGCTGAATCCAGCGATGCAAGCACCACACCCTCCGGCTGGTCATTTCCCCAATTAACCTCTTCCAGCTTCTCGCGGTTCTTGCCGAAGCTATCCAGCGTGCCGAAAATATACCGATCATTTCGCTGTGGAACCGCAGTAGGGTTACCGTTCATCGTTGTCTGGTTTGAATTCTGGCTCATAGCACTAATGTATACGCTCTTGGAGCGACTTGCCTTCACGGAATCTTCAGTTTGATTTCAGATCCAACGTTTGCTTTAAGGTGCAGATTGCGAAAGTATTGCGATTTTCTTGCTTCAATCCATTGCTTTCTGGGTACGATGCGAGGGCCACTCAAGTGGTTGGTTCCTCGGAAAAAAATTACCGGAATAAATCAGAACGCTGCAGATCTCGTTTCAGCGGCTATTTTCCTCAATGGCCGACAGCAACCGCTCGCGCAAATCCAGTTCCTGCTCCTCGGTCAGCCGCTTGCCGTCGCTCGTCAGATAGAAGACATCGATGGCGGTCTCACCCTCCGTATCCACCAGCGCGACCTCCACGTTATAGCCCCGCTCGCTGACCGTCGCGCTGATCGCCCGCAGCAAGCCCGGAATGTCCTGCGTGATCACTTGCAGCAGTGTGCTGTGCAACGATGCTGTCCCGTCGAACTCGATCTTTGTCTCCACCACCACCCGCGGCGGCTTCCGCTTCCCGCGTCTGCGCCCGCTTAGCAACTTCTCCACCGAACTCCTGCCCGCCACCAGGTCCCGCACGCTGGCCACAAACCTCTCTCGTTCACTCTCATTCAACTCCAGAGTGCGAAACGTATCTGTAAAACGAAAGCTATCCACCACCACGCCCGCTTCGTTTGCAAATGCAGCAGCCGTCACCACGTTCATCCCCCACGCAGCCAGCGCAGCTGCCATCCCAGCGAAGAGCCGCGGTCGGTCCTGTGTCACCAGCGTGATCTCGCTGACCGCGGGGCCCGACTGAGCCGCGCCATGCTTAAACGCCATCTGGAACGGCTCCTCCGCAAAATGCTGAGTCATCTCGAAGTGCTGGCGCATCATCTCCGGGGACCGAGTGCTGACGTATCGCTCCGGAAATCCCTCCAGAAACTGCTCCACCTCCGCCTGCCTCCCCGGCACAAGCGAAAGCACGCGCGCGATTTTTTCGTCCTTCCGCCACCCGCCGCCGAGAGCGCCACCCGCGACCCGCGCATGCACGCGCTCCTCATCCACATTGCGGTCCAACTGATTCGCCGTGGCCATAGAGAGCCGCCACAGATTTTCCGCCTTCCATGGCGTCAGAGCATCTGGATGCACCGCCGCAATGTCCGCGTAGGTGAACAGCGTTAGCATCCGCAGCGACTCAGGCGTTTGCACCTTCCCCACGAACGCCCGCACCGTCTCCGCATCAAAAATGTCTCGCCGCATCGCCGCCGACATCTCCAGGTGTGTCTCGATCAGCCGCATCACCACCCCCGAGTCGTACGTGTCCATCTCCAGCCGCGCCAGCACGCTCTGCGCCATGCGCGCGCTCTCCGCTGCATGATTCTCGCCGGCCCTGCCCTTACCCGCGTCATGCAGCAACCCCGCGAGATACAGCAGCCCCGGATTCTGCAGCTCGCGAATCATCGAACCGAACTTTGCCCGCCAATCCGCCGTATCCTTCCCTGCATCGGCCTCCAGCCCATGCAGCGTGTCGATCAGCACAAACGTATGCTCGTCCACCGTATACCGGTGGTATGCATCACGGATCACCAGGGCATCGATCCCATGGAACTCCGGCAAAATCAGCTCCAGCACTCCCAGTGCGTGCATCGTGCGCAACGCCTGGCCCGCTCGTTCACCGGTGAGAATCGCACATAGCTGCCGCCACAGCCCCGGTCCCTCTTCCAAATTCGTCGACAGGAGCGGAATCGCATCCGCAATCCGCTCCTCGCTCGCCGGCGACAACCTGGCCCCCGTCTCTGCAATTGCAGCAAACGCCGCCAGCACAATCTCCGGCTCATGCGCTGCATCAATCCCATTCTCCGAGGTCTCCTTCAGTTCCAGCACCCCGTCCTTCAGCCGGAAGCCAGCCGACTCCGGTACCCGGATACGCCGGCCCACCGCTGGTGACTCGACCCGCAAGCCTGCATCCTCGGCCTCACGCAGCAGACACCTCTCCACAATGCGCGCATGGCGAAAGTACACCCGCATCCAGTACGCCGCGTCGACACTGCTATGCGACTGCCCCGCTAACCCTATCCGCCGCTGCGCCGCCGCATCCTGCGCCTGCCAGTCCAACGTATTGTCGTCGCGCTCATGCCGGTAGTGCAGAAAGCATCGCACCGCCGCCAGAAACGCAACGGCATCCCGAAACTTATCGCTCTCCGCGCCGCGGCCAGCGGCCTTCTGTGCCTGCAGCCCATGCAGCCAATGGCAGGCATTCGCATCGCGCAGTCCGCCAGGGCAATCCTTGATATTTGGCTCGAGATGAAACAGCGTGTCCCCGTACTTCAAATGGCGTTCTCTTGTCAGCTTCGCCAGCGCGACCCCAATCGCTTTCGCATCACGAGACCGCATCTTCGCCACTGCCTTGTCTCGCAGCTTCACGAAAACAGCATCGTCCCCGCCGATCTTCCGCAGATCCAGCAAAGCCAGCCCAAACTCCGGATTCGCCGCATCCAGACGCTCGCACTCGCCCGGTGGCCGCGTCGTAAGCGATACCTGCAAACCGCAGTCCCACAACGCCTGCGACACCCGCCGTATCGACTCCTTCGCCAGCTTCTCTGCACCCTTCTCGACGCAAAAGAGCAGGTCCACATCCGAATACGGAAACAGCTGCACCCGTCCGTATCCCCCTATCGCCGCGACCGCAACTGCTTTGCCCAGCTTCGGGGTTGACATCACCTCTTCATTCCAGAACCGCATCACGAGCTCATCGACCAGGGCCGCACGCGCCGCCGCCGCGCGTAGACCGTCTCCGTTCGCCTCAAAGCCGTGGCGGATCTCCGCCATCCGCCGGTCATATTCCTCGCGCGCCGTCGCACCCAACGCTGGGTTATTCGTCCCTCCGCCGTGTTCCCCGTTGCTTGATATAAAGTTCGTCGCTGCACCCCTTACAGCGCGATCTCTCCGCGCTCGTCGTTGCGAATCCTTATGGCCTCATCAATCCTCGAAACAAAAATCTTGCCGTCCCCGATGCGTCCGGTTCGCGCCACATTGATAATCGCCTCGATTGCCTTGTCCTTCATCTCGTCGGTCACAACCAACTCGAGTTTGACCTTGGGTAGCAAATCCACCGCATACTCGCGACCTCGATAGAACTCCGTGTGGCCCTTCTGGCGACCGTGCCCACGTGCCTCGAAGATTGTAATCCCCGAGATCCCAGCTTCTACCAACGCATCCTTAACCGCATCCAGCTTTGAAGGCTGGATCACTGCTTCAATCTTCTGCATCTCTGCCTCTCGTTCTTTCCTGATTCCAAATGTCCCTACCCTCCCTCCCAGTCATAGCCCTCTTCGCCATGCTGAGATAGGTCGAGTCCCTCGCGCTCGGCATCTTCACTTACGCGCAGGCCAATCAGCTTATCAACAACGAACAGAATAATCAGTGTCCCAATGATCGAAATCGTCCAGGCGATCGCAACTCCTATTAATTGATTGATTACCTGCCGATGATTCCCCTCGAAAAAGCCGGTCGCCTTGCCCGCACCGAAGATCGGGTTGACCACGGAATTCGCAAAGAATCCCGTCAGGATCGCGCCCAGCGTCCCACCCGCACCATGCACGCCAAAGGCATCCAGCGAGTCGTCATAGCCGAAGAGGTTCTTCACCTTGACCACCATAAAGAAACAGAACACACCTGCGGCCAAACCAATCCCAAGCGCATCGATCGGCCTCACGAAGCCGGAGGCCGGCGTAATCGCCACCAGCCCGGCAACCGCGCCGGAAATCCCGCCGAGCACCGAAGGCTTCCCATTGCGGAACCACTCCGCCGCGGCCCATCCAATCGCGCCTGCCGCCGCTCCAAAGTGCGTCGCGACAAACGCCGACGTCGCCAGGCCGCTCGCACCCAGCGCCGACCCTGCATTGAAGCCGAACCAGCCCACCCACAACAGGCAGGCGCCGATAAAGCTCAACACCACCGAGTGCGGCATGAACGCCTTCTGTGGAAATCCCAGCCGCTTGCCGAGATAAAGTGCCGTCACCAGCGCACTCACACCCGACGTCACATGCACCACGGTTCCGCCCGCGAAGTCCAGGCACGGGAACCTTCCCGCCAGACCTCCTGCACCGACCGCCGTCGCATTCAGCAGACCACCCACGCCCCACACCATGTGCGCCATCGGGGTATAGACGATGATCGCCCATAGCACCATGAAGACCAGCATCGCGGAAAACTTCATGCGTTCAGCGAATGCACCCGTGATCAGCGCCGGCGTGATGATGGCAAACATCAACTGATAGATCATGTAGGTCTGTAGCGGAATCGTCGGCGCATATGCCGGGTCTGGCGTCAGCCCAACGCCATGCAGAAACACATTGTGCAGACCACCGATAAATGCGTTCCCACTGCCGAACGCCAGAGAGTAGGCCACCAGCGCCCACAGCACCGTAATCACCGCCATCATCGCGAACGTCTGCATCATCGTTCCGAGGATGTTCTTCTTCCGCACCAGGCCGCCGTAAAACAGCGCCAGTCCCGGGCCGCTCATCAACAGCACGAGGGCCGCACTGGTCAGCATCCATGCGTTATCGCCGGCGCTCTGCGCATTGGCGATCGCCGTAGCATTCTGGGCCGCGACTCTCTCCAGAGCCGCAATCCTATCCGCCTGCGAGGCCGCGGGCGTCTGCGCTACCGCCGCCCCAGCGACAATACCACAACAAAGCAGCAGTCCCAACACCCATTGCGCAGCCAGTCGCCGTGTCACGACGGGCTTCACCTCTCTTGCTCCCAGAGAATACAGCTTCGCCATCCAACCCATGTGTCAATCAACCCTCTTAAAACTCAAACTAATTTGGTAAATACATTCCGGCCTCTGCACCGATGCGGCACAGTGTTACAAGTCGGACTGCGAGAAACCTGCTACCTCTCGCGAACGCACAGTTTGTGTTCAGTTGCACTTACTTTACAACACATCTGCCCCGCCTCTAATATCTTTCGGCCGCACTCGCGGTACTCTTTTGTGATGTCCGCTGAAGCCCTCCATACCCGTTGGTCTGACGTTCCCGTAGAACAGCTCAATTCCGTGCTGACCCGCCAGTTCGTTTCCGGCTCCCAGGCCATGTTCGCTCGCCTCGAGCTCAAAAAGGGCTGCATCGTTCCTCGCCACCAGCACCCCAACGAGCAAATCTCTTATATCACTCACGGCGCACTGCGCTTCTCCCTCGGCGAGGATGGATCAACCGTCGACAAGATCATCCGTGCGGGCGACGTCCTCGTCATCCCCGGCAACCTGCCCCACTCCGCCGAGGCCCTCGAAGACTCCATCGACTTCGACATCTTTGCCCCGCCGCGTCAGGACTGGATTTCTAGCGACGACGCGTACCTTCGCTGA
>Ga0224555_1002243_pt1 | contig 23410 bp, 14 predicted proteins | sample 714S23034metaG_FD_180687 | JGI IMG/M metagenome (GOLD analysis project Ga0224555, IMG submission 180687) | Peat soil microbial communities from Stordalen Mire, Sweden - 717 S2 30-34 | ecosystem: Environmental > Terrestrial > Soil > Wetlands > Peat | place: Sweden: Norrbotten County, Stordalen...
CGATGTGATGGATTTCCTCGGGCGTGATCCCGTAGGTCCTCGCCCGTTCGAGAATCGCGTCGTACAGAAGCAGGTGAATGCGCTTGTTGAAGAGAATCCAGTGATCGTTTGCCAGATCAGAGAGCAAGACCTGTTTCAATCGCGTCGCCGGATGCCCTTCGGGAAGTGCCACGTAGAGCGGGACGTTTGCGATCTCCACTAAAGTGAGCGCCGCGCCTTCGGGCGGCCTGGCGACCAGGGCCACATCCAGCTTTCCAGCCAGAAGGCCACGCACCAAGGTGAACGCAAAATCGCTGTGAAGCTGCACCTTGATATTCGGATACAGCGGCGGGTGGATGGAGAGCAACATCGATACCAACGTTGGATCTGTGTAGGGTGTATGGCCAGCCGTGAGGATGTGTTCCAGCCCTTCGTTTGCAGCGCGGGCTACGCTAATGGCCTTTTTCGCGTGCGCCAGGCTGGCGCGGGCCTCTGCAACATAGGCCCTGCCCGCTTCCGTCAGTGCCACGACTTTGGGGTTGCGCACGAAGAGTATCATGCCCAGCTTCTCCTCAAGCAGGACAATTTGTTTGCTCAGGGTAGAAATGGCGATGCGGAGTTTCTGCGCTGCCCGGCCATAGTGCAATTCTTCCGCAAGGACGATGGCAGCAAGTTGGAGACGTGAATCGATAGTGGGCCGCAAAATGTGACTCCTGGAACGGACGGCGTCTGAGTCCCTTCCCCTACCAGCGCTGTTGAAGCTTTCCGCTCAGTTCCGGCGAGTTGGCGCCGCTTAGATCCAGTCATTCTTACATCAGGTCAGCACCTTCACTGGCCGAAAGCCGCTTTGCCAGTGCATTTCCGATTGCTCTAATGGGACCGCGAGCATGCCGACCATCGCGCAACGCGAAGGCCGGCTCGGTTTGGCCGTCCACTCGTCCTTCGCTCTTTCTGCGCAGCCTTTCGAGTTGCGCGGTTTCCCGCTCTTCTTCGCCGCACACGGCGAAGAAGGGCGGGAAGTCTCACTTGGCAGTGAAGACCCATTCCTGGTTGGTTCCGTTGTTAGGCCCCCACAGGTCGAGCTGGGTGCCGTTACTGTCGGAGAAGCCGGGCACTTCGACGGCCAGGCCGGCATTGGAGTTGACGATCCGGTAGTGGCCGTCAGCCGTATGCGTCACGATGTACTCCTGATTGCTCCCGCTCAAATTCGACCATTGCTGCATCTTTGTTCCGTCGGATGTGCCGTGGTTGGTGGCGTCGAGAACCTTGCTGCTGTTCACATTGGTGAACTGATAAAGGCCATTGTTGAGGTAGGAGAGCACCCATTCCTGGTTCGCCTGGCTTCCGCCCCAGATATATTGATCCACGATGCCGCCGTTGGCAGTGGACCAGCCGTTGACTTCCATGGCCAGGCCGCTGTTAACGTTTGAGATCTCGTAGGTCCCCGTGGCCGGGCCGGCGCCGCTGCTCTCCTGGCTCTCGAGGTCCGAAGTGAGCGAAGATAGCGCGTCTCCGCTCCATGATGTGTTGAGAACACCGTAGCCTTCCACTGTTCCGAAGCCGCCGCCGTTGCCTGTTTCCGTCGTGCCATTGACGGCCCAGTAATCCCAGTCCACGCTGTATTGCCAGAGAAACTGGTGAAAGATCTGGTACCAGAAGCCGAGCTGAGCGTTGTTCGTGCTGCTGACGCAAGTGCTGGCGTTATTGCATGTGCCGAATTCGCCGATCCAGAAGGGCTGCGGATTGCTGCCGGTGACCAGGTAGCCCCATTTGGGGTTGATACGGCCGTACCAATCGCTGTAGCCGCTCAGCGGGGAACTGCTGTACCAGAATCCGTAATCGTGCGCCTCGTAAACCACGCGATTCGACGTGTTCAGCGTGACCGGCAGGCTGGAGACGCCGGAGAGATCGCCTGCGTAGCTGACTCCCTCGACAAAAATCAACAGCTTCGAATTCACGCTCAGAACGTCGTTGCCGCCGGTAGTGGCAGCCGCGTGCCAATCGTCGCTGCCGCCGCCGCCCCACACCGCGGAGATGCGCGGCTCATTGCGCAGATCGGCGCCAATCACCATGGGATTGCTGGTATAGCGCCCCACCATGCCTTCCCAATCGCTGATCCAACTCGTTTGCGGGTAGCTGCTGTTGTACCAGAGCTGGTTGACGTCATTGCTGCAGCACCACATTGCTGTGCTCACATGATTGTCCAAAATCACCATGATGCCCGCGCTGGTGAGCGAGTTAACCACAGTGTCGAAGATGGTGAGCGCGTTTTCACCCTCCAGGCTGGGGTTGGCGGTGAGCGCGTAATCGCCGACCACGGGGTTGCTCTCGTACATCTGGTTCGACCAGGGCAGCCGGACGACATTGAAGCCGCGGCTTTTGATCTCACTCACGATGGTCGCCAAGGGTTGGGCCTGGAGGCCCATGACGACGTAGTCCTGGCCTTCGGCGCCATACCAATTCGCGCCGTTGAGACGCACGCGGTATCCATTACTGTCGACGATGTATGGGCCCTGCGTATGCAGCGGCACGGCCGGCGCCGCGGACACTCGAGTTGCGCCGCAGAGTGTGAGAACTGCGAGGCACAGGGCGGTCGAGGCGAGCCCTCGATGGCACCGCGAGTCTGCTTCGAGGCGGGGAACGAAACACAGCTTGAGCATTGCTTTCTCTCCTTCGGGAGTGAGCACATCCGGTTGAGGTTAGCCAAGTCCCCGGTAAGGGTGACGTGGGCGGTAGTGTCCAGAGTTTTTCGCACTTTCGATCTTCCTCTGAACTCAGGAAGGTTATTGGGTTGAGATTGTTGTGCTCCAGGCCCGCATGGGGGCCTGGAGCAAAGCGCTCAGGCGATGGCCTCAGGCATCCTGATATCAAAACCCTTCTTTTAAAACCACTCTCCATCTGAACTGCTCAAGCCGGTCATCCGATAAGGTCATCTAGAATCGGCTTTGTGACGCCGGGCTCCCTGCTTCTTTCCATTGGTTTCACTGGATCCATCACCCAATTAGGGGTGAAGTCGTTTTTCGCAGTTAGATGCTCGATCATGCAACGGGCCTCTGCTACATGCTGGCGAGCAAGCTTCTCGGCTTCATCCGGCAAGTTCTGATTGATCGCTTCAACAATACCCAAATGCTCCTGGTGCACAACCTTTGGGTCGCGAGAAGCTCTAACGGCCATGCCGAGCACGCGGTATCCCTCTGCCAGGCGCATCAGCATTTTATTGCCGGATATGCCCACGATCTGGAGGTGGAACGCGCGATCTGCGGCGCCCATTTCTTCAACCTTGCCCTCGCTCGACAGCGCCAGAATATGGTTCGCGATGTTTTGCAGTACGGTTACGTCGGCTTGCGAAGCATGCCCACATGCGCGCCGTGCGGCCAGCCCCTCGAGGAATTCCCGAACCTCGTAGGCTTCGCATAGACGAGCTGCGTCAAGGTTGCCAACAAAAACTCCCAGTCGGTCGACCGAGTCGACAAGGCCCAGCCATTGCAGCTCAAGGAGAGCTTCCCGCACGCTTCCCTGCCCAACTCCCAGCTCTTTGGCCAGACTCTGCTGCGCCACGCGCTCTCCGGGCCGGCTCTCGCCAGACAGGATTCGGCGTTGAATCTCTTCCCGAACGTTCCGCCGAACGGTGGGCGACTGAATATTTGTAGGTTGCATGGATGTACGCTCACTCACGTGGTTTCTCTCATCGCATCCTTGGTCTTCGTGCGTCCGAGCCCAGCGATAGCTGCGCTACACCAACTCTTCACTGGCACAAATCATCGGGCAGACCAAGTTACTGGCCTCATCAAGTGAATCTCTGTTGCGGTGTCGGCCCGTATCGTCGAGGTCACACTTGAACCTGCGAGGTTGCCCCCGGGGAGGTTCATCGTAACTTCACGGTTCTCAATCGTCACATGAAGCACCAACGGAAGGTTTTCCGGATTTGCCGCACTAATACTCCAGCCGCCCAAGATGCTTCTGACCAAAAGCAAACATGAATGGTCAACGACTACCAAGCCGACCGGAGTTGCCAGCGATCCGGCTTGGCGGAATGCCATCATGGCGGCTTGCAAACGATCGCTCCACGCGGCCTGAATCCTACTGTTGTTCGCAAGAACGAGAATATTTGGCCTCTTTGCGTGCGCGATGGTCTCCTCGACTGTCGCTCCTGGTACAACAACATACTGATAGGTCGCTCCTTTAGGAGAAATACCGTGATCGATCCAGAGATTGAATACGCCGAGCGAGACCTGTTGGCTGGACCCGCTGCCGATGTCAGACCATCTCCCCGATTGCGGCTCGACCGATAATCTTACGTCGCTAGCCGGTGGAAACACATAGCCAACATTATCGTGGAAAACCCACATCCCCTTGCCTTGCGTATATTGATATACGCCATCCACCACAGATTTCTTGGAGCGGCTTATAAACACGGGGCCATCCAGGAGAGATTGGTTCACGTCCGTCGCAACGCGATGCTCCTTATCGCCGGACAGCGTGATGTCTGCTCCAAGGCAGAGATAACTGTCGTCGAAGAAGAACCATGCTTTCTTTGCGCTAAGGTTGCCGCGATCGAGATCCATAGCGGCCATGCCATAGCTGCCATCGGAGACACCGCCGTCAAACGCGGTTTCTCCACGAACCCCGATTGGATTGCTTTCACCAGTTTCAAGCGTCCCCTGAATTGCCGTTGTGCCAGGGAGCTTTGTCCAGTCCCATACCGGAAAAATGTCCTTGTATTCGTCGCCGGTCATGTAGAGAAGATTCATACCATCTGACAGGTGTTGCGATTTTCTCCCCTCGTCGTTAACCAACTCACCGCCCAGGGTACGATTCGAAAGCATCTTCACCGACGTATAAAAGGTCTTGCGCCGATGCACCATGAAATCGGAACACCAGAATTGCTTGTTTCCGATGAATTCCGGCGCATCGAGCTTGCCTTCGATGCGCGCTGCGAAGGCTGCGAACTCCTGCCGGCGCGGAATAGGTTCAGCAGCGAGCATGGCGATCATATTTCCCAGACTGTAAGCGGGCCCGGCAGGAGAGACGGGTCCGACCGTCCAATTCTTCGGCAGGGCCACGAATCCCTGACGGGTGATGACGCGGCCCACTGCGTTGTAATCGAAGACGTCTCCCCGGATCATCCATTGCTCCCCATCCAGCAAATAGGAACTGAAGATTGCCATGCGCTCAGTGGGAATCTGGAAGCGCGTTCCCCAGCCGAATGCGATGAAGCGGCCGACATCGTTCGCGTAGAAAAGGCCGTATCCTCCGCTGTAGAGCTGCGGTCCGTGCTGGTGAAACGAATCATCCTGCTCGATTCCTTCCTGAGTGGGGCTGACGATCTTGATTTCTTCGTACATCCGCGCAAATCCCTCGGCAACCGTCGCCAAATCGCTCTCGAGGCAGCCCCGAACGATTTGAATCTCGACTCCCCACGTGAGGTTTGCGCCCGTCCACGGGTCCTTGCGCCATTCGGCGCGCTTCATGATCTCAACAATTTTTTGAAGTTCGGCCGGAGATAACTTCGGCTGCATGAGCGTCGCAATTTCGCCCAGAAGCTCAGGCACGCCGATCTGATTCCACCACCAGTTTGGATTTTGATAATCGCGATCCGTCCAGGCCTGCAAAGCACGAATCGCTTTTTCGTTCAGCACAGAATCGGGCTTGCCTTGTTCGCGGGCAAGGCGGGAGCACTTGGCCATCACCAGCGTTCGCTCCAGATGCTCGGCCGCCTTCCATGTTGCGCGATCGTCATTCTGGTACTGAATATCAGGCCATTCGCCATCGGGTTGGAGCGAGTTCGCGTACTGAGCGCTCAAGTTGCGCAAATAGTTCATTTGTTCTGAACTCGTCGGCAGTACAGACGCCGCATACCGACTCTGAATCTCGGCGATGTCATTCAGCGTGCCTGCAATTGTCGTCTGTTGGGCGCCGGCGCCGGCCTCTCCCTGCGTAACGCGTACCATCAACAAAGAAGACAGAAGCATGATGTAATAGCACAGATTTGTTCCTAGTAGGCACAAATGCTTCATTGGTTCCCCCTCGAACACGGGATGCGCGCTAGCCGGCGTATCCATTGATTTCCATCAGCCATATTAAGTGGTTGGAGAGGTTGTTGCGATGCCGTTCGAGAGTTGAGGCATGTACTTACTATGTTTGAGCGAGTTGTCGACGGGCACGCCCGCATGCACCTTTTAATACATGGATGATCCTGGGCGGTGACTGCATTAGAGCACCGCCCAGGACTGACCACTAGAAGCTCAAGATCGCCTTGAGACGAATAAAACGCGGATCATTGTTTTCAGTGAGCCCTGTGTTCTGACCGTAGGTACTTGAGGTAAGGCCTTCCTGAATGCTGCCGTTTAGAACGGCTATGTTGAGTACATTCTGGATGTCGGCACGGAACTGGAGACTTATCCGGTCGTGAATCGGGAAGGTTTTCGCTATCGCCGTATTGAAGTAAACGCCTTCCGGGTATCGGATCTTGTTGCCCATGACCTCACCCGAATTGCTCGTATTTAGGGTGAAGTTCGGTTGCTGATAATAAGCGGGCGCCTCGCCTGCAGCGCAAGGTGTACCGACTGGTCCCGGACCTTGTGCAGGACCCCAGACAGGCGCTTTTGTTGTTGTAGCCTGCGATATCAAAGGATAGTAGCAGGTGTTGAACCAATGCGACGGTGTTTGGTGCTTCGCGCGCACATCCGCACCGGTCCAGATCGCACTGCCTGGAGGGCCCAAACCCGTTGCCTGGTCCCAGTTCTCTGAAGTACTCCAAACCCAACCGTTGAGAATTCCCTGCGCAAGCAGATTGCCTGTGTGGAGGCCGGGCAGATGATAGACCGTGTCAAACTCGAGCATTCTGCTAGGCTGCTGATCCAAGTAACGAGCAGGCAGTGCATCCTGGTTGTTGTTGAAGTTAACTTGATCCATCACCTTGGCATATGTGAAAGAGGTGTGGAATTCCAGGCCGTGGGTCATTCGCTTCGTAACTTCGACGTACATTGCGTTGTAGTTGATTGTGCCCACACGTTTCCCGTTAAGCTTGGTGTAGGTTACGTTGATCGCGCCGAACTCGGGGTAGGGCAGGTACAGATTCTGTTGCGCGGTTTGTGCCGCGTTCAGAGACGAAGACGGGGGCATATAGCCGGCCATCGGGTTTGCGACATTCGCATTCAGGATCGAGGTGATGCCCGACCCGGGACACCCACCCGGCGACCAACTGCCGTTTGGCGTCACAGTTGCGTAATAGCAGCGAGGCAGCGCATTGATATTCTTGGTCACCGAACCTCCACTTGCCGCGCCTCCCGTCCCCAGCCCGCTTGTGTCCGCGCCGTGATAGGAAACGTCGACCATGACTTGACTAGGGAACTGATGTTGCAAGCCCATTTCATACATGGATGTATGAGGATACGCATAGTTCTGGTCCCAGATGCTGACGCTCTGACCCAGGTTTGTGCTGAGCCCAAGCAGACTCCCCGTCGGCTGGACAACACCATTTGGATACGGATTTGCCAGAGTGCAGAAGCCATAGGCGTCGCCGCCCTGCGCTGCTGTGCAAGTAGGTGGCGTGAAGTTGCTATTGATGGATGAGACGAACGGGGTGCTGGAACTGAAGCCCTGATTTTGTTGCGCCTGCGGTGAGGGACTAATGGAGATCCCAAATCCGCCCCGGAGCACGTCGTTCTTGGTCAGGCGGTATGTCCCGCCAATGCGCGGTTGAAAGCGATCCAAGCGTTCCTTTTGCAAGGGTATTTTGACTCCATTGCCAAGAAACGTCAGGCCGCCAAAGTACCCAGGAGATCCCGGCGCGGTTGTCGGCGGGGCCTGGCAGCTCGCTATGGCGGTTCCCAATGCATTTGGCTGACAGAATGGTTGGGTCGCGGTAGGATTGAAGCTCGCATTCATCCAGTTATGGCGCTCGGTGACGGGACTTTCGTAATCGTAACGGACGCCAAGGTTCAAGGTAAGCTTGCCGCTGACCCGCCAGTCGTCCTGCAGGAAAGCCGCGTAGTAATTCCACGCATACGCCGGATAAGGATTGATGGTGGCGCCGCCGCCCGACGCGTAACCCAGTATCAACGAAGCGATGCCGTCTCCGTATCCGTTGGCAGCGTTCGCGCCGCTGGCAACGTCGTTCTGCGTGAAGGCGCTGGAGGAACTGAACGTGCCTACAGTGTCTGTATTGTCGGTGTCGTCCCGGTATAGGAGATACTCCCCGCCGGCTTTGAAGTTCTGCCTGGCAAATGACTTGCTGACCATGGCCGTGTTATCCCAGAAGTAGAAATGGTCGATTTGGCCGGTTCCGGATTGCAAGCCCTGATAGCCGCCGCCCACTCCAGATGGGCCATTCAATCCTGGGAAATTCTGTAATTGTGGAGGCAGCGTGACCATGCCGAGTCCCGTCGGGTTGTAGTTTTGTCCCTCACGATTGACCAGGACCGGGTGGTACTGGAAGCCGGAGTGCAGATCGAGCACCGACGTAGTCGATAGGATTCTCGTGAAGTCGAGAACTGTCGCGTTGTTATTATTAAGCGTCTGCACCCAGGTGCTCCCCAATTCAGCATCTGGAAATCCTAGATCGTCATTCGATATCTGGTTAAACCAGGATCTCGAATAGGAAACGTGCATCTTATTGTTCACATTGAATTCGTGGTCAACACGAGCCACGAAGGTTTGGTAGTACATAACGTAGGCATAGTGCGCTGCCTGATAATTTCCGTTATAAGGCGTGCTGGGCGTTCCGCTCACCTGGTTCGGCAAGGGAAAAATGCCTTGGGAGAAGCCAGTCGGAGTGAGTGCGCCAGCCAAGGTCGCGCCCGCAGTGTTCCACCTGCTGCGCGGAATGCAGTTTATATCGCCGTTGCATAGCGCGGTATTTCCTGGCCCTTCACTGTATTCTTGGGTGAATGACTCGCGCTGCCCAGCGGCGCAGCTCCCGGCGCACCAGGGGGCATAGTTGACCGACGCGCCCTGGGGGACAGTTGTCGTTGGATCGTAGATCACGCCGCCAGCGCCGGCAATCTCAGAGAAATCGCCTTGCCGTTCTTTAACGGTCGGCACGCTGAAGACCGTTGCACCCGAGGTTTGTTGGGGCATGTTGAAATGGAGATGTTCCCACCCAAACATGAAAAAAGTCTTGCCCCCACCGAGGGAAAGCTTCGGAATCCTGACCGGACCTGTCAGGGCAAGACCTTCATCGTTATAGTTGACCGAGGGCCTTGCAAGGCCGGCATTCTTTCTCTGCCAATAGTTGGCATCGTAGGCGGTGTTCTCGTTGATAAAATACGCGTTGCCATGTAACTGCGCCGTGCCGCTCTTCAATACAACATCGTAGACGCCTCCGTCGCTATGGCCATATTGTGCGTCGAACTCAGCGGTTTTTACGCTCAATTCCGCTGTAACATAGGGTGGAGGTGAAAACCCTGCTCCCCCAGCTTGGCTTGGGCCACCCTGCATCATCTGATCCATGACGCCGTCGTAATTTACCAGCGTGTGACCACTCATTCCGTTTTCCGCAGCGATCTGGCCGTTGCTTGTCTGAATCCAGTTTTGCCGCTCCGAGCCCTGCACAAAGTTCCCGTAAACACCGGGAAGCCGGGTGGAGAGATAGAGCACGCTGTCGCCCGGATTCGGTGTGTTCTCAATGATGTTGGGCGTAATCGTGGCATTGACGGTTGCGCTACCGGTTTCCAGCAACTCTGAATTGGCCGTAACGGTGACCGACGCATTTACCGAGCCAGGCTTGAGCTTGAAATCTACTTCCTTGATTGCCCCGACGCTCAAGACCACCCCGGTCTGCTCCTCAGGAGCAAACCCGCCAGCTTCGACCCTCAAGTCGTAAGTTCCTGGAGTTAGAAACGGAATCGAATAGGCACCAGTGTTGTTGGTGGTTGCAGGAGTCACGAAATGCGTACCTTCATTGATGATCCGTATATGGGCGCCGTTCACAACAGCCCCCATCTGGTCCATGACTGTACCGGAGATTGTGCCTTGATATACGGATTGGCCATAGGCCGTTGAAACGAATGAAAGTGTTGTGAGAATCAAGGCCCCATACCAACCTAGAGTGGATAGTGCTCTAAGCGGCCGGTGCCACGCGGGCTGATTCTTCGGCCCAGTTGCAACTGTTGAGTTCATAATGCCCCCTTTTTGAATTGAGTTGCAGTGCTGCTAATTCGCGGTTGAGGCCCGCTCCGTTCGTACCCGGCGCCGTCTTTCGGGAGAACGGAACAACAGAAGGCGCGGACAAGGCCAGTGCACGCAATGCAGGAATGCATGGTAACTTCAAGCTTGGCCCTTCCGATTCGGATTACGATGACGAATACAGCTCCGGATCCGATGTGCCGGCGTCTCTCAAAAGCCCTCCGCTGTTTGAGCACATAAATCAGCGTAGTTGACGAGACAACGAATTGTACGTACTATCGATCATACTGTCAAGAAAGAAATAGAGCCCGAGAGAAAAAGATCATGCAGAAAGTGATTGCCGGTGTGGACGTGGGCGGAACGCTAATCAAAATTGGCCTGGCCGACGACTCGGGACGATTGCTCTCATCCGAAGTCCTTGAAACTGAGGGCTGCCGGAGTGCAGAGAGCCTTCTAGATAATGTTGCGATCAAGATTGAGGGCCTGGCGAAGACCGCTTCTGCCTCGATAACGCGGGCTGGAATCGGGTTTCCGGGCCGGATTGATGTCACATCGGGAAAGATTGTCTGGCTCCGGGGCAAATTGGAGTTCCTTGAAGGGTTTCCGCTCGCCCGGCGTCTCGGCGAACGGCTTGTATGTCCTGTCACGTGTGATAACGACGTGAATACGATTCTGGCCGGCGAAATGCGGTTTGGGGCAGGTCGTGGCCGCCGGGATGTGGTCGCCGTTACGGTGGGCACCGGTATTGGCGGCGCGCTTGTTCTTGGCGGGCGCATGGTACGCGGACGCAATTGGGCAACCGGTCATGTCGGCTTCATGTCTCTCGATCCCCAGGGGCCCCGTCACGTTTGCGGAAACACGGGAATCGTCGAGGAGTTTGCGTCGCAAAGCGGTTTTGTGCGCCAGTTGCGCCGGGCGCTTAAGGAGGGCGAGGTTTCTCCACTAACGGAATCCCTTGCCCGAGGAGAAGAGCCGGGCTTGCGAGAACTCTTCCTGGCGGCAGATGCGGGCGATCCCCTTGGCCGCCGCCTGGCGGACCGTCTGATATCCGATCTCGGGGCGCTCATTGCCAATCTCATCTATGTGCTTGACCCGGAACTTGTTCTCGTCGGAGGCGGCATCGTGAATCATCATTCCGCTGTCCTCGACCTTATCCGACGCGAGGTCGCGGGGCGAATCGACTTCCTGCCGCCTGGCGCCACGGAGATTTTACCGATGGCGCTGGGAGATACCGCCGGGGTCCTTGGCGGCGTGGCTCTGGCCATGGACGCTACCACTGCAACAGAAGAGGGCTTAGGTGCCCGAGGAGAAGAAGAGTGACGAAAGATATGACCATGCAGATGCCCCATTGGGCAGAGTCGATGATGAGCAAGCACGGGATCAGTGAGCCGCCGGCACAGGGAGTCGTGCCGGATTGGCTTCGCGCAGAAGTGGAAACAGTGCCGCTCTGGTACATCATCCGCGAAGCGAAAGAGGTTCGTCGCGCCCATCCGTATCTTCTCATCGAGGAGTTGCGCAAACAACCGTCACAATGGCGCGAAATTTTTGAAACCCTGCAGCCGGCGATCGCAACGGTCGCGGACACAATCCTGGCGCGCGGAACCAGGGAGATTATCTTCACTGGCTGTGGTTCTGCCTTCTTTACCGCACTGCACGGAGAGTTTGTGGTGGAGCGCCTGACTGGAATTCGCTGCCGTGCTGTTGAGTCATTCGAGCTTCTCCACTATTTCCCGGAAGTCGACCCGGCGCACACGGTGGTCATCGCGCACTCGGGCACGGGAGGCAGTATCGAGACGCGAGACGCGCTGCAGGAGGCTCGCAACCGGGGATGCCTCGCTATTGCGATCGTCAACACGCCCGGGAATCCGCTCGAGGGTATCGCAGAGCACTCGATCTGTTACGAGACCGACCAGGGCTGCGGACCGTGCATCAGCGTAATCAGTACCCGCATCTTGATGCAGACGCTGCTCGGACTTGAGCTTGGCCGGCGCCTGGGCCGCGATTCCGATCGGATTTCGGCTCTCGATTCGCAGATCGAGCGCTGCATCGGAATCGGCGAAGCGTTTCTGAGCACACAGGAGCCGATTGTCCGTTCTCTCGCGGAACACTATATGAACATTGCTTCTTTCTTCATCGTCGGCACCGGGCCGAATTACTTCTCGGCCCGCGAAGGCACCCTCAAAATAGAAGAGGAGAGCATCTGCGTCAGCAAAGCATATCGGCCAGGCGACTTCCACCACGACGTGATTTCCATCTTAGGGCCGACCAATTGCACGATTGCGATTGCCGGTAACGAGGCCACCAATCCACGCATCGCCGACTGCCTGGATGTCGCGCGGGCCGCCGAGTCGAATACCATCGCGGTTGTCTTCGACGGAAATGACTCGATCGCGTCCCACGCAGATCACGTAATCCGGCTCGAAAACGGCATTGACGAGTTGTTGACCCCCATCCCGCTTACACTCGTATTCCAGCTTTTTGGCTATTATCGCGGGGTCGCCCGGGGCTTCAATCCCGATACACTACGCACGGATCATTGGCCAAATGCCAAGGCCTGGATCACGGCCTTTCCGATCGGGACTCACTGAAGAAGGGATAAAGCCAGTGCCGTTTCATGCCGTCATCTTCGATTGCGACGGAGTGCTTGTGGACAGCGAGAAGCTTGGGCTGCGTTCCTTGCAGCAGGCATTGAATGAAGCCGGCGTCGAGCGGTCGCTCGAATCTCTCACTCGCTTCTCTGGCCGCAGCCATCGCGAGACGCTCGCCGAACTGGAATCGGAATCGGACGTGCCCTTGCTCGCGAGGGGTATCGCGAAGCGTATGAACGAGTGCTACTTCCGTCTTGTTGAGAAAGAAAAACTGTATCCCTGCATTGGAATTCCGCAACTCCTGTCTTGGCTGTCAGCTAGCAAGATTCCCTTCACCCTGGCTTCTTCCGGTCCACGCAGCAAAGTGCTTTTCAGTTTGCGGAGTGCAGGCCTCACGTGGGCTTTTCCTCGGTTCATTTGTGGGGACGACGCGGCGCTGGCGAAACCAGCGCCCGATCTCTACCTTGCGGCTGCAACCCTCGTTGGCGTAGACCCCACGGAATGTCTAGCGGTCGAGGATGCGCCCAATGGCGTTCGATCGGCACGCGCCGCAGGCATGCACGTCGTCGCAGTGACAACCACCTACGAAGCAAGCGCACTCGCGGAAGCCAACTTCGTTGTGGACTCATTGTCGCTCTTGCCGCAGTACTTCACCGATTCTCAAACCTCCGTAGCGTGAGAGAGATCGCGTGGTACCTGGACGGGTGATTGGGAGTTCCGCTCGATGTTTGTGGCCTTGATGCTCGTGTTACTGGCAGGCGGAATGAACGGGAGCTTTGCCGTCCCGATGAAGCGCGTGCGTGGCTGGCAATGGGAGCACACCTGGTTCGCATGGTCTCTTATCGGAATGCTCGTTATTCCGGTAATGGTTGCAGTGGCGACTGTCCCCCATTTGGGGGCCGTTTACCGCACAGCCGGGCTACGGGCGCTTGCGCTTACTGCATTCTATGGAATGATATGGGGTGCGGGTACGGCCCTCTTTGGCCGGGGTATCGCGCGGGTCGGGCTTGCGCTCAGTTTCGGGATCGTTCTCGGCATCTCGTCCTCGCTTGGCACCATCATTCCGTTGGTCATGCTGCACCGCGACCAGCTATTCACGACTACCAGTATGCTGGTGCTCACCGGCGTTGGCGTCATCGTTGCCGGGGTCGCGGCCAGTGCAAGGGCCGGCCTGCTGCGTGAAACGGACACAGGTCGGGAGTCTGGCGAAGGCTCTTTCATCGTCGGACTTGGTACCTGCCTCCTGTCAGGCTTGGGTTCCTCCTCCATGAGTCTGGCCCTCAATGTATCCACACCGATATCCAAGGCTGCGGAAACCCTCGGAACGCCCCAGGCCCTTTCCCTAAATGCCGTCTGGCCTGTCCTGCTGGGCGGCGGCCTTGCGGTAAATGCCGTATACTGCACTATCCTGCTGATTCGCCGAGGCAATGGCGCCCGCTTCGGGGAGGCCCTGGTCCCGAACCTCGGCTTGGTCATGGCAATGGCCGTGCTATGGTCGGGCAGCAACTTTGTGTACGGCGCTGGCGCACGCAAGATGGGTCCGCTTGGCTTGGTCTTCGGGTGGCCTATTTTCATGGCTGTGATCGTACTGACGGCGAACGCCTGGGGGATTCTGACGGGCGAGTGGCGCAGTGCCGGGCGGCGCACCATGACCTGGGCTGTGGCAGGCTTTCTGCTGCTCGTTGCGGGTATTTGGATAATCGCCTCGGCCGGAAACGTATCATAAAGAAAAGCAGGTTCTGCCGCGCTGGAAGTGAAAGAGGAGAAGTCCCATCATGCAAAGGCGAATGCGAGACACCGGGCGAATCGACCGCTCCACTCCAATCCCGTTGTACTTTCAGATCGCCGAGCGTCTGCGACAGAACATGCTCGTAATGAAGATGCGTCAAGGGGACCTGCTTACCACGGACGAGCGTGTACAAACTGAGTTCGGAGTGAGCCGCGCTACCGCACGCAAGGCAATCGACGAACTGGTTGACGAAGGCCTCGTGGAGCGGGTCACGGGCAAAGGTACTCTCGTAAGCGAGCCGCGGCTGCAAGTGCCGCTGCCAGTGATGCTGAGCTTCACCGAAGAAATTGAGCGTCGCGGCATGCGTCCGAGTACGCGGGTTGTTTCGGTCGGGTGGATTTCGGCAAAAGGACACGCGGCTAAAGCTCTAGGCCTTGTGGAAGGCGCACGCGTGCTCCGTCTTGAGCGCATCCGATTTGCCGATGCCATGCCGATTCTGCGATCCGTGGATGTTCTGTCTGAGAAGCTCGGGATCGGACCCGAAGAGGACTTTTCCGGTTCGCTCTACACGCTCATGGAACTCCACGGTATCCGGCTTGCCGAATGCCAAAACCTTATTGAGGCGGCAATAACGGATCAGAGTTTGAGCAAGCTGCTCCAGGTGAGGAAAGGCTTCCCCATATTAGCCTTGCAGCGAACAACCTACGACACCCAGGGCCGGCCTGTCCTTTATGAAGAGGCGGCTTGTCGCGGCGACTTATACAGCTACGCGATCCGCTTGGCGCGTAAGCCTGCAATTCGCTCGCGACGAGGCTGAACTGAAGGCTGGTAGGAACGGGTCCCGGTTGTTCACCCCGGGGTCAGCGTGAGAGCTTCCTTGCATAATGCGCCGGACGTACTGGCAGACCTCGACTCACTCAATTGGTACCGTTGGTGTCAGACACGACGGGAGAGATTTACTCTTTCTGCTCGATAGTCACACTGGAACCTGCATAATTACCGCCTGGAAGCTGAATCGTTGTTGATCTTCTATTTACAGTCGCGTTTGTAGTCAACGATTCATTCACTGGGTTTGATGCAGCGATCTTCCAACCGGTGGTAACCTGTCTAACCATCAGAAGACACGAAAGAGCAGGATCCAGTCCCTTGTCGCGCAGATACTCGGCCCACTGGGTGAATTGCGGCCAGTAGGCGCGCACAAAATTCCAGTTGCCCTGCTCCTGGCTCATGGCATCGGCAAGGATGAGCAGATTCCCGCTCTTGCCCCAGGTTTTACCGCAAGGGCAAGTGCTGAGTGTCCAGCCAGCCTGTTTTGGGCAGTTGCGGCTTCGATTTCGCTATTGACCTCCGCTCCAAATAGAAGCATGAAGCCGGAAATATAGAACCAGGTGAGCAGGATGATCACTGCTCCGAGTGAACCATAGGTTATGGAGTAACTGTTAAAGAAATGCAGGTAGATTCGGAGCCCGAGAGAAGCGAGCACCCACCCGAGAACTCCGATTGTGCCCCCTGGTGTGAGCCAATGCCAGCAGCGCACCTTCACATCCGGAGCCCAATAATAGATGACTGCAAATGACAGTGTGAGCAGAGCCGTTGCGACAATCCATCCAATGAGCCGCGCAATGGACACGGCGGCGACGATCAGAAAGTGATTGTAGGTGCAGCGATAGGCCATTGCCGCGACAAAGTCACCGCCCAGCAGGGCACTCAATATCAAGGTCACTATGACGGTCAGAATTACGGTGAGGCCGATGGCGCAGATGCGGGCTCTCAAGAAAGAGCGCGTGTCTTGAACTTTGTATACGGCGTTCAGGGCATCCTGAAGCGCGGAGATGCCAACCGAGGCGGACCATACGGCTGCAACAAGTCCGAAGGTCAGCTTGCCAGGGGTGGCAACGGCGGTGGTCTCGTTGAATGTTGCGAGAACGGTTCCAAGGGCAGACGTGGGAATGACCAATGCAAGGTAATTCAGGAGCTTGTCGTAAAACCCGGCGGCCGATTGTGCGGCGAGGCCAAGGATTGAACTGGCGCTGAAGAGCGTGGGGAAAAGCGCGAAGAGGAAATAAAACCCAAGTTCCGCTGCGCGGCCGAAGAGACGGTCAGCGAAAATCGACTTCCAGGTCCGTTTCGCGACGATGCTCACAGGAACGCCCTGAAGATTCCAGAGAGAGCGCAGCGGCGATTGCGAGACGAACTCCCAGATGGAGTGCTGGCGAACGTTGAGAAACTTGCCGGGGGTGATGCCGTCGCTGATCATGGCGCACCTCGATTTGTCCCGCTTGCATCCGGTGGCCGGTGGTGTGATGAATTTGGAGGTCTGCCAATTGGTCAGTCGGCCATGCAACTGTGGCCGCGATGCGAAAGAACCTTAGTTCAGCCGTTCCTGCTTGTCCCGCCGAATGCACCCGGAGTCTCCAAGATTCAATTCCCCGCAAATGAGGGCCGGCCCAAATTCCCGCACCGATCGAGAAAAGTTACCTTGTGTCAGCGGCCCTGTTTAGCCCCGGCATAAATCAAGACGCCGCCTCCTACGATGGCTAAGACGCCAAGAATAGGAGGAATCGGGAGTTGATGGTGCTCTGTTCTGTCGATCTGGATTGCACCCAGATCCACGGCTTTCTTTTGGCTCGTATAGGAGAATCCCCCGTAGATAAGCGCTGCAACCCCGGCAATGATCAAGAGTATTCCGACGATTTTCATGATTGCTCCTGTTCGTTCAACTTGGGGAGGTCGATGCTCTCCATCTTCGGCAAACATCCGGCGTTCATGCAGAGGACGCTCAGAGTCGTGTGCGGATGGTTCCTCCCATTCAAGGCTAAGCACGATTGCAGGCAGCTGGCAGTATCAAATGGAACACAAACTAAGTTTGAACATGTCTTTGCTTCCCGGGACGTCGCGGCCCTGAAGCGAGCTCTGTGATTGTGCGATAACCGCGAACCACTACGATCTGACCTGCTTTGCGGGCAGAGGGACAGAAGGTCCAATAGAGCTTAAAGCCAGCTCGATGCCAGCCGACAAGCGTCTCGGGTCGAACAATGATCAAGGATCTTTGCCATCTCGACCAGACACGCCGCAGAGTAACCCAGAAGAAGCGATCGGCACTGGAAAACCTTGGCCGCGGGCGATGTCGCGCGAGGACCAAAATCTGCTGCCGCAAAGCCAGGTTTTCCAAGAGAAGGTGACGGCGTGTGCGTAGGGACCGTCCTAGCAGAATAAAAAAAGCCTCAACAATCGGGCCATAAATGAGTTATACCGAACAAAACACAGTGAGAATTGGGCCGAATCAATCTCTCCCGAATTCGGGACGAAGCGGGCATCCCTCGGTTGTCTTAACGGTTAAGAAGCACCCGAGAACCGCGCGGATTTAATTTTGTCCAGGGACAGGATAGAAACCGTGAGCAAGGCAACTATTCAGATGCTGCGAGGCAATATCACTCAGTCCTGAATTGCGACCCGAACAACGCGCGGGCGCACAGCGGCCTGGAACTTACTTTGCTCGATATTCAGCATCAATGACAAGACTGCGCCCGCTTCGATGAAAGCGATCGTGACACATCGCGAGAGAGCGACTTACTCTCGGGCAGATTTACAAGGAGCAAAGGCAGTTTAACTGGTAGTTTCGATAGGTTCTGGTGACTCTATGACATTGCATTTCGATCGACTTCAACTGAATCCACAGCTCGGTAATCTGTCAAGATCTATTGCATTCTCACTCTTCGTGTTGATTGCCTACTCTCACCCATCTTTCGCGAGTCAGCCCACCCTGACAGCGATCGAGCTTTATGATGGGCCGAATGGCGCGGCCTACTTGCAACTTAGGGATGTGCTGATCAACGGAAAAGCTACTTTGCGCGACTGTACACCGTTTCAGGCTACGGGAGTCGACAAGTCGAGCTACGGCAAGATGCAAAAGATAACCCTGTCGCCGGGCGCAGTCCTCGAGCGGGGTGAGGATGGGGTGCTGCGCTATGAAACCGGCTCTGGTCAAGCCGTTTGTTCGCTGCCGGACAATCTGAAACTTGATCGTAGTGGATCGTACACGCTGCCCGATTTGGCTGATCTGGCCAAATTGACGGGAACTGTTCTGTCACCGTCGGGCGTTGAAGGAGCCGCACCGCAGCCTTTGTTGAAGGGAGTCAAGCTGTATTTTGTCGTCGCCCCCGACCGGGAACTTGCTGAGTTTCTGTGCGCGCAGAGGGCCAACAATGTTGCTGGCTGGGTGAGCTATCTGTCCAGATATTCCGCTGCGACCCATGCCGGCGATGCCAAACTTTCACTCGGAGCGCTTTACGAGGCCTCTGGCGAGGCATCTTTGGCCAGGTACTTAGGCTCCGTGGCCAGACAAGCCCCTTCCTATAGTGACTTGAAGAATGCCAAAGCTCAGGCTGACAACGCGCTTGCTTTACAACTGCCCGCAGAACAGACAACGAAGCTTTCAAGTGAGGTTCGCAATGAAGTCGCAACCCTTGCCGACAATGGTCGTAACGAACTGAGTGCGTACAGACTCGCTCTGCAGGCGCATACACCTGGCTATGCTCACTTAAAGCGGGCAAGAGAATTCGCCGACGTCGTCAGCGAAGTTGACTTGGAATTGCCGGCAGGTCAGGCTCTTCTTGCTGATGTGTTGAACGCCAGCAATCAATTCGATGCGACTCTCCGGTCAGCGGAATCAGCCGTGACAGCTGGAAACTTTGACCGTGCTCTCGAGCTTGTTACCCCGATTCGTGCGTTCTCGAGCGAAGAGCCGCGCATCACAGCTGTTACTGACGCGGCCTACGACAACGATCTTGAACGAGCCAACCAGTTTGCGGAAAAAGTCGATTGGAAGAATGCCGTCATTCAGATAGAGAAGGCCGCCGCCGTAAAGGAAACACCTCAGACGCGTGATCTTCTCATTGAGGCGCGGAAGCAACTGGTCGATTTTCAAAACAAGACTGCTGTGGAAAAAGCGCTGCAGAGCAGCAAGGAACTCGAGCAACAACACGATAACATCGGCGCTTTCGATGTGCTCTACAACTTGCCTCCTTCACAAGGGGTACTCGTTGCCGGCGATATAGACCGACTCAAGGATGGTTACGTCCAAAGCGCCGTTCTGGCGGCAAGGGATCTGCAAAAAGCACATGAACCCATCCGGGGACTTGGAGATGAGATAGGAATTGAGAAAGCCTACAACTACCTGTCACGCGTCTTCAAACTTAGCGGAAATGACTCGTACCGCGACATGAGCGAGATTCTGGGCGACGACTTGAGTGCTTACTTTGTAAGCGAGGCAAGGCTCTACCTTGATAAGCCATCAGGATCGGGAACGGAGATTGGCTGGGCCTATCTGGAGGAAGCATTGTTCTACGAACCCTCAAATCAGGCCGCCCACGACGCAATGGTGGCAGCGGCGCCGGCCCATGCGATGCATGCGAGGCCTTCGATTCGTGTACAGTTTCGCGATCAGACTTCTTTGCGCGACAACACCGGCTTTCTCCACCAGCTTGAGGACGCGATTGTTGCAGGGCTTGAGATGCCCAATGTGAAGGCTGTTCGATATGGGGAAACAGTCAATGGCATCGAGGCGGACTTCCAGCTTGTTGGAGATGTTCTGGAGCATCAAATCTCGGAATCCGTAACAGTGGATGCCAAGGAGTCACAATACCGCATCGGAACCCATGAGGTTACCGGAGCGGAGTGGAATACCGCAAATCGAGCCTACGAGATAGCACTGCGCGCGCTGCAAACGGATCAGTCCGCTCTTATAGGAGCGCAATCGAAAGGCAAGAAAAAGGAGATCAAGGAACTAAACGCGAAGATCGACGCGGATCAGAAATTAGTCACTGAGGCCCAGACTCTCGCAGATTCACTTCCAAAGACCGTTACGAGCGACGTCATCCGCCCATATCAATACTCGCGAAAGACCCTGGATATAAGGAATACGATCAAGCTTCAGTTTCGCATTGGCGAGACATTGAGTGCGCAGATGGGGGATCCGGTTATCGTCGCAAAGGAAGATCCCAGGCAGTATGTGCTTCTAGAAGACGTGAAGGCGGAAGACACAGAGGGAGTGAAGCCGACCGGGACCACTCCTGACACAAGAGAATTGCAGACCGCTCTCGAAAACTCTGTCCGCGACGAGTTGATAGATGTGGTGCGCTCGAAGGTCAAGGATCTGCCGGACAGAATCTATGCGGAAGCCAAATCAATGGAGCAGGATGAAAACCTAGACGGGGCCGCCGAAGCGTATTTGCGCTTTCTAAACTGCGCAAACCAGGATGAGTCAACCGAACGTCGACACGCGAGCTCCTTCTTGGCGGAACATTTCAATTTTCAGCCTGCAGAGGCCGCTTCGCGGTAGCCATCCAACAGAGCGGCCAGCGTAGCAGCAGGGGCTTGATTACCTCCACGTGGACAGGGCCGTCGATCCGGATGGTCGCGTCGGAGTCCAAACACTGTCTCCCAAACCGGTATCCGATTCGCAGCGGGCACAATTAAGGGACTAAACGTAATCTATTCAATGAAATATGGTTATCCTATAGTATCGAGCTTATTCGCTCTGGAATCGCTGCAACTGGATTGGTCCTAATAGTCGGCAAGGTTTTCCCGAGACCCCCTCAGACCCCGAGCGGATGACGGTCGGTACGAAAGTAATCGGAACCGAAGACCGCGCGATAACGTATGCCGGATTTGCTCCCAGCGAAGTCGGCATGGCACCCGCGAAACCTAATCCAACGGAATTGCCAAAAATCGGGCGTTTTGATGAACGCCTCTCAAACCAGATCAAGAAACGCTGGCGGTCTCTTGCCCTCTACAGAGAACAATCAGAACACCAAGCAAGCATGTAGATAATATAGCATAGGTGTATTATAATTGTGTGTTCCCTCATTATCACGAGGTTGAAATGCCACAAGTTCGGCCTTTTCAGCAGTCCCTTTTCCCGGAGCTGTCCGGCACTTTCCAGGAATCCGAATCTTTCACTACACTGAACCAGGAGGCAAGACATGACTCCCAGCAGCGCATCCAGCACCATTCCCGGCAATCCCGACTGCATTTTGGAGTTGATGAAACTCCCGGCCTTCCAGAATCTGCTCGCCAAGGTGGAGACGAACTTTTACCGAAATCGCCCGAAGGAAGCGGCAGATCTGGAATTGGAGGGGACGATTCGATTCACACTTCAGGAACGGGCGGCCCAGGCGTGGGAGATCCTCGTCAAGGCGCGCTCGACGGGGCTTCCACTGAACCAGGCGGAGGAGCTGGCAGCCGAACTGATCTACCCGCCGCTGGAGTCAGACGACAACTGACACTCGAAAGCGATGCCAAAGCCCCTGAGTTGAACTTTGGCATCGATTCAGGCAACCCCGCCGAGACCGCGCCGGCCAAACCGATTCTCCCTCCCGATCCCCTCCGTAACAGCCGGAATTTCCGCCTCAACGACGATGTCGCCTCCCATATCGCCGAGGGCGGGCCAAAGGCCCGCATACAGCACAACCTCGACATCCTTGAGTTGCTCAAGACCATCCAGAGCGAACAGCGCGCCGCGACTGCCGACGAGCAGAATCGGATTGCGCAGTACATCGACTTCGGCGGATTGCGCGAACTGTGGGATCAGGGCTATCGCTACTACGAGGAGCGCAACCGCCTTGCCGAGATCCTCACCGAGGAAGAGATCGATGCGATCAAGGAAACGTCTCTCAATACCCACTACACGGCCATTGAGATCGTAGACCAGATGTGGGAGGCGGCCAACCGCCTTGGGTTCGCCGGCGGGCGCATTTTCGAACCGGGCATGGGAGTTGGCAACTTCTTCGCCCGAATTCCCGACCAGTTCCTCCACGAATCCGAACTCTTCGGAGTCGAAAAGAACCCCCTAAGCGGGGCGCTCGCCTCTCTGCTCTATCCGGACGCCAAGATTCTCGTTCAGCCATTTGAAGACACCCGTCTACCGAACAACTCCTTTGACCTGATAATCGGAAATCCTCCGTTCGCTGACATCAAGATTGCCGATCCCGAATACTCCGACCCAAAGCTTTCCCTCCACAACTACTTCCTCGTCAAGTCTCTCGATAAGCTCAAGCCGGGCGGGATAGCCGTCTGCATCAGCTCGCACTACACGCTCGATTCTCTCGATGTGCGCCCGCGGCGCGCACTGGCCGCCAGGGCAGACCTGATCGCGGCAATTCGGCTTCCCGAAGACGCCTTTCAGAAAAACGCCAACACATCGGTCACGACCGACATTCTGTTTTTCCGCAAGCGGCTTCCCAACGAACCTCAGCCGGAACACCCGGTCTGGATCGACAGCCTGCCGCACGTTGTCCCGGGTTATAGCGATTCAACAGCAGTCAACTACAACGCTTACTTCGATGAGCATCCTGAAATGGTCCTCGGAGTTCACCGTGCGGAAAGCCGCATGCATGGACGGAAGGACTACACGCTCAAGCCCTTTGAAGGCGACACAAGTCTCGTCGAGCGGCTTCGCAAAGCTATCGAAACCCTGCCTGAGAATGTCGCCACACCCTATGATCCGTCTTTGTCGCAGGGTTCACGGACCAATCGAAGCGCCTCTTCGCTCGTTCCAGCACCCAACACCATCAAGAATCATTCGTACTTCCTCGACGAAGGCACGGTATGGTTCAACGACAACGGAGCCAGAACTCCCCTGCCACGCGCTTTGTCGAGTGGACGCATTCTCTTCCAATTGAAATCGCTGATTGCGCTCCGGGACACGTTGAAGGAAGTGATCCGGCTTCAACTCCAGCCCTCGGATGAAGGCCAACTTGCGGAGTGCCAGGAGCAGCTCCTTCAGCACTACGAGAGCTATCGAGCGAACTTTGGCCCGCTCAACAATATCGGCACAGCGAAACTCTTCGAGGACGATCCCGAATATCCGCTGCTGACGGCGCTCGAAAACATCGATCCCGAAACTTCCAGAATCAGTCTTGCCGACATCTTTACCAAGCGCACGATCCGTCCTTACGAACCGCTGCGGGAACTTCCTAGCGATCCG
>Ga0224555_1002244_pt1 | contig 23407 bp, 21 predicted proteins | sample 714S23034metaG_FD_180687 | JGI IMG/M metagenome (GOLD analysis project Ga0224555, IMG submission 180687) | Peat soil microbial communities from Stordalen Mire, Sweden - 717 S2 30-34 | ecosystem: Environmental > Terrestrial > Soil > Wetlands > Peat | place: Sweden: Norrbotten County, Stordalen...
CAGCCAAGCATTGCGGAACGATGAAGCTGCATGGCGTGATCGCCTTGGTTTTCTCGTGTATGCCAATACACTGGCGGACGTCAATTAGAGAGTTGAGTATTGACAGGTCGTCTTGTGTTTACCAATCATGATGTCAACTCGTGATATCAGGCCAATGCGCTCATCGACGAGCCATTGGTTCGTGTTCCGGGTGGATTGTCCGCGATCCTGAAGGCGGCGGACCATCCCATTAGTTATCTGGCTTCGGCTAGACCAAACGCTCATTCGTAGTGCACGAAAAACGGGGTTTCGGCAACTTCGATTGTCCCGGACTTCAAACTGCCCTCCCACCTCTTGCCAGTAACACCACGAAGGCACGGAATCTTGCCTCGATCTCCGTGGCCGAAGTCGTCGAATAGCCAAGTTCCTTCGCCAGCACTACAAGCTCCGGTTGCCACTCCGCTGCGATCTGGACGGTCGGCGGAAAGTCATGGGTGGCGCGTTCGGCGAACACCTGTTCAGCCGCCGCTCGCACTGCCTTCACATCCAATTTGCCGAGCAAGTCGATCAACAGAATGTCGAGTACGTCACGAGCGCGACCTGCCGAGTAAGGTCCGGTGCAGGCGTGCAGCTTTTGGGCAACCTGTTCGCTCAGATTGAGACAGCGAACGGGTGAAGGGACGCGCAATCCCATCGCGGCAACTCCCCGAATGGTAGGCACTACAAATTCCACTGCACCCCGGCCCGATGGTCCAAGATCGACCTCGATGGTTTGCCATGCGCGGGTTCGGTATCGGATGGCGAGTTCCAGCCGCACCGCGTCCACCTTGTCCATGTTCAAGGGCTTCCCTTTCAAGAGAACGGTGAAGTCGTCGAGGCCGAGCGCAACGGCATCCTGAAATACCCGCAACCGCTTCGTCCGTTCGACCGGCACACCGATGTCGATGTCTTTGGTGGCGCGTGCTCCCTCCCCAAACCTGAGTTCAAGGGCAACGCCGCCTTTCAGGTCGTAGCTGTCCAGAATGCCTTCGTTCACCGCTCGTTCAAGAACACCACACAGCGCCAGAAAGGAAACCCAGCGGCGAAGACGCTCCTGCGCCAAGCCCTGCTCTTTGGCGACACGAGCCAATGTCTTTTCGAGGCGTTCAACTGGTCGCGGCTTCATGCACCTTCACCTTGCTTCCGTTCGTTGATGGTGAAGGTGCAAGAGAAGTCCGAGAAATGGATCTCCGAAGGCTGCTTGCCTCAGCACTGTTGAGCAGCCCCTCGCGGACGGCATCGCTGACGGATTGCCGAGCAACGTCGATTCTGTGTGTCGCCAAGAGAACATCCATGATGCTACGGCTCACCGTGGTAACGGGTAGTCCCTCATGCTCTCCGATGTCCTGAGGAGAGAGGTTGGCTCTATGGATCGCTACCCACTCGGGGCATTTCCGACGCAGCCTTGCCGAAGTGGGAACCGTAAGGTTGACTCGCGATGGATTCGCGTCAGAGATGCCATAGAGAAGCAATGCAGTCTCTTGTGAAAGGGCGATGCGCTCTGGCCCCTGGCTGGCCTTCGCCCACAGCACGACCTCGCGGTACTGAGCGAGACGGTCTGCCGGATAATGAGCAATCCGATAGACGCCCCTGGTCATCCGTTCCAATCGGCCACGCTGCGCCAGGCGAACCAAGACGGAATCCTGTATGCCGGCGGCGCGCGCCTCTTTCGACGTGAGCAGGCCATCATGCTCCTCGGCGAGTGCAAACAGTTCGTCCATGCGGGTGCGCGGCATTTATTGATTTTGCTCCGATGCGTCCGCCATGTCAATATAGTTCCATTATTGAATGATATTGACATACTCTAAATTGCGAAAGCTACACCCCTGCTGAGGGTGCGACTGCGACCGGATGAACCGGTCGCACGAAGGTTGCGGTAAGGAGCGGGAGAGTGGCTATGTTGTCTGGCTGAGACTGTGCCTGGACTACCAGCTTGATGCGGGTGCCGGTCTGGAGAGGCTTGGCGAAGCGGCCCTGCTTGCCGAAGGCAACGACGTTGTAGTGAAAGGCTTGTTGGTTGCGGTCCGAGATGATGGCGACTCCGAAGGCGGTGTATTTGCGGCCGTTCTTGGAGATGCGGCTGGTGGCTGAGTTGCTGACGGTGCCGAAGAGGGTGACGGTCTGTTGGGTCTGCATGGTGTTTCTCCTTTTTGCCCGGTCAATCGGGACACATCCCAAAGGGCGCAAAGGTGCGCTGCTCCCAAGTCGCGGCATCGCCGCGTTGCCGAGAGAAGAAGTTTTTGGAAAGGGACCCGGAGCTTGCGAGGGGGGGAGGAGTCCGAAACCCGAAGGGCGCGGTACGCGAGTTCTGAACGCAGAGCCGAAGGGCGCAGCTCCTGCACCGAAGCGGTGGCCGAGTGACCGTGCAAAGAGGAGAGTATGCAGATAGCGCATCACTCTCGATACATTGCTTGCTAAGCAGTCGGTACGGTCGCAGGAATCGAGGTTTGCAAGATCTTCCCACACAACAGGTCAAGCGATGCCGACTTCGCATTGGCAGCATGAAGTCTTTCAAGCAAATAGCCGATGTAGACGGAATTTTTGCTCAGGCCCCCCGCATCGCCCGCATCTCCACGCGCGTGACTTTCGATGGTCTCGAATTGCGCTTCGCCCTGAGGCCCCAGAGAGACAATGAACTCCCTCTTTGCAATATCGGCAAGATCGGAAGGCCATATAACCAGGTTGTCACCCCACAGCACCCCGGAAGGAAAAAGATTGCTCTCATCCCCACCAAGCAAACGAATGAGCGCTCGATTATCTCGCTCGTGGTCTGCACGAACTCCAGGGTTATCTACTTTTACGCCTGCGGCGTCGGTCTTTGTCAGTTTGTCTCCATCAGCATCAATAATTGCGAGGATGGGGATATTGAGACCTAATGCAATGATTACAGGGCGCACCAACTCACTCTTTCCGTTAGCAGGAACAATATGAGCACCACACCTTCGAAAATCCTCCCAATGCCCCGTCAAGACCATCCACGCTTGGATATAAGCCACGTCTTCAAGTCCCTCAACCAGAACGAGCCTTTGAGTAAAAAACATCTCATTCAATGATGGCTGTAGGGCTTGATGGAGTTTAGCGCTGGTTGCAGATGAATTTCGGATTGGCTTATTGGTAACAGCAGCGAATCGCACTGCCAATTCAGCGAACGTGTATTGTCTTATCGTCGAGCAATTGTTTTCGGGGGTGCGCCGTACCATCCGAATGCTCTCGAAGTTCTCACCGGATACAAAGTACGGGCTATGTGTCGTAACTATAATTTGCGATCCTTGCGACGATAAGCGCTCGAACACGGCAGCAAGATGCCGTGCCTGAGGAGGATGCTGATACAGTTCGGGTTCTTCACATCCCAGAATGAGTGTCGGAGCATTCTGGTCATCAAACGAGGCCAGTTCTTGAAGAAGCGCGAGCAAGAAGCTTCTTTGAAAGCCATGGCCAAGGCGCGCAAGTTTCCCTTCAAAGCCACTCTCTCCAGCGATGACACCGGCTATTGGCTGTCCGACATTCACGGCTTTTGTAGGATCGCTTTCCCAAACTACCTTCAACGTGGCCTGAGGATGCGCCCATTCTGCAAGGCGATTGCCAAGTGATTGAGTTACGCCGTCAAGCGCCGCTTGGTTTGCGTCAAGAATGGACTGGTACTTCAGACGAGTATCCTTGACAAGCGCGTCCAGCTCAGTGCTGAAGTTGATTTTCGAACTCACGGTTCTCGCCAATAGTCGTCCTAGTGCGCTCGATTTGGTACCGGCTTCTTCATCGCTGGCATCTTTCACAGCCGGAATGTAAATCCACTGCACATATTTGGCTAACTTGTTTGCACCCTTACTAACCCCATAGAATTGGTCTTCGCTCGGTATCAATACACAACTAGTAGGCTTGGATGCCTCGTAATCTCTGAGTCCAGCAGTCATGCCGTCCTTCGTTGTCTTGAGCTTAAGGGTGGCAATTTCCGGGGTTCCTTTTTCCAGCTCCGCAAATATAGCTTGTAGCTCTTTGACAGATGCTTGGTCGCCTAATGCCTTAAAGAAAGGCTTCAGCAATTCCATTCCTAACCTTTGACCGTATTGCTTTACCTCTGCTCTTCCGTTTGCGGGATCAAAGTGGGCAATAGCAGATATTACAAGCTGGTCTTGACGAACGTATTCCTTAAAATCTTGCTTGGCGTCCGTGCTCAGTTCACAAAAGGTTATCGTGATCTCAACCGGCTTACTGACGTCTTGGAGGTGAAAATCCTGCGCCACCAAGGACGCGAGGTCTGTTGGAGCACTCTCTACATTACGAAAGAATATGTTGAGTGCGCACAGGACAGTGGACTTTCCAGCACCGTTCGGCCCCACGAAGCAAGTGTAGGAATTCAAGTGAGCTAAACTCTCTTTGATGCACCGAAGGTTCGTGACCTTCACACTCTCGATACGCACAAAACCCTCCTGGTGCCGATAGCGGAACGATAAGCCGAAAGCCCATCGAAGACAAGAGGGTGACCCGCTAAATCCGGTTGGTAATGCGTTCTAACGACATACTCAAGGCTAAGCGACCCAACAAAAGCAAAAGCGTATGTATCGCTCCGTTCTCCAGAGACAATTAGAAAGCAAACTTTGCCTGTACGCGCTCATCAACTGGCCGCAGCTTCGCATAGTCCAGCGTCTCCCGAATGGAGGCACCCTTGTCTCGCCAGCCGTAGAAGACTCCCTCTCCCAACAGGACGTAGTGCCATTCTGCATTGCCACGTTGTTCCGGTAGCAGTGTGTTTATACGGTCGCACCATGAGACGGCGGCGCGCTTCTTCCGCACCACATTGGGCGTTGTTACCTGGCCTTGCGCCTTGGTTTCCACCAGATAGATATGTCCCTCGCAACGGACGAGAAAATCGGGGTGGTAGAAGGCTGGCAAACCGTCTTCCTTCACATAGCGCAGCCGCGTAAAGCTGTGCTTTTGCTCATCCAACTTGCAGAAGGCGTCAACCGATGCGTCCCGATCTGCGGATTCGATAAAGGCACGCTCCAGGCCGCCGTTACGCGATGGAAATGGCAAGCGCAGATAGATACTCTTGCTGACGGCAAGCGAACTGCTCTCACGCATCGTCAGTTTAGGAGCCTCAGACAATCGGCGATGTGAAACCTCGGCCTCAGATGCGACGGTTGTTTCCTCGGAGTCCATCAGTTGTCGCGCCCAAACTTTGATAATGTGGCTAGTCACTGGGTCCAACAGCAGCACACGCCATATTTCATCCGCCAACGGGTCTATCGCTTGCCCGAATAGGACTGTGCGAATGTAGCGGTCAATGCCTTCGGCCAATTGAGCGCGGTTTATCTGGATGTGTGGAAACTGCGTTACCTGTTTGAACTTGGTGGAGCTGTCCGTCAGCGGCTGACTCAGTGCCTCCGTGATCCGACGCACGATGCGACCCAGATAGTCGTTATAGCCCGTCGCCGTCATAACGCCGCCGTTGACGCGGTAATCCCCGAATTTCGTTCGGTCTTGCACGTCAAGCGAATGGAACCTCTCGCCGCTGCCGATCATTCCCTTCGCCTGCTCCAACTCGAAGCCCTGGAATCGCGCCAACCCGTCTACGGCTATCTCGCGCGTTTCGATCTCTTCTTCCTTCTCGCGCAGAATGAATGGGATGGCGAAATCGAACTCCTTATAGCCTGGTCGCAATCCAATAGCGATCAAATCGCCATTCGATGAGCCACTCTTTTCATCCTCTTCTTCCGTCTCTCCGACGAGACCTTCCTTTATCAGTTCCTCGTAGAATTCCAGAAACTTCGGATGTTCCACAATGGAAAGAATGTCAATCATGCTGCCCGGTGTCTTTCCTTGCTTGATGAGTGCGCGATTTTCGCGCTTTATATCGTCGTAGTCCTCGCCGCGCCACATGAGCCGGAGGCCGCGTCCGATGGTCTGCTCCAGCAGGATTCCGGCGCTGGACGCGCGCAATGGCACAATGACGCAAATGTTATTCACGTCAAAACCCTCGCGCAGCATCAGGACGCTAATAATCACGCGCGGCGATGCGTGGCGATCTACGTCGAACAAACGCTCTCGCAGTCCCTTCCATTCATCGGCCTTCAGTTCCCCCTTGCGGTTGGAATCCACGCGAAGAATCTCTTGCTCTGTCAGTCCTTCGGAGGTTTTCAGGAAGTCCTCCACCAGTGGAGTAACGGACGTGTCCTCGCAAACGACCAGCATCTTAGGATGCCGGTCCGGTGCAAGTCCCGAAAAATCCTTATCCAATTTGCTGAGCTTTGTTAGCCCTGCGCGCAGCATGATGCGCTGCCCTTCAGAAAGCTGCGGGGTGCCGTCCTCATCCCGGTACGCCTTGAATTCCAGTTCCTCGTTAGAGAGGGCACCCAACTCGCTGCGCTTATCCAGCACCAGCGACTTCACCAGCCCTTGTCGCATGGCGGTCTTTAGATCGAAGTCCACCACGATATGCGGGAAGTATGTTTTTTTGGCCTTCTTGCCCGTTCCCACTTCGTTATAGGGAGTCGCGGAGAAGTCCACCTGAACAAAACGGCGCGCCTTCGGCTCCGCAATCAGGTTTAGGCTCTTCTGCCACTCCACCTCAGAGACTTCGCCTTCCTTCTTGAAATCGTGGATATGGTGCGCTTCGTCATTGAAGACCATCAGGCTCGTCAATGCGCTCAAATACGTAAGGATGCTGCCCCGCTCATACCGGCGATTCAGTACGTTCAGGTCATTGCCTTGCGACGTTCCCGGCGTTAGTGGTAGCAAGCTGCTCACCACGGCGGCGGCGTCCGGTTTGTCTCCCGGCGCGATGGTGTCTTCCACCAGCTCATCCTCTGCCTCATCGCTCAGGACATGCCAGTTGGCAATAGCGATGAGGCCGCCGGCTGTCACCTTGCGGCCAATCTCTTCCTTTGGGCAGACGTTCCCTTGCACAAATCCGAAAATCTCGTCACGATATGCGTCCGGGATAAATAGCTCCTGATAGACGGCAAGATCAGACGTGGCGAAGTCACGTTTCCCTTCGCGCTCTTTTCCTTCAAAGGCATCGCGCAGCCGGTCGTAAACGATCAGCCCAGGCGCGACGACCAGAAAGTTTTTCGTATAGCGGGGATTGTTAGCGGCGCGGTTGGCATTGAGCACCTGCCACACCATCAGAGCTTCCAGCACCCACGTCTTGCCGGTTCCGGTTGCCATCTTCAGGCAATACTTTGGATAGTCATTCTTGGCCGCGCTGATAATCTCAGCCGCTTGCCCGCTCGATAGCAGAACCTCCGGCGCGACCTCGGCATACAGCCCCTTCAAAGTCGTCATGCCCAGCACCTCATGGGCATAAATCACATTCAGGATGGCCTTGTGCTGCCCATCATGGAAGTTGTAACCGCGATTGTCGATGTAGTCCTGTTGAAACCAGAACTTCAGCAGTTCGGCGGTCGTCTCGCTCACCTGGCCAAGAATGGGCGCGTCCCCGTTCTCCAGGCCTATGCAGGCCTCCGCTACGCGCTCAGTGAGCTTTCGGGCAAGGGTTAGATCGTTGATGCTCGCCATTAGGCCACCTCGACTACGGCTTCCGCCTCAAACCCGAACACGTCCACCACACGAACACAGACGCGGCGAGGCCCAGCCTTCGCCGGAAGGTCCGTCAGGCGCGCTATTGTCACCACTCGATAGGGGTCGCCGTCATTCACCGTATTGCCGCGATAGTCCTGCCAAACAGAGCGGAAGAGTTGCCCGTCATAGTCCGGGTCAACGCTCCAGTATTCGATCAGCGCCATTGGGTCCTTATTGACGACCTTTTGCAGCTTCTGGCGATTGGCCTCGTCCAGGTTAAGCGCGTCGGGAGACAGCAGCACATAGTTGTCGATCTCCACCGTCAACGATTCTTTATCGCCTTGCTTCTCTCTCACGACCGGCTTCAGCTTGACGTATTGCAGCGAAGAAAAACGCACCTCGTCCGCCTTCAGCTTGTCGCCCTTTTTCTTCAGGCGGTCGAGCAGGTCCGGCGGAATGACGAGGACCTCCAACCGGTCGCCCTGATTCAACCCTTGAATGTCATGGCCGATGCCAGAGTCGAAGTTCCACCCCAGCACGATCACCTTGTCCCAGCCACCCATATGGTTGTCGCGTGTCTCGATAGCCCGCTTCAATGTCGCCAGTCCTGTTAGCTTGTTTGGGCTATCTGCTACAACCAGTGTCTTCGTGTGCGAGATTCGGCCCATGTTCCGGTTGGGATTTTCCTCTATTGGCAGCGGAAGTGCGCCAAACAGTCCCAGCACGATCTCTGCCAAGTCGCCGGTGCGGAACTTGCGCCCCATCGTACTGCGCGCCATCTCCACCTGATAATCCCCAACGTGTTGGTAAAGGAATGGTTTTGCATCCTGGTCAATTAGACGTTTGCGTGCCACCATACACGCCGGCTTGCCAATATCGCTTGCTATCCAATGACGTCCCATCCGCTCAGCGACAGCGACTGTCGTACCTGAACCGGAAAAAAAGTCTGCCACTGTTGCCCCGTCTAGCGTCGAGAGTTCAATCACTCGCTGGAGAAGCGCCTCGGGCTCGACTTGGATCAACCGTTGCGTGACTTGCTGCTGATGATTTCGTGCAATGAAGGCTGGACAGGTATCCCCAAGGAGAGAGTAGGACTCTAAATACGCTGAGGACGCTCGATGCAAATTTCGCTCATCCTATTTCCCAACGCACCGGACAACATCAGTGCCTTGGTCTTTGAGAGCAGTACCGGCGCACGATGTTGGAAGCGGAATTACGATTCGGTACAGGAAGTGGTGGACGAATTGAGTGAAGCGGGTATTGCCACTGCGGAAGACGCGAGGGAGTTGCAAACGAGGCTCATGACAGAAGAAAGCTGTCCTCTCTTCCACGCAGCCGTCGAGGTAAGGGATTTGGAAGATTGGGGCTTCACGCTGGTCGGAAGCGAACGGGTAAACTGATGTACCCCTGCAATGATGCAGGGTAAGCCTCAGTTGTAAAAAGTTCTAATCCCCATCCTCTTTGCAGTTGTGCATGACTAATACATAAAGAGGGCGACCGATGGAGCCCTGAACGGTTGGGTCAAAGTCCGACTCAAAACCGCAGTTTAGGCAGCAGAGCGCATCTCGCGTATCGGTATACTTCTTGCGAACCACGTCCTGGGGCAACTTGGCGTCTTCAACGAACATGAGGCGATTGTAGCCTCTAACCCTCAGTCTGGTCGCGCTTGCAGCTTGCGATGCTGCCTGGGTTCCCGGTCCATTTTGGGCTACCCTCCCGGTTTTCACTTGCGCCTTCCTTGCGCCGAGGTTCATCGTATGAATAACGGCATATAAGTGCAGCGGCGAAAGCCGTGGTGCCGGTCACCCGCCAGCAATGGTCTCCACGAGTGTAGGGATATCCAAGAGGCGCATGGCAGTTCTTAAAAGCAGCAAACAGCAGTTCATCGAGGAGCCGGGGCCACGCTAGGCCGACACGGCCTTCAACTGGTCATAGAATTTTTCCGGGCTTTCCGTTTCGAGCGGCTCTCAAGCAAGGCTCGGGACAGGGCAATCGACTCATGCAGTTTGCGTTCAAGAACCTTTTTTGGCGGCAACTCCGTTAGGTATTGGCCGACTCGGATACCGGCCTGATCTAACCGAAGTAAAGCGATGCTTTCCTGTCCGCCTTCGGCGCAGAGGATCAAACCGAGCGGCGACTCTTCAGTCGATTCCTGTTCGTTCTCTTCCAGCCAGCGCAGGTAGAGTTCCATTTGGCCTTTGTAGGCGGCTTTGAACTTGCCCAGTTTCAGTTCTACAGCGACCAACCGGCGCAGGCGCCGGTGATAGAAAAGCAGATCGAGGGTGTGATCTTCGCCGTCGATCACCATTCTCTTCTGACGAGTGACGAAGCTGAAACCTGTTCCCATCTCCAGGAGGAAAGCCTCGATGTCATGGAGAATTGCCGCCTCCAAGTCTCGTTCGCTGTAGCTATCGGAGAGCTTGAGGAAGTCCAGAATGTAAGGATCGCGAAAGACCATGTCAGGCATCCACTGGTCATCGTTCCGTAGGGCGTCAAGCTCTTTACGCGCCAGCTCTTCAGGCTTTCGAGATACGGCTGTGCGCTCAAAGAGCATGGAGTCGATCTTCTGCCGCAGTCTGCTGACACTCCAACCTTCTGCGCGGCAGAGTTCCGCGTAGAAGTCCCGTTGAAGCGGGTTTTTGATGGGTAGCAAGGCGGTGAAATGGGTCCAACTCAATTGTCGTATCAGCGATACGACAATCTCTTCCTTGGGAAAGACCACGGCAAACTGCATCATCCGGCGCAAATTTTTCTCGCCGAAGCTTGGGCCATGCTCGTCAACCAATTGTCGTGCCAGCGATACGACAATCTGCTGGCCGTACGCGGCTCGTTCTTGGCCGAGAACCTCATTGACGATCCGTTTGCCGATGCGCCAATAGAGTAAAGTAAGTCCTGCGTTGACAGTTGCGGCAACGCTCTGTCGCGCCTCGGCGATGAGTTCGCGAAGGTCCGCGATCAAGGCCGGTGGGGCTGTGCTGACCATCGGTTTCTTTGCGACTGGCTTGGTTAGCTTGCGCGTCATACTTCATTCTCTAACAGGTCTCGCCGATATGCATCCGGCGACGAGAACGGGTTGCCATGATTGGACATCGTTGGTCCCAACGCCATACCGACAAAAGTCTTTCCAGTGGTGCGACAAATGGGTGGTGGTCGCCCACCCCTACCTGATCTACAGACTCAGCCCCTGGTCGTTGCCATCGTTCTCCTTGGGAAAGGTCTGAGTTTGAGAGTTGTCGTGGACCGAGAGTGCGGCGGAATGCCCTGCGTTTTCCAAAGCGTACTCTCGGCTAATCGGCTGGGCTTCACGGTCGTAGAAATTGCTCTGCGGGTCAATATGCAGCCAACCTCCGGTCTGATCGTGCTTGTAGCTTTCGATGTCGCCTGTCTCCCGCTTCCATTCGTACCCTTCCGTTTCCTTGGGCAAAGCTGCTTCGATGGGCGCGTAGTGCCGAGCATCAACTTCGGCTTCGTGATGGATGATTTCGGGGAGCGAAACCATCGCCTCGGGCGACGGTTCACGGCGTAGGTCGTCTTGCGGATGTTCTCTACTGTTGGTCATCGGCGGCTCCTCGGTGTGCTGGTTGGCGGTCTGTTCGACCGGCGCTCTTTGAAGGTCTATCGCCGAGGTCTTGGTCACGTCGGTACTGAGGCGTTCGCCAAGGGTTCCGGCGTCATTGGTATAAATCCGTGCGTCCTGAGAAGCGCGAGAGACGGAGACGTAGGCGAAGCGAGTGTTGATGAGTTCCGGGTGAACGGTAGTATCCATGTTCACCAATACCCGGTCGGTGGTGAGTCCCTGCGAACTGTGCGAGGTCACGGCGTAGCCGTGGTCGAAGTGCCGCATCTTGGCGGAATCGAAGCTGACGGTGCGCTCTTTCTCACCGTCCATCTTCACGTCGATCTGCTTGCCGTCGATCCGGTCAATGGTTCCAAGATCACGATTGGAGACGCCCAGTTCGCGGTTTGTGGACGTGAACTGTATGCGGTCGCCCTGGGCAAAGTCCCGGCTGATCTCGCGGTATGCCGTGATCCCGCTCAAGCGTTCCGGGTCGTAGGTGACCTGCTTCCCGTCGTCTTTGGAGACTGTAATCCGGTTGGCCGCCGCGTCAACGGAGGACACGGTCGCGTAAGCGCGTGGCTCAATCCCATGCTCTTTGCTACCGCGCGTGTAGTACAAGATGTCGCCCTGCTGATAGTTGGCCGCCCATTCCCTATCCACATTTGTAAGTTCCGATCGCTGCGTCAAGACATCCATCTGGTGGTCGTCTTTCGAGACGACACCAGAGGATTTCAGCTCCGTGCGGATGGCATCATTAATGTCTCGGCGGCTGGCGTTATCAGGCGAGACGACGAGCGTGTTCTCCGGCTTGGCGGCATAGTCCTTGGCGATAGCTTCAATGCGCTGGGCGTTGTCCGGGATCTCGGTCACACGCCCCTGCTGCTTGAGTAGTCCGACACCGACAGCCGTTTCGTTCTTGGCAAAGTGCTCGACGACCCGGAGCAGTTCTGGGTCTTTTTGACGCATGATCTGGTCAAGCTGTGATGTCTGCATTCCGGCTTGCTGCATCTGCTCGAAGGGCTTGCCGGCATCGACGCCTTGATGCTGGCGGGTGTCCCCCACGAGCAAAACCCTGTCTTGCGGCCCGATCTTTTCCATGAAACTCTGCATCTGGCGAGTGCTAGCGAGACTGGATTCATCGACCATATAAAGGTGTCTGCGGTCGGGGTCGCCCTTCGTCTGCTCCTGGCCTCCGCGAGCAAGGAAACCTTGCAAGGTGTCTGCCGAAATCCCCGCCTCTCGTAGCTGGGCGGTGGCGCGGCTCGTCGGAGCAAAACCTTCGACCGCGTAGCCGTTCCGCTCCGCACCCTCCCGGATCGAGGACAGAGTGCTGGTCTTACCCGAGCCAGCGAGTCCCTGCAAACCGTGGACGCGGTCGTGGGAAGATAGCACCTCCTCGATGGCTCTCCGCTGCGCTGGATTGAGGAGTTCGCGGCTATTGGCATGGGCTGCAGCTTGTTCTTTGGGCAGAACCGGCTCGACGGTATTCTGGCCGCGCTGCATATGTCCGACTGTCGCAAGCTCCGCAGCGATGGTCTCGCGGGTGGTGAACTGCGGCAACTTCGCGCTCCCTTGCGAGATCAAAGATGGTGTCGTACATAAACTGTTTCGCAGCGCGATCATATCCACGCACGGCGATAATCTCGCTCACTTTGCGACCGCTGGCGAACCGGCCTACCTGGGCGACGATCTGAACGGTCTCGGCTATTTCTGCCGATATGTCGTCGCGATTCGACTGTTGATGCGAACGCATTGCTAATTCGCCGAACCTGCGAAGCGCTTTTACCGCAGAACTTGCGTGAATGGTTGCCATCGAACCTGCGTGTCCGGTATTGAAAGAATCGAGCAATGTGCGTGCTTCTTCGCCTCGCACCTCGCCGAGGATGATGCGGTCCGGCCTCCATCGTAATGCAGCCCTCAACAGATCGTTGAAGCTCACCGTGCCGGTGTGCGATTCGGTCTGGCATTCCGACGCCAATAGATTCGGCTTACCAATACGCAGCTCGGACGTGTCCTCGATCACGACAATGCGCTCTCCTTCGGGAATGAAGTCGGCAAGCGCATTGAGCAGCGTGGTCTTTCCGCTGCCGGTTCCGCCGCTTATCAGCATCGTCTTCCCAGCCTCGATATAACCGCTCAGCATGTCGCCAATCTCGGTGCTCATTGCGCCGGTCTGGATGAGGTCGGTAATGGTGAACCGAACCTTGGAGAACTTGCGAATCGTGACGGCGGGATTGGGTCGCACGACGGGCGGCAGGACTGCAGCGAGGCGACTACCGTCCGGCAACTGCGCATTCAATAGAGGGTGTGCTTCGTCCAGCTTCCTACTGAGCTTGTTCGCAATTACCTCAAGGCCGGTGCGTAGCGCCTTTGCATCGAAGATGATCTCCGCGTGTTCCAATCTTCCCTTGCGCTCGAACCACCATTGCCCATTAGGATTGCCCATGATTTCGCTCACGGTGTCGTCGAGCAATAGCTCTTTGATTGGCTGGAGAAACGAGATGAGAAGGTCGAGGTCGCGGTTCATGCTGTCTCCTAATCGAATGCCTGGTCAGCGCGGTAGCGAACGATAGTGAGTCCCAGCGGATTGAAGGCGAGCGCGTTGTTCTCGACGTGATCGGCGAAGACATAGGTCACACTGGCGGTCCAACGCTCCGTCTTGATCTCCGAATGGTCATTGGCGTTGGTATAGACCTTCTCGAACTCAATCCGCGCGGAATAGGGCGACTGCCGTAGATCGTCGAGGATGACGCTCTTGATGTTGATATCCACATACGGGAGCGTGCTGTCCTGCTGGAAGGTGGTAATCATCTTGGTCTCTTGCTCTTTCCGGATAACGGCTTGCTGCACGTCCGAATTGAGGAAGTAAAGCGCCTGAGTCTGGTCACGTTCGATGGTGTAGCGGTTGCGTTGGAAGTAGAGCGTGGCCCACCGCGAGAGGTAATACTTGTTCTCCGCCTCCTGCGGTTTGTACTGATAGTTGCGGTAGTCGATTGCGTCCGCGTGGCCCACATCATTGATGCGAATGACGAGCGGCTTCATGCTGGCAAGTGCCTTCTGACTCTTGAAGGTGAGCGCACCAAGCATCAGGCAGACAGCGCCCAGGACGAGGATCGTGATCTTCAAATAGGTATTCATAACGAGCGGGTCGCCGTACTGCTCCAGATAGCGTTCTGCTGCGCGTGTGATCTCGGGGGATTTCGTTTCTTGAACTGGCATAGGGGATCTCCGTTTAGCGCATAATTCCTGCGGTAATGGCACCGGTGATTGCGCCCATGCCTGCATCGTGGCCGCTGCTGCTACCAGAGAAGATGGAGGCGGTAATTGCCGGAATCTTGAGAATTAGGAAGACATTCACGACTACCAGAACAATGAGAAAAGGTAAGTCCTTGACCAGAGTCATAGGATTTGTAAAGTCGGTGAGCTTGGCATAGTAGGTGATGAAGAGGTGTCCAAGAATACTCATCGTGGCTGCTGCAACTACTTTGTAGAAGGCAAAGCTCAGATACGCCTTGAGCCAACCCCAGAACAAAAACTCCAGTTTTTCGATGACAAGAAATGGAATGAAAATAGGGCCAAGAAGACCGATGATCGTTCCAGCAACCGCTCCGTATGCCAGAATGACCGCGACAAGACCGGTGAGCACCGAAAGTGCAACCTGCGTGCTGATGTAGGCGAATAGCAGATAGGGTGCAGTGAACATCGCCATACCCGGACCGGACTTCGCCAAGGCCGCATCAATCGACTGGAACATCGACTGGATGCCGTCCTGTCCAATCGTCTGAGCGAGGTTGGTGGTGCCCTGGCTAATGAAGCCTTTAAGCGAATAGCCGATACCGGGGATACTGCTGTCATAATATTTCACGAACATATAAGCGAAGCTGATGAGCATGAAGAAGTTGAGAAACTTCGCCATGTTGAATCCCGGCCCTCCCTGCGCCGACGCAAGTGCTTCCTGCACACCGAACCAAACCATCATGATCGTCGCCAATGAGAGGACGATATGCAGGCCAATTGCATCGACGGAAGGCGACATGTTCGCCGTGAGGCTGTCGCACTGTTGCATGATGAACGTGAGTAATTGATTTCCCATAATCGCCCCGTAGGATCAGTAGCTCAGTGCTTTGGTGATGCCTGTTGTGTCAGTCGAGACGTGACTGTTGTAGTTCGTCTCGTAACCGTCAGCGGCCTGCATGGACATCTTCAAAGCATCCTGTTGCGGCTTCTGCTGAACCATCTGTTGCAAGCTCTGGGCCTGCGTCATCTGGCTTGCCTCCTGCTGGGTACGGAGTTGCAAGAGCATCGCCTGATTGATACGCTGCAACGTCGCTAGCTCAGTCTGTTGGGTCGGATCTGAGGAATGGCTTGCGGTTTCCAGCGTCTTGATATCGGCCTCACGCTGCGGAGCATTCGTCCGCACTGTGCCAATCGTCTGCAAGCTGGTGGAATTGATTGCGTCGCTCAAATCGACAGTTGCACCCTGCGCCGCAATAGCCTGTTGTCCTTGCGCGTTTAGGGAGCTGTAACCGGAGATCTGACCCGTTCTCTGGATGCTCGCACCCTGATTCGCCGCCGCCACACCGCTGCCGTATGTTGCGGCATTGGTCCAAGGGAGCGAATTGCCATAGGTGTTTGCAGGATGAGCCACTGGCGTCCATGTTTGTTGCGCCATATTCGTATAAGCCGTGTAGTAGCTGGATGGTGCCGTAGCCATGCGTTGTGCAAGGTTGTACGTCTCCATCACGTTCTGCGTTGTTTTGATCGTGGTTGTATAAAGTTGGCTGCCCTGCATGAGCTGCTGCAATGCGTGAGCGGACTGTGTAGGGTCTAGCACTATCCCAGCGCCAAACTGCGCTTGCGCAGGAATTGTAAGCGTTGAGACGGCAAGCAGTGCTGTGCTTAAGAGTCCCTTCATATGGTTCTCCTTGTGGGGCCTTCGGGTTGGTGAGCGTGGACGGTGAGGAGCGGTTATGGGAAAGGTTAGCGATTTGAAGCGGCGATATCGTTCTGGAGATCAATCATTTTCTTGCCGATTGGGTTCATCTCGTCTCGCTCTGCTTTGCACTTCGCATCGTTGTGTTTCATCTCTTCGATTGGAGCGGTGATGCAGTTCTTCTGGTACTCCGCGTTGAGTCGGTCGAACTGCGCGTTGAGTTCGACAAGCTGGTCTTGTTTGCTTTTGCATCCGGCGAGGGTGAGGGCGACGAAAGCGACGACAATAACTATGGTTTTACGCATGTTGGTCTCCTTAGAACGACTGAGCTATACGATGGTTTTCATAGGCTGGTAACAGCATGTCCTGCGTAAAATAAATTTTCACGCGATGTCCCTCCCGGATGGTGATCGTGGGCGGGATCTGAATGAACCTGTCTAGAATCGTCGTGGCCGATTGAGACACGCTGGACGCTGCGCCGTTGGTAAAGGACTGTGGGCCGGAGCTGGTGAAATTCGAGCCGCCCTGGCTTATCTGCGCGGCACCAGCAATCACACCAAGCGCAATCGACGTTCCAAAGATTTGCAGATAGTGATTGTTGACGAGATCCTTCAACCCTTCCTCACCGATCTGGTCGAGGCCGTGGAACTGATCGAGGTCCACGCTGTAGCCGTCCGGCATCAAGAGGCGATGAAAGGCCACAGAGATGCGGCGCTGTTGGCCGAACCCAGCGGCACCGATCTTGCGGGCGTCGCCCAGCACAATCGTTCCCTCGGGAATGAGGACGTGCTGGTGGTCGTGCGAGTAGACCGGATTCGATACGAGCACCTTCACCGGCCCCACGGCATCACCGTCAAGCCGATTCATCAATACCGTATCGAGCGTCAGTCCTTCATAGATGATGTAGGGCTGGCCTATGGCATTGTCGATATTGGCCTCCGCCGGACGCTTGTACTCCGTTGCCGGTATCTGATCTCCCGACGCCCTCGGCTCTCCAGCGACGCGGGGAGCAGTCAAAGCGGTCGGCTGGCCGGGTTGTAAAGCAGCGGCATAGGGGTTCTGCGCCGCCGAAGGTTGAGACGGTGCATTCTGTGATGCTGGCGGCTCCGGCGAACTCGCATAAGCGATGTTCGACGAAAACCGGGCCGTATCCGCCCGCTCTTTTTCCGTGGCGGCAAGCTGCTCTCCGGCCTGCTGCGAGGGTGTGAGCTGGGATTGGCCGTTCGCCTGGGTGCTGTTTGGCTGCCCATTAGGGGTGTAGGCACCGGCTGGCGACAACGGACGCCCATCGGGACCGAAACCCGACGCTGCCGCCTGCTGTGCCCCTGTACCGCCCCCCGCTGGGTTGCCGGTCGAAGCCGCCGCTTGAGCGTCCTGCTGCGCCTTCAGCTTGTCAGCCCCAAGCTGCCGCTGCAAGGCGTCTACGTTGCTTGCTGTGTTGTCCTGAACGTAAGGTTGCGGTGGCGCACCCTTGGCCTTCTCAGCATCCGTGGGGGCCTTCTTTCTGGAGCTGATAACGGTTGCCAGGATGAGGAGGACGACCGCCCCGAGATAAAGAAACATCTTGAGGTTCTTCTGCAGCACGCCTTTGGGCTGCGAGGTGTGGTCTGTGAGCTGCGGGTCTGCGGTGACGGTATCGGCCATTTTGTTACCCCTTCCTTGTGAATTCCATCTTTTTCTTGCCCAGCTCGACATAGCCGTTGTCCATCACCTTCGGGATGATGTATGTCCCTTCGCGCAGGTCGTAGTTGATGAGGTTGGGCTTGCCGCCCCGCATCTCGTACACGCTGAACTTCTCCGGCGCATTGGTCTTGATGTAGGTGAACTTGTCGTCGTGGTAGATCGACTGGATATCGAAGGGAGCCTCGTTCGACTTGAAGGTGTAGTCGAACTTGAGCGCCAGCGGGTAGGCGCTCTTGTATTCATCGACGGTTGCTCCGACGTGAGACTGAAGCGTCGATATCTGTTGGCGGGCCTGTTCAAGCTGGGCGGCTGGAACGTATTGGGCTGGTCCATTCGCCGCAACGATATTGGAAGCATCCGCTGGCTGGATGATGACCTTTAGATCCGGCTCGCCGCCCGAAGCGGTAATGTCAGTCAAGGTGAAGCTGTAGATGTTGCCCTTGTCCGTAATGAGGTTGAGGTTGGAGCTGATACCCGCCTTCGCCGGATGAACGAAGCAGAAGTTACCAACCACATCCACAATCCAGAAATCCTTGTCTCCGGTCGCAGCCTCCATGATCTTCTCGGTCGCCGGGAGGACGATCAGCGTTGTGTACTTGACCTTGGCGCGAATCGGCACAATGTCCTGGGAGTGATAGGAGACATTGCGCGAGGTGGTCTGCGCATGCAGCCCGAGGCATCCGAGTGTTGCAAGCGCGATGGCGATGGCTGTTGTCTTGAGACTCTTCATGGGGAACTCCTTAGCGGCGCGGTTGAAATGGGTGAGTGGCAGCGAGCTGGCGAACACCTTCGGCGATGCCGTATTGTGCGAAAGCCTCTCGCTTGAGCAGGTTGTCGCGGGCGTTGTTGGTAGCAATCCAGTACGAGACGGAATCGACGTTAAGCCGGACCTTCTTGCTCGATTGAGCTTTACGAATCAACATCTCACCGGGCGGGATGAGGTCGGAGATGATGTCAATTTCGGTGTCATTCAGATGAAACGCTTCGCGGTAGACTTGGGCGTTCATCTCCGGGTTGGCGAGGAAAATCTTGGTCGGGCAGCTCTCGGCGACAATCGCCAGCATTCCCGATTCCTCAAGCTCCTTGATGGATTGCGTGGCAAGGATCATCGCCGCGTTATGCTTGCGCCAGGTCTTTTGAGCGGCCACGATGTAGGCGCGGATGGTCTCGTTCTTGATGAAGAGCCACGCCTCGTCCAATAGAAATGTCTTGAACGTCGCTAACTTCTCAGGGTTCGCAATCTCATTGCTGGCCCGGTGCAGGACGTAGAAGAGCAACGGCTCCAATACCTCGGGAGCATCACCCCAGCCGGCGAAGTTGAAGGTCTGAAAACTGGCGAAGCTGAGCGTGTCCTCCACGTTGTCGAAGAGAAAGCCGTACTGTCCCTCCTTGGTCCAGCGGTGCAACCGCTCTTTCAATTCGCCGATGATCTGGCTGAAAGTAGAGAGCGTCCGTTGCTCCGGCGCGACGACGTACATCCGCTCGATGGCCTCCCACAGCTTGCGCTCCTCTTTGAAGTCAAGCCGGTAACGCTTGTCGTTACCCTCGATCAGTACACGGAAGAACGAAAAGAGAAATTGCAGGTTCTCTTTCGTCTCCGGGAGACTGAACGGGTTGATGGTGAAGTCCCGGCTCTCCTGGCCGACGTTCAAATACGTCCCGCCGAAGATCTCGGTGAGCGACTGGAACGAGCCGCCGATGTCGAAGATGTACGTCTGCGGCCGATATTTCTGGGCGTTCGTGAGCAAGAAATTACATAGAAAACTTTTGCCTGAACCTGTCATGCCGAGGATGAGTGTGTGCGCTACCTCGCCGTTATGGAGGTTGAGGTAGTACGGCGTGGCATTGTCCGTCTCCAGGACCGCCAGATACTCCGAACGAAGGTGCGGATTCGTTTTCTCGCCTGGGTGGATGGTGAAGAGAAACGACAGGTCGGCGTAGTTGGAGTTGAGCAGGTACATCTTGCGGAGGTTCTGGGCATAGTTGCCGGGAACGGTAGCAAACAAGGCATTGAGCTGGTTGTACGTCTCGGTGAAGAGAGCGCCGTCTGCGTTCGTAAAGACGCTGGTAAACTCGCCCATCTCCCGATTGATCGTCTGGAGGTCCGTGCTATACAGCACGACCGTCAGCGAGAAATCACCCAACGTCTGGCCGTCTCCGAGTGCCCGCAGACACTCTCCCAGGTTCTCGATATCAGCCTGCTTGGATTCGTCGATCAGAACGTCTCGCTGGTTCACCTTGGACGGGTCGCTCCCCATCTGCGACACGAAACCGGACTTACTCATGTTGAAGTGCCGCCGACGTTTGTCCACTTCCTTCCGAGCCTTCGCCATCGAAAGCGGAGTCCACTCGGTGACGACGTAGAAGTTGCCTTCGATCTTGAAGAGCCGATCAAGGACCAGGGGCCGCGTCTCCGCAATGGCCTCTTTCATGGTGAGGATGCGGACGAAGTGATCGCCGACGCGAAGGTGGTCGCGCTCCGCCTCGATGTTGGAGTTCACCACCTGATAATCGAGATACTGCGTCGATTGCGGCTTGCCAGCGATGCGCCAGTCATCGAAGTTGAGCAGCCTGCGAAGGAAGCTGAACTGCGCCTGCTGGCCCTGTGCCTCGATGGGCATGAGGTCGGCTAGATGCCGAGTGAAATTCTGGACGCACTGCTCAAGCCTGACCATGTCAGTGTCGATCTGCTTGCGAAGCAAAACCTTCATATTGTCGTTGGTGAACTGCGCTTTGAGTTCACGGATAGCGCCCTGGGGATCGCGCGGCATCCGTGCGAGAGCGGAGAGGATGCCGGTCTTTGACCGCGCACCCTCAAGCACGATCACATAGAAAAGTTCTACCTCGTAAAGCCGGTCACGCTTGGACTCGAAGTATTGCCGCCTCTGGTCAATGGCCGCGTCTATCAGTTCGTCATCGTAGGTGGCGAACGGAATCTTGGGCCGGTTGGTCTTGAAAAGATATTGGTAAACATGGAAGCCTTCACCAAAGGATTTCAGAGCGGATTCGAGCCGCTTCACCGCATACTGCTGTTCGTCGTTGTCGAGGCTTTCATAGTCAACGCCCGTAACGCTCAACACCATGCCAAGGTCACCACTCTTGGTTAGAAATGCCGTCTCTGTCCAGAATCCATAGAGGTTAATGTGGGCGCTGAGGGCGTCCGCCTCCTTCCACGGCTTGATGACTCGCGCGAGATTCAGCATCATCGCACCTCCACGTTCGGAACCTTTTGCTTGGCCGCGTCGTAGCGCAGTTTGAATTTCTCGGAGCGTCCCAGAATCTTCAGGAATGCTGGGTCGGAGTTCGTCACCCAATGGCCGAAGATCGAGCCGCCGATGAACACGATGACGCCGCCAAGTATTGAATTGAAGAGGTTGAACATCCCCACTGCGGAGACCGCAATCATGAAGAAAAGGGTGCGTTCGATGCCCATATAGGTGAGGGGCTTATGCAGGCTCTTGAAGACTCGGTTGCGGCGCTTCTGAGTTGTTTCTGGCATAAACCCCTCGTTATGGAACGTCGTTGGAGGTGAAGTGGAATGGATCTCAGGCCATCGGCGAGTTTGGACCTAGGCACCCCAAAGCCAGCTCAGGACGTTGGTCGCCAAAACCGCGATCCCAGTTCCGGCAGCGACTCCGGCGAGCGTCTTCTTCGCGCCGGGTTCTCCATGCGCGAAGGTGTATCCGCCGATCACAATTGCGATCAGGCTGGCGGCCTTGGCAACGGTGCCAGTGAACAGGGTTTGGATCGAGGTAAGGCCACTGTCGAACGGCGACCCACTATTCTGGGAATAAGCGGCAATTGGGAAGATCAATACGCATAGAAGCAGGGCTGCTCCGCGTATCAAATAGAGCTTTGTCCGCTCAATCGATGCTGCTGGGATGATGATTCGAATACGAGACATTGGCACCTCCAACGACCGGAACGGTCGCGATATGCCAAGACCCTAATGGTGTGCGCGTACAGAGTCCAATGAACTCTCGGGACGCTCTTATTCCATTCGTGGATTCGAGTAAAGCCCGGAGCGCGGAGCGACGGCCGCGCCACGTCACACAAGCATTGATTTTGCGTAAATGTCGGCTAGCGTTGTCTCAAAGAAAGGCTATTCAAAGGCGATTCCAACCCTACGCCAAGGCGTACCAGGCACCGCGCCCACTGCCGTGCAGGACCAGATGCCCTTTCTCCTGCATCTGGCGAAAATGCTGCTTGAGTGTGTTGCGACTGGTACCCGTCAGTTTGACCATGTCACCGATTGTGACGCGACCATGTTCGCGGGCATACTCGACGATGCGCAGCGACAGCTCGGGCATAGCCGAAAGGATGATCTTTTCTCGCTCCACTTTCTTCGCCAGCCTCTTCATCTGTTGCTGAAGCGCGCGCAGGAAGAAAAGCACCCAAGGCTGCCAATTGGGCGTGTCCGTCCTGATTGTCCCTTGAGTCTGGCGCAACGCGAGATAGTAGCCTTCCTTGCTCTGCTCAATCACGCTCTCAAGGGAACTGTAAGGCACATAAGCGTATCCCGCACGCAGCAATAGCAGCGTGGTCAAAATGCGGCTCAACCGACCATTGCCATCCTGAAAAGGATGAATCTCAAGGAACACAACAATGAAGATCGAGGTAACGAGCAATGGATGTAGCTGCCGCGTTTCCAGCCACTCCCTCACCCACTCGACGGCCTCCGTCATTAGGCGTGGAGTATCGAATGGCGTGGCTGTTTCAAAGACGATGCCGATCTGGCTCCCGGTCTCATCGAAAGCCGCAACGCTGTTCGACTGAGTCTTGTACTTGCCGCGATGATGCGCGTCTTTCTCGCTATGCCGTAGCAGGTCGCGGTGAAGTTGTTTGACATGGTTTTCAGTGATGGTGATCTCTTTCCACGAGGAGAAAACCAGTTCCATCGTCTCGGCGTAGCCAGCGACTTCTTGCAAATCGCGTGTATCGAAATTCCTGATTTCGAGATTCGAGAGCAGCTTTTCGACCTCCCGGTCGGAGAGCTTACTCCCCTCAATGCGAGTGGATGACCCGATGCTTTCTATCGTGGCGACCCGCCGCAAGGCGGAGAGCCGGTCAGGAGCTAATGTGCCTAGCGCCCGCCATGCACCCTTAAACTCATCGAGTTCGGAGATGAGTCCAAGAATTTCGGGTGTGATCTGAATGGATGAAGACTGAATCATTACACCCAAGAATACACCCAATTACACCCAATTCAATACCCGAGAACACACCCAATTACACCCATAGAAACCAGCCCTCCGAGTCGCGATAGAGGATTGGACTAAGCGAAGGTGTCTCGGGAGTGGCCCACACAATGCAGCACCGAGTTCCTTGGAGGGGTCAGATACAGCGTGAGTTTGGAGCCGGATTCTGGGCAGACTAGCAACGGTGAAACAAAACCCTTTTAAAACCCCTGAGCACATTCCTTTGCGTCTTTTGTTGGGGTTTTTAGTACATTTCAGTTCACTCAAGTTGCTCATAATAAAGGATATACCGAATCTGCAAAACCAGTATTCGCGGGTTCAATTCCCGCCCGGTGCTCCAATAAATCAATAACTTTCCACAAAGAGTCCGCCATTCTTTCGCCGGCGCAATCCCTCTTAGAACATAAAGTGAAATCGTTTCGCGCACCCACCATTCATGCTTTCGGATTTCGTTGCACAGTAGTGAGCGAAAATCGGGAAGCACAGGACGGAGATCGC
>Ga0224555_1002245_pt1 | contig 23392 bp, 17 predicted proteins | sample 714S23034metaG_FD_180687 | JGI IMG/M metagenome (GOLD analysis project Ga0224555, IMG submission 180687) | Peat soil microbial communities from Stordalen Mire, Sweden - 717 S2 30-34 | ecosystem: Environmental > Terrestrial > Soil > Wetlands > Peat | place: Sweden: Norrbotten County, Stordalen...
CGCCTGATTCAGATCGTCGGACCGAAAACACTTTCCCATAGCCGCATCTTAAGCCGAAGTACCCTCTGGAAAAACTATGATGTTTGGTGCCCCTGGAGAATCTATTCCCGACAGACTCCTAGAGCTAACCCTGCTTTTTCACCTCTGCAATCTGACCTCTCACCTCTGACTTCTCCCTATTCCGCGCACACCGCGATCCCCGCCTCATCCGCGGCCCGCGTCATCGCCTCGCCATCCAGCAACAGACAGCGCCCCGCGTCCACCGCCAGACAACTCGCCCCGCCCCGCGCCATCGTCTCGATCGTCTTCAGGCCAACCACGGGAACGTCGAAGCGCATATCCTGCTTCGGTTTTGCGATCTTCACCACCGTCAGCGCACGGCTCAGAGTCGAAGCTTCGCCCTTCGATCCCGATTCCAAGCCCGATTCCGACTCTACTAATAACGACCGCATCAGCAGCCCCGCCCGCTCGATCGTCGCATCCGTGCCTTCCATCGCCTCCACGGCCACGCACGCCGCTTCCGCGATCACCACCGTTTGTCCAATGTCGTACTCCGCCAGCCTCCGCCCCACCACGCGTCCATATTCGATGTTCCTGCGTTCCTGTTCGCTCGGAGCCCGTTTCGTGAGCACGCCCGTTTTCGCCAGCAGCGGCTCCAGCAGCGCGGTGGAGTTTTCGAGCATGATGCCCTCATCCGCCAGCACCTTGGCCACCGCGCCCAGCAGCGAGTCCGTGTTGCGCGTGCCCAGCGAGAGCAGCAGCTTCGCCAGTCGCCAATCCGGCTTGATGGCGGAAAAAATCTGCTTGTGCTTCACCTGCCCCGCCATCACCGCGCGGGTCACGCCCGCAGCTCTAAAAGTGTCGATGAGTTTTGACAGCTCTCCCAGCGAAACCCAGTGCACAGCAGCGGCGCCTTTCGTTTCGATCTCGGGAAGAGTTTCTTCCTTGATAGCGGCAACCACTACTTCGTAACCCTGGGCGCGAGCCGCGTCCAGCACGAGGAAGGGAAACTTGCCATTGCCGGCGATAAGACCAAGACGTGTCATGAGCGGGAACCACGTAGGGACAGCCGCCCTCGGCTGTCCAGCCGCGCGGAGCGCGGCAGGGGTGACGCGGTATGATCGAGAACCCCGATGGAGCTTCGCTCCGCCGGACGGCCGAGGGCGGCCGTCCCTACGCAAGCACTCGAGCTTTCCACTACTTGATAACTCCGCGTTCTGAGGATTCAACAAATCGGATCAGCATCTCGACATCTTCACCAAGATCGCCCTCAAACTTCAGCTTTTCCAGCGCCTGCGACGTATTCAGCTTCGACGCCAGCAGCACCCGATACGCATGATGAATTCTCCGAATCCGATCTTTGGTGAATCCCCGTCGCTCCAACCCCACCGCATTCAATCCATAAGCGTGCGTCCCGCGCTCGGCGGACGTCTTCGAAAACGGCAGCACGTCTCGCGTAATGGTGGTGCCCCCGCCGATAAAAGCGTGCGTCCCAATCCGCACGAAGTGATGTACCGGGCACAGCGCCCCGACCGTTGCCCAGTCTCCCACCGTCACGTGGCCGCCCAGCGTAGCCGCGTTCGCCATGATGATGTGACTTCCAATCTGGCAATCATGCGCAATGTGCGTATAGGCCATGATCAGGTTGTGGTCGCCGACTCGCGTGCATCCACCGCCCTTCACCGTGCCGCGGTTGATGGTGACAAACTCGCGAATCACGTTGTGGTCGCCAATCTCCAGCCGCGTCGGTTCGCCCGCATAGGTAATGTCCTGCGGCGCCAGGCCAATCGAAGTGAAGGGGAAGAATCGGTTGTCCGTGCCGATTTTCGTCGGTCCTTCGATCGCGACGTGCGAAACCAGATGGCAGCCCTCGCCCAGCTCCACCTCGGGCCCGATTACGCAATAAGGCCCAATCTTGCACGACGGATGTATCTTGCTTTTCGGATCGACGATCGCCGTGGGATGGGCCATTTGTAATTGGGTAATTTGTAATTTGTAATTTGGGTTGATGACTCCAAGTTTTGACCCAAATTACAAATTACAAATTGGAAATTACAAATTCTCTTCCTCCGCCGCTCCCGCTCCCACGTTCCGCGGCACCAGCCGGCAAGTCACAGTAGCCTCGCAAGCCACTTTGCCGTCCACATACGCCTTGCCTTCCAGACGAGCCGCCGTGACGCGCCACGCCTTCACCACCACTTCAATCCGCAACTGATCTCCCGGCACCACCGGGCGCCGGAATCGCGCCTTCTCGATTCCCGTGAACACCATCAGCATCTCGTCCCGGTTCGGAACCTCGGTCAGCAGCAGCAGCCCGCCCGCCTGCGCGATCGCTTCCACAATCAGCACCCCCGGCATAATCGGCTTGTCCGGAAAGTGTCCCTGAAAAAAAGGCTCGGTGATGGTCACGTTTTTCACCGCTACAATGCTCTTCATCCGCACCAGTTCGATCACCCGGTCGATCAAGAGAAATGGATAGCGATGGGGCAGGATCTTGAAAATGTCGACAATTTCCATCCCGGTTTTCTCCGGCGCCGCCGCTTCGGTCGCCGCCGCTTCAGTAGTCTGGTTCGTGTCAGTCATGCCGTTTCGTTCAAGCCGAAGATTATACTGTAGCGCACGTTCCTGTGAGCTTGCTTACGGTTGATTCGTCATCCCGTGTGAAGTCGATGGGTTCCCCACGGTCGTTCGGCCCGAGGGCACTCCCCTCCGTCACCGCTTCTCTGTGACACCCGCCCTAGACACGCCCAACCACAACGCCGATGATCACTATAGGAACCTCGTAAGCATCGAGCTCCCGGAGCCGATCCATGAACTCGCCCGACGCCCAGCCCGCTACCGTCACTTCAACCGAACCCGATCGCCGCCACCATCCTCGCTACACCGTCCAGGTCCAAATCGAACTCCGCCAGGACGGTAGCGACGTCCCCATGCGCCTCGTAACCACCGACCTCAGTCGCGGCGGCTGCTACATCCAGATGCTCATGCAGCTCTCAGTCGGCGTCCGCCTTCGGGTTACCCTCTGGCTCGACGGCTGCCCCATCGTCATCCGAGGACTCGTCGTCACCCGCCATCCCCAATTCGGCAACGGCATCATGTTCGTGGAGTTCGAAGGTCAGGGAGAACAACTCCTAACCCGCTACCTGGACGCCATCACCACCAGCTAAGCTTCGTATCGGGGCGTCACTTTACGCGATGGCGTAAGTTCCCGAGCTTTGAAGGGGTATCGCTTTAGCGATACCGTAAGCTCTTCGAAAATCAAACGCCCCTTTAGGGGCTGGACAGCGGAATCGATTTTTCCCGCAGCCGAGTCAGCCGCGCCGCAACCCGAACTCTGCCTTGCACTTCCCCATCCGCACGATCGGCAAAGTCAACCCATCCCCCAGCGGCGCCTCCACCGCTTCCAATTCCACGTACCCCTTCGCCCGATAAAAAGGAACGCCCGTCAACGTCGCTCCCATCTCCAGCCGCTGAAACCCCGCCGCTTCAGCCGCCGCCTCACAAGCTTTCAGAATCATCCCGCCAATTCCCCGCCGCGCCCACGCCGGATGTATAAAAAATGCCCGAATCTTGGCCGCATCCGTCGCCGGATCCAGCAACGAATCCTCGCGCCCCGCCCACTGATCTCCGCCGAACAAAGTCTTCCGCTTGCTCCATCCGCCGCAACCCACCAGCAGTGGCGCTGCCGAGGATTCCATCTCCTCGGCCGCAAAATAAGTTCCATCCGAAATCAACTGCGTGTCCACTCCATACACCGTTCGCAGCGCGCTCTCCAATTGCGCCGCCGAATAATCCCCCGCCTGCAATCCCCGCACCGAAGCTTCAATCAACTCCCGCAGCAATGGAATGTCGCGAGTCTCCGCCAAACGAACGCGTATCGTCATAACTGAGAGCTATCCCCGCGCCGCCGCGCACTCCGCGCAAGGACAGACTTCCCGCAAATAAAACCACGAATAAATTCCCAGATCGTGATTATCGTTCCACGAAAACTTCAGCGCATATTTGCCCACTGCCTCCGCCGACACCGCTTTTACCGCCGGCTTGAACATCGGCAACGCACCCGGCGCCAGCTTGGCCGCCTCGCCCGCTTTTCGTCTCGACTTCGATCGCTCATCCTCGCAAAGCGCGCAAGGACAAGCATTCCGCAAGTACGCAAACGTATAGACGGACCGGTGCCCATCCTTCCACTCAATCTCCATCCCCGTCCCTGTCGTCAAATGAATCACGACCGACTTGGGATCGTTCCCCACCCGCGGCGAAAAATCCGGTAGCGCCATGAATGTCAGTATCGCACGACAAAGCCCGTGTGGCGCGGGCGCCCTCGCCCGCGTGCCGATGCCCAAACCGCTCGCGTGCGGCAACCGGCTCTGTGTCGAAACACAAGAGTGCCGCCGAATCAATTGAAAGGGATCACCCCAAGAAACGGCTTCGAGCGGGTTGCGGCTGAAATTTGGCCTTTCAGCTATTACCTTTCGAGCGAAGGTTTGGCCCCGCCCAAGCTTGGGCGCGAGTGTTAGTCGGCCCCGCGACCCGCGGCATTGACATTGACCAGCAGACTCATCTTAATAGGCGCGCCCACGAGCGCTGCCCCAACCACTTCGCCAGCATCGGATTCCTGAACGATAGCAATCAACCGCAAATTCGCAGGATCAGACGTGGATTTAGTCTTCACCAGTACATCACGATCGAAGTTCTTGCCTTTCTCCACCGTCCCCACCTTGCTGATACTCTCAACCACCGCAACATGCTGGATGTCGCGCCCCTTGTTCTCGCCGGCCGAAACGTGCGATGCCGCGTGATCCAGCGCGACCGCAACCAGAATGTCCGCTTTGCGCGCCTTCAACTCCCCAGGCAACGCCTCCACTTCGAGGTGAAGCCGAATCGTCTTTGGATTCGCCAGAGAAACGGAAGAAATCCGCACCGGAATTTTGAAATGGCCGCGCGCGCTCTCGATGGCGTCAGCCACGGCCCCAGCATTACTCCCATTCAGTTGCCTGGCTCCATCGATCACCATTTGCGGCGTGTAAGCGGAGTTTAATCCAAACCGGCGCACATAATCGTTCTGGCGCGCCGTGAAAAAACTCGACGAATAAGCGTCCTTCCAGCCCTCGTGATCCCAGTAGTCCACATGTTCACTAAGAACAATCACCTGTGCTCCCACGATCGGCTGCGACCCATCCAACTTCTCGAGCAACGCGTCGGCCGGAGGACAACTCGAACACCCTTCGGAAGTAAACAGCTCAACCAGAACCGGCGCAGCAGCATCGCTTCGAGGAGGATCCGAGGCAACCGCGAACTTGCCGCCTCCCAGATTCGTGAGAAGAGTTACAAGAACAGCAATGCGCACAAAAAGAGTGAGAGTAAGCCTCGTCGTCTTCATGGCAACTTCAAGCCTCGCAAGCGACCCTTCGCAGCCTCGTGCAAGTGTCCGATTTCGGTTCGGCAGATGACCCCAACTTGGCGTCCATTCTAACCCTCTTACCCGGCCCCCGCAAAATGTGCGCGAAGGTCGTCGGCAATCCGCTCTGGTGAGCGATCCACTGCCGCTTCCCAGTGCAACCGCTCCATGTGCATTGCGTCACTTCGGTAATAGGGCAGCATCGCCGTGCGCGTGATCATCGACAGATGTACGCGCCAACCACGCGAGCTGTTCAGCGCCCCCGAATAGAGCGCCAGATTGAAGCTGTTGTATCCCGTCAACTCGTACCACTCGAGGACGCGTGAGATCCCTGCTGAAAGTGCATTCAGGTCATCTTCCGTGAGGTCGAGAAAGGTCTCACAGCCCGGAACCACCGCCCGCACCTCATTGAAGCCGATGGGAGCAAAAGCAGTGATCCATATGGTCCGGCCAACCCGAGCCACGAATCGCAGCCCTCGAGCCTCTTCGGTTTCCACCAGGTCTTCCCAATATGGACGGCCTTGGGCGGTCCAATAAGCGGTGCTGGCCTCACGCTGCAATCGCATGAGAGTTGTAGGGTGAGGGTCCAGATATACCTGCGCGTGCGGATGTGATAGCGATCCGCCCGACGGATACAAGTAATTTATGTTGTAGGCGCAGTTCTCGGCTCTCGAATCGAAAGCATGCACCTTGCGCGCGTAATCCACCGCAACCGAGAGGTTGTCAAATATTCGTTGTGGAGTGAACCCGTTCAATGCCAGCCAATGCCGCTCCGAGAAAACCGCGACCGCAGCATACTGAGAGTAAGGAACGAGGTTCGGAAACAACACCGACTCTCCCCGCTCCAGTCGTCCGCCGCGGTGAATTGGCTCCAACACCTTGGGAGTGACTCTCTGAATTCGATCGGGACAGAACGGGCAACTGGAACTGGGAGCTTGCAGAGGAGCGAGTGCGCCCTCATCCGCCTTCGAGAGTAAGACGCCTTCGGCAATACGAGACGAGGTCCCCAGTAGCGGGTCAAACCGGACCTCCACAGACTTCGCCACCTCGGCTCCATCGGGCGCGAGAAAACTCGCCGTAATCTGCTCCGCGTGGAACCGGATTGGGTTGTTCTCGTCTTCTCTGTTCACGGCAAAAGCGGTGTCCAAGAACGACCTCCTCGACTCCAAATTACGGCGCGGACTTGGCAAACTGAGACAGAATGTTCTCACATCTTGCCGCCGATCGCCCTTTTTCTGGAGGCCTCCATGCCTGATTGTCTCTTCTGCCGAATCGTGCCTTCGCCCCGTACTTGTCGCGGAAGTTCCGGGATCACTGAGTCGGCCCGAGAAACGGAACTGAAGAACTGCACTTCCGCCATCACTCCCGCTAGAATCCTTCCAGGTTCTCCATGGACACCGCCCGCATCGCCGCCCTTCTCGAACCTTTCCTGGAGCAATCGCTTTCCTCATCCCAGCTCGAGCAAATATCGATATACATCGATCTATTGCTCCGCTGGAACGCCCGCATCAACCTCACCGCCATCCGCAAAGAAGAAGAGGTAGTAACCCGCCACTTCGGCGAGTCCTTCTTTATGGCTCGCCACCTCTTCCCCTCGGATGTCCCGGATTCCGCGTCCGTCCCCGCTCTGGAGGGTGTCCCATCCAAGCTCCGCTTGGGCGGGGATGTTAGTGGTTCCACTGGGTACTGGGTGCTGGGTACTGACCACCAACCACTGACCACCGACCACTGCACGCCGCGCGTCCTCGACATCGGCTCCGGCGCTGGATTCCCCGCCCTTCCCCTGAAAATCTGGGCTCCGCCCATTTACCTCACGCTGATCGAATCGAATCACAAAAAGGCCGCCTTCCTCCGCGAAGTAGCCCGCGCACTTACATTGACCAACATCAATGTAATCTCCGACCGGGCTGAGACGCTCTCCGCCCGCCCCGACTTCCCCCGCGCCGACGTAGTAACCCTCCGAGCCGTAGAGCACTTCGAAACCATCCTCCCCCAAGCCGTAACCTTCCTGGCCTCCAACGGCACCCTGGCCCTACTAATAGGAGCTGCCCAGATCCCCCACCTGACACCCCTGACGACCCTGCAATGGCGCCCACCAATACCAGTCCCAAAGTCACATTCAAGAATGTTGTCGATTGGTGTACATAAGTAAAGTGGGAAATATGTAACACTAATACAGAAATAGTGGACAACCTCACCAAACTATTGGCCATGCGAATCACTATTAGTGGTATATGTTACGTATTATCTCATAATGAGACAGTGGCGCTGAGAGTGTTTCACGTGAAACACTTCTCCATATTGTAAGCTTGGAGCCACCCCTCCCCGAGACGCACAAGTAGAGAAATGTTTCACGTGAAACATATCCCGGTTCAAACGGCTTCTTGAGGGAGCGAGCCAACTGTTTCACGTGAAACACTTGCACAAAATTCTGGCATTGATTTCGCAGATGCGTTCGCATATTCTGGCGCGCAACAGACAGAAAATAAAATCATGGGACGTGTCATCGCAGTTGCCAACCAGAAGGGTGGCGTCGGCAAGACTACGACTGCCATCAACCTTGCCGCATCACTCGCCGCCGCCGAGGTCAACACGCTGCTGGTGGACTGCGATCCGCAGTCGAACTCAACCAGCGGCTTGGGCCTGGTGAAGAATCCGGAGCGCATCAGCATTTACGACGTGCTAACGGGCGTGGCCTCCGCGGAGGAGGCTCTGCAGCTCACTGAGCTCGAACAGCTCTGGCTGATTCCATCGCACAAGAATCTGATCGGCGCGAACATTGAGCTGGTGGGATCGGAGCGGCGCGAGTATCGTCTGCGCGACACGCTCGCAAGTTTGCGCGAGCGCTTTCAGTTCATCGTGCTGGACTGTCCGCCGGCGCTCGATCTGCTTACGTTGAACGCGCTGGTCGCTGCGGACGGGGTGCTCATTCCGATGCAAGCGGAGTACTTTGCGCTCGAGGGTGTGTCGGAGCTGCTCGACACCATCGAGCGGATACGCGTCGAGCTGAATCCTGCGCTGGCGGTTGAGGGCGTGGTGATCACGATGTTTGATGAGCGAACGAATCTGGCGCAGCAGGTGGCGGAGGAGCTGAAGAAATATTTTGGCGAGAAGCTGCTAACGACGACGATCCCGCGGAACATACGGCTGGCGGAGGCTCCGAGCCACGGGCAGCCGGCGCTGTTGTATGACGTGCGATCGCGGGGGGCGGAGAGCTACATACGTCTGGCGAAGGAGATTCTGGACCGGCAGGCGAGAGCGGTGAGCGGGCCGGGAGAAGCGGCTTAGATTGATGAATATAAATATTTATGTACATCGATATATATAGGAACGGTCAAGAGTTTTGAGAGCTGGAAAGGCCAGGAGATTACTTGATGACTACAGCGAATGCGGCGGTGGATAAGACGGCGGGGAAGACTGGGGCGGAGAAGGTTCACGAAAAGCTGGCGGAGAAGCGGCGGGCTTTGGGGCGAGGGCTGGAGTCGCTGTTGCCGGGGCCACGGGTGGTGACGGTGCCGGCGGCGCCCACGCCTGCGCAGAGTGCGCAGAAGGATGGGGCACCCGACTTTACTTCGCTTTCTGCTTCTTCCTCTGCTGTTGACGGTGGACGGCCCGGGGGGGCCGTCGCTACGCGAGCTGACGTTGGACGGGCGGGGACGGCCGTCGCTTCACCGGATGGGTTGGCGGTTCCGGAGACTTTGGACGCGTTGCAGGCGGAGGCTTTGGGGCGGACTGCGGATGGGCAGATGGTGTTTTGGCTGGCGATTGATTTGATCGATCACAATCCGCACCAGACACGGAAGGAGTTCAACGAGCCGGCTCTGGAAGAACTGGCGGATTCGATTGCGGTGCAGGGAGTGTTGCAGCCGATTGTGGTGCGTCCGGGGACGGAGGGGCGGTTCATCCTGATTTTGGGCGAGCGGCGGTTGCGCGCGTCGCAGATGGCGGGGAAGACGACGATCCCGGTCATCGTGAAGCGGGTTTCGGAGCAGCAGGCGGCGGAAATGACGCTGGTGGAGAACCTGCAGCGGCAGGACCTGAACTGCATGGAGCAGGCGGCGGCGTTCGCGCGCATGAGCAGGAACTTCAAGATGACGCAGGAAGAAATTGGAAAGCGGGTGGGCGTGTCGCGGGAGCAGGTATCGAATTACATGCGCTTACTGCAACTGCCGTTCGACGTCTACGACGCGTTGGAGAAAGGGCACCTGACGTACAGCCATGCGCGGCTGTTGCTGTCGTTGGATGACGAAAGCCATATCTCGAAAGTGGCGCAAATGGCGATCAAGCAGAAGCTGTCGGTGCTCGCGCTGGAAGATCTAGTGCAGAAAGTCAACCATCCGGTGGACCGGGAGAACTTGCCTAAGCTTGGTGGCGGAGCGCGCTGGGTGGATCCGAATGTGAAGGCAGCGCAGCGGTCGCTGGAGACGGTGCTGGGGATGAGAGTGCGGATCCGGGATCGGAAGGGGAAGGGGAAGATCACGATTGAGTATGGGACGCTGGAGGATTTTGATCGGGTGGTGAGGATGTTGAAGGGGAAATAGAGGCTGGGTTTAAAAGGAGTACTGGAGCTATTGCGCAACGATCTGGACCGGTGTCGCACTCTGCGTTTCCTTCCGAACTGTCAGTTGCTCGATCCGCGAACGGCGAACCGTAAAGCCCAGCCCCGCTGCAGTCGGCAGGTCGATAGTCCCGCTGCTGGTGACCTCGACCTCAGGCTCAATGATGTCTTCCTGCCAGTAGCGCCGGCTTGCAGATACATCTCCAGGCAACACGAAGCCTGGCAGTCCTGACATGGCAATGTTGTGAGCGCGTCCGATGCCGGATTCCAGCATGCCTCCGCACCACACCGGAATGGAACTCTGAACGCACACGTCGTGCACACGCCGCGCACCACTGTGGCCACCCACACGCCCGAGTTTGATGTTAATAACGCCGCAGGCGTGCAGCCCGATCGCGGCTTTTGCGTGTCCGGCGTTGTGAATACATTCGTCGAGGCAGATGGGCGTGCGCAACTGGGCCTGCAGTATTGCATGCTCGTAAATGTCATCCCATGCCAGTGGCTGTTCGATCATCATGAGGTTGAAGGAGTCAAGAGCGAGGAGTCGGTAGCTGTCGGCCAGGCTGTATGCCGAGTTGGCGTCCACCATGAGCCGGATTTCCGGATACTGCCGGCGAATTGCCTGGACCAGGTTAAGATCGTTCCCGGGCTTGATTTTGATCTTGACGCGCTGGTATCCATCGAGTAACTCCGTCCCGATCCTGGACAACAGCGCGGGGATCGAACCTTGTATGCCAATCGAAACACCGCACGGGATCTCACTGCGGGTCGCGCCCAGCAGGCAGGCCAGAGGAACAGCCTTTTGCTGCGCCTCAATATCCCAAAGCGCATTTTCCAGCGCTGCTTTGGCCATTTCATGTCCGCGGACGGGCGCCATCACTCTTTCCAGAGCAGAAGCCTCGGTGATGTCCTTACCGAGAACAAGGGGAATGAGGAAGTCTCGCAAAATGAGCCAGGCCGAATCGGTCGCCTCGGAGTTATAAGACGGCGATTCCAAAACGGTGGCTTCACCCCATCCGCTGAGACCTTCGGAGCAAATTTCGACGAGGAGAATTCTCCGGTCCTGGAAGGCGCCAAAGCTGGTTTCAAAGCGCTCTCTCAAGCGCATATGTATTTCGCGCAGAGTGATCTCTTCAATCCGCATACCCACTCCACTTGCGCCGGGAAGTTCCTCCGGAAAGATCCGGCAGACTCTAGCTAACAATCACTAACTGTCATACAGAATAAGAATGAAACTAACGTTACATTCACACATATTAGTAGACGTCAGCCAGAATACTAGCCCCAGCGGGCTTGTCAAGGGCTTACTGAATGATACCAGTGCGAATTGTCCTGAACTGAAACATATGATACGATGCGCGCCGGAAGGCGACTTTGCAATACCGGGGCAAATATGCGCTGTTTCCGTAGGCTGTTGGCCAGCCCGACGATTAACCCTTCAGCACAGCCGGTCTTCCTTGGTAACGGTGGCCGGTAACGGTGGGCGCCGACACTAAGCCTCGTACCATCGGAATCCGCGGCGCTGTTCTTCATCGACCTTCTTCATGAGTTCGAGAGTATGCAGGTGTCGGTCTTCTGCGCACGCCACGAGGAGAAGGTTGAGCAACGCCATGGGCGCCGTGTATGAAGCGCTAAACGAAAGCGAGTCTACGGAGGCCAAATAGAATTCATTTGCAAAACGCGTGATCGGAGAAATGTAGGTGTCCGTTATGCCTATGCAGTACGCACCCTGTTTGCGGGCCTGTTCGAGTCCCTCGACCGTCATCCGCAGACCACGGCGAAAACTGATGGCAATGACAACGTCATTCTTACCCAAGGAGCGGACGGTGTGGACGGCCATTCCGGGCATGGTCGCACTGGATACGGGCAGGCCAAGGACTCTGAGAGAGTATTCAAGGTACGCTACCAAACTCGCGGCGACATCTCCACCCAGGATCACAACTCGTCGCGCTTTCCAGACTCGCTTGGCAACCGCCGCCACGCGCTTCAAATCCAGAACGTTGTAAAGTGCGCGCAGGTTCTTGAGTTCTTGGTCCAGGGATGCCTGCAATAGCGAGGTGGCGGAGCCATCCACCGGAGCGGACCGCATCGTGTCCAGGGAGGTTGCACGCACGACCGAAAGCTCGTGAAGATACATCTGGAATTCTTTGTAGCTCTCGAATGCCATGGCACGTGCAATGCGGACCGTCGTCGCGGGATCAGTTCCAAGTTTCTTTGCCAGGTCGCGGACGCTGAGTAGCACGAACTGCCGAGGGTCCTCGAGGGCGGGACGGATGATCTCCCTACGGCGGGGGCTGAGTCGGGCCAAACGTTCGGTTTGGCTTATCTGGGAAACCACTATCGGACGTTTTTCATTCTTGCCGCGATTTGCCATACGGCAGCATGGTACCAGAGTCCCGCGTTTAGTCCGTCCTCGCCAGCGCTGGAATGCAGACACGCCCGGCGCCATTTCCTGCCATCTGGCTGATGTGTATCGTATGTTTCTAACCAGTTCGTCACGGATGGTTTTCTCTTTTTTGACTTGACAGCGGGTCAATCTCGGCCTAGATTTTACGGTATTATCGTGCGGTACTTGCAAAATTGAAACATTCATTTCATTTATGCAAATAGAAACTGCCGCGAGATTGCTGCAGGGAGCTGCCATGAACTGTCTGGTCGTTGCTGGCCCTTCCCCTGGTTTGTCAAACCACCCGCCCGAGCTGTCGCCAGAAAAGAATAATGGCCGCAGCCCCCTCTTTTTCGCGGCGGGCGCGGCCTGGGATCAAGATCGTCAAAGTTGCTCACGTGGAAATCGCGATGAATGCACACCGAGGAGGCTTTCCATGAAGTCGTTTGCAGCGTTGCTGGGTTCGCTTTTACTTCTGTCGATGTTGGGTGTAGCGGCTTATGGCCAGAATGCCGGCACGGGCGCAATCGCCGGGGTGGTGACAGATCCGACGGGTGCGGTGGTTGAAGGGGTTGCGGTAAAGGTGACCAACAACCTGACCGGAGAAACGCGCACGGCGGTGTCCGCCGGCCGCGGGAACTACACTGAGCCCCTGTTGCCGCCTGGGAACTACACGGTGGAAGCGTCGAAGGCCGGTTTCAAGAACACGAGCTACCGGGCCATCACGGTGAGTGTGACGGAGATCTTAACCTTGAACATTCAGCTGCAGGTGGGCAGCGTGCTGGAAACCGTCGAAGTAACGGGCCAAGGGGAACAGCTACAGACGGAGACGAGCGCGGCAGGGCGCGTGACAGACAGCATCGTGGTGGAGAGCATGCCTTTAGTGACTCGAAATTACACACAGATCCTCGCACTCTCCACTGGTGTTTCAGCGGACGTGATGAAGGCGAGTGAACTGGGGCGGGGCGGCACCAGCGGCGGCAGCAGCAACCCGAATGACTCTATGGTAACAGCGGGCGGCGCCAGCAACGACAATAACTTCCAGATGAACGGAGTGGAGGTCAACGACTTCCAGCAGAGCGGCAATTTCAGCGGTGGAGTGGCCGTGCCGAATCCGGATGCCATTCAGGAATTCAAGGTCCAGACCGGTCAATATGATGCCTCTTACGGCCGCGATGCGGGGGCGAACGTCAATGTGGTGACCAAGACCGGCACCAACGAGTTTCATGGCACATTGTTTGAGTTTTTCCGTAACGATGCGTTGAACGCAAATGACTGGTTCCTGAATAAAAACGGCGTCCCGCGGCAGGAGTTGCGACAAAACCAGTACGGGATGACGTTTGGCGGACCCATTATCAAGAATAAGCTGCTGTTCTTCACCTCATATCAGGGGACACGGCAAACGAACGGGGTGGATCCAACCTGTTCTACCACCTTTTCTACTCCACCCTTGACGAACGACCGCTCGGCTGCGGCTCTCGGGGCTTTGTTTTACGAGCAGCCTACCTTTATTCAGGAGGCCACAGGGTTGCCACTCGGACCTTCCGTGGCCCAGGACGGCTCCAATATCAGCGCACCGGCGCTGGCTCTATTGCAGATGAAGCTACCCAACGGGCAGTATCTGTATCCGACTCCCCAACGGATTGACGGCTCACTGCCATTCGCCGAGCAGGGCAGCTACTCGGTCAGCATTCCGTGCCCGTTTTACGAAGAGCAGTTCATGACCAATGCCGACTGGAACCAATCGGACAAGAGCCAGTGGCAAGTACGTTTCTTCTTCGCGAACAGCAGCCAGCAGAACACGCTCCCGGCAACGGACATTGGCGGTCCTACCGCTCCAGGTTTTCCGTATGTGACCAAGGAACACTTCCGGAACTTCTCGCTCACCTACAATCATACGTTCTCAAACAACCTGCTTAACCAGGCCGAAATCGGCTACCACCGGATTTACTCGAGCGATGTCCAGCAGGAGGTGTTCAGCTATCCGCAAATCGGAGTGACGATTTCGCCGGGGACGGTTGACGACAATCCTGCGATCTACGCCGCCGGGCTGCCCACCGTGGGTGGGAACGGGCAAAATGTTATTCTCGCGCAGAACACGTACGTCGCCGAGGACACGGTGGCGTGGCAGAAGGGGCACCATGCCATTCGGTTTGGCGGAGGGGTGACGCGTCCACAGGACAACCAAGTAGCTTTCCAATTTTTCGGCGGCCTCGTTTTCCTTACCCCTTCGGACTTCCTGCTGGGTCAGGCCGGCGACACCAGCTTACCCCCGGGCTTACAATTCGGAAACCTGTATGAATCGATAGACTTGCCCTTGCAGGCCTCTCGTGAGTGGCGAGTTTTGGATGCCAACGCGTACTTCCAGGACGATTACAAGGTCACTTCGCGACTCACCCTGAACCTGGGACTGCGCTACGAGCGATTGGGAGATGTGAGCGACGCCCTGGGGCGCGTGGCTAACTTCAACCAGTACACAGCCGACCCGAATCCCCCGGCCGGTGGGACTTATCAGGGTTTAATTGTCGCTTCGAACTACAATGGGCCGGCCCTTCCAACTGGAGTGCAGAAAGGAAACAACAAACTCGGCATAGCAGGGGATGGTCAAAATACCTGGGACCCACGGATCGGTTTTGCGTGGATGGTTCCGGGCAACGACAAAGTTGTGCTTCGGGGTGGCTACGGCGTTTCCCACGCGCATATTGGCGGGCAGTCATTTCTACAAACCATCTCCAACCAACCTTGGGGTATTATTCGCGAGTCAGTTGGAAGTCCCGCACTGACTTTCGCCAATCCGTTCGCGTTCCCCGGGCAGCCTTCCACGCTGCCTGCTTTCGCGCCTTACTCGCCCACCAGTGCGCTGAGTCCATTCACCTTTAATAACAACTGGCGGCCCGGGACGATTCAACGCTACAGCCTGAATCTTCAAACCGAACTCCGCAAAGACATGATGCTGGAAATTGGCTACATTGGGACGAGAGGCTTGCATCTGATGCAGGAGGCGCTGCCAGACCAGGCTCTCGATGCCAGCCCATCGAATCCCATTCGGGGCCAGACCGACAATACGCTTGCCAATTTACTGCTGCGAGTTCCTGTAGAGGGGTTTTCCACCGCGGCTTGGAGGCAAGTCAACTCGGAGGGCGCATCCTGGTACAACGGGCTGGAAGCTAGCCTGACCAAACGTTTCAGCCACGGAGTGCAGCTCCTGGCCTCGTATACATGGGCGAAGGAACTTTCCACCGACTTCTCTTCCTCGACTTCACCAAACGGGGGCGAGTCGATCGGTAACCAGTACCTTGAAAGTGCGCGCTACGGGCCCGATTCATTCGTTCGTCCGCAGCGCTTTGTCATCAGCTACGTCTATGCGCCGCCCTTCTTCGAGCATAGGGGCGCTCTGTTACGCAACACATTGAGTGGCTGGAAGATTGCTGGGGTGACAACCATTCAAGACGGACACCCGCTAGGAGTGGAGAATACGAATGCTTTCAATCTCTATGGCATTAACGCTCCTGATAATGACTTCGCCCAACTGGCTCCGAACTGTACCGTGTCTCAAGTGAGCAGCTCCGGCTCGGTTCAGAGCAAAATCAACCACTTCATCAATCAAAATTGCTTCGGCAACACAGCATCAGGCGTATTTACGCCGACGCCCTACCCAGTCATAAGCTCAGATGGCGGCACGGCATTCGGAAACACTCGTCCGGGTATTCTCCGTGGTCCCGGACAGAACAATACCGACCTGTCGCTGATCAAGAATTTCTCACCGCGGTGGCCGAATGAGAAGTCGTTCGTGGAGTTTCGCGCGGAATTGTTTAACGCTTTCAACCACCCCCAATTCTCCGATCCGGGCTACTCCGTCGATGGAACCGTCAATAACGCCAGCTTTGGAGAAATTACGGGCACCGCCGTCGCTCCGAGAATCGCCCAATTTGCCTTAAAGCTGTCATTTTGAAACTCAAAGAAATCCAATGGGGCCCTGTGCCTTGGGGCCCCGTGCAAACCAGAACAGATCAACCGCCCGCTCGATGAATTGAAGACGATCGTCTAAGACCGTGGCATCGGCCTGCGGCAGGAATGAGTAACTCGCGATCAAAAATGATAGGGGATAAATAACTATGAATCTTACACGTGGCGGTTTCCTGAAAAGCATGGCTGGCCTTACATTCGCGGGCCTGCCATGGCCAAAAACCGGCCTCCTGCTCTCCGCACAAGCTGTAACGGGACAGCCTGTACGGAGCATACAAATTCAAGATGTTGAAATCTATCCCTACAACGTGTCCATGATAGAACCCTTTCGCGTTGCCTTGGGCACGATCACAGCCGCGGAAAACGTTCTGGTGCGGTTGAGAACCCGCGAGGGAGTCGTGGGCTGGGGGGAAGCGAGCCCCTATTCGCCGGTTACGGGAGAAACCCAGGCCGTCGACCTGGCAGTAGGAAAGGATCTTGCCAATTTTGTTCGCGGACGCGATCCCTTTATGCTGAGCGCGATCGTGTCGGATATGGACGGATTCACTCCGTCCAACACCAGCATGAAAGCGGCGCTGGAAATGGCAGTCTGGGATATCTGCGGGAAACTCGCGGGGCAGCCGGTGTACAAACTGCTCGGAGGCTATCGTGACTCTTTCGAAACCGACATCACCATCGGAATGGGTACACCGGCGGAGATGGCGAACAAGGCGACCAAGTACGTCCAGGATGGGTTTAAAACGCTGAAGGTCAAACTCGGAGATGGCCCCGAGCCGGATACAGCGCGGATGAAAGCAATCCGTGACGCCATCGGCTACAGTATTAAAGTTCGCACCGACGCCAACCAGGGATGGACCGCTGCGGAGACCGTCCGCGCGCTGCGGATGATGGAGAAATACCAGATGCAAATATGCGAGCAGCCGGTTCCTTACTGGGATCTGGCGGGCCTGAAATTCAGCCGGGATAACTCGCCGACGCCGATTATGGCGGATGAGTCCGTGCACTCGCCGCACGACGCATTTGCAGTTACTCGCGAAAACGCCGTGGATTGCATCAACATAAAACTGATGAAGTCGGGGGGCCTACTGCGGGGCGTACAAATCGCCACCGTGGCCGCCAGCGCCGGGGTCACCTGCATGGTTGGCTGCATGGAGGAGACGCGCCTGGCCTTGACGGCCGGCGCTCACCTGGTGTGTTCGCAGAAGAATATCGTTTATGCGGACCTGGATGGGTTCCTGGAACTTTCGGTCGATCCCGTGATTGGCGGGATGCAGATGAAGGATGGAATCGTGACCCTGCCCAACACGCCCGGACTGGGATTGGACATCGATCCTGCATTCTTCAACAAGCTTCACCGTATTTGATGAGCAGTAAGACACGGGGCCGTTGCTGGCTCCGGCAGCGCGGAGCCAGCAAGCCTGTTCATTGGGTTTTACCCACACTCGACCAACGGTATTGGAGGCGGCAACCGCAAATCGAAAGTGCGCACGCTGTCTTATTAGTAAATCGACTTCCATCCTCTTTCCTATAGGAGCAAGCTAATGATCCTCAACCAGATCTTTTCTAAACACCATGCACGTGGACACCTGACGATACTCACAGGCCTGCTGCTTCTGGTGGCATTGTTCTGCGTCGGGTGGGCGGAGCCATCGCATCCTTCTTCTCCGTCCGTGAAGACGTCAGCGCCAGCAGCGGTTGCGCCAGCCCAGCCGGTTACCACCCACGAGTTGACCGCGGTCGATCTCGAAGCTTTTCTTGACGGCCTGGTGCCCGCTCAGATTGAACGGGAAGATATTGCGGGCGCCGTGATTGGAGTGGTCAAAGACGGACAAGTCATTTTTGCCAAAGGCTACGGATACTCCGACATGGCCAAGCGCACGCCCGTAACCCCGGACAGTACGCTGTTCCGTCCTGGCTCAATTTCGAAGCTCTTTACCTGGACCTCGGTGATGCAACTGGTCGAGCAGGGCAAGCTCGATCTGAACCGGGACGTGAACGATTACCTGGATTTCAAGATTCCACCCGCGTTCGGAAAGCCCATCACCCTGGGGAACATTATGACGCACACCTCGGGCTTTGAAGAAACTGGTAAGGACCTGTTCGTCAAGGACGCACAACACATGGGCAGCCTGGAGTATTACGTCAAGAATCACATTCCAGAGCGCATCTTTCCTCCCGGTGAGGTTCCTGCCTATTCGAACTACGCGACCGCAGTCGCGGGCTATATCGTGCAGCGCGTTTCCGGTAAGCCTTTCGAACAATATGTTTCCGAAAATATTTTCATTCCCTTGGAGATGAAGCGGTCCGCGTTTGTTCAACCTCTGCCCGAGGAACTGAAGCCGCTGATGTCCAACGGCTATGCACGGGCCTCCTCAGAACCCAAACCGTTCGAATTCGTCGAAGCGTTTCCTGCAGGCAGCCTCTCCACCACTGCGCGGGACATGTGTAACTTCATGATCGCCCATCTGCAGAACGGACAATTTGGGAGTGTGCAGATTCTGCGGCCTGAGACCGCCACGCTGATGCACTCCCGGCTCTTCGGTGCGGACGACCGCTTGAGCGGGATGGCGCATGGTTTTTATGAGGAATCCGCAAACGGACACCGCATCATTGGCCATGCCGGCGATACTGAGGCTTTCCACAGCGACTTGCACCTGATTCTCGATGCCAATGTCGGGCTTTTTGTTTCTTACAACAGTGCGGGAAAAGGCGAGATTAGCCCGCGTACGGTTCTCTTCAAAAAGTTTCTGGACCGGTATTTTCCTTACACAGAGCCCCCTCCGGGCAAAATTGAAAATGCCAAAGCGGACGCGGCCAGCATTGCCGGGCTTTACATAAGCAGCCGCCGTTTTGAAAGTTCATTCCTGAAGTTAACTTCCCTGCTCGGTCAAAATAAAGTCTCCGAGAATTCCGACGGGACCATCAGCATAGATCCTTTCAAAGGGCCCAATGGCGAACTGCTGAAGTTCGAAGAGATCAGTCCGCTGCTCTATCGCGAAGTCCACGGCCGGGCGCACGTCGGCTTCAAGCGGGATGGGAATGGGCGGTTGCAGTTTGAGTTGGATTGGCCGTTCTTCGTTTTCCAGAGGGTTGGCTTTTGGGAAAACAAATACTTCAATTACACCCTTGCGATTTTCGGCTTGATTATGGTCGTGCTGACGGTCCTGCTGTGGCCAGTCGGAGCGCTGATTCGCAAACACTATGGCCGTCCGCTGGAGTTAAGTCCTCTGGAGCGCAAGCTTCGGCTGGGTGTGCGGTTGGTCTGCATCCTCTTCATCTGTTTCTTCGGAGGTTGGCTGGCGGTTCTGGCGACGGCCGTGGCGTCGATTAGCGCGGTTAATGCCCTCGCTCCCTGGATCATCTGTTTTGGAATCCTCGGTGTGTTGTCTGCTCTTGGCTCGATCCTCGTCTGCGTGAACGCATTTCGAAGCTGGAGCACGCCCAACCGGTGGATCTGGACCAAATTACACGAGACGGCACTGGCGCTTGGCTGCCTGGGCCTGGTCTGGTTCGCGATCACGTGGAATCTCATGAACTTCAACATCCACTACTGAGCCTGACTTGGGAGGTCGTGCGTACTCTGCAATCCACGCCTCGTTCAAGGACAGATAGGTTTTGGCGCGCACGGGATTGTTCGACCAGGTCAAAGGGAACTAAAGGGATACCCACATGTCAATGTATCGAACTGCTCTGGTAGTCCTCCTGGCACTCATTACCTTCGCGCACATCTTGGGATACGTTCCAATACTCGCTGTGGCCGTTCCCGCCGCTGCGGAGAAGGTGCAGCCCAAATCTCCAGCTCCTCAACCCTCTGCTTCTGCCAAAGCACCTTCTGCTAGCGACACCGGAACCCACGAGCTCTCGCGTGCCGACCTCGAAGCCTTTCTCGACGGCTTCGTACCTTATGCACTAAAGAATGCCGACATCGCCGGCCTCACATTGGTAGTCGTGAAAGATGGCCAGATCCTGTTCGAGAAAGGCTATGGATACGCCGATGTGGGGACGAAGCGGGCCATGGATCCGGGTCTCACGCTGGTTCGCCCGGGTTCGACTTCAAAGCTTTTCACCTGGACCGCGGTCATGCAACTGGTCGAACAGGGCAAACTTGATCTCGACCGCGATATCAATGACTACCTGGACTTCAAGGTAAACAGCAGTTTTTCGAAGCCGATCACCATGCGCAATCTGATGACGCACCGCGCCGGTTTCGAAGAGGGCATTAAGTCGATCCTAGCGTACGACCCGAAGCAGGCGATGACGACGGAAGCCTATCTCAAGCATCATCAGCGGCCGACGTTGTTTCCACCGGGAGAAGTTCCCGCCTACTCCAACTACGGCGCTGCTCTCGCCGGCTACATTGTCCAGCGTGTGTCCGGTGAGCCCTTTGAAAGTTACGTCGAACGCCATATCTACGCGCCCCTGAGCATGACCCGCTCGACCTTCCAGCAGTCGGTGCCAGTGCAGCTCAAGGCAGACCTGTCCGAAGGCTACATGACCGCTTCCGAGCCGCCCCGACCGTTCGAGTTCATCATTACCGCGCCCGCAGGCGCCATGAGCACCACTGCCGATGACATGGCGAAGTTCATGATCGCCTACCTGCAAGCAGGCCGTTATCAGGAAAATCGCATCCTGAAGCCGGAAACCGTGCACCTGATGTTCGAGCCCGCCGTCCACCAGATCGATGACATCGATGTCATGGGGCTGGGATTTTTTGAGGAAAACCGCAATGGCCATCGCGTTCGCGGGCATGGCGGCGACACCATCGTCTTCCACACCGACTTGGATTTGTTCGTTGACGACGGTGTTGGCATCTTCTTTTCATTCAATAGCCGCGGCGAAAACAATGCCGTCTATGGAATCCGGCAAGGGCTGTTCGATGCTTTTGCGGATCGCTACTTTCCAGGCAGCGGGCAACAACCCGCGGTTCCAGCCAGCTCTGTCGTGACGAACACAAAAGAACATGCTCAGCTCATCGCCGGGAGATATCAAAGCTCGCGGAGAGTCGAGTCTGCGTTCATCAGCGTACTTTATCTGCTCAGCCAGACGGTAATCAGCGCCAATGACGATGGCACCATCAATGTGCCTACATTCCCCACGAATAAGCCGAAGCCCTACCGTGAAGTCTCTCCTTTCGTCTGGAACGAAGAGGGTGGTCAACGCAAAGTTGCCTTGGTCGGAGAAGGCAGTAGCAGAGCCGTTTACAGCAGCGACGACCCAAGCTCGATTTTGCAACCGGTGCCCGCTTGGAAATCCGCCGTCTGGAATCTCTCGTTACTCTGTGGATCAATCGCGATACTGCTGATCGTGGTGATTCTGTGGCCGGTCTCGGCGTTATTGCGCTGGAAGTATCGCCAGCCTTCAACGCTCGCAGGGAGAGAGCTGCTGGTCACCAGAGTGCTTCGCGTCGCAGCACTGATTGATGTCGTCTACCTTTTGGCCTGGATTGTTCCTCTATCCCCGATTTTGAACAACCACGTCGAGGCATACAATGACAGCCTCGACCTGTGCATTCGGCTGTTGCAAATCGGAGGTCTTCTGGTGATTGCGGCCGCCGTGGCGGGCCTCTGGGCTGCATTTCAGAAAAGCCGAAAGTGGACTACCGCGGTTTGGCATGTTCTGAGCGCCGGTGCTTTGGCCGGCATAGTTTGGATCGCAGTCATCACGAAGCTGATCAGCTTCAATCTGAACTATTAGCAAACGGAGAGCGAACGGGCGCTGTACACATGTGTCAGCGTCTTCGGCGGGAATCTATGCGTTATCACAACGTGAAGTGATGCGTCCCAGATAGGTTACGTCTTAGTCTGAACTACTGACGCGAATGGATTGAGTCACGAGATGAACGCCTGCAACCGGAATCCGCGGACAGGCAGGAGGATCCTGATGAAACTCGGCCGCACACTCGCTGCACTTGCCCTGTGCATTCTTTTCGGCGTAACAGCGTTCGCACAGATCGGGCCTCCGGCTGATCTCGATGCGTGGGTTGCTCGCTCCATGCAGAGCTTCGAAGTTCCCGGCCTGTCATTGGCGATCGTGAAGGACGGCAAGGTGGTGGTTGCGAAAGGCTACGGGGTGCGCAAATTGGGCGACGCTACTCCGGTGGACGAGAACACGTTGTTCGGCATTGGCTCCAACACCAAAGCGTTTACCGTCGCGTGTCTGGCCATGCTGGTGGATGAGGGGAAGATCGCGTGGGATGATCCCGTATACCAGCGCCTGCCCGCTTTCCAGATGTTCGACCCTTACGTCTCGCACGAAATGACCATTCGCGACCTGCTCACCCACCGCAGCGGAATGGGATTGGGGGAAGGCGACTTGCTGTTCTTTCCCCATACAACATATACGCGCGAGGATGTGATACACCAACTGCGCTACATGAAGCCGGCGTCAAGTTTTCGCAGCCGGTTTGCCTATGACAACCTGCTCTACATGACAGCCGGTCAGATCGTCCCGGCAGTGACTGGCACATCATGGGACGACTTCGTGCGCCAGCGTATCTTCACGCCGTTGGGCATGAGCCACAGCAACGTCAGCACTGCCGCTTTCCGGCCGGGAGAGAATGTAGCCTATCCGCACTCGAAGGTAGATGGCAAGTTGCAGGTGATCGCGTTCGAGAACCTTGACAACGCGGGCCCGGCAGGTTCGATCAATTCTTCCGCCGCAGATATGGCGAAGTGGGTGCTATTGCAGCTCAACCGGGGTAAGCTGCTCGACCGTGAAGGACGCCTGTTCAGTGAAGCGCGGTCGCAGGAAATGTGGACGCCGCAGACCATCCTTCCGATTGCCGATCCTCCGCCGCCGCTGGCGGCCCTGAAGCCGGATTTCGCGGACTATGCGCTAGGCTGGATGGTGCGCGACTATCGTGGGCGCAAGCTGGTTGCTCACACCGGAGGAGTTACCGGATTCGTGTCGCGCGTCATGTTGGTGCCGCGGGAGAATCTCGGTGTCGTCATTCTGACCAACGCGGAACAAGGTGGCGCGTTCGACTCGATTCTCTACCACGTGCTCGACCATTACTTCCAATTGCCGCCCACCGACTGGATAGCCGCGTTCAAAGCGGCGAAAGACCTGCAAGAGAAAAGCGCTG
>Ga0224555_1002246_pt1 | contig 23389 bp, 17 predicted proteins | sample 714S23034metaG_FD_180687 | JGI IMG/M metagenome (GOLD analysis project Ga0224555, IMG submission 180687) | Peat soil microbial communities from Stordalen Mire, Sweden - 717 S2 30-34 | ecosystem: Environmental > Terrestrial > Soil > Wetlands > Peat | place: Sweden: Norrbotten County, Stordalen...
GTCCACTGTCCACTGTCCACTGTCCACTGTCCACTGTCCACTGTTCACTGTCCACTGTCCACTGTCCACTGTCCACTGTTCACTGCCCTTCAGTACCTGTAGTTCTCCGCCTTATACGGCCCTTCCACCGGCACGCCCAGGTAATCGGCCTGCTTGGCGCTCAGCGTGGTAAGCTTCACGCCGATCTTGTCCAGATGCAGCCGCGCCACTTCCTCATCCAGCTTCTTAGGCAGCACATAAACACCCACCTTGTAGGTGTCCTTGTGGGCCCACAGGTCCAACTGCGCCAGCGTCTGGTTGGCAAAGCTGTTCGACATCACAAAGCTCGGATGCCCAGTCGCGCAGCCCAGATTCACCAGCCGCCCCTCGGCCAGCACAAAGATTCCATGCCCGTCGGGGAACTTGTAGAAATCCACCTGCGGCTTGATGTTCAGCTTGGTCACGCCCTTCTCCTCGTTCAACGGATCCACCTGAATCTCGTTGTCGAAGTGACCGATGTTGCACACGATCGCCTGGTCCTTCATCTTCTTCATGTGCTCGAGAGTGATGATGTCCGTGTTGCCCGTGCACGTCACATAAATATCGCCGCGCCCCAGCGTGTCCTCCACCGTCGTCACTTCGAAGCCTTCCATCGCCGCCTGCAGCGCGTTGATGGGGTCGACCTCGGTCACAATGCAGCGCGCGCCCATCCCGCGCAGCGAGTGCGCGCAGCCCTTGCCCACATCGCCATACCCGCAGATCACCGCGACCTTGCCCGCAACCATCACATCGGTCGCGCGCTTGATGCCGTCCGCCAGCGACTCGCGGCAGCCGTATAAATTGTCGAACTTCGACTTGGTCACCGAGTCATTCACATTAATCGCCGGAACCAGCAACTTGCCCTGCTCCATCATCTTGTAGAGCCGGTGCACACCCGTCGTGGTCTCTTCTGAAACGCCGCGCCACTCCTTGGCAACCTTGTGCCAGTGCTGCTTGTCTTCGGCATAGACCTTCTTCAGCAGGTCCTTGATCACCTGCTCTTCGTGGTTGCCCGACGCCGTATTCACCCAGCCGTCGCCTTCTTCCAGCTCATAGCCCTTGTGGATCAGCAGCGTCACATCGCCGCCGTCGTCCACTACCAGTTGCGGACCCTTGCCGCCCTTGTGCGCCAGCGCCTGGTACGTGCACCACCAGTACTCCTCCAGCGACTCGCCCTTCCACGCGAACACCGGCACGCCCGTCGCCGCAATCGCAGCCGCCGCATGGTCCTGCGTCGAGAAGATGTTGCAGCTCGCCCAGCGAACTTCCGCGCCCAGGCTCACCAGCGTCTCTATCAACACCGCCGTCTGGATCGTCATGTGCAGCGAGCCCGTCACCCGCACGTCCGCCAGCGGCTTGCCCGCCGCATACTTGTTCCGGATCGACATCAGCCCCGGCATCTCCTGCTCGGCGATGGTGATCTCCTTGCGGCCCCAGTCGGCCAGCGCCATATCGGCCACTTTGTACTTCAGTTCGGTCACTTCCAACGTCGAGCTTGCCATATGTTTTCTCCTTGATATCGTCCCATCGTGATATGTTGATATGTATCAGAACCTCGGCTACCCAGTCAACCGAAAACTATGCCCTCGATCGTAAAAATCCTGCGCGTCGTTGCCGATTTGAACCGGCTCCGCATCCTGCTCCTCCTCAAGGGCGAGGAGCTTTCCGTCGCCGAATTGCAGGAAATCCTGGTCATGGGCCAGAGCACCATCTCCACCCACCTCTCCCAACTCAAGCAAGCCGGCCTGGTTGAAGACCGCCGCACCGGCAAAAGCAGCCTCTACCACTTGAAGGACACGGGCTTTAGCTTGAAGGGCACGGGCTTTAGCTTGAAGGACACGGGCTTTAGCTTGAAGGGTACGGGCTTTAGCTTGAAGGGTACGGGCTTTAGCCCGTACAAATCCGTTGCAACATCTGAGCGGGCTTTAGCCCCTGAGGGAACTTCCGCAGACAGCTTTTTTGACAACCTGCTCGCCCGAGCCAGCCAGGAAATCCCCGAAGCCGCCTCCGATCAGTCCGCCATGCGCCGCGTCCTCCGCAAGCGCCAGGACAAAATGCGCAGCTTTTTTGACTCCGTAGCCGGCCGCCTCGGCAAAGACTACGTCCCCGGCCAGTCCTGGAAAGGCGTCGCCGAAGCGCTCCTCCTCCTAATGCCCCCCATGACCATCGCCGATCTCGGCGCCGGCGAAGGCGCCTTTGCGCTTCTCCTTGCCCAGCGCGCCAGGAAAGTCATCGCCGTCGACACCTCCGCCAAGATGATCGAAGTTGGCCGCGACCAGGCCCTCCGCCACGGCGTCGAGAATGTCGAGTTCCGCCTCGGCGACATGGAAGAGATCCCCATCGCCGACGCCGAAGTCGACCTCGTCTTCTTCTCCCAATCCCTCCATCACGCCCTGCACCCCGAGCGCGCCATCGAAGAAGCCGCAAGAATCCTCGTCCCCGGCGGCCGAATCGTCCTCCTTGACCTGGCCAAGCACCGCTTCGAAGAGGCCCGCGAACTCTACGCCGATGAATGGCTAGGCTTCAGCGAAGCCGAGCTGGAATCCATGCTGGAAAATGCCGGCTTTACCGGCGTCCAGACATCCGTAGTCCACAAGGAGCCGGAGACGCCGCAGTTCCAAACCCTGCTGGCCGTGGCAAACAAGCCAGCGAGAACAGCCCCATAAGCCGCTCGACGATTTTGTATCCACCCATCCCAAGCTGGAGACCTATGCGGAATAGGCTCTGCCGGTGCTGGAGAGGCACCTGGCTGACGCAAAAAGCTTGCGGCGTCAAAATTAGCCGGCGCAGTGAGCGCGGTGGGATTTTAACTGGCGCATGAGCCGTGCAACTGAGCGCCGGCTGCCCCACTCCTGATTCAGCCGAAATGGTGGCCTCTTCCATCTGTACGCCGGGACACCCTCGGGGCCGGGCCCGTAGCCTCATCGGCAACTGTGATGATAGTCTCTTTCCAATGCTCGACTTCGGAAAATCAAAGTACTACGTTTCAGCTCTGATCAAAGGATGCAGTCGGGCCGGCGTCCGAATTACTCTGCAGTGGTTCCGATGTCGATTGAGTTGGAAACTGGGTATGCCAGGACGGGCACAATGGCGTGCGCGCCCACGCCGATTCCGGTACCCTCTGAATGTTCGTTTGCGTGGCAGCAGCGATATCGATGTTTTCTGCCAGATATTCCTCGAGCAGGAGTATTTCGCGTTGCGTCATCTCAAGAGTGTCTCTTTCATCCTTGACCTGGGCGCTAACGTCGGCTTTGCCTCAGCCTATTTCCTCAACTGTTTCCCGGAGTCGCGCATTTTAGCCGTGGAACCCGATGAGGGAAACGTGGAAATGTGTAGAACCAACTTGGAGCCATACGGAGAAAGAGCGCAGGTTTTGCACGGCGCCGTCTGGTCTCATAACACCAGGCTATCTCTTTCACGTGGCGCCTTTCGCGACGGCCGCGAGTGGGCCACACAGGTATTTCTTCCTTCCGGAGGACACTCGGGCGAAGTTGAAGCCTGGGATATTAGCAGCCTGATCGATTTGTCGAGCTCTGGCTGCGTCGACTTGCTCAAGATCGATATCGAGGGAGCTGAACTAGTTGTCTTTGGCGAGACGGCGAAAACCTGGCTGCATAGAGTGCGCAATCTCTGTATCGAACTCCACGGGGACGACTGTCGCGCAATGTTCTTCAATGCCTTAGCCGGATTTGATTATGAGTTGGACCAGTCGGGCGAACTGACCATCTGCAAGAACCTCCGCCTGAAGACACTGCCGGGTGTCCCATCCTAGCCGCGATTTTTGCGGCCAGGCTCACAAGGCCTTCGATTCTCCACAGCCTCAAAAGAGAGGGACGGCAGCCGATCGAACCGGCAAGCTAGGCTTCAGCAAAGCCGAGCTCGAAGCCATGCTGGAAAATGCCGGCTTTACCGGCGTCCAGACATCCGTAGTCCACAAGGAACCCGAAACCCCGCAGTTCCAAACCCTGCTAGCCGTCGCCAACAAACCCCTCCGTAACGCTAAATGAGCGCATCGGGATTGTGATGCGTGATAGTCCCGTTTTGGGAGGTTTTGAGGGTAGCATGCCACGGAAAAAGGAACGCAAAACAATTTCAACCAAGATTTCTTCTCATTTGTCAACCAGAGTGTAAACTGAGAGCGTCTAAACAACGTAGGAGATCCCCAAATGGGAAAGTGGAAAAACGCGCCAGTCATCTATGTAATTGTGCAGGTTCGGTTTAGCCCAGTTCTCAGCTTGCAAACGTACATCTCGGAGATTCAAGAGCATTTTCGCAGAAACGGCTTTCCTGCGTTTGTTCAACGGTTCAACTTTCAGTTGGGGCTATCCGTCATGCCACCAAACAACACAGAACCGGCCGCTTCGCCCATTCCGGTCGAGCGTACGCCCGCATACGTATTCTCAAATAGGGACAGCAGCCAGAGCTTTGTGCTTGAACAGAATGGTCTCACGTTACACGTAACGGATTACGAGGATTTCAGTCGGTTTCTCGACCTATTCCTGAAACCATTGAACCGTATCAACGAGGTGGTCAAGCCGGATTCGTCCGAGAGGATTGGACTCCGCTACTTTGACGCAGTTTTGCCACACGAAGGAGCCAAGATTCAGAATTATTTCATCCCAGAAGTACTTGGTCTGTCCAGCAAGCCTCTGGCGGGCTCGCTGCAACACTCCTTCTCGGAGACAATGTTTCGCAACGGCGATACTTCGACCGTATCCAGAGTCCTGGTCAGGGATGGCCAGATTGCATTTCCACCAGATTTGGTTTCGTTTCCCATTTCGATCAATCCTCGTTTCACTGGCCAAGTAGGCCCTCACGCGACGATTGACACGGATTCGTCCCAACAGATCCGCGCCGAAATGGATCCTTCGAAGATCAGAAGCACGCTTGAAGGTCTCCGCAAGAGTGTCGATCAGGCCTTTCACGCTGTAGTCACCGATTTCGCACTCTCGGACTGGAAATAAAGGACCCCATGGAACAAAATTCATCGTCGGTAGTCGATCCAACCTTTGCTCTATCTGGTACGTACCAGGCTTCATCGATTGGCCAGTTGCAGTGTGTATCGCTGACCGAAGACTTCCATTATGACACTGCAAATTCAATCAATCTGGGGCAAAACTTTGACCGGTCAGGAATCGTTCCGCAGATAGCACAAGTACCTTCACAAATTCGCATAGCCTCGACCGGAAGTTGCTTCTCTGCCGCAAGCTTTTCAACGGCATTGCTACTTCTTGCCCTATCCACCCCGACCGGCTTAGCTTCAGGAGTGGATTTTGCCCGTACATCGCAGCGCCTAAGCCAGATCCCGTACTACGATATTGTCTCCACGGCAAGCGAGGTTGTCGCGGCCGCTTTTCCGTCACGCATTCGACTTATTCAAAAAGTCTTGGCTATTTCCATCTCTGATTTGGCGTCCGCGCTCGGAGTCTCGCGTCAAGCGATATACAAATGGTTGTCAGGCGGCCCAATAAATGATCTCAATAGCGAAAAATTCGATGACCTCGAAGCCGCCATGAATATTCTTGCCCCGCACGCTAAATCACAAGCTCTAATGCTCAACAGACGGCGGAATATGGGTGGCCTCACACTCGTTGAATCACTGCGATCTGGTGCATCGGCACGGGTTTGGGCGGAGGACGTTTCCCAACTGCTCAACCACGGGGAGAATCAGCGTAAAATGATGAATCAAATACTGGCCTCACACCAAAGGAGCCTGCCGGGAATACGGGAAATAGGGGTACCTATATTGGATGTGCAAGACGACTGAGAAACCGAGGGAGGAAAGGAGGGCGCAGGTCCGGCTGAAACAGGGCGACATCATCGAACTAACCCCCGCTCTTCTTTCCTCGGCTCCCTTATCTAAAATAAAGCAGTCAACGCGTGACCTACTCACTATCGTAGTAAGTCACGACTGCGACATCGAAGCCGCAGCCAAGACGGATTCACAAATCGAGATTATACCGATCGAGCTCATAAGCAAGCTTAGTCCCAGGAACACGCACACGCGAAATGCGAGAACACTGGATCTTGAAATCCAAGAATCAACGGGCGCAAGGCCCCAGCCCATCAGAATCGTGGCGTCACAAAAGCAGTCGATTCACAAAAAGGACCTCTGGGATAAAGAATTTATACATCCATATATCCTCGCCCCCGAAAATCTAATAGAACTGACCGATTGGCTATCATCCAGATACCGGCGGGCAGCACTGCCGGAAGAGTTCGGCGCACGATTCAAGAAAATTGACGAAGACTTCTGGGACCTCGTGCAGGAATACAATCATGATTTATTGGCAATTCTCTTTATTTTCGACGAAGGCCAGGAGAAGAAAGAATGTGCCAAAGGTGAGCCATATACATTGAGCATCTCTTTCGTCTTTCGAAAAGGGAAAACCAAGACCGACCTCGATCCGCTAACCGAGAAACTCTGTGCGCTTTTCGAATCGAACTATGATGGCCAATCGGGCAAAAATGCGCCCGAAATCGAGATAAGACAATGCCTGGCTATCTCCGAAAGTGACATCACGCTTGAAGCGTACAGAGCCGGGGTCTACATGCGGTCGGAGTGGATTAGCTACGGCACGGATCCACGAGGTCCGGTAATCAGCCTTTAACTTCTATTCCGTGCAGATCCGTACCGCTCAGTCGGCTTTCCGAAAGTAACCGCACACGAGTCGCTCTCAATCGTTACTAACAGCGCAACTGACCCGCCCGCCCGGAAGAACACCTGCACTCGCGAACTCCCCTTTTGCAGAGAATTACGCCCCACCGGCGCACACTATCTGCAGGAGAATCCCTATGTCCAAGCCGCCCACAAAAGATCTAGCCCTGGTCAATGCCATTCCACTCGTTGCGCCCTCTCCCACGCCTGCTCCCGGCCCCGATTCCAATCCCTCAAGCTCCAAAGCCGCCCTCAAGCGTTGCTGCGCCGCCTGGCAGAGAGCCGTCAAAGCCTACGAAGAGTCCGGAGAGGAAGTCTCAGTTGGCATCGGGGCGGCCGAGGAAGGGGGCACCGCCTACTGCAACGTCATGCCCATGCTCGCCGGCTACGAAGGCATCCGCGACTTCGTCGCCTGCGCCGCCCACGGCATCCTCATTGGCGCCATCCCTCCAGAAAGGGGCGGCCAGCTCCTTTACGCTGCCCAGGTCGCCCTCAACACCATGCATTTCGCGCACAAGCCGCCCCAATCGCCATACAAATGATCACCCCAGGGGGGGGTACCCCCGGAAAAAGCACGGCTTTTCAGCCACTCTCTTGCCAATAAGTCCAATGAAATAAATAGTTTAAAAAATAAGCCTATGTACTTATCGGTAAACAAGATAGCCCAATTTCCTGGCTTTTCGGCTGATTTTCGGCCGTTTTCGACTCGAAACGTGTCAGGCGCGCTACCGTTTCATCCAATCAACGGAGCTCGATCATGCGGTAGTCAAGCTCGTTCTGCTTCGAGCAGTTGACGCTTACGTTCGATTCCCCAGCGGTATCCGGTGAGCGAACCGCTGGCGCCAACAACCCGATGGCAAGGAACCAGGACAGAAACCCGGTTCAGCGCGCAAGCCCGAGCCACCGCGCGAGTTGCCGTGGGTTGGCCCATTTCTCGGGCCAGTTGGCTGTAGGTGCGCGTTTCCCCACGTGGAATCGTGCGCAGCGCCTGCCAAACGCGAAGCTGGAAGGCCGTCCCGCGCAAATCCAACGGAACCTGCGGTGCATCGTGCTTTTGGGCAGCGTTCGTGCTGCTGCTGACAGTCGCCGCCGCCGCATCCACCAGCCTCTTAAGGGCCGGATCGCGCCGCAGTTCAGCCAGCGGAAATTCTTCGCACAAACTTGCTTCGGCCTCGGCTGCGGAGCCGCCCAGAGCCAGCCAGCACAGCCCGCGGTCCGTTGCGCCCACAATCACCCAACCAAAAGGTGAAAGGGCAGCAGCCCAGTCGATCTTTTCGCCTTTGCCGCCTTTGGCAAAGCGCGCCGGCGTCATGCCCAGTTGCGCGCCGGCGTAAGCGCGGCTCGATGAGCCGAACCCTGCTTCGTAAATTGCGTTGGTCACGGTATCTCCCTGCTTGAGCGCGCTGCGCAGCGAGCGAGCCCTGAGCGCGCGCTGATAAGCGAGCGGGCTCACGCCCATCTCACGCTTGAACATCCGCTGCACGGTAAATGGGCTCAACCCCGCCACGCGCCCCAGTTCCTCAAGCCGCACCGCCCGGTCGAGATTGGCCTCAATATGCGCGCGAACCGTGTCCAAAGGATTGCCGCACGCAGTGTTCGGCCGGCAGCGCTTGCAGGCGCGAAACCCAGCAGCCTGTGCCTGCGCCGCCGAGCCGAAGAAACGCACGTTGGCCTTGAGCGGTCGCCGGCTCGTGCAGTTCGGCCTGCAAAACACGCCGGTTGTGGTGACCGCATAGAGAAAGGCCGCAGCGGAATCGCGCGCGAGAATCTGCCGCCATGCAATCTCAGGATCGATTGCCCTTGAGAATGGTGTTTTGCCGCTCCCTGCCTTGCCAACGAATTGGGGCTTGCTGTTCATGGAAACCATGGTCGCTCATCCCAGCAGGGCACGCTATCCGATTCTTGCGCGCAATTCCGATTCTCTGAATAGCCTGCGCGTCGCTTCGTTACGCAATCCCCTTGATCATCGCCTCGGCCCGCATCAGATCCTCTTCCGTATCCACGCCAATGGTGTCCCGCGGCGCATCGGCCACATAGAGAGCAATCCCGTTCTCGAGCAGCCGCAATTGCTCCAGCCGCTCCAGCTTCTCCAGCGGCGAAGGTGGCAACACCGCAAATCGCTCCAGCGCGGCTTTCCGGTAGGCATAAATTCCCAAATGCTTGCGGTAGCCGGCAAAGCCCGTCTTGTCCCGGTCGAAAGGAATCGTCGCCCGCGAAAAGTAGAGCGCGCGCCCATCGAGAGCGGTCACGACTTTGACGGCGTTGGGATTGGTGAACTCCTCCGGCGGACAACGAAAAGCCAGCGTGGAAACCTCGACCTCGGGCCGATCGAAGAGCGCCAACAGCGGCGAAAAGAAATCCGCCGTCAGCGTCGGCTCGTCGCCCTGGATGTTGACGTAGATATCGGCGTCGATCTGCCGCGCCACTTCGTACACCCTATCCGACCCGCTCGGGCAATTCGGCGAAGTCATGACCACCGGAATCCCGCGCTCCCGGCAAACCGAGGCGACCTCTTCCGAATCGGTGGCCACCACCACCGGATCCATCAGCCCGCTCGTGGCCGCCGCGCGCCAAACCCACTCCACCATCGGCCGCCCGTCAATCGTCCGCAGCACCTTGCGGCTCAGCCGCGTTGAACTCAGCCGCGCCGGAATCACCGCCGCGATACGGAACATACTCATGCAGGCGAGTTTACAGGAGCGGGCAGGCAGGATTCATCCGCGCCGTTCCCCGGCAAGGTTTCCCGGCTCCCGGCGTCCCATGGTGCCTGCAAATCAGGTTTGACCTCGCCTTCAGCCCACCGTATCATCAAGATTGGGAATTGTGCGCCGTCTCCGGCCGGCACTTCCCAGAGCGGGCCCGCGTGGCTCGCGCCTTCCTGGTTTCACCTCGGCGGGGTAGCTCAGATGGTTAGAGCGACGGATTCATAACCCGTAGGTCGGCAGTTCGATCCTGCCTCCCGCCACCAATCTAATCAAAAGCATACGCGTGGATCTCAATCTCGGTATCGTCCCTTGGTTGCGCGGGGGTTGCGGACGATTGCCGTGCCGGACGCATCCTCTTTGCTTTCTGGTTCAAGGTAATCCGCTTTGGAGACGTTCGCACCCGGAATCAAGTGGCCATCAATGTCCGCTGTAACCTGCGTACACAGAATCGCTAAGCAAGTTCATGGCGACCGTGACAGCCGTCACGAACTACGGAACGTGTGGACTATAAACTTCCAGACGGTTAGCTTTGGAACAACTCCAAACAGTCATCTTTCAGGGGTATTTCCGTCCTCAGGGGCAATTCTATTTCTGTCACGCCTCTTTTGATATCCGCACGATGACTACGAAAACCAAAATCGCGCCAGAATCGACCGACGCCATATCCAGGTCGGCGGCAGGCCTCTTCTCGCCACCCAGAACTTCCAGCAGATGGACCGCGGCAGGCTGGTCGAACTATTGGCACCATTTGCGGAACTACAGAAATGTAGATCGGTTGTTTCGAGTTGGCCAACTTCTTGAAGGCATCGCCCAAAAGTCGTGGGAGATTTCGCCGAGCTCGATAGCAATTTCACGCCCCGCCTATTTCCTGCCGGGACAGCTTGAGCGTGTCACCGGGATGGCGTACACGGATAACCCGAGGCGTGATATGCAAGGAGGGATTGCAACCCTCTATCCTCCTACCCGCGGATTTCTGGTAAAGGACGCCACGCTGGTCGACGGCTCGCTGTACAAGGCCGGCAAACGTCTGGATCTTTATTCGCGCGCGCGTATACCCAAAAGAGATCGCTATATCCCTCGAATGCGGGTCGAATACGAGCTAGACTGTGGCGCAATCTACAGTTCGTATGACGGGAATGAGTTCTTTGGCCTGTGGCTGACGGACGATTGCCCCAATTACCTACTGGCAAGAGATTGGGGGATCCCGATCACCTCGAATCAGCCCGCCAGCGCACATACGCTGGAATACGAGAAATGGCTCGGGATGAAACCCCTGCGAGCCAACTGTGCCTTCCTTCACAAAGTCGTACTATTCGATGACGACTGGGGGAATAACTCCAGTAAGCAAGCGCGCTTCAGAATGATGAAGGAGAAACTGCTGGCTAACGTAAACGTCGAACAGCACCCTGGCGCATTCATTCTGCGTCGAGATTCAGGCACGCCACGCATCATGCACAACGAAATCGAAATGGCCGAATACCTGCGTGAGCGCCGGGGATTTCGCATTCTGGATGTGACTAGAGATGACGTATCCACGATCGTGGCAAATTGCGCAGGGGCCAGGATAATCGCCGGGGTAGAAGGCAGCCACCTGATCCATGGACTGCTGGCCATGCAATCGCGGGGCGCGGTGCTAGCGCTGCAGCCGCCTAACAGATTCTGCGGTGTGATTAAACGTACGACCGATTTGGAGAATCTGCGCTTCGGGTTTGTCGTCGGCAAGGCCGATGGAAACGGCTTCCGTGTCGATCCTGTTGAGGTCGAGCGTACGCTTGACTTATTCCCTTGCCAGTCCCAAGGACTCTGGACCGATACCTTCCGGAGTCAGTCGGTATTTTGGAACAAAAAGGATTTCGGCGATCATTGGCGTCGCGCCCCGGGCACACGAGAAACTCCTCCCGTAGTCCTACACCCGTGATTCAAGCGCTTTGCGAGTAATCCGGTGTGTTCAGGCAGCCCACGAAGCCTCAAAAGTGATTGACTCTGCCAGAGCGGTTTCGATTCAAGTGTTGCTATTTGAAGATTATGCGAGGTGGCATTTTCTTGAGAATAATGCCACTTGGCGTCTACGTTTCTGTAAAGCGCAGAATCTAAACCGCTGTAGTTAAGTCCGATTTCATAACCCGTAGGTCGGCAGTTCGATCCTGCCTCCCGCCACCAAAGAATCAATGGTTTAGCAGGTATCCCTGAATCCTCCCCCCTGATTATCCCCCGCAATTGGCTATTGCACCACGTCCGAAACCCGGTGCAGAACGGCGCGCATCATGGCGCCTTGAGCGGCCAAGCGGTTGTCGTCAATCCCTTGCGCGTAGATCGCCAGAGTTGTGGTGGGCTTCGCGTGGCGCAGCAGGCTTTGAACGGTCTTGTAGTCCAAACCCTATGAAATCAAACTGGTAGCGCGGCTGATCGATTCGGCCAGCAACCTGTGGTCGTGACGGTTGCCTGCGCGCTTTGCCGAGAAGTGAGACCGGATTGCCGGGTGGGTACATTCAAATGAGTGAAAAGAGAATCACGGGGGAGACCGCGATGGGTGGCGCATGCTGCGGGAAGCTGCCTCGTGGCTCACATAACAGATCATCGGATAAGCATGCTAGGCACTGCGCCTGTCATAATTCTCTTTATGAAAACCCTACTGACCGCAGAGCGTCTATGGGATGGATCGCGCTTTCTGCAGACACCGTTCGTTGTTGTTGAAAATGGCGTTGTTGTTGCCATGGCTTCTCGAAGTGAAAGGGAATTGCCAGCGGGTGGGCAACGGATCGATCTGGCGGGAGCTACGCTGGCTCCGGCGTTCTTCGATGTGCATATCCATGGCGCGGCCGGTCACGATGTCATGGAGGCTACTTCGGAGGCGCTTAACAAGGTCGGCCGCTTCCTTGCTTCACGCGGCACGGGACAGTACCTGGCGACCACGGTGACGGCGGGAATCGATGAGACGCTGCGCTCGCTGGAAGGACTGGCGCGCTTGATGGAAACGCCCAGGGAAGACGGGTGTGCTCGCCCCATCGGCATTCATCTGGAAGGCCCATTTCTTTCTCATATCAAGCGCGGCGTGCATCCGCCGGAGAAGCTGCGGGAGCCGTCGATCGAGCTATTCGACCGCTTCTTTGAGGCCGCGGGCGGCCATGTCAAGCTGATGACGCTGGCGCCAGAGTTACCGGGAGCGAATGAACTGGCGCGACATGCATGCGAGCGCGGCGTTCGCATCTCCATGGGACACTCCAATGCCACGGCGGCGGAGACCCGCAAGACCATCGCCGCGGGCGCGACCAGCGCCACGCACACCTTCAATGCGATGCGCGCGCTGGATCAACGCGAGCCCGGCATTCTGGGCGTGGTGTTGAGCGAAGAGTCGCTTTACGCCGAGCTCATCTGCGATGGCGTGCATACCGCGCCGGAGATTGTGCGCCTGTGGTGGAAGGCCAAGGGCAGCAAGCGCGCCCTGCTGGTGACCGATGCGATGAGCGCCGCAGGCATGCCGAACGGCGAGTACCGGCTGGGTGGCTTCCCGGTGCAGGTGGCTGACGGCAAGGCGATGTCGGGCGGAGCGCTGGCGGGCAGCGTGCTGACGCTTGATCGCGCGTTGAGCAACTTTCTCACCTACACGGGCGCGGCACTCGAAGATGGACTTGGCCTGCTTACGCGCAATCCCGCCGCGATGACCGGCCTCGATGTGGCCAGTCTGCATGAGGGTTGCAAAGCGAACCTGGTTGCGGTGGACACGGATGGAAATCTGACCGCATCTTTCGTGAACGGTCTTCAGGCGGCTACAAACTAGCTGCCAGTTGCTGTGCCCTCCAAAATGCGCCGTCCAGCGCCACCACGGCTTGGGTCGCGAGCGGCATGGAAGGCGCCGACAGCGCGGCCCTCCCCGCACAAGTGAGTCGGATCAGACTGCCGTTTCGATGACGGCCTTGGAGAGATTGCGGGGACGATCGACATCTACGCCGTGCTCGATTGCCATGAAGTACGAGAAGAACTGCAGCGGGATGACCTCGGCGATGGGCAGAAGATACTCCGTGGCCGGGTTGATGAAGAAGCACTCGCTGGCCAGCGCTGCGACGGCATGATCGTCGCGATTGGCGACGGCGATGACGTTGGCGCCCTGCGCGCGCATCTCTTCGAGCAGTTGCAGGGTCTTTTCGTAGCGCAGCACCGAGTCTTCAAGAGCGCGATCGACGGTGGCGATCACCACCAATGGAACGCTGTCGCTGACCAGCGCATTGGGACCGTGCTTCAACTCGCCGGCGGGATAGCCCTCGGCGTGTACGTAAGAGGCTTCCTTCAGCTTGAGGGCGCCTTCGCGGGCGATGGCGTAGTGCACGCCGCGTCCCAGGTAGAGAAAGGTGTTGGCGGTGTTGTAGGCGCGCGCCAGCCGGGCGGCCTGTTCGCGCCATTCGTCCAGTTGCGCTTCGATGGAGTCGGTCAGCCCGACCATCTCGCGGATGAGGCTCGACCGCTTAACAGGATCGATGCGGCCCAGGCGGACGGCCTCGTAAAGTGCGACCAGATAGAGCAGGGCAAGCTGGCAGGTGAAGCTCTTGGTGGCGGGGATCGCCTTTTCGACGCCGGCCGCCAGGGGCAGGAAGAGGCCGGCCTCGCGCGCCATGGTCGAGTCCACGACATTGGTGATGGCCAGCGTCTTCAGGTTGCGGGTGATGGCTTGGCGCAGGGCGGCCAAGGTGTCGGAGGTCTCGCCGGACTGGGAGAGGACCATGAAGCTGGGATGGCGATGGCCGAACTGGGCGCCGCGGCAGCTATACTCGCTGGCGTATTCCACATCGACAGCGAGGCCGCAGAGGTCTTCGAGGATGATCTCGGCTGCAAGCCCGCAGTGGCGGCTGGAACCGCTGGCGGCGATGAGGACCTCACCCGAGGGTTCGGACCACTGCGCGAGCTGGGCAGCGATCTCCGGCTTCAGGTCTTCTTTGGAGAGGTATAGGTCGAGGGTGCGGCGCAAGGCCTCCGGCTGTTCGTAGATCTCGCGCAACATGGCATGAGGAAAACTGGGCATGGACGGGGGCTCCGTGGGTTCGAAAGGTGATAGGGACGCCAAGAAGAAACGATCAGATATGACTAAAATGATCACTCCAATGAGCAAGAAAGTCAATATTAGGAAGAATAATCCCGATTACGTCAGGAATTTGCGCCCCCGAAGTGCAATCGTCACGATAGAATCTCTAACATGTCCGACCCCATCTCTCGCCGTTCCGAGAAGATCGTCAAATTGTTGTTGCGCACCGGGTCTGCCTCGATCGAGGAGATACTGAAAGAAGCGGGTTCCTCAGCTCCCAGTATCCGGCGTGACCTGGGCCGGCTCGAGAACCGCGGCCTGATTCGCCGCATCCACGGCGGAGCGGAACTGGTGGAGCCGCTGCTCTACGAGCCCTTCCGCTACGATAGTTCGTTTCTGGCCCGCGAACAGCGCTATGCAGCGGAAAAGCGGCGTATCGGGCTGGCCGCCGCCGAATTGATCAAGGCTGGAGAGACGGTCGGCCTGACCGCCGGTACCACCACCACCCACATCGGCCGCAGCCTGCGCCACCGCGAGAAAATTCAGGTGGTGACCAACGCCGTCAATATAGGAATGGAACTGTGCAACATGCCGGGGATTCGCACCTACCTGACGGGTGGGGTAATTCCGTGGGCGTGGTCGTTTTCGCTGACCGGCAGCGCGGCGCTGAACTTTCTGGCCGATGTCTACATGGACAAGGTCTTTTTGAGCGTGACCGGGCTGCACGCCGAGAGCGGCGCCACTTCGCTGGAGATCGACGAGGCGCTGGTCTATCGCAAGATGCTGAAACAGGCCAAGCAGGTGATTGTGGCGGCCGACTCGAGCAAACTGGGCCGGATCAGCCCTGCCTTCATCTGCTACTGCACCGACTTCCAGATCCTGATTACGGACTCCGGCGCCAGCCCCGAGGCGATTGCTCCTTTTGAGCGCCAGGGCGTGGAAGTGCTTCGCGTCTGATCGAAACTCGGCGAAAAGATAGCTTTGAGAAAGGCGGCCCGCTTTCTCCGCGCACTTACTTTAGCCCCGCCGCAATTGCCTTGGTCAGCGACCCCTGGGGATCGTCGTGATTCAGTGCCCAGACATATCCTCCGCCCAGTTTGTACTTCTTGATATAGGCCGTCTTCGCCGCCACCGAAACAGGATCGTCGTAACTCAAAAACGTCCCGCTCATCGCGTTGTAAAGCGTCGCCTCCCCTCGCGCAGCATCGTACCAGTATTTGAACTCGTTCTTGCTTCGCAGCTTCTCGATCGTCGAGTAAGCCAGAAATCCCGGCGTCAAAATCGGATCGCAGCCCGGCGAGGGATCGTTCCTATCCGCCTTCGCGCAAACCCCCGACCCATCCGCCAGCAACGACGGCGACGGTGCCGTCGAGCTCCGATACAACCCATGGTTTCCACTTGCCACGCCCGTCCAGCCCACTGCATAGAGCGGCATCCCCATGGTGTACTTCTCCGCCGGCACGCCTGCCTTCAAATAGGCCTGCACGGTCTCATCGATGCTGAATGCAGCATCCTTCAGCGGGTTATTGGCCGACTCATACAACGGAGACTGCTCGTTGGTTTCCTTGTCCCAGCTTCCCGCGTAGTCGTACCCATCAATTGTCAGAAAGTCCGCCTGTGCCGCCGCTGCCTTCAGATCGATGTTCACGTAGTTCTTCTCGCCCGCCGGTGAATCGAACGAAAGCGTATAACGCTTGCCCGTCGTCTTTGAGAGTGCATCCAATTGCGTCCGAAACTCCTTCAGCAACAGCGTGAAGTTCTCCTTATCCTTGGCGCCCGGAAACTCCCAGTCGATATTGAATCCATCGAATAGCCCTGGCGCCTGAACCCCCGCGGCAATGTTTCCCTTCACAAACATGTCGATGCACGACGCAGCCAGCGCAGCGCGTCCCGCCCCGGTGCTCGCTGCCGCGGCGAAGCCCGCGCCATTGCCCAGTTGCCCGCCAAGCGAGATCAACACTTTCAACCGGGGATGCAACTGTTTCAACTGCTGAATCGCGCCGAAATTTCCAAAGAGCGGCGCCGTATAGGGCTTTCCGCTCACGCTTGGCACATGTGCTTCCTGGTAAGCCGCAACGGCGTCGCCTACCGCGCACGCCGGCGAAGCAGTTGCCGTCACATTGCCAAATGCGTAGATCAGATGTGTCAACTCATCGGCAACCCCATTCTGGTGCAGGTTGGCAATGTTGTACCCTGTGTAACCGATCCCCCACTCTTCGAAGTACCCTCCGAAGATCTTGCCCGAGGCCTTCTGCTGCGCTCTCAGCTGCATGATACAAACAGCACTGACCAGCACGCCGATAACAGCCCTTCGGCACACGCATAGAACAAAGCTCTTTGTCATAACCGGCTCCTCGGTAACATCTCTGACCCTACCCCATCACCACCGCAATTTCATTCACCGACCCTGCTGGCTGCGGCCTGATCGGCCCGTGCTGCACCGCTCCGTTGAGCGTCGTCGACACCACGCCCCGCTCCACACCCTTCGGATTCACGACCTGGATCTTGAACGTAGCTCCGCGCCACTGCCGCGTCACGCAGTACTCCTTCCACTCGCCGGGAATGCACGGATCGACAATCAACCCATCGAAGCCCGGCCGTACGCCAAGAATCCACCGCGTCACCGCCGTGTAATTCCATCCTGCGCTGCCCGTCAGCCACGGATGCCGCGCCCTCCCATAAGCCGTGTGGTCCTTGCCCATCACGAACTGGCAATAGGAGTAAGGCTCCGCCTGCCTGACCTCGATCCTGTTGTTCTGGTTATAGGGCAGCATTGAGTCATAGAACTTCATCGCCCTCGCACCACGGCCCAACTTGCACTCCGCAATCACGGCCCATGGGTTCGGATGACTGAAAATCGCCGCGTTCTCCTTTACGCCTTTATAGACCCGCCCTATAAAACCGATATCGTCATTCGGCCTGGAGAAGGCCGGCCAAGCCAGGTGAATTCCATACTCGGAATAAAGATGCTCGTTGACCGCATCCATCGCCGATAATCCCCGCTCACGCGAAGCCGCATTGGAAACCACGGCCCACGTATTGCTTTCGAGAAAGATCTTGCCTTCCTCGCACTCTGCGGAGCCTATCTTTAATCCCTTCGCCGTAAATCCGCGCAGATACCACGCACCATCCCACAACTCGCGCTCACACGCCGCGCGCACCTTCTCAGCCAGCGCGCCATACCGGGCTGCGTCCTCGCTACGGCCTAGATAAGCCGCCGCTTCTACAAAGGCCCTGAGCGCCCAGTGATGCATGAACGAGACCATCGCACTCTCTCCGCCGCCCAGATTCAGGCAGTCGTTCCAGTCGGCGCGCAGACCACGGCAGATTCCGCTCTGCCCCACCTGCTCAGCCGAAAAATCCAGCGACCGCTTCAGGTGCTCGTAAACTGTCCCCTCCCCCTCGTCCGCAAACGGAATCACCTCATCGAAGAGCGCCGCGTCTCCCGTCTCCTTGACGTACTCGCAAACCGTAACCACAATCCACAGCGCATCGTCGGAACAGGCATGATCGATCCCATGAATCATGCTCTTCACATCCGGTGCATGTGCAATCGTTGGCGACTTGAACTTCGGCGTTTGGCGCTTTTCCTCATCGAACCAGTCCGGATCGAACAAGTGCAGCCCATAGCCGCGGCTCACCTGCGCCTTCAATAGCTCCACGATGCGCTGCCGGCACTTGGCGGGGTGGGTATGCACCACGCTCATTACATCCTGCGATGTGTCGCGGAAGCCAAGCCCCGTGCGCCCACCCACTTCAATGAACGATGCAAACCGCGACCACACCACGCATGTCTCCGCCTGGTAGAGCGTCCAGGTGTTCACCATCGTGTCCAGCCCTTGGTGCGGAGTCTTGCACTGCAGCACGGCGAGTTTCCTCTCCCAGTAACGCTTCAGCGCGCCAAACTCCCGATCCACATTGGCAAAGTCGGAATACTTGCTCTTCATCTCTTTGCCTTTGTCCCGTGCGCCGACGCCCAATATGAAGACCAGCCGAACCTCTTCGCCCGGCATAACCTCAATCTTCTTCAGCAATGCCCCGCAATGGTTCCCGCCCAGTTCCGCGGTTCCCGCCAGCCTTCCCTCTTCCACACCGATCGGATTGGTCTCCGTCCTATAGTTGCCCAGAAAGCCGTCCCGCATCGTGTCATAACTATCCGGCTCGAAGCTGCCCGTAAAATAATGAAACGTCCACGGTTCGTAAAAGAAGTCATACTCAATCACGCCATCGCAATAACTCGTCCCACTGGCATACAAGCTCATTTGCAGGTTTTGGTTGTCGATCTCAATATGGTGGAACGAAAACTCCACATAACCAACCACGCTCAGCCGCCGCGCCTTCGTGCCCGTGTTCCGGATCTTCACATCCCACAGCTCGGCGTCGTCCTCCACTGGAACGAACAGCGTCTGCTCAGCGTGAATCTCCTTGTAGTCGCAGGAAAACTTCGAGTAGGAAAGCCCATGGCGGCACTCGTACTTCGCTTCGTCAAGGCTCTTGCCCACGGGTTGCCACGAAACCGACCAATACTCGCCGGTGTCATCGTCGCGCAAATAGACGTAATGTCCGGGGCGGTCAAGTGGCACGCCATTCGCGCGAAAGCGCGTGATGCGTCCATGTTCGGCATTGCGATAAAAGGAGTACCCGCCGGCATTCTGGCTGATCACCGTACAAAGGTCTTTCACTCCCAGGTAGTTGGTCCATGAGACGGGTGTGTCGACTCGATCGATCACGTACTCGCGATTCTCATTATCAAAAAATCCGTAGCGCATGCCTTACCCCAAATCCAGCCTTCAATCGTTGTGACTCATTAGCCGGTCTAACCGCCGCCGGCGCGAGGCTCATCCTTCCGCGACGGAGAACTGGCGCAGCCAGTCCATCATCTCTCTGGCCTTGTCTTCCGAATCGGCCTGAACCGCAAGGCGCAGCAAGGGCTCGGTGCCCGAGAAGCGCAGCAATGCCCAGTTTTCGTTTTCGAGAAGGAGCATGGTGCCATCCTCATGCGAGATTCCAATCACAGGATACGGACCGATATGGCTGGAGGGCGCCTCTTTCAAACGCCTGGGAACAGCGATTCGCATCTCCGGCGTGGCGGCAATGCCTTCTTCCATATCAAACAATGGTCCGGTAAGCCGATAAACATGCTCACGCAGTTCGGATATCTTCTTGCCTGTTCGCGCGAGCATCTCTACGACCAGAGCGCAGGCAAAGATGCCGTCCTTGCCGAGGATATGCCCGCGAATCGTCAGGCCACCCGAGGACTCGCCGCCCAGTAGCGCATTGTGCTCCTGCATGCTGGCGATGATGTGCTTGAAGCCCACTGGAACTTCGTAACACTCCTCGCCTATACGGCGCGCAAGGCGGTCAAGTAGATGCGTGGTAGCCAGGTTGCGCGTTACGCCGCCACGTTCGCCGCGCACCTCGTGAAGATACCAGTACAACAGCAGCAATAGATCGTTGACCGAAACGTAGCGCCCCTTCTCGTCGAGAATCGCAATGCGGTCGGCGTCGCCATCCATCGCCAGGCCAACGTCATATTCCTGCTCTTCCATCTGCGAACTGAGCGCGTGCAACGCCTCCAGGCTTGGCGCGGGCGAACGGCCGCCAAACAATGGGTTATGACGCTCGTGAATGAATGTAACCCGGCAGCGCGCCTCGGTCAGCACCGTGCCCAGCGTCAATTGCCCAACGCCATACATCGGATCGACGATTACTTTCAGCCCCGCCTTGCGTATCACCTCCATGTCGATCAGCTTCTCCACCGCATCGACATACTCATTCGTGAAGTCTCGCAATGTTACGATGCCTGCTTCCAGCGCAAGATCGAGCTCCAGCTTGATTACATCCGTGGTGCCCAGTGCATTGGTCTCCGCCTCGATCTCGCGAGTCTCGTGATCGAGCAGAAGAGATCCATCGCTGTGAAATACCTTCAATCCATTCCACTCCGGTGGATTGTGGCTGGCCGTGAAGACCAGCCCATACGCTGAGCGGTTGATTTCAGTGGCATAGGTGACTAGCGGAGTTGGCGCATCCTCGGCGAGTAGGATTGTCGCAATATTGTTGCCTGCGAACACCTCTGCCGAAGCCTCGGCAGCCTGCTTCGACAGAAAGCGCCGGTCGTAGCCAATAATCACGCCGTGGCTTTCCTGCGCGAGCCGGGTGATGTTATTGGCCAGAGCCTGACACAAGCGGCGCACATTGTGCAGCGTGAAGCCCTCGCCGATAATCGCGCGCCAGCCACCGGTCCCGAAGGCCACTGTATTCTGCTCTTCCTGCCGCCGCGGACGGAACAGCCGCTTCTGCAGAATGAACTCCGCATGCTCTAAATCGCTGGCGGTGTTGATGCCCTGGATCTCATCCTGATCGTAGAGCTGATAATTTCCTATCCTCAGCCCTGAGTGAATCAACCGATGCACGCAATCGGTCAGACGGAACTCGCCATCGCGCGATGAAGGCGCCAGACTGTCCAGCGCCTTTGCGATCGCCTCGGCATCCACCACGTAGGCGCCCGCGTTCAGTTCGTGAATCTCCCGCACCTCGGCCGATGCCTCGGTGTCTTCGATGATGTCGATAATCTGTCCCGCCGCGTCTCGAATGATCCTCCCATAGGGAAGCGAACGGTTCACCACCGCCGTCAGCAGCGTCAAATGCGCCTCGCGCAATTGGTGCCTGTTCAATAGGCCTCGAATCGTTGCCGGCCGGAAGAGCGGCGTGTCCCCATAGAGAATCAGCAGATTTCCCTTAAAGCCCTGCAACGACTTCGACACTTGCAGCACGGCATGGCCTGTGCCCAGCGCCTCTTCCTGCACCACGTACTGGAACTTCGGCCCCAGCAGCGCGCGCACGTCCTCCTGCTTATAGCCCACCACCACGTGGATATCTTCCTCGCGCACCACCTGCAGCGCATTTTCCACCACGCACTCAAGAATGCTGCGCTCTCCCAGCATCTCCAGCACCAGCGGTCGCCCGTCTGCGGTGATGGCCTCCCGGCCCGCCGCCAGAATCACCGCCTTCAATCGCGGCTTGGCTCCCGCCGCGCTCTCGCGCGCCGCCGTGTGCTGCGTCTCTATTACATCCGCCTCTGCCATCGATCTGCCTCCCTAAGAAGATTCGTTTTCACAACTCTTGTGCCGCGGCAATGCGCGACGGCGTCTGCGCTCCTCCGCGAATCGGAATGAAGCGCGAAAGAATCAGTGCCGGTATGGCCGCTAGAATGACCCAAATAAAAAAGTGCGTATAGCCCAGCTTCGATTGAATCCACCCGCTCACCGCTCCCGGCAGAATCACGCCCAGGTTCATCAGCGCGTTGGCAAAAGCGTAGTGCGCCGTCTGATATCTTCCCGGCGCGATCTCTTGCATCATCAATAGAATCACGCCCACAAAACCAAATCCGTAGCCGAACATCTCCGTACTCATCGCTGCCGTGATCAGCACCGGATTGGTGGGCAGCGCCACGCTCAGATACCAGTAGGCCATCATCGGCAGATTTAGAATCAGCACCAGCCACGGCAGCGCCCTCTTCAATCCCAGCCAGGCTATGAAGTAGCCGCCCAGCACACTGCCCAGAATAAAGGCCGCATTGCCGAAGACTCCATAGATCACGCCGACTTCCTTTGAACTCAACTCCAGGCCGCCGCTGGACCTCAGTGCGCGCAGAAACAGAGGTCCAACCTTGATTACCTGGCCTTCGCCGGTCCGATAAAGAAAGATGAACAGCAGCAGAAACAGAACGTTCGGCTTCTTGAAGAAGCTCACCACCACGTCCCAAAAGGTGGTGGCCATCTGCGCGATGCTTTCTGACTTCCTCTCATCGCCGCCCGCCGGCAGCATCCAGGCGTGATACAGGCTGAGGGCAAACAGCATCAGCCCCACCGCGGCAAAGACCAGCATCCATGCATGCACTAACGGCGCCGCCAAATGCGCACGCGCGAACTTTTCGCCGAAGACTCCCACCAGCCATAGCAGCCCACCCATGCAGAAGATGCGCGCCAGGTTGTAGAACGCTCCCTGCCAGCCCACATACGCGGCCTGTTCCTTCGGGGTCAGATCGGCAATGTAGATTCCGTCCGCTGCAATGTCGTGGGTGGCGGAACAGAAGCCAAGCACCGCGAGCATTGCCACCGTGTAGCGAAAGCTGTCCGGCAGATTGAGCAAGAGCCCCAGCAATACGAGGCTGAGGCCCCCAGCGAACTGGGTGAGAACCACGAAGAACTTCTTGGTCTTATACATCTCCAGCATCGGACTCCAGATCGGCTTCAGAGTCCACGGAATGGCCAAAAGGCTGATCACCATCGTGGTCAGGGAGTTCTTCGCGCCCATGTCCTGGAAAAAGTAAAGCGCTAGGTAATTCACCGCATAGAAGGGAAGTCCCTCGGCAAAGTAAAGGGTAGGTACCCATGCGGCTGGATGCCGGCGCTTCGCTTGTTCCGTGCTGCAGGTGCCGGTCATAAGTTTCCTTTTTTCGACGGAGAACCTGCTCCCCGGCTGATTAGGCGTTGCGCACCATAGTCGTCCGTTTTGCACAGCTCCCGGAATCGGACGGACTCGCTGTTTTCTGGCTGACTGCCACAACCAAGGCCGGTTTCGATGCTGGCGGCGAGTCTCGGAACGGCTAAAAGAAGACTAGAACGAAGGCCTATTTATTGACAATGACAAAGTGACTAAATTGTATGTTTGTGATCAGCTAGGTGATCGTAGTCACGATGTTCGGCCAGATGAGAAAGTCTACATATCCCAAATCCGGTTTGTGACGAGGTGCTCTGGAGAAGCGTGGTATCGCGGAGTAGCCCTGCCAGGATGGGTAGCCACATCGCCAATCGCCAAGCTGGAGGGGGAATTTCCATTTTTGACGACTTGGTTTAAAAGCGGGATCTCCCGGGACGGACCTCGTCAGGCAAGAAGGCCTCACATAAACGGGCGATTAATGGGATTTTTCCTAGACGCGACTACCAATAAGGCGAAATATTATCCACTAGTGTAGTCCGCCATAAATAGAGT
>Ga0224555_1002247_pt1 | contig 23358 bp, 17 predicted proteins | sample 714S23034metaG_FD_180687 | JGI IMG/M metagenome (GOLD analysis project Ga0224555, IMG submission 180687) | Peat soil microbial communities from Stordalen Mire, Sweden - 717 S2 30-34 | ecosystem: Environmental > Terrestrial > Soil > Wetlands > Peat | place: Sweden: Norrbotten County, Stordalen...
CGCTCTGCGCCAACATCACAAATCGAATAATCTCGTCCATAGGGCTCACAGTTTTCCAAGACATAATGCTCGGAACTGTAACCCATCACCCCGGTTCGTTTGTTACCTATCACTCCGGTTCGCACCCACTGAGAGCCGAAATTGTCAGATATGCATAAAGTCTTTAATTGACGGGTATTTTAGCATGTTTCCTCGGAAAGGAAGTCGGTTGGTTCGCCGGACCTTGAAATAGTGAACAACGGCTCTGTGAGCCGCAGCACGTTGAGACATCAAGAAGTCATGGCGTGTTCCAACGCGTCCTGGTTGATGTGATGAGGCTGTTACAGGTCGCAGACGCGATCCGTCGCTTTTCCATGGCTCGTGGCATTTCCATACGCGGCAATTCAACCGGTATTGACTTAAACACGACTCGCAATATCGTACTTGAAATGCGCGTTTCCAAGAGAACCGACTACGCTCTTCGGGCTTTGTTCACGCTGGTGGACCACTATGGCGGTGTGCCGATCCCCATTCGCGAGTTGGCCAGGAGGAACGACGTTCCGAAACGGTTTCTCGAACAGATCATGCTGGACCTTAAGACTCAGGGCTGGGTGGAGAGCGTCGCGGGGGTGCGCGGCGGTTACGTCCTGGGGAGAAGCCCGAAGGATATCACAATGGGCGACGTGGTGCGATATTTCGATGGCATTCTCGCGCCGATCCATTGCGTGTCGGTGACGGATTACAAGCGTTGTTCGCAGGAGTCGGTCTGCCGCTTTCGACGGGTCTTCTTCGATGCCAGAAATTTTGTCGCCGGAATCATGGATCGCGCAACCCTGGCGGAAGTGGCCAAGGGACTCCCGCTCACCAAACGCGAGAGCTCGATTGGTTTCGTCGGAGGAGAGGGGATTTAGTCCCTTGGCTGCGTTGGAACTCCCGACTGATTCGAAATGGAGCCGGGTGCGAGTAATGGCAAGCGCCGCCCGTCCGAGGTAAGGCAATCTGAACCAAGCTCTTCCATCGGGCTCCCCGTCCCAACAAAAAAATCAAAAATCTGGTTGACAGCAACGGCAAACCTCGCATAATGACTACCACATGAGTCGTATATGATCGATCTAACAAATCATTTGGGATTTGCTGAACCGCGCGAGGTTTCGCGTGCTCTTTCAGGATAGGGCGTTTTTCTTTGTCCAAAATAACGATCAAACAAATCGTATATAGAAACCGCGTGTTTGCCGAATTTGATGAAAGAATATGGATTCCTCTAGCACCAGAGCAGGTTTGGAGAACGGTGGAAATCACGACTGGCTGGAAATCGTTCGCGAGCAGGTCCGCTCGTTGCGCTTCGGCGTGGTGGAAATAGTGGTCCATGATTCGCGGGTGGTCCAGATCGAGAAGACCGAGCGTGTGCGCTTTGACAAATCACAACCTGAGATCAAGCCGGGGCGGACGAGCTGACCGGCGGCGGAAGAGCAGCGGACCGCACCGAGTGGCGGACGGTTTGTTCGACCGAATTCATCAACCTGAAAGACAGCCATGACTGTAATGATTCATTCGATCCTCCAAGAAGCGGGGCCAGCGGTGCGCCGGGCGCGGTCGATCGCCAGGCTTCTTGCGCCGCTGGACGAAATCGCATCCCACTCGGCCAGCCTCGTCGCCAACCACGAAGCGCGCTTTGAGAGCGGAGGCGAGGCCTATGTTTTGCCGCGCTATCTGTTCATCGGGCCGCAGGGCGGCGATGCGCCGATCCGCGTCGGCCTGTTCGCGGCCCTTCACGGGGACGAACCCGAGGGGGCTCACGCAGTGGTGCGATTCGTCCAGTTCCTCGAATCGCATCCCGAAATCGCCAGGGGTTATTCGCTGTCCATCTATCCCGTGTGCAATCCGACCGGGTTCGAGGACAACACCCGTCACTCGCGTCGGAAGAAGGATTTGAACCGTGAGTTCTGGAAAAACTCGGCCGAACCGGAAGTCCGGCTGCTGCAGGCGGAAATTGTTTCCCGTTCGTTTCACGGCATGATTTCGCTGCACACCGACGACACCAGCCAGGGGTTTTACGGCATCGTGCGTGGGGCGACGTTGACCCGGCACCTGATTGAACCGGCGCTGGCGGCCGCCGAAAGCTTCCTGCCGCGCGATGAGCGTCCGACCATCGATGGCTTCGCGGCCCGCAACGGAATCATCCTGGACTGCTACCAGGGCATATTGAGCGCGCCGCCGAAGGTGCGGCCGCGCCCGTTTGAAATCATTCTCGAAACGCCCAAAGCGTCGCCGGCCTATTCGAAGGAGTGCGCATTTGTCGCGGCGCTGCAAAGCATCCTGATCGAATACCGCAAGTTCATCGCTTACGCGCCAAATCTTTGACGCGCGCCTGAAACCAACAACAAACCTGACATTGAGCCATGCCAAAAATCTACAATGACATCACGGAAACCATCGGGAACACACCGCTCGTGCGGCTGAACAGGACGGCGAAGAAGCACGGGGCCGTCGCCGAAGTGCTGCTCAAACTGGAATTTTTCAATCCTCTCTCCAGCGTCAAGGACCGCATCGGGGTGGCCATGATTGACGACGCCCTGGAATCCGGCGCCATCCGCCTGGACACGCTGTTGATCGAGCCGACCAGCGGCAACACCGGCATCGCGCTCGCATTCGTCGCGGTCGCGCGCGGGTTGAAACTGATTCTGACAATGCCGGAAACCATGAGCACCGAGCGGCGCAAACTTTTGAAAATCCTCGGCGCCAAACTCGTGCTGACGGAAGGCCCCAAAGGCATGAAAGGCGCCATCGCCAAGGCTGAAGAACTCCACCGGCAGATCCCGAACAGTGTCATTCTCCAGCAGTTCAGCAATCCGTCGAACCCGGCCATCCATCGGCGCACAACTGCGGAAGAAATCTGGAATGACACCGATGGGAAGGTGGATTTCGTCGTGGCGGGAGTGGGCACGGGTGGAACCATCACCGGCGTGGCGGAAGTTATCAAGGCCAGGAAGCCGTCCTTCAAGGCGGTCGCTGTCGAACCCGCCAAGTCGCCGGTCCTCGCGGGCGGCCAGCCCGGGCCGCACAAGCTGCAGGGCATCGGCGCGGGATTCGTTCCTGCGAACCTGAGCACGAAGATCGTGGACGAAGTCATCGGGGTGCAGGAAGAGGACTCGGGGCCCATCTCGAAGGAGGTCAATCGCCTGGACGGCATTCCGGTGGGCATTTCCAGCGGCGCCATCATTTGGGCCGCCCTGCAGGTGGCGAAGCGACCGGAGAACAAGGGCAAACAAATCGTGGCCATCGTGCCCTCCGCCAGCGAGCGCTACCTCTCTTCCTGGCTGTTTGCCGACATCGATATCGAAAGCGACAAGCTCGATCCGGAGTTCGTCGGCGCCCTTGTGGCCGCCTGACGATTTTTGCCTACCCCGCCAGGGGAGGCACGACGTTAGAAATACAATTTAGGAGGGCTGACCGGTTCACCGGAGGTTCTTCAGAGAAGAACAAATCCGTTGCCGTGTGAATTCGAAACGAGACAGTGGGCAAAACTCCGCCCGATTCGGCCAATCTTTTGAAGACGCCGGGGTCCGTCGCCTGCGTGTGCAGGCGACGCTGCCTCCTCAACCACCGGTCGCGGGTTTTCTCCGTTTGCAAAAACCAAACCGCAACCAAGAAACTCAAACTCTATGAAGACATCCTATTCCCGCAAAATCGTCGCGGCCGGCGCCCTCGTCGCCGGTCTCGCTTTTGCTCCAACCCTGCGCGCCGACGTCGAGGTCCTTGTCTCGGGCGGCAACGCGAGCTCCAGTGTTCTGTTCGACCGCGCCACGAACTTTTTCGGCGGCACGTTTACCGCCGTTTATGGCGCGAGTTCATCCACCGTCAGGACCTATGTAGGCACCGTACCCGGCAATCCCGGCCTTGGCAACGTGACGCTGGATTTCGTGCTCAACGGCGCCGTGGGCGGACTTCTGGATATTTCGGAAAACAACCCTGAAACGACCGCTGCCGGCACGAACCTGGTGCCGACGGTCGTGGACTCGAGCACTTCTCCCAACGCGGTGGCGGTGGATCCCTCGCAGTTTACGGCTCTGCCGACCTATGCGGTTCCCTACGTCTTTATCAAGAACTCGAACTCGGCGAACACCGCCGGCATTACAAACCTGACCCAGCGCCAGGCTGCGTTGTTGGAAGCCGCAGGCGCCACCGTGCCGGCGACGTTCTTTGGCGGAAGCGGCACGAACGTTATTTACTTCGTCGGCCGGAACAAAGACTCCGCCGTGCGGACGGAAATCGATCTGAACATCCAGGCGAACGGGTTTCAGACCTACACAACCAACGGGGCGGGGGTCATCTACCAGGACACGACCAATATCGATGAAGAAGACAACGTGGACCCGGGTCAGGTCTCGGGCAGCACCTTGGTTAATGTGGTGAAAGGCATCACCAATTCCATCGGCATCATCGCCTACCAGAACCTCAAGTCCGGTGTCACCGCCTTGTCCTACGAAGGCGTCGCCTATTCCACGAACACTGTGCAGAACGGAACCTACCCGCTCTGGGGTTATGAGAATTATTACTACCTGACGAGCAACAACAACGCCGCCCAGTTGCAAGTAATTTACGCGTTCTACCAGAGCGTTACCAACGCCGCATTCCAATCCGGCACGAACCCGGTTTTCACCAACAACTTCGTTCCGCTTCCGGCATTGAAGGTAGCGCGCAACGCCGATGGCGGACCCATCATCCCGAACCCCGGCTACTTCTGATCCGCAACTTGTAAAACGCATAGGAGTTTCATGAAAAAAACCTTTCAAATAACCCTGGCTGCGCTCGGGTTGCTGGCGGTGCCGCTGGCGCGAGCGTGGACCTATCAGGATGGAGACGTGCTGTTGATCTTTCGGGACGGCACTTACGACGTCGAGTTTGACCTCGGAAACATCAGTCAATTCACCGGCAAAACCAACGGTTACACCGCAGTCGTGAGCAACTGGAGCCTCCCCCTCGTGACCAGTACCTTCGGCCCGGATCTCACCACGAATGGAGATGGAGTCGAGGTGCTGTTGGTGGCAACCACCCCCAGCACGGACCCCAATCCCACCGCATGGCTCAGCAGTTCGGAGCCCAACACGACCGCCTACAGCCCGAGCCCATCCGGCTGGGGCGTCATCTACAGCGCGATCAATGGCGTCGGGATCTCTCCGAAAATATACAACGTCCCGACCAATAGCGTGGCGCAATCCTACGTCATCGGCACGATCGGATCGGGCAATGCCGGCAAGTATAAGTACGCCTCGTACGACTACATCGTGTCCGGCGGCACCTACAACGGCATCCCTCAATTGGGCGGCGAGGCGCCATTTATCGTCGAGCAAAACATTCCCGGAACCTTGGACTTCTGGAGCATTCAGGCGACCGGGTCCACCCCGTTGCCGCCCGACACCCTGGTTGGCACCTTCAACATCACCGCCAACGGTGTGTTGACTTTTGTCGCGGGTCCACCGCCGTCGAATATCCTTGGCATCACGCGCTCCGGCGGCACCGATACCGTCAGCTTCACCACGAGGGTGGGCGGGCACTATTGGCTGGCCTACACCAATACGCTCGCCGCCCCCGTTTCCTCATGGCCGCTGGTCAGCGGCCCGTATCCGGGCGACGGCCACAACGATTCTCTCACCCACGCCACTTCGGACAGCAGCGGTTTCTACCGCGCGGTGCGATCTCCTTAGGCGCAACAGGCACGCGGCAGGCCCGGAAGCCGGGCCTGCCGCTTCCGATCCAATTCGTAGAGAGGACCACCACAGCGAATGAAGTTCCGGTTGTACCTGATGGCGACACTCGCGCTCTTGAAAGTCTCGAACACTCTGGCGGCGCAACCGGACGCCGGCAACGCCACCAACGCGCCCGCCGCCACCCACACGCGCACGTTTCAAATCCGCGGCTATCGGATCGAGGGCAATACCGTCCTTCCGCCCGGGAGATTTCGATTCCTGGCCGGCTATACCGGTCCGGCGGTTGACTTCCAGCGGCTGCGCCAGGGGTTGAGCGAGCTCCAGTTGCTGTATCGCGATCTGGGCTTCGCAACCGTCAGCGTCACGTTGCCCCAGCAGCGCCTCACCAACGGCATGGTCCTGGTGAAAATCATCGAGGGCAAACTCAGCAACATCAAGGTCGAGGGCAACCGCTATTTCAGTTCCAACAATGTGATGCGCGCGCTGTCCAGCCTCGACACCAACATCCTCCTCAACACCCGATGGTTTCAGCCCGAACTCGACCAGGCCAACGCCAGCTCCGACCGCCAGATCTACCCCGTCATCAGTCCCGGCCTGGAGCCCGGCACCACTGATCTCACTCTCAAGGTCAAAGACCGTCTGCCCCTGCACGGCCACATCGAGCTTAACGACAAGTCCACGCCGGGCACGCCCGTGCTGCGCCTCGACAGCACGCTGCTCTACGACAATCTCTGGCAGCTCAATCACCAGGTCGGGCTGGAATACAACTTCTCGCCCCAGGCTTTGAAGTCGGACACCTTTTCGCCGAATTATTACGACCAACCTCAGGTCGCCAATTATAGCGGGTTCTATAGGATCCCCTTCGCCTTCGGCTCCGGCTTGCGCGAAGATTACGACCAGCACCCTGTGGATTTCGGCTACGACGAAATCTCGCACAAGTTCAACCTGCCGGCCGTCACGGGCAATCCGGAATGGATCGTCTATGCCTCTCGCTCCACCTCGGAATCTCCGACCCGGTTCGGCCCGGTGACCCTCATCACGAATACCGTGCTGGCGAACATCAGCTCGCAGTTCGCCCAGCGCAATCTCATCGACACCGAGAACCTGGGAACAAAATTGACCATCCCGATTCCGGAATTCGCCGGTGTCCACTCCTCGTTCGCATTGGGCTTCGATTTCAAGTCCTACGAGGCATCCAGTTTCAACACCAACCTGACCTACTTTGACTTGTACGCGCTCGACCCTCTCGGCAATCCCGTGCTGGAGACCAACAGGACGATCGCCCTCGGCGCTAATTCACGCAACGCACTCCAGTACATGCCATTTTCTATCGGCTGGTCCGGTTCCCGTCCGGACAAATGGGGCAGTACCGGCTTGAATTACAACCAGAGTTTTTTCTTCACTCCGCTGGCTTCGCCGCGAACCAATTTTCAGACGGTCGCCTTCTCATCCGCCGCCGGCGGCAACTACACAACCCTGAACGCGGGCCTGACCCGCGAGCAATTGCTGCCCGATGACTGGTCGCTGCTCCTGCGGACTAGCGGCCAATGGTCGAGCGCGCCGCTCATCAACAACGAGCAGTTCGAACTTGGCGGAACGTCGGGTGTGCGCGGTTATCAGGAAGGCGAAGCTTACGGCGACACCGGTTGGAAGGCGTTGTTTGACGTGCGCGCGCCCGCAGTCAACGTCGGCGAGTTCCCGACCGGGAACGGGGATGTTCCGGCTTACTTGCGCTGCTCGTGGTTCATGGATTACGGCACGGTTTACCTGCTGGATCGGCCCGGCCTGACGCGCGACCATCTGAGCGAATGGGGCACAGGCATCGACCTTCTCGTCACTGCTGGCGAGCATTTTAACGCCCGCCTTGCCGTCGCCTGGAGCCTGGCCAGCGGGGCTTCGAGCTCGAACCCCAATGACACCCTGGTGCTCTCCCGCCCGGGCTCCGCGCAGGCCTATTTCAGCATTGGATTCCAATTTTAATTTCCTTCCGCACATGAAATCCAAACACCGGCCCGCACGATGTGGAAACGACCGGAGATGCCTCTGGCTGGCGATCGCGCTGCTGGCGGCCGGGCGTAGTTTGAAACTCTGGGCCAATCCCCAGGGCATCACCGTCGTGGCCGGTTCCGCCAGCGCCCAAACCAGCGGCTCGCAGCTCAACGTGAACGTCGGCCAGTTCACCATTCTGAACTGGAACAGTTTCAACATCCAGGCCGGCGAAACCACCACGTTCAACCAGCCTTCCGTCCATTCCATCGTTTTTAACGGCATCGGCGGCGCAAACCCGTCGCAGATCTGGGGCCGCCTCAACGCCAACGGCACGGTCATCCTTGCCAACGCCCACGGGTTTTACTTCGGCCCCAATTCCATGATCAGCGTCGGCGGCAACTTCATCGCCACTACCGCGCCGCTTCCGCCCGACTTTGGCGCGGGTGTCGGCTGGCAGTTCACCGGCATGCCTCCGCTCGCAAGCATCGTCAATTACGGACAGATCGAGGTCGGCAAAGACCACTCGCTGTTCCTGATCGCCGAACAAATCGAAAACAACGGCGGGTTGAACGCCCCCGGAGGAAAGATCGGCCTCTGCGCAGGCAAACAGGTGATGATCAACGAACGTCCGGACGGGCGCGGTCTGAGCGCCGGCGTCCAGATGCCCTCGGGCTCCGTGGACAATACGGGCCGCATCCTCGCCGACGCCGGCACCATCGCGCTGCAGGCGCAAGTGGTCAACCAGGACGGCCTCATCCAGGCGAACTCCGTCCGCGACCAAAACGGCGTCATCGAATTGATTGCCGGCGATGCCCTCACCCTGGGCTCGGATTCCATCCTGTCCGCGCGCGGCGACGACTCGGCAGTCAGCGGTGGCGGGAAAATCACCGTCAAATCCGGCGGCACATATTCCGATGCCACAGGCTCATCCATTTCGGTGGCGGGGAGCGCCCTTGGCGGTGACGGCGGCACGGTGGAGATTTCCGCGCCGGACATCACGGCCATCCACTCCAGTGTGGACGGACACGCCGCCGCCGGCAGCGTCGGCGGCAAACTCGTGCTCGACCCGACGGATATTGTGCTCGGCACGGGTGGAAGCGACACCGTGCCATCTGGCGCTTCCGGTTCGGGCCAGGTCGCCTCGAGTGATTCCCCCGGCGCAACCTTGTATTTGGACGTCGGGACCGCAGCCAACAACTACAGCGATTCCGCGTTCATCGGGTTTTCGCAGATCGACCTTCAGGCCACCCATACCATCACACTGTCCGATAACACAACCTGGGATCTGGCGAACAGCACCGGCAAATCGGGTTCGGGCTGTCAATTGACCCTGGAAGCCGGCACGGATGCCGGGAGCGGAATCATCATCGGGAACAATGCCAGCATCCTCGGCGGAGCCGGATGGTCGGTGACGCTGGAGGCCGGGCGCGATTTCAGCACGCCCGGCACGGTCGTGTCCGGGGTTGGAAACATCACGTTCAACGGCGGTGGCGGGGTGCAGACCCGGGATGGCTCGATCACATTGCTCGCTGGCAACAACCTCACGCTCAACAGCGGTGATTTTGTCCGAACGCTCAATGGCGGAGGGGTCACCGCAACAGTGCTGTCCGGTTCGCTCAACAATGGTGGCCAGTTCGTTGCCGACAGCGGCTCGATCCTGCTGCAAGCGACGACACTGAACCAGAATGGAACCATCCAGGCCAATTCCGTCGGCGCCCAGAGCGGCTCCATCGATCTCGAGGCTTCCGCCCAGTTGAGTCTCGGGGCCAGTTCTCAAATTCTTGCCAGCGGTGACAACTCGCCCTCCGGCAGCGCCGGCGGCAGCGTGATCCTCCACTCCGGCAACAATTTCAGCGACAGCGCCGGCAGCCAAATCGTCGTGACCGGCGGCGCCCAGGGCAGCGATGGCGGCAGTGTAGAAATCAGCGCGCCGAACATTCTGTCGCTGAATTCCATTGCCGCCGGCGGCGCGCAGGCGGGCTTCAGCGGCGGCCAGTTTTTGCTGGGCGCGGCGAACCTCGCAGTGGGTGCGTCCGGCAGTACGGCGGCCTGGAGCAGCTCCTCCTCCGCGTTGACGTTGAACGAAGCCAAGGCATTCAACAATAACAACGCCTCTTCCATCATCCGCAACTTTTCCGGGATCACCCTCGAGGCGATCGGCGCGACCGGGAGCGGAGGCAGCTTTGTTCCAGGCAACATCACTCTCAATGCCAACACAGCCTGGAACCTCTCATCGTCCACCGGGAACACTCCCAGCGGTCAACTGACGCTCGAAGCCGCCGGCAGTATCGCGTTCGCGAGCGGTTCCAGGATCACAGATCCAAACAACTGGTCGTTGACACTGGAGGCAGGCTATGATTTCGCGAACAACTCGATCCAGTCTGGAGTGGGGAGCATCACTCTGAACGGCGGCAGCGCTAGATCGCCGAGCAACCCCATTCAGCTTTCCGCCGGTTCCCTCGGCCTGTTTGCCGGACAGAGCATCGTGGTTGGGTTCGGTTCGGTCTTCACAACAGGGGGCGGAAGCATCTTTGCGGATGCGCTGGCGGGCGACATCAATGCAGGAACTGGAAACGGCGGCTACGTTTACAACGCCGACGGTTCGTTCTCCGTTCCCAATCCCGGTGGCATTGCGACTGCCGCGGGCGGAGATGTCACGTTGATCGCGGGAGGCAACGTCATCAGCGTGCCGACGGTGCCCGCATCCATTCCTCTGAACCAATCCGTCGGCGCCTCTGGCGCCTACGGTTCGGGCGACGTGACGGTCATTGCCGGCAACCAGATCTCCGGCAACTATACCCTGGCCAACGGCGTCGGCACCCTCCTCGCCGGCGTCACGGTCCAAAGTGCACAGATAACTCTGCTTGACACCCCGAACGCCGACCCGGCCGCACGTGCCGCCGTGCTGCAATCCTTGGAATCGGCGGTCACCCAGTCTCAAAACCCCAATGGCAATATCGGCGCGAGCGGGCAGAGCCTCGTCAATCTGAGCCTGATCGACGGTTCGTGGAACGCCTGGGCCGCAAACAATATCTACATCGGCGAGGTGCGGAACCCAAACGGCACCTTCAACGGCAATTCATTGAGCGTCTCTGCCGGTGAATTCGGCGGCAACACGGGCAATTCCACCGTGCCCGCAACCAGCACTTTCCTGTTCAATTACGCGCCCGATGCGGCGGTGAATTTTTGGGCGGGCAACGGCATCACGCTCGACGGCAGCAGCCTGCAGCGCGTGTCGGGTTATAACGACGGAATGCCGCCTGTTTACGCTCCCATCCTTTCGCTGAACGCGGGCGCGGGCGGCATCACGCTCGACAGTTCCATTATTCTCTATCCCTCGGGTCAGGGAGCCCTGCAGATCACCACTCGCGACGGCGGAAACCTGGTCGGCGCGGTGCAAAGCGACAGTTCGAAGCTCGCCGGCATTACCATGTCGGACAGCGGGCTGCCCGGGTGGAGCACCTTCCAGAACGGCGATGCCCTCCTGCCGTTGCATCTCAACGACCCGAATCCGGTGATCCTCGATATTTCAGGCAGCATCGGAAGTTTCGGGCTGGGCGTGCCCACCTATGCGCAAATCACCGTCGAGGCCACCCAGCCATACACGATCGGCGCCCAAAATATTTGTGGAACTTACAATTTCGGATTCTCCGGCCGGAACCTGTCCCCGGCGCAAACCACCTGGATCAACGTTGCCGGCGACATCACTTACCGCGGCGACCTGACCACCGAAACGTTGAACGCCCCACTGCCCTCGTCCCTGTTTACATTGAGCACCGATCCGGCAGTCACCGACCGGCTCCGCTACGATTCGACCACCCAAAGCCTCATTTTTATCGGGGTCATGAGCCAGTCCGATCTGGCCTTTTTGCTCAACCCGACCGTGTTTGTGGTGGATCAGAACGGCAATCCCAAGACCGTTTCACTCACCCTGACCACCGCGCAGACGGCGGCCATCAACGAGCTCTACACCGACAGCCAGACCGCCAAGATCAGCGACGAGAGCCTGGCGCTCGCGGGGCCCGGGTCCTTCAACATCACCGCGCAATCTATGGACCTCGGTGTTTCCGGCGGCATCGCCGTGGTCGCGCCGCCTTCCATCGCGACCAGCCTCACGCTGGCGGATGCGCTCCTCGCGGCGCTGCTCGACCCGGCGCTGAGCGGGGATCCCGGTGTCGCGGGCGAGCTCCGTTATGACGCGGCAACCGGCACGCTCACATTCATCGGCGTGATGTCCAAAGCCGATTTGAATTTCCTGCTCAATCCCACCGAGATCGTGACCGGCGCCAACGGTAAGCCCGTCACCCAGCCCGTGACACTGGATGCAACCCAGTTGGCCGCCATCCGGCAGCTTTACAGTGACAGCCTCAACGCCGCCCTCGGTGCGAACCTCAATGTCACGGTCACCGGCAATCTCGACATGACTTCAACCAAAATCGCCAACGAGAATCTGCTGGGGAACATTCAACTGACCGTCGGCGGCACGTTGAACGCAGGCGGACAGTTTACCCCCTTTGATGACCCGAACGTGGCAAAGGGAATTTTCACCACGAGCGGAGGCAACGTCCTGGTGACCGCCGACGGTGACGTGGATGTGAATAGCTCGAGGATCGCCGCCTACAATGGGGGAAACGTGTCCGTCTCCAGCACTCACGGCGACGTCAACGCAGGCAGCGGTGAATCGGGATTTGTCAGCGTGAATGCCGTGGAACTGAATCCGCGGACCGGTAAACTGGCTGACATCACGCAGAGCATTCCCGGCAGCGGCATCTTGGCCACGACTTTGCCCGGCTCGTTTGCGTCCACCCTCGGTAACATCACCGTGGCCGCTCCCGAGGGCAGCATCAACGCCAGCCTCGGCGGCATCACGCAAATCGCTTTCAATGACGCCAACTCGGGCAATGCGTTCATCAACCTGACCGCCGGTCATGACATCAACGCCGGCGGATCCGGCATCATCGGCAGCAACATCCGCCTCCAGGCAGGCGGCAGCATCAACGGCCTGGTGGTCGGCACCGGAAATGTGGCCATCAATTCGCAAGAGAACGTGAATGTCACTGCGTTTGGCGGGGGCGACGTGAGCGTCAACGCGGCAGGCAGCGTCTCCGGCACTGTGATCGGCGGCGGCAGCGTGGACGTCAGCGGCACCTCGATTACCGCGGCGCTGCTGGGCAGCCAGGTTTCCGCCTCTGGCGATACCAGCGGCTCCAGCGGCATTCCGCAATCCAACGTCGCCAAGGAGGATACCAAAGTGGCTGATGACGCCTCGACCACGACGATCCAGGCTTCCGATGACAGCACCTCCGACGACGAGAAAAGGAAAAAGGGCAAGGGCATCGTCCTCGCCCAAAAAACCGGCCGTGTGACTGTGATATTACCAACCCGAAATCCGTAAGACAAAATGACCACACTCTTCCTCAACCCCGTTTTCGCCTCCGGCGCGCTCCAGTTCGCCTTCGAGAAGGCGACCACTGAAGGCAAGATCTGCATCTCCGTGCTCTTCGTCCTGTCCCTGTTCAGTTGGACGATCATCATCACGAAGTTCCGCCAGCTCCATATCGCGCGAAAATGGGCCAAAAAATTCTTCACCGCCTACAGCAGCACCCGCGATCCACTTGATATCAAACACAAGGGCGACGTGTTCGAAGGGGCGCCCGCCTACCATCTTTACATCCGTGGCGCGGACGAACTGGAATATCACCTCCAAAACAATCCCAAGAAAGTCAAAGGCGAGAACCGCATCAGCACCGCAGCTTTTGATGCCGTGAAGGTCACGCTCGAAGAAGCCGCCGCAGCCGAAGCCATGTCGCTGGAAAAGGGCATGATTGTGTTGTCCACAGCAGTGGCCGGCGGGCCATTCATCGGTTTGCTTGGCACGGTCTGGGGTGTCATGGAAACCTTCGCGGGCATCGCGCGGGCGAATTCCGCCAGCCTCACCGCCATGGCGCCGGGCGTGGCGGGTGCGCTCATCGCCACCGTCACCGGCCTGCTCGTCGCGATCCCGGCGATGTTCGCCTACAACTTCATGGTCACCACCATCCGGGCGATCACCCAGGAACTGGACGGCTTTGCCACGCGCTATGCCACGCAGATTGACCACGCCTACGTGGAGAACCGGAACCTCGAGGAAAAAATCGCCGACGCGTTTGCCCGTGTCGAGGAGCGGAAAGGCTCGCCTTCCCGCGACGACGGGGAACCCGCCGTAACCAGGGCGTTATGAAGAAATGCTCGCGTTCAACGCATCGTTCGCTCACGGAGTTGAACATCACTCCGCTGCTCGACCTCGCGTTTGTGCTGCTGGTGATTTTTATCATCACTACCACGCCGCTGGTGAATGATCTCGACTTGAACCTCCCCGCCGCGTCCCGACACCCGAAAGACCCGCCGCGCAAGGCCAATTACATCACCGTCGAGGCCGGCGGCAGGTTATGGCTCAACAAGAAAATCGTGGATCTCGCCGGACTCCAACAGACACTCATTGGGTTGCGCCTGGAGGATCCCGATTTGAGCGTCATCGTGCGCGGCGACAGCAAAACCCGATACCGGCAAATCCACGCCGTGCTCGATGCCTGCCAGCAGGCAAACGTCGTCAAGGTGGATCTGGCCACCGAACCGCTGAAGTGACGCATGATGCCTCAGACCTCACCGTACACGCCGAAGAATTCATCGAGGGTGAACCTGCTCATCTCGTTCCTCTTCCACTCAATCATCGTGCTGGCGCTGGTCTATTTGGCCGCGCGCGAGGGGTTTCTCGGCAATCAACTGAAAAAAATCGCCGTCGAAATCGTCAAGGAAAAGCAGCCGGAAAAACCGAAAGAGCCCGAGAAGCCCAAGGAGGAGCCGCCCAAATTGGAAGCACCGAAGGTCGTCGAGGCACCCAGGATTGAAGCCCCCAGAACCGTGGCTTCCGCTCTCCCGGCTTCCGCCGTTGTCGCCCCGCTTTCCGTCGCTCCGCCCCCGGACGAAGTGCCTTTGTTTGAATTCAGCGGCGGCAAGGCCGTCCAAAGAAGTTCCGACCCGGTCCAGATTTATCGGGGTTACATCGAGTACTCGTTGCGCTCAAATTGGAACCGGCCAGCCGATGTCGCGGACGACGATTTCGTCGCCGAGGTCGAAGTGTCCGTGGACCGCGCGGGACGCATCTCCAACCCGGAATGGAAGAAGAGTTCCGGCGATGCGCGTTGGGACGATTCCGTGCGTGCGGCCATCGCCGCGACGAAAGGCCTGGACCGTCCGCCGCCGGCCAATTTCCCGGCGGGCGTCCTGGTGCGTTTCGACATCCAGGAGGAGACCGAACCCGTTCTTCAATAAGCCATGAGGAAAAGCGCCCGCGCCCATCACAGCACCCTCGCCGAGCTGAACATCACGCCGCTGCTCGATCTCGTCTTCGTGCTTCTGGTGATTTTCATCATCACCACGCCGCAGTTGATGAACAACCTGGAGATGACGCTTCCCTCCGGCAAACCGCCGCCAAAGCCGGATCAACCGACCCCGCGCATCCACAGGCTGATCGTTGACGCCAAAGGACGGACATTCCTGAACGGCGAATTGCTGGCGGCTTCCGCCCTGAGGGAACGGTTGCAGCAATTGAAATCCACGCAGCCCGAGCTGCGCGTCATCGTAAAGGCCGATGACGAGACGGATTATCAAAGCATGGTCAACGTGCTGGATTTGCTCCAGCAACTGGACATCACCAAGGTCGGTCTCGCCACGGACACTCCCGACGCCGCAGTGCGAGGTTCTTCATGAGCCTTCACCCCGGCCGCTACCCACCCATGATGACGTGCCACGCCGATTTGAGCGAGTCGGGCAGCCCGTAAAGGTCCAGCGCCGTGATCAGCAGGGCGGAGCCCCAGCCGGTGATCATGAGGAACCAGCCGCATTTCAAGGCCCCCATCCGTTTGCGGGAGTTGGTGAAGTGCAACAGGGGCAACATGGCGAAGGGAAGCTGCAGGGCAAGCACCACCTGGCTGAGGGTCAGCAGGTCCGTGACGCTGCTGTTGCCCCGCAGGCCGATAATGAAGACGGCGGGGAGAATGGCCAGTGTGCGGGTGATCAGCCGGCGGAGCCACGGCGCGATCTTCCAGTGCATGAAGCCTTCCATGACCACCTGCCCGGCAAGCGTGCCGGTGATCGTGCTGCTCTGTCCGCTTGCCAGAAGGGCCACGGCAAACAGGGTGCTCCCGACCGCCGTTCCCAACAAGGGCGCCAGCGTGAGATAAGCCATGCGGATCCAATCCGTGTCATTCCCGAACCGGATGACATGCCCGCCCGGCACGGTCACGCTGCTCTTCCCAAAGAACACCGCGGCCGCCAGGACGAGAATGGCCGCGTTGATGAAAAATGCGATGGTCAGGGCCACCACAGAATCGATCGTGTTGAACCGCAGGGCTTGTCGCGTGGAGGCGCCGTCCTTCCGCACCCGGCGGGTTTGGACCAGCGCCGAGTGCAGGTAAAGATTGTGGGGCATCACGGTGGCGCCGATGATGCCGATGGCCACATAGACCATGCCGGATTGGTGAAAGTTCGGAGACACCAGGGCGCGCCCCATCTCGAGCAAGCTCGGTTGCGTCTGGGGGAGAACAAAAATCTCGATGTAGTAGCATAAGCCGATGGTCGCGACCAGCAGCAGGACCACGGCCTCGATGGTTCGCATCCCGAACTGCTGCAAACCCAGGAGCAGGAGGACATCCAGGCCCGTGATGAGGACGGCCCATAACAGCGGGATGTGAAACATCAGGTTGAGGGCCACGGCGCTCCCGAGCACCTCGGCCAGGTCGCACGCGCCAATGGCCACCTCGCTCATCAGCCAGTTCGGCCACCGCGTCCACTTCGGATACCAGTCGCGGCAACATTGGGCGAGATCCTTCCCGGTCACAACGCCCAGGCGGGCGGAAATCACCTGCATGAAGATGGCCATCAGGCTGGCCAGGCCGACCACCCACAACAGCCCGTACTGGTATTGGGCCCCGGCTTGAAGGTCCGTCCCCCAGTTGCCGGGATCCATGTAACCGACGCTGATAAGAATCGCCGGACCGACGAAAGCCCGCCACTGGCGCCAGAATCCGGCCTGATGGGGCGGCACTTCGACCGTGCCGTGCATTCCCTCCAGCGACAGGTGGTTGGAGGACGGCGACGCAGCGGCGACGGGATCCGGTGATCCGGCGGTGTTGACCGATTCGCTTCGACTTTCCTGTTGCGTCAAACCGCTCATCCTTCTAGGCCCGGCCCGCCCGACGGAAGGGGGTGAACGGCCGCGCGCTGCTCCGCGAAACCGCCGCCGGTCTCCACCGAGAATAGTGTCTTATCATTACTATTTACCCCACATATACCCAGAATAGATTTCTGTCAAATAAAATGTTTTTACACTAAAACAATTTGGAATGTGGGAAATGCTGGCCATTGCCGCCGCCGTTTGTTAGGAGAGACGGCGGTGACAGCGAAACCGCGCAGGAGAATGGAAGCGGTGGCAAGCCGCTCTGAATCGACCGAAGACCACCTGGAACGCATCCAGGAGCTGGTGGAACAAAAGGGCTATGCCCGCGTGGCGGATCTGGCGGTGTCGCTGGGGTTGAGCCGGTCGGCGGTCTCCAACATGGTGCGCCGGCTCGCCAACCGCGGTTTTGTGAACTACGAAAAGTACCGCGGCTTCACACTGACCGGGGAAGGGCGCGCGGTGGCCGACCACGTCAAGGTCCGCCATGAAACCCTCACGGAAATGCTCCAGCTTCTCGGATTGAGCCCGGAGACGGTGAAGCAGGAAGTCGAAGCCATCGAACACCATTTAAAGCCCGAAACACTACAGGTTTTTTCAAAACTGGTGCGCTTTTGGCGCCAGCACCCCGGGGACCTTCAGGCATTCTTGAAGTACAACAAAACGGCGCGGGTCGAAACCTAGCCTCAATCATCGTCCTCGTCCACCCGCCTCGCCGCCCAGGACGGATAGGGCGCGTGCGGACCTTTCATCGCGCGCCAGAGGATGTGATTGAACACGTCCTCTGGGCACTGGTCTTCCTTGTCGAGGGGCAGGCGGGCGGAGACAATGGCGTCCTTGCGCAGGAATGAATCGAAGATTTCCCTCGCGCCGGGATTCATTTCATCCAGCGGCACCTGATTCGTCACCGCCTCGAACGGCGTCAGGTCCGGCGTCTCCGCGAAACAGTCGAACATCGGCGTCGCCGTTGCGTCCATTTGATTCATCGGCGGCAACCCCAGGATGAGTTCCATGGTGCGGATCAAACTCGTCTGATTGTATTGGGTCCGGACGACCGCGCCGCGCTTCGTGTAGGCGCTGACGACATAAGCCGTCGTGCGATATCCGCTCACGTGATCCCAGCCGTTCTGCGGATCGTCTTCGATCGCAAAAATGCAGGTGTCCTTCCAATACCGGCCATGGCTGACCGCTTCGACGACGCGGCCGACGGCGAGGTCGTTGTCGGCCACCTGCGCCGCGGGTGTGGGCGAACCGGGTTTGGTCGCGCTCGTGTGGTCGTTCGGCAGCCAGAGGATGACGAGAGCGGGAAGAGAGTCCGCCGCCTCAAATTGTTTCAGGTTCTTCACAAATTGGGCGGCGCGCCACACATCCGGCACATTCAAGTCCCAGCCGATCGTGTTCGTGACGATGCAAGGCCGCAACGCTTCCATGTCCGGTTCGCACGAATAGACAATGGCGTTCGAGCCGCTCGTGAAATCCTGGTAGCAGTCGGTAAAATCCGGTTCGCGCCTTCGCGCGGGGTCCTTCCACCGTTTGCGGTCGGAGGTGAACTCGCCGAAATCGCAGACGGTCTTGCCGTGCTCGAGGGCGTCGTTCCAAAGGAACCCCGCCGGCGAATAGGCCAGCGCGTCCCGCCCGGCCTCGCCGAATCCGCCCGACGGGTAACTGCGCGGCCAGCCGGCGAACTCGCGTTCCACGTAATCCGTGGCGAGAGCCGAATCCGCCCACTGATGGCCGTCGGCGCTCAAAATCCCGCAGCAATAGGTGTTGTCCAACAGCACGAAATCCCGCACGAGTTTGTGCTGGTTCGGAGTCACACGCTCTCCGAATACGCACAAGTCCGCGTCGCCGTCGCCCTCCTTTACGTCGCCGAGCACCTGGTCGTAGGTGCGGTTTTCCTTGATAATGTAGATGACGTGCCTGAACACGCTCGGTTCGCCGACGCGCTCCGGCACGGGCCGCGCCGGTTGGCCGGGTCGCGCGGGCAATGCGGCGCGGGCCAGCAATGGATAGCGCAAATCAGCCAGAGCCGTTCGCGAGAAGGCCGCCAATTCCTTTTTCGACGGCAACGGCACGAGCGACAGCGAACCGGCGAATTGTCTCGTATTGAACTCCAGGCCGCCGGTTCGGCCGCGGCGTCCCGGGCCGGGACTCTTGAGGTTGGCGACATCGATTTGTTTGCGGTACGCGTCGAACACGATCGCTCCCGGAAACCAGCCAACGGGGATCAGGCCGAGCAATTCGGATTCGCCGGGTTTGAAATGAAAAACCGCAACGGCATTCTGGGTGCCATTGCAGACGAAAAGAGTTTCGCCGTGTTTGTCGAACGCAAGAGCGTTGGGTTGCGCGCCAAACAAATCAGCCGGGTTTTGCCGCGCGCAAATCGTTTCGACGATCCGGTCTGTGCGCGTGTCCATCATGCTCAACGTGTCGCTGCCCGCGTTGGCGACGACGAGCCAGCGCCGGTTCGGCGAGAGCGCCAGCGCGCAGGCGTGAAGGCCGGTCAGAATTTCCTGCGGCGGCTCCGCGCCATCAAGGCCAATCACCGAAACGGACCCTTCGCTTGCGATGGAACGGGAATCCACGCGCACCAGCGTGCCGCGGCCGGCGGGGCCGGTGAGACTTCCCGGTTCCGGACGCCGGCCGCCCCAGTTGCTCACGAAGACTTTGTGGCCGGCGAGCACGACGGCAAAAGGCGCGACACCCACATCCCAGACCCGCAATACGCGCCCCGTCTCCGCATCCAGCTCGGCCAGCCGGTTTGAAAGATTGAGCGCCACATAAATTCGTTTGCCGTCCGGTGAGACGGCAATGCCGGCGGGAATCTCCGCGGCCCGACCCGGCGCATCCGCCGGCGGCAGTGGAATGGAAAACAACGGCGCGACCTTGTGGTCTCCGTCAACGCCAAGAACCTTGATGTCGCCGTTGACGTTGGCCAGGTAAATCCGCGAACCGTCGGGTGAGAATGCAAGGCCGGTGAAGCTGAGCTGTGCCTTCTGGCTCGGATCGAGCACACCGGGGGACACGCTCGAAGATGTTGGAGTCTTGTTGTCCGGCGGCAAGGGAACGTGCTGCAGGAGGCGGCCGCTTGCCGGATCCGCGACGAGCAATTCCCCGGTCAGGCCGGCGGTTACCAGCAATTTGCCGTCGGGGCTGAGCGCCAGCGCATTGGGCCTCACCCCGGGCAGTTCGACGAACGTTCCGGCGGGCGTGAGGATCTGATTGGCCGGCGTTTCAATACCGGTTGCGTTGCGGCCGACGATGTTGGTGGTGGCGTCGAAATCCTGCGCGCCTGCCGGCGAAAGGGCATTGAACAGGACGCAACACCCGAGCAGGGCCCGGCAGCCAAAAAGTTCAGTTCTCACAACAGGGAGAGATACAACCACACGCCACGCGCGCACAAAGACGCCGGTGTGCCCGAACCCAAAGGATGACTCAGGCGGAGACCAAAGTCTGGCTTACCCCTGGACTTTGCGAAGGAGCCTGTGCTGACGTTCATTGGAAACTAGTGACTTGGCCATAGAGTTCGCACACTGGTCGGCTTCTCATCAGCATAGGTTAGGTTCCTAAAAGTGCAGTGTAAACGGATTTTCAAGCCCCGCTGAACCATACCGGCAGTGAAACATTTCTTCCTCTCAAGACTCTCGGTGAAACTTTGGGTCTCTGGTTTTGAACTTTTCTCCGGCTTCTTACTCTTCGATGGGTTTTTGACTTCAATGAAGCGATGGTTCGATTCCGACCCTCGCCTCCAGTTCTAACTGCATGTGCAGTAAAGAATTAGGAGTCTCGGAAAGCCAACGGCTAACGGTTTGGCTAACAATTTTGAGATTGTGTCAAAATTGTTTCAGTATTTGGGTGCATTGCCCCGATATTGCCTAACCGCCGGAATCCTCGCCCAGGTAGGATGGACGACGCATGAACATGAAACTGCGTTACCGCCTATTCCTACGCCGCAAAAGCGTTTACTACGCCTTTGACGACACCACCAAAACCTTCACCAGCCTCAAAACCAAAGACAAGGCCGAGGCCGGGCGGCTGCTCGTCGCCTTGAACGAGGCCGGAAAGCAGCCCGCCATGAACTTGAGCCTTGCCCGCGTCTATCTGCGCCACAGCGACCCGATGGTTTCCGTCCGCACCTGGCAGCACGTTCTGGATGAAATCATCGCCATCAAAACCGGTCCGACGCAGGCGCGCTGGAAATCCGCCGCCAAGGACAAGGCGTTCGACTTGATCCGCACTCGCGTCCTAATTGAAACGCAAGGTGAACATTTGCTGGCGGTGTTACGCATCGGCACGGTTTCGACGAATGCGTTTCTGCGAAAGGTTCACAACTTCGCGGTGGACATGAATTGGCTGCCCGCAACCGTTATTCCGCGCCGGCAATGGCCGGCCATCCACTACAAGGAGAAACGCGCCATCACACTTGAGGAACACCAGAAGATCATCGCCGCCGAGGTCAACCCGGAGCGCAAGACGCTGTATAAATTGTGCTGGCACTTGGGCGCGAGCCAGGGCGACATTGCGAACCTGAAAGGCGAGGACGTGGACTGGACGAACAACACCGTCAGCTTTTTCCGCCAAAAGACCGGAGTGCCCGTGCTGGTACACCTCGGGGGTGAAACGCTGAACCTCCTGAAAGACCTTCCGAGCGAGGGACCGCTTTTCCCTTATCTTTCGACCGTCCGCGCCGGCGATCGAGCGACGGAATTCAAATCGCGCTGCCGACAGCTACACATTCAGGGCGTGACCCTTCATAGCTATCGTTACGCATGGGCGGAGCGCGCCAAGACGGCCGGCTACCCCGAGCGGTTCGCGCAGGAGGCTTTGGGACACAACTCAAAGGCCGTGCACCGCGCGTACGCGCGTCGCGCGCTGGTCAAAATCCCGTCCTTGGAAGAGTACGAAAAGCAAGCCACTGAGAAAGTGAACGTTGCGGCGGCGTCATAACTGGCAGCACAAACTGCCGTGAACAGTTCAATCAGGTTTTCGGCCTGATTTGGGGAATGAATCACCCGCACACCAAAATGGCAAGCGGGAATTCTAGCCGGTTTTGACGTTGGCAGCAAAGAACGGGTTAGCCACTTTTGCCGCTCTGTCTATAATTTCGTTTAGTTGTTGCGACCATTTGAATTTTATTTTCGCCTGAAGCCGTTCTATTTCGGCTAAATTCAGATCAATCCAATGCGGCTCCCAAATCGTTGCAATCGGCAAATCTTTTCCGGCGCCAATGCGAAGAGCCGCTAATTTAATGGGGCGAGAACAAGTCGAGTCAATATTGATTACCTCATTCACGATGTAGATTGCTGCGGAAACGGCCTGCAAAAATCCCATATTTGTGAAGTCGAATTGCCGCATGATATAATCGGCAACTGCACAACTGTTCCCAAGGGACACGCAGCTCCCTCCCCCCCGCTGCCACGTCGGCGAAACCTTGCCGTCCGATTGCATCTTAAAAATGTAAGGCGTTTCCTTGTGGTAATTGGCGAGGAGGAGATAAAAACGATTTTCCGAAAAATGCTGCTTTAACTCTTTTGCCGGTCGTTTGAATTGCCTCCGTTCCTTCAACTTTATTTCAGAATTTGCCTGTTCCGCCAGATCGGCCAAGGCACGGGGGTTATTTGCCTCAATCTCCAAGGCCCTCCGTTCAATCATTTAAATGGCCTGAGTTGAAAAATCCAAGCTGCCAGCAGTTGCGACAAGCCCCGCTGATCCGTCCTTAAAGTCGATTCGGAACACGTTTTCTGTGTCGCATTGCTTTTCGCCGTATTCGCAGGTCGTTTGGCTGTCGCTGTCGATGACAATTCCATCCCTGCAAACGATGCCTACAATCAGTGTCACAGGCTTCTTAATCGGCTTTCTGCTGAAAGGCTTTAAGGCTTTAAGACTCTCGGCACCGGCTTCTCAAAAGCTGATTGAATCATGGAAATTAGGGGATATTTTTGAGTTCTCCGGTAAATAAAGCGATTACAACCGCAGTCCCTATGGAACTGTTCAACGTGAAGGGGTCGGTCCCGGCTATTGTAGAATATTGCCTTGACGCTCAAGCCCCGGCTGAGAGCATTGGGGGAATGGCGCGCAAACTGCGAGTGCAATATCCGGGAGCGATCTATCACGTCATGAACCGGGGAAACCGGCGAGAACCGATTTTCAAGGACGATCAGGATCGGGAGCGTTTTCTGGAAACCCTCGGTGAAACGTGCGACAAAACAGGCTGGCAGGTTCATGCTTATTGTCTGATGTTGAACCACTTTCATTTGGTGATCGAAACGCCCAGGGCCAACCTGGTCGCTGGCATGAAGTGGTTTTTGAGCACGTATACTTCGCGCTTCAACCGGCGACATAAGCTCTTTGGTCATTTGTTTAGTGGTCGCTACAAATCACTGATTGTGGAGGGCAGCGGGGATGGTTATTTGCGGACTGTCTGCGATTACGTTCATCTGAATCCCGTGCGAGCCAATCTTGTGCGGC
>Ga0224555_1002248_pt1 | contig 23356 bp, 18 predicted proteins | sample 714S23034metaG_FD_180687 | JGI IMG/M metagenome (GOLD analysis project Ga0224555, IMG submission 180687) | Peat soil microbial communities from Stordalen Mire, Sweden - 717 S2 30-34 | ecosystem: Environmental > Terrestrial > Soil > Wetlands > Peat | place: Sweden: Norrbotten County, Stordalen...
GTGTGAAGTTCCTCACGCCGCTGTTGGTGAACGGTGAACCCGAAATCTGAACGTAACTCCCGCCGGCCGGATCATACCACTGCGCCACAGCAGGGCCGCTCAGCTTCGACATGTCCACGGTCAGCGTTCGGAGGGCCGGCAGGTACACCATCACCAAAGTCCCGTCGGCTGTACGGGCCGCCATCGCGTAATCGTTGGTGCTCACGGTGACCGTGGAAGAAGACGTCCCGTAGCCGCCCGTGACCACCGTATGATTCGTGTCCGGAACCAGGTTGTACCAGGCTCGCGTTTGGAACAGCGCCTCGAGGTAGCTCATCTGAATCGCCCCCGGGGTATCCAGATAGTTTTGCCAGCCGCTTGCAAATTGCCATGTATAGTGGTTGCCATACAATTGCCCGGCCGCCCCGCTCAACAGCGCCCAATACTCTTGCTTCCGGAGAATCGGCGCCGTGGTGACCGGCCCTGCCAAATTTTCAAATTCATAGTTGGCCTCCACCATGAACACGGGCATGGAACTCGACTGGTTGTAGGCATGGAGCACCTCCGCATACGTCGGAAAGTAGGTATAAGCCGCATTGAGCCCGATGATCGGCGCCCAGTTGGTATCGTCCAACGAGCTGCTGACCTGGTAATTCAATTCAATCGTGTGAATGTGGTTCGTATCCATGTCATTGATGCCGAGGGCCACCGCCCGCACCACCGCGTCGCTGTTGAGAACCTGCCAGCCCTGAAAATCGTTGCCGTGGAACCAGATGATGTTGGGGAAGTTCTTGTAGCGATTGCCCAGGTACTGGCCGTAGGCCCGGCACTTGACCGTGCCGTTGGCCAGCATCGTCGTCAGCCAGCCGCCCGTTTCAATCGAGTCGAGCATCACCTGCAATCCCTGCTGCGCCGCTAAAGTGAGGATTCGATCCATGTGCGCAAAATAAGCCTCATTGGGCGTGGTTAGATCGTAGAAACTGGTCGACGGGATCTTGTTTGTGAAGGGCAGCATCCCGTCGAAGGTGCTGCCGTTGGTGCGCCCTCCCGTGTACGTCGTGCAGAGCAGGTTGATCCACATCGTGTTGAACCCGCGCGCATTTCGGTTGGTGAAAAACATGGCGGCGTCAGCCTCGTTGATGTTCACCACCAATGCCTGGGGAGAATCGCCCACGAGCATGAAGGGGACATTCTTCTGATCGACCAGAAAACGGCCATTGGCGCTGCTCTTCAGCGGATAGGCCGGCGCCGCGTTTCCCGGCGTGTGCATGGCGACGGAAACCATGCCGGCCGCCAAAAGGCATAACCAGCGATAACGAAGTTCTGAGGCGCGTATCGCCATCTGACTCCGCGTGTCGTGGCCGGGCACATACGCGCCTTGATTTTTCTTCTTTCTCTCGCCTTCGTCACGAGCCACGGTTTGGCCTGGACCCTCAGCCGGTGACGGCTGACGCTCCGTTATCAAAGAGTCCTTCGGGTTCACAGGTGATAGAATACGCCGGGAGACTCTGCGAATGATATGGGGTGTTTCCCCCACGACGGATTTCTGCGAATCCAACGTTCTCTGCGCGCGGCAGAGGCACAGGCCGAGGGCTGGAGTTGAAGCCGAAAGAAACCGGCGGAGCGTGTCGGGGGAGTCGATGGTCAACTGGACGCTGGACCGGAGAGTGGAATCATCACAGCCGTAAACAGCTTAACTGAAACTGCTCTCCATGCCGCGAAGCTTGAAGAGTATGATTTGGAAGCCGTTCTCAACTTCGCTGAACAGGTCTTCCTCAATACAGCACGTTTTTGGATGGAATTGAATGCGGAACAAAAGCAGCGCCTTCAAAAGGTGCTTTTCCCTCAAGGAATGACATTTTGCGATGGAATTATTGGAACCGCCGAAACATGTCTTGTTTACAGGCTGATTGGCAACTCCGGGGTCGAAAAGGCAAGGTTGGCGACCCTACCGGGAATCGAACCCGGGCTACCACCGTGAAAGGGTGGTGTCCTAACCGCTAGACCATAGGGTCGCTGACTGGAGGCGCGGCAATATAATCGCCGCGGACGCGATGTCACGCAAATTCGCGTTTGCGTTGAGCGCCCGCTTTGACTAGGTTCCCTGCTCTTGCGTCATGAAAGTTTATATTGACGGGAAATTTTACGGCGAACGCGACGCGAAGATCTCTGTCTTTGACCACGGTCTGCTTTACGGCGACGGAATCTTCGAGGGAATTCGCGCCTACAACGGGCGCGTCTTCCGGTTGAAGGAGCACATCGACCGGCTGTTCTTTTCCGCCAAGGCCATCCTGCTGACGATTCCGATCTCCCGTTCCGCAATCACGGAGGCGGTCCTCGAAAGCTGCCGGAAGAACAGGCTTCGGGACGGTTACATCCGGCTGGTCGTCACCCGCGGGGTCGGCACGCTGGGTCTGAATCCGAGCCGCTGCAAACGCCCGTCGGTGATTGTCATCGCGGACAAAATCCAGCTTTACCCGCCTGAACTGTACGAACGCGGCATGGAGATCGTCACCGTGCCCACCGTGCGCAACCTCCACAGCGCCCTGAACCCGGCCATCAAGTCGCTGAATTACCTGAATAACATCCTCGCCAAGATCGAAGCGAACGGCGCGGGCTGCGAGGAGGCGGTGATGCTGAATGCGGAAGGGTTCGTCTCCGAATGCACGGGGGACAACATTTTCATCGTCAAAGAGGGCCGGTTGATGACCCCCCCGCTTTCCGCCGGCGCGCTCTACGGGATCACCCGCCAGGTCGTCATCGAGCTGGCCGGGCAATCCGGCGTCGCGGTCACCGAACCGAACCTGACGCGTTACGACCTGTTCAACGCGAAAGAATGCTTTCTAACGGGCACGGGCGCGGAAATCGTGCCGGTGGTAAAAATCGACGGCCGGGTGATCGGCACGGGCAAACCGGGGCAGCTGACGAAAAAGCTGGTCACGGCGTACCACGCCTTGACTAAAGTGTCCGGCGAGCCGATATGATTTATGACGTTGATTCGTTCCAGCGTTGCCGGGTTGGGTCGGAGGCGAAGCGGGTTGCTCGCTCCGGTGGAACCGCGCAACCGGCGGGCGAATTGACGATTTGACGAGACTATGTTGTGCTGTATCTGCAAGGAACGCGAAGCCACCGTTCACCTGACGCAAATTGCCGGGGATAAAATGCAGAAGGTGGATCTTTGCGAGGAATGCGCCAAAACCAAGGGCGTGAACGATCCGACCGGTTTTTCCCTGGCGGATCTGCTGCTCGGCCTCGGGGCGTCGCAAGAGATCGAACAGTCCGCCGGCGGCGTGGAGTTGAAGTGTCCGCGTTGCGGGTTCACGCAGGCGGATTTCAAGAAGGCGGGCCGTCTGGGATGCCCCGACTGTTACAAGACATTTGCCGACGGCCTGGAGACCTTGCTCAAGTCCATGCACAAGGGCACGCGACACGTGGGCAAAGTTCCCGAATCGCTGCGACATACCCGGGATTTGTCCGACCGCCTGATGGCGTTGCAAAAGAAGCTGAACAAAGCCATCGAGGATGAGAATTTCGAGCAGGCGGCGCTGTTGCGCGACGAGATCAAGACCATGAGCGCCCAGTTGGGCAACCTCGCGCATTGACAAATGGACCTTCATGAATTTCTCACACCCCCGGCGGAAATCGCGCGGCGCAAAGGGCCGCACGACCGGATCGTCATGTCCAGCCGGGTCCGCCTGGCCCGGAACATCAAGGACGCGGCCTTTCCCGGCTGGGCCAAGAAGCCCGAGCGCATACGGGTGCTCGAGACGATCCGCCCGGCGGTCGAGACGCTGCCGGAGATGCGGGAGGCCTTTTCGCAATCGATGGACAACCTCTCCACGCTCGACAAGCAGATCCTCGTCGAACGCCATCTCATCAGTCGCGAGCACGCGGCCAAGAGCACCGGGAGCGGCCTGGTCCTGAATCGGGAGGAGACGCTGTGCGTGATGATCAACGAGGAGGATCATATGCGCATGCAGGCGCTCCGGCCCGGTCTGCAACTGCGCCAGGTGTGGACGGCGATCGACCGTGTCGATTCCGAACTGGAGAAGACCCTCGATTACGCATTCAGTCCGGAACTCGGTTATCTGACGGCCTGCCCGACCAACATCGGCACCGGCATCCGGGTCAGCGCCATGCTGCATCTGCCGGGCCTGGTCCTGGCCGAGCAGATCAACCCGATCATTCAATCGGTGAACAAGCTTGGCCTGGCGGTCCGGGGCCTTTACGGCGAAGGCACCGAGGCGTTGGGCAACGTATTCCAAGTGTCCAATCAAATGACATTGGGCGAATCGGAAAGCGCGATTGTTGAGAGGCTGGAAAAGGTTCTGGCCCAGATTATTGAGCACGAGGAAAACGCCCGGGCGACCCTCCTGGAGAAGAAATCCAAGATCGTTTTCAACCATATCGGCCGGGCCTATGGTGTTTTGGCCAATGCCCACATTATTTCCTCGAAAGAAACGATGAATTTGCTGTCGTTGATGCGTTTGGGCGTGGATCTGGGGTTGTTTCCAGGGGTGGAACGCTCATTGGTGGACGAATTGTTCATTTTCACGCAGCCGGCCCACCTGCAAAAGCAGCATTCCGAGAAGCTGTCCGCCGAGGAACGCGACTTGCTGCGAGCAGACATGGTGCGCGAGCGGTTGAAACTCGTCAGCCGGCCCGTTTCCAAACCGCCGGGTCCACACGGCAGCGGAGTGGACAAACAGGAAAAGTAACGCCATTGTGAATCAGGTTCCGTATGAGCGATGAAGCCATGAGCAATTTTACGCCCCGAGCCCAGCAAGTGCTCGCCTTGGCGCGCAAGGAAGCCGATCGATTCAACCACAATTTCGTCGGAACCGAGCACCTGTTGCTCGGCCTGATCAAGCTGGGCCAGGGCGTCGCCGTCAACGTACTCCAGAAAATGGGCCTCGACCTCGAAACCGTCCGCATGGAAGTCGAGAAACAGGTGGGGACCGGACCCGACCAGAAGATGATCGGCAACATTCCCTATACGCCGCGCGTGAAGAAAGTGCTCGCACTGGCGGCCAAGGAAGCCAAGGCCCTCAACCATACTTACGTCGGCACCGAACACATCCTGCTCGGCCTGCTCCGCGAAGGCGACGGGGTGGCGGCGCGCGTTTTGAAAAACCTCGACGTGGATATCGAGCAAACCCGCCAGGAGATTCTGAAGGAACTGGATCCGAATTTCGCCGCGCAGGAGGAGTCCGGCGGCGGTGGTGAAGCGCCGGAAAAGCCGGTCGGCGAAAAGAAGGGGGAGATCAAGACCCCCGCCCTGAAGGCGTTCGGCCGCGACCTCACCGAGATCGCGCGCAAGGGTGAAATGGATCCGGTCATCGGCCGCAAGAATGAGATCGAGCGGGTGATCCAGATTCTCTGCCGCCGCACCAAGAATAATCCCGTGCTGCTTGGCGAGGCGGGCGTGGGCAAGACCGCCATCGTCGAAGGCCTGGCGCAGGAGATCGCCGCCGGCAATGTCCCCGAACTGCTGCGCGACAAGCGCGTCATCACGCTCGATCTGGCGTTGATGGTTGCGGGCACGAAGTATCGAGGACAATTTGAAGAGCGGATCAAGGCCGTCATGGACGAGATCCGCCGTTCGAAAAACATCATTCTGTTCATCGACGAGCTGCACACCATCGTGGGAGCCGGCTCGGCGGAGGGCACCATGGACGCCTCGAACATCATCAAACCCGCCCTCAGCCGCGGCGAACTGCAGTGCATCGGCGCCACGACGCTCAACGAGTATCGCAAGTATATCGAGAAGGACGCCGCGCTGGAACGTCGGTTCCAGTCGGTGAAGGTCGAGGCTCCGTCCGTGGAGGAAGCGATCCTGATCCTCAAGGGCCTCCGCCCCAAATACGAGGACCATCACAAGGCGGAGTTCAGCGACAAGGCCATCGAAGCTTCGGTAAAGCTCTCGGATCGTTACATCACCGACCGGTATCTGCCCGACAAAGCCATCGACCTCATGGATGAGGCCGGCTCGCGCGCGCGCATTGGCACGATGACGCGGCCGCCCGAGGTGAAGGAACTTGAAGGGGAAATTGAGGACATCAAGACCAAGAAAGAGCGTGCGATCAAAAACCAGGATTTCGAAGGGGCCGCGGCCATGCGCGACAAGGAGAAAACCACAAAGGAGAAGTTGGAGAATCTCCTGAAGGAATGGCGCGCCAGCCGCGAAGAGAAGCGCGTTAAGGTGGAAGAGGAAGACATTTTACACGTCGTCTCCAAGTGGACCGGCATTCCGCTGCAACGGATGGAACAGGGGGAAATGCAGCGCCTGCTCAAGGTCGAGGAGGAAATGACCAAGGTCGTCATCGGCCAGCGCGAAGCGGTCGCCGCCATCGGCAAAGCCTTGCGCCGGTCCCGCGCGGACTTGAAAGATCCGCGCCGGCCGATCGGCACCTTCGCGCTGCTCGGTCCGACCGGCGTCGGCAAGACGCTCCTGGCCAAAACGCTCGCCGAACAGATGTTTGGCGATTCCAAAGCCCTCATCCAGCTCGACATGAGCGAGTACATGGAGAAGTTCAACGTGTCGCGCCTCATCGGATCGCCGCCGGGCTACGTCGGTTACGAGGAAGGCGGCCAGCTCACCGAACAAGTGCGGCGCAAACCCTATTCCGTCGTTCTGTTCGATGAGGTCGAAAAGGCGCATCCGGACGTCTGGAACATGCTCCTGCAGATCCTCGAGGAAGGAAAGCTGACGGACAACGTCGGACGCGTGGTGAACTTCCGCAATACCATCATCCTGATGACGTCGAACGTCGGCTCGGACACGATCAAGCGCCAGAGCACGCTTGGCTTCTCGCCGATCACGGACGAGAACAGCTACGAAAAGATGCGCGATAAGATTCTGGAAGAGGCCAAGAAGACTTTCCGCCCCGAGTTTCTGAACCGTCTCGACGACCTGATCGTCTTCCGTTCGCTGACCAAGCCCGATCTGGTCGAAATCCTCGACCTGGAAGTCCGCAAGGTCATGCAACGGCTCAAAAACCGGAACATCCTCCTGCAGTTGGACGAAAAGGCGAAGGATTTCCTGGTTGAAAAGGGCTATGACCCGCAGTACGGGGCGCGTCCCATGCGGCGCTCGGTGGAGCGGTTCCTCGAAGACCCGTTGGCCGAGGAAATCCTGCGCGGCGCGATGCACGAAGGCGAGTCGATTCGGGTCTCCGTGGACAAGGATCGCCTCATCTTTACCCAGAATGCCGCCGCCGAAGGCGCCCTCTCAAGCTGAACTTGTCTTCCCGCGCGTGGCCGGGCTCATGCCCACGCTGCGCCAATCTTGGCGTCGAATCCGCGTCTGAACGGAAACACCCCGGCGTCTGCGCTGCGGATTTGGTTGAACAAAGCGACCCCAGAGTGGTCTGACTATTGTCCACTGAACTCCAACTGAACTCCAATAACACCTATGAGAAGAATATCATTCATGTTCGCCCTGGCTGCGCTACTGGTGACGGTGCTCGCAACGACCGCTGTCGCGGCCAGCAAAGAAGTCACGATCACCGGTGAGGGAACGTGCGCCAAATGCGGATTGCACGAAACCGATAAGTGCCAGACCGTCATCCAAGCCCAGGAGGACGGGAAGACGGTGACGTATTACCTGGCCCAAAACAAAGTGAGCAAAAACTTCCACGAGAACGTGTGTAAGGAGGCGCATAATGTGACGGCCACCGGCACGGTCAAGGAAAAGGATGGCAAGAAGGTGCTCACCGCGTCGAAGATCGAACTGGTCAAGTAAACGCGCGTCAAACGCATACGCTCCGCAGTGGGTCTGACGGGATTGATGGATACTTCCCGATGGGCCTCGCGGCGCGTGCTCCCATTAATCGCTCGGGCTGGCAGCCGAGGGTGCCAGCCCGCGCTTTTTCCGCTGGTGCCGGCTGACGATGATCTTCGTGAGGACGAAGGAAACTGCCGCCACCGGTGCGCCGCACAGGAGCGACCCCAGCAACAGCGGCTTTCCCACCGTAAGAAATTTCGTCCAGTCCCTCCACTCCGCCGGCCTCAGGGTCGATCTCGACCAGTGCACCGGCCAGTGGTGAGGATCGCTGATCAGCCAAAAGCCAATGTCATATTCCCACCGATAAACCATGGGCATGAACGGGAGCAGCAGGTCGTGCATGGTGCCCGCGAGCACCGCCGCGATGATGTTGCTCCGGGTCAGCCAGGCCAGGAAGATGGCGCCCAGCGTTTTCAAGCCAAACAGCGGAGTGAACCCGAGGAAAATTCCAATCGCAACGCCGCCCGCGATGGCCTCGGGTGTGTCGCGAATGGCCAGCAATCTCAGAGAATGCTCCTGAAACCAGCGTTGCAGGTTCATGTGTTCACTTCTCGCGCAGCTTCCGATTGAACGCGACCACGTCATCATAATGGACGCCGTTGCCGCCGAAAATGTCCAATGCCGAACCGATGGTCAGGTCAACCCGCCCCCGGCCCAGCCGGGTCACCGTTTCCAGGTCGCCCAGCGAATTGGCGCCGCCGGCGTAGGTCGTGGGGATCGGGGACCATTGCCCCAGCCTGGCAACCAGTTCGGGGTCGATCCCCCTGCAGAGCCCTTCCACCGCCGTCGCGTGAACCAGGAATTCCTCGCACGCCACGGCCAGCGTTTCCAACGTCGCCTGGCTGATCGCCATGTCGGTGAATTTTTCCCACCGGTCCGTCACGACAATGTATTCCTCCCCTCGCCGGCGGCAGCTTAAATCCAGAACAATCCTCCCCCTGCCAATCGCCGCCACCAGTGACTTCAGACGATTCCAATCCAGGCGCCCCTCGCGAAATACCCAGGAAGTGACAATGACATGCGACGCTCCGGCTTCAAGCCAGGCGGGAGCATTGTCCGGATTGATGCCGCCGCCAATGTGCAATCCGCCCGGATAGGCCTTCAAGGCGGCGCGCGCCTGCGCCTCATTCCCGGGACCGAGCATGATCACGTGGCCGCCCGCAAGACCGTCGCGCCTGTAAAGCTCCGCATACCAGGCCGCATTGCGCTCGGAAACAAAATTCGTCCGCAATGCTCCGCCGCCGGCGCCGAGCGTGCCGCCCACGATTTGCTTTACCTTGCCCTCGTGTAAATCAATGCAAGGACGAAACATTCCTGCAAGGCTATGGTTCAAAACGCCGCGTTCCAAGTGCGAACTTCGTCCCTTTTGGAAGAATCGCGCTGAACGGCCACGCAAACGGGGGCAGTCTCGTTCATCGAAGCCAGCCAGAGCAGATACCAGTGTCGGGGTTTATACTGTTTGGGCGGCGTGAATGTCTTCTGCTCCTCGGTGGCCATCGATGCGGGCTCCATCTCCAACACCCGGCTTTCGGGAATCAGATGATCCCGGCCCAGGGCGTCTTTGTAGTGGAAACTGCCTCCCACAAGCTTGGGTTTGCCGACGCTGTCAATCTGGCCGCCGTTGCTCAACTTGATGATGTAATGCTGCGCGCAACCGCACAACAGGATCAAGCCGATCACCGGAGCCAGCTTGCTCCTCGCAAAACCTGTTCGATTGCCATGCATCATTTTCCAATCATTTGGCCCGGACATTCCGCACACCGGACCCTCACAGCCGCCAAGCCCCGGTCGGCAAACGAAGCGCCGCCGCTGGGACAACGACCAACAAATCTCACAACCCATCGGAAACCGCAAGACCTGTGTCAGGCGGGGTCGAAAGAGACGGGTTAAATCGGCCTCTCTTCCTTCGGGGTGGATGATCAAGGCGAGATTTATCTATGCCAGATGAGCAGCATCGGCGGACGGATCTACACTCTGGCGCGCGCCGGCCCCGGCCCGCCGTCGCGGCCCGTGCCGTCGCGCCTTTCACAAACCCGCGTCTTCAGACGGCACCAGGCGCTGATATCGCCGTCACTTCGGATGGGATCGGAGCATGCGATTGGAATGAGGGTCAGGAGCGCGGCTATATGCGAAGCATCAGCCGCAGCGGGTTGGCAGGTCGATGACGCCCGGGAACCTGTCGCGGGTGTGAAACGGCTTGGCGTGCTGCGGCTGGTCTTCGACACAGCCGCGGTCCGGTGTGCGTGTTGACCCGCCCCTTCATGGATTGGTGCTGCCAATCGCACCCGGAGTTGGATCGGCCATTGACGAATCTGCTCCTGGCCTGGATATTCCATCAATTGCGCAGATTTTATGAAACGACACACTGCAACCAAAACTCTCATCACCACCTGCGGCCTCGCGCTGCTCTCGACGTTCGCGGCTCACGCGCAGGTAACCCCGTTCTACCTCAAAGCCGACGCCGGAGGCGCCTGGACGCCGGACACCCATTTGAAGGAGTTCTTCGGGGAGAATACAACCGGCGTCAAAGTGGCCTTTGATCCCGGCTACCGTGTCGGGCTGGTCGCGGGCTACCAGGTGACGGATTGGTTTGCGACCGAGTTCGAAACCGGGGTGACAGCCAACCGGATTCGCTCCATCACCGACGCAGCCGTTCACGATGCCATGCTCTCGAACGTGCCATTCCTGCTCAACGTCCGGCTGCAATGCCCGGCCCTGGTCCGTTTCTGGCCCTGTCCCTATATTGGTGGCGGGTTGGGCGGGTCCGCGGCGGTGATCGATGCGGACCACATTGATTTTGGCCTCACTCGCATGCACGGGTCTCAATCCGACGCGGTGTTCGCTTATCAGGCATTCGGCGGATTGCGCTGCAACCTGAACGACCATTTGGGACTGAGCCTGGAGTACCATTACTTCGCCACGACAGATCCCGGGTGGAAGGCGGATTCCACCACGTTCACCGGCGGCGACCGTATGCGCTTTGGCGGCACCGGAACTCACTCCGTGAGCCTCGCGGTCGAATACCGGTTCTAAGATTCGGCGTCTCCGTGGCGCCGTGTTCGGTTCACATATTCTCGCAGGCCCTGAGCCGCCATGGATATGGTCCGGCGCGGTAGCGTCCTGGACGCGGCAGCCCTCTGCCGCTTTTGAACTATCCACACGCCCCAGGGAAAGCGCCAGAGGGCTGGCGCAGTCCAAAAACCGGGCGGCGACGTCTCTGGTTCATGGAGAAATTGTTCTGGCTTCTCGACAAACCTCGGGCATCCCGCCTACATTGATCAGGATGTCCATGCTGAATCAACCGATGGCTATCGCCGGGCGGATTTTCCGGTCGCGACTGATCCTGGGCACTGGAAAATTCTCGTCTCCGGAAGCCATGCGCGACGCTTTGGACGCCAGCGGGGCGGAGATCGTCACGGTCGCCTTGCGCCGCGCGGATTTGAGCGGAAGGAAGGACCCGTTCGCCAACATTTTGGAATTCATCGATCCCAAGAGATATTTGCTGCTGCCGAACACCAGTGGCGCGATGAATGCCGAGGAGGCCGTGCGCCTGGCCCGTCTCGCCGCCGCCGCCGGCCTCCCGAAATGGGTGAAGCTCGAAATCCATCCGGACTCGCGCTATCTGCTGCCCGACCCGGTCGAGACGCTGAAGGCGTCCGAGATCCTGGTCAAAGAAGGCTTTACCGTGTTGCCGTATATCAACGCCGATCCGGTCCTGGCCAAGCGATTGCAGGACGCCGGCGTGTCCACGGTCATGCCGCTGGGCTCTCCGATCGGATCGAATCGTGGCATCCAGACGCGCGACCAGATCCGCATCATCATCGAGCAGGCGACGGTTCCCGTTGTGGTGGATGCCGGCCTCGGGGTCCCGAGCCACGCGGCCGAAGCCATGGAAATGGGCGCGGACGCCGTCCTCGTGAACACCGCCATCGCGGTCTCTGCCGATCCGAACCGCATGGCAGTCGCTTTCAAAATGGCCGTCGAAGCCGGGCGCGCCGCATTTGAAGCCGGATTGGCATCGCAACAGGCGACCGCCAGCGCGACCAGTCCGCTGACAGCGTTTCTGGAGTGATTTGGGCATGAAACAACACAGATTATCCTCCGTCCGCGCGCGTCACATCCTGAACGCCACCCGCAAAACACGGGTGCTGGTCGTCGGCGACGTCATGCTGGATCGGTTCATCTGGGGCACCGTTGCGCGGATTTCGCCCGAAGCCCCGGTGCCGATCCTGGATTTCACCCAGGAAAGCTCCATGCCGGGCGGTGCGGCAAACGTGGCGCGCAATCTGACCGCGCTGTGCGTCAACACGGAACTGTTCGGTGCCGTGGGCCGCGATCCCGCGGCGATGGAACTCAAGCGCCTCTTGAAGGCGCAACATGTCGCGTGCGACGGTTTGCTCGTCCAGGCGAACCGGGCCACCAGCGTCAAGACCCGGATTGTCGCACACAAGCAGCAGGTGGTGCGCATCGACCGCGAAACGCGCGACGGCCTGGACGGGCAATCGTTGAAGCGCCTGCTCGCGGCTGTGCAGTCCGCGCTTACCCGGGCGGACGCGGTGATCGTCTGTGACTACGGCAAAGGCGTGGTCACCCAACCGCTGCTGAACGCGCTGAAGGAACTTTGCCGCGCCCGGGGCATCTGGCTGAGCCTCGATCCCAAGCCGGTGCATCATCTGAACTTGTCCTCGCTTTCGCTCGTCACTCCCAATCGCAAGGAAACCTTCGAACTGGCCGATCTCCCGGATGACACGCGCCATGACAATCCGCTGGCGGATGCCAACCTGATACTCGCGGCGGACCGCCTGTTGAAGGAACTCCGCCCCGCGATTCTTTTGATCACTCTCGGCGAGCTCGGCATGCTGCTCTGCCAGCGCGGGCAAAAGCCGTTCCACATTCCAACGGTCGCACAGGAAGTTTTTGACGTCTCCGGCGCGGGCGACACCGTGATCGCCTGTTTTACCCTCGCCATCGCCGCCGGAGCATCCCCGATCGAAGCCGCGATCCTTTCCAACCACGCCGCGGGCATCGTCGTCGGCAAAATCGGCACCGCGACGGTTGGGCCGGAGGAATTGCTGGCGAGTTTGGAGTCATAGCTGCGTTCACCGCAACGCGTCCCACTTCGTTGGAATGGAGTTTTTACGAAATATCAGCCGCGCCCTCACCCGCGCGGCAACCGAAGGTTCAAATGAAGGCCAAAGTCACCGCTGAAGGCATCCGCGCCATGAAGGGCGGTGGGAAGAAAATCGCCGCCCTCACGGCGTATGATTTTCCCATGACGCGGCTGCTGGATGAGGCGGGAATTCCCCTGTTGCTGGTGGGCGATTCGCTCGGCATGGTCGTGCTCGGCTATCCGGACACGACGCTCGTGACGATGGAGGAGATGGAACATCACGTGCGTGCCGCGGCCCGCGCCCATCCGCGCGCCCTGCTGGGGGCCGATCTGCCGTTTCACAGTTGCGAGACGCCGGAGCAGGCGGCGGCCAACGCGCGGCGGTTGGTTCAGGCCGGGGCGGAATTCGTCAAGGCCGAGGGCGGACTCGCGATTCTCGGGCAGGTTCGCGCCATCGTCGCCGCGGGAATACCCTTTTGCGGCCATCTCGGAATGCTGCCGCAGCGCGTGCGCGAGGAAGGCGGCTATCACGTGAAGGGACGGTCCGAACCGGAACACCAGACCCTCCTCGCGGATGCGGAAGCCCTGGCAACTGCAGGCGCGTTTGCCATCGTGCTGGAACTGGTCACCCCACCGGTCGCCCGCGAGGTGACGCGGCGGAGTCCCATCCCGACCATCGGCATCGGCTCGGGACCGGATTGTGACGGCCAGATCCTGGTGACTCACGACCTGCTCGGAACCTTTCCATGGTTTACGCCAAAGTTTGTGAAGCCGGAACTCAACGCGGCGGAGCAAATGCGGGCCGCGGTACATCGATGGAAATCCTCCGTCGAATCACCGGAGGCTGAAGCGTTGCCCGGGCGTTGAGATTTCCACAAGAGCTTATGAAAGAATTCTCTCACATCGACGCTCGCGGAGCCGTCCGGATGGTGGACGTTTCGGCAAAGCCCGTCCTGGTCCGTGAAGCGGTGGCGCGCGGGGAAATCTGGATGCAGAAGTCAACGTTGAGACGGATCCAGGGTCACCGGATTGCCAAAGGCAATGTATTGGCCTCCGCGCGACTGGCGGGCATCATGGCCGCAAAAAAGACCGGGGAGTTGATCCCCCTCTGCCACCCGCTGCCCATCGCGGGTTGTGCGGTCGAATTCGTGATTCCCAAAACTCGCGATCGGATCCTGATCACGGCATCCGCCCGCGTCGCCGCACAAACCGGGGTCGAAATGGAAGCGCTTACGGCCGTGGCCATTGCGGCCCTGACCATTTACGACATGTGCAAGGCGGTGGACAGGGCGATGCGGATCACCGGGATCCGCCTGGTCTCAAAATCCAAGTGGTAGCGTCACTCCCTCGGCCGGTTTCCGGAACGCGCGGGGTTGCGGGGAAGGCTCCAATCCCAAAAAATCGCGAGCGCATTGGGACCATGATCCATGCCTGCCTGTTTTATGTTGCATATGCAACAAAGAATTGGACATCTGTGATGCTGGTTCATCGAGAGCCGAAGCTTGAACTTGCGCCGGTCTGTGCGGGTCCGGCCGGTGGGAGCGCATCCGGGCTTTGCGGGGGTTCTTCCAGACAGGCGCGCACCAGCTCGGCCAGTTTCTTCGGCTTGAATGGTTTCTGCAGGAATGCAACTCGGTTGAGCGTAGCCGGAACCGAATCCATCGCACTCATGCTGGTGCTATAGCCGCTCATATACACGGTTTTCAGCAAAGGTTTCTTGGCCTGCATCCGCCTGGCCAGTTCCCAACCGGAGACGCCGTCGGGCATGACCACGTCCGTTATCAGCAGGTCGATTTCATTCAGCCGTTCGGACCATTCTTTGAGGGCTTCAGCGCCCGAGCCGGCCGTGCGAACCTGGTATCCGTAACGCTCCAACGACGTGCGGACCAGACTCCGCACCGCAGGCTCGTCTTCCACGATCAATATGGTCTCCCGACCGCCGCGAACGGCGGCGGTCGGGACCGGCTGACCGGCAGGAGCGGCCGCCGAGGTGGCGACCGGGAGGAAGACGCGGAACGCGGTGCCCTTTCCGGGCTCGCTTTCCACTTCAATCCACCCTGCATGCTGCTGGACGATGCCATAGACCGTTGCCAGTCCCAATCCGGTGCCTTTGCCCACCTCCTTGGTGGTAAAAAACGGCTCGAACAGTCGCGGCAGGTGTTCCTTGGGAATCCCGGAGCCGGTATCGGTGACGCTCAGGCACAGGAAACGGCCCGTCCGCGCTTCCAGCCGCTTTTGCTGGTGGGTTTCATCCAGGGTATGAACGCTTGTTCCCAAGGTCAATTGACCGCCCTTCGGCATGGCATCGCGCGCGTTCACCGCCAGATTCATAATCACCTGGTCGATCATGCTCCGGTCCGCGAAGGCGCAGGGAATGTTCGGGGTGCAATGCGCCTCCACCCTGATGTGTTCGCCCAGCGTGCGGGCGAGCAGCTTCTGGACCATGCCGATCAGTTCGTTCAAATCAAGTTCCTGCGGCTGCATCATCTGCTTCCGGCTGAAGGCCAGCAGTTGACGCGTCAGGTTGCCGGCCTTTTCCGCGGCGCCGAGGACCTGCCGCAACGATTCCATCACGGAACTCGGAAACTGTTCGGTGTTCAACAGCATCTCGATGTAGCCCTGAATCACCATCAGGAGGTTGTTGAAATCATGGGCGACACCCCCCGCCAGTTGGCCGACGGACTCCATCTTTTGCGCCTGCCTCAACTGCTCCTGCAGCAATCGTTGTTCGGTGATCTCCGTCCAGCAGCCGATGATTTCGGCCGGTTGACCCGCCGCGTCACGCAATAATTTGCGGTCATCGCGGACCCAGCGGGATTGTCCATCCTTTCGCCGGATGCGGTATTCCATGCTCGTGGATCCCCGGTTCAGCAAGGTCTTCATCGCCGCCGTGACGGCCGGGCGGTCCGCTTCTTCCACGCAACTCAACGCCGCCGGCTCCTGGTACCAGTCCTGCACGTCCCCTCCGATCAGGCCGGCGACGTTCTCACTCACCCACGACGGCACGATCCTGTCGTTTTCGAGTTTCAACGAGTAGAGGATGGCGGGACTCTGGGAGAGAAAATGGTTCAGCTTCTCTTGCGTGGCTCGCAGCGTCTGCACCGTCCGCTGATGTTCCCCAATCTCGGTTTGCAACTGCCCGTTCGCGTTCCGGAGCTCGCATGTCCGGTCGGCGACTACTTGTTCGAGATTCTGAAATTCACTTTTGACACGCTGCAACAGCACCCACTTCTCGGTCAGCGCGTTGGCCAGTTGCATCACTTCCACCGCGTCAAACGGCTTTTTCAGAATAACCAGCCGGTCCGTGCTGCCGAGCCGCCGGGCGATTTCCTCCCACGAATAATCCGAGTAAGCAGTGCACAGGACGATCTGGATGTCCGGATCCAGCTCCCAGATGCGCCCGGTCGTCTCGATGCCATCCCAACCGGGAGGCATGCGAACGTCCACGAAGGCCATCGCGAACGGCTTTGCGCAGCGAACCGCTTCCCGGACGGCCGACAGACCCTCCTCACCCTGCAACGCTGCGGTCAGATCGAACTCGGTTTTTCGCGCGACGGGAATCGCATCTCCGAACAACGCGGACGCCGTTTGCGCCAGATCGGTGGCCGCCGAAGCGCCGCCGACAAGAATTTTTCGGAAATCCGCGTGGATCGAGGGATTGTCGTCGATGATCAGAACCCGGTTGTTGCTTCTGGCGGATCCGGTGTTCATGTTCGTGCCCTCTCCGCCCGGGCTGCTGGAGCTGGAGGAGCGAGGCGAAAGCCCGATGCGGCCGGGGCAGCCTGCAGGGCGGAGCACTCCCTGCCGCGACTTTTGCCCGAGACGTTCCCCGGGAGGGAAATTGCCCTTGTGTTCATTTGATACAAAGATTTCGTCTGCGATATCGGCTTTTCGCAGGTCTTCTTGAGCCTTTTTTCCGAATCTCTGTTTGCCACCATCGCCGGATCCGGCTATCAAATGATGACGCAAATGCAGATTCTGACCGGCATCATTACCATCTCGGACCGCGCTGCCCGCGGTGAGTACGACGACCTGGGCGGGCCGGCCTTGAGAAAGGCAGCCGAAAGCGGCGGCTGGCGGGTGCTGGCCGAGGCGGTGGTTCCTGATGAGACGCGGGAAATCCAGCGGGCCATCCGCGAGCACATCGGCAAGGGCTGCCAGCTTGTCCTGACCACGGGCGGAACCGGGGTGGCGTTGCGCGACGTGACTCCGGAGGCCGTCCGCGCCATTGCGGTGCGCGAGCTGCCCGGGTTCGGCGAAGCCATGCGCCGGGAATCCATGAAGATCACACCCAACGCCATTCTGTCCCGGAACCTGGCTGCCGTGGTGGAGAAATCGCTGGTGATCTGCCTGCCCGGCAAGCCGGGCGGCGCCGTGGAATGCCTGGGGTTTGTCGCCGACGCGATCCCGCACTGCATCGAGGTGCTCCAGGAGGTGCCGACGAGCTGCTGAAACGGAGATTTTTGCGCCACACTTTTGTGTTTTTGGCGCATCGCCCGTAAGTTCACCGAATGAACCTTGAATCATTGATCGCAACCGCCCGGCAGCAGGACGCCAGCGACCTGCACCTCGAGGGCGGCCTGCCTCCCGCGATGCGCATCCGCGGCGAACTGCGCATGGTCGGCGAACCCATCCCGGCCCAAAGCCTGTTCAACTTCGCGCGGGAAATCATCGGCGATGCCCAGTGGCCGCATTTTCTCGAGCGCCGCTCCGCCGATCTGTCCAGAACCCTCCAGGGCGTGCGCTGCCGCATCAATGTCCTGCAAACCTCGCGCGGCATCGGATTCGCCATCCGGCTTCTGGCGCCATTCCAGGCCACCGTCGAAAAGCTCAACCTGCATCCGGACCTGAAAAAGCTCGTCACGCATCCGCATGGCCTCATCCTGGTGAGCGGACCGACCGGCTCCGGCAAATCCTCGACCCTGGCGGCCCTGATTCAGGAAATCAATTTGACCGACACACGGCACATCGTGACGATTGAAAGCCCGATCGAATATACCTTCCGTCCGCGCCGCGCCTACATCCGGCAGCGCGAGGTCGGTCGCGACACACCCGGCTTCGAGCAGGCGTTGCTGGATGCGCTGCGGGAGGACCCGGACGTCCTCATGGTGGGAGAAATGCGCGACCCGGAGACGATGCGGCTGACGCTGAACGCGTCGGAAACCGGCCATCTGGTTCTCAGCACCGTCCACTCATCCAACTGCGCCGAGGCGCTTCAACGAGTCGCTTCCGCGTTCCCGGCCGAAATCCAGAGCGGCGTTTGCGCGCAACTGGCCGATTGTCTGCTGGCGGTGATTTCGCAGCGGCTTCTTTACCGTCCCGAGCTGAAGATCCGCGTCCCCGAGTGCGAAGTCCTCATGGCCTCTCATGCCGTCAAGAATTTCATCCGGAACCGCGATTTCTTCAAGATCAGTTCCGCGTTGGAAACCGGAGCGGACCACGGCATGTGGAGCTTCCAACGCTATCGAGCCTGGCTGGAAAGCCGGAAAAAATGGCATATTCCGGACGAGCATCCGGAGCCGCCGGATACAGAGCCGTCCGACATCCCCCTCGCAACGGACGCTCTCCCGCCAATGCCCATCACGCCTGTTGCGGGAAGAAAGCCGGATCCGACGCAGCCTCCCGCGACAAAACCCGGCGGACGGATCGAGATCGAGCCCATCGAAGGCGGTTTCGAAAAAATCCTCAAGAAGCTGGAGTAGGCGGCCATGTCAGCGATGACCGAGCCCGAACCGCTCCAACAGGTGGACCGCAGCTATGTCCGCTATCGCGGCCGCAAACTCTCCTGCTTTTCCGGCTGCGATTACTTCCGCCTCTCCAGCCATCCCGCCGTCCTGAAGGCGGCTCGAGAGGGACTGGAAAAGTTCGGGCTCAACGTGGCCGCATCCCGCCTGACCACCGGCAACCACGCAATCTACCGGATCCTGGAGCGCGAACTCGCCGACTTTTTCGAGGCCGAAGACGCTCTTCTGGTGCCCACGGGATACCTGTCAACACTCGTGGTTGCACAGGCCCTGGCCGGAAAATACTCCCATATCCTGGTGGACGAACGGGCTCATCCGGCCTTGCTGGACGCCGCGCATCTGCTGGATCGTCCGGTGCTGAAATTCCAACATCGCAGTCCCGAGGACTTCGGGAGAACCGTGGCGCGCTGCGGTCGCGGCGCGCGACCGCTCGCGCTGACGGATGGAATGTTTTCATGGGACGGATCGGTCGCCCCGCTCGGGGCGTATTTGAGAAGCCTGCCCCGGGACGGGTTGATCGTCGTGGACGACGCGCACGGCGCCGGCGTCCTGGGCAACACCGGCAAAGGAACCCCCGAAGCCGAAGGCGTCGGCCGGCGCCGGATCGTCCAGTGCATCACGTTGAGCAAAGCCTTTGGAGTTTACGGCGGAGCGGTGCTCGGTTCGCGCGCGCTGAGGGATAAGATTCTGACGCGAAGCCGGCTCTTTCTTGGCTGCACACCGTTGCCGCCGCCGCTGGCCAACGCGGCTTTGACTGCGCTGAGGATTCTCAAGAGCGACGGTCGTTTGCGCCGGCGTCTGCTTCAAAACTCGAGCTATGTGAAAGAAGCCCTTCAGAACGCAGGCGTTGCTCTTCCCCAAACGCCCGGTCCGGTTGTCCCGGTCCATTTTTCGAGCGACCGAAAGATTGCCGATTTGAAACAACGACTGCTGGCCGGTGGAATTTATCCGCCGTTTCTCAGATATCCCGGCGGTCCGGCGGAAGGGTATTTCCGATTCGTCCTGTCGAGCGAACACAGTCGCGGGCAACTGGACCGGTTGCTCGATGTCTTGCTTCAGGCGCTCAGGATTGCGCCGCGGCTGGCGTTGGCGACGAGCTTGCGGTAACGCGCCAGCCAGCCGTTGAGGTCGCGCTTCACGGGCTGCCATGTTTTTTTGCGCTCGGCCAGTTCGGTTTCGGAAACCAGGATGTCCATCCGGCGATTCGGGAAATCAATCCGGATGCGGTCTGCCGCCTTGAGCAAACCGATCGGGCCGCCTTCGGCGGCTTCGGGGGAGACGTGGCCGATGCAGGCCCCCGCGGTGCCGCCGCTGAATCGGCCGTCGGTGATGAGCGCGCATTTGTCGCCCAATCCCATGCCGGCGATATAGCTCGTGGGCGAGAGCATTTCCTGCATGCCGGGGCCGCCTCGCGGCCCTTCGTTGCGGATGATGACCACGTCGCCGGCCTTGATCTTGCCATCCAGGATGCCGGCGCAGGCCTCGTCCTGGCTCTCAAAAACGACGCATGGACCTTCAAAGATGAACCCGGGCCCGCAGCCCTTCTTGAATTCCTCGCTGATGCCGGCGGTCTTGACCACACTGCCTTCCGGCGCGAGCTGGCCGTAGAGAATCGCAAGGCCGCCATCCTTCGAGTAGGCGGTTGCCTGGGTGCGGATGCAATCATTGGCGTCGAAGCGGAAAGCCGGGTCGTAAGGCATCAGGCCGCCGGGTTGGGCTTCGTTGAGCGGGCCGGGCCGGGTGTCAAGATAGGCGCGACTGATGGTCCACCCGCGATAACGCGAAACCCGCACCAGACTATGGCGTGCTTTGGCCCCCCCTTTCGCGTAGCGCCAGGCGAGAATCACCGGCGTGCCTTTCAAGGTGGCCAGCTCGCAGCGCATGAGACCGCGCGCTCCCTTCTGCTGGGCTTCGATCGCCGCGCCGATCGCGGCGCGGCCCTTGAGAACATTGCCGTCCGGCATCGCCAGCTCGGCGTCCTCGGCGTACAACGCAAGCTGTGCCTCGACGTCCCCCGCGTTCCAGGCCGCGGCGTCGCGCCAGAGGGTGATGGCCCGGGTGTCGCCGGGGAAAAAAAGCATCGGCTTGGGCGCAAGATTGCCGCCGGCGGTGCGGGCCGCCGCCCCCATTTTATCGTTTGGAGCCACCACGATCGCCGAGGCGCCCGAGACGCGCGCGGCCTTGGCCCACGCCGTGCATTTGTCGGAGCGCAGATCCCATTCGTCGATGTTCTCGCCGATCGTTTTGCCGGTCGCGGTCATGCACGAGGTGTTGAGCGCTCCCATGCGCCTGAGCTCGCCGAGAATCGTGTGGATGCCGCCGGCCCGGTGCACGTCCTGGACGTGGTAGTTCGAGGAGGGCGAGACTTTGCACAGGCACGGAATCCGGCGCGAAATGGCGTCGATGCGCGCGATGTCGTAATCGATGCCGGCTTCGCGTGCGATGGCCAGCGTGTGCAGAATGGTATTGGTCGAGCCGCCCATTGCCACGTCGAGCATCAGGGAATTGTCGAAAGCCTCGACCGTGGCGATGTCGCGGGGTTTGATGTCGTGCTGGACGAGATGAAGGATCGCATGGGCGGCGCGTCCGTAGAGGGCCTCGCGTTCCTTCGAGACGGCGAGGATCGTGCCGTTGCCGGGCAGCGCCATGCCGAGCGCTTCGCAGAGGCAATTCATCGAGTTGGCCGTAAACATGCCGGAACACGAGCCGCACGTGGGGCAGGCGGTCTGTTCGAGTATCTTCAACTGTTCCTCGGTGATTTTGCCGGCCTTGAGTTCACCCACGCCTTTGAAGACCGAGATCAGGTCCGATGTGGCCGCCGCGGGCTGAAGATAGTCGGCGAGGTCCTCCTGCGTGACCTTCTGCTCGGCGATGCCGGCGGCCATGGGACCGCCGCTGACGAACACGGTCGGGATGTTGCACCGCATGGCGCCCATCAACATGCCGGGAACAATCTTGTCGCAATTCGGGATGCAGACCATGCCGTCGAAGCAATGCGCCTTGAGCATGGTCTCGACACAGTCGGCGATGAGTTCGCGCGACGGGAGCGAATACAGCATGCCGGAGTGGCCCATGGCGATGCCGTCGTCCACGCCGATGGTGTTGAAAATGAAGGGCACGCCCCCCGCCTCGCGCACAAGGCGCTTGACAAGGGCGCCGACCTCGTTCAGGTGGGCGTGGCCGGGGATGCAATCGGTATAGCTGTTGCAGATGGCGATAAACGGCTTGTCCCAGTCGGCTTCGGATTCGATGGAGCCGGTGGCGCGGAGCAGCGAGCGGTGTGGCGCGCGTTCGGAGCCTTTTTTGATGATGTCGGAGCGCATACGTATGGTTTTCAATTACAGACCAGCACAGGCTCAATACAGCGGGCAGGTTAACAGCTCGGCGGGGCGTTGTCACGCCATTGGAGTCATGGGTAGTGGTACAGTTTGGTGGGGCAGACTTGGCGAGCCGCTGGTCGGGCGAACCTTTCGGTTTTCGGCTCGCGAGGACGGCATGTGCTCAGCGGATAGGTTACACATTATCGTCATCGCATGGGTGACACTGTCGTGGCATATATGCCATGGAAAACCCACTCCGCTCTGGAGCAACGATGGGGATTTGTCCAATTAGCTTTGCGCGCCAGAATGAGTGTGGCCGAGCTTTGTCGACGATCCGGTATCAGTCGAAAAACAGCCTACAAATGGATCACCCGTTTTCAGGAACGCGGGCGGCGGGGGCTGCGGGATCAAGTGCGGAGGGCGCACCAACTGCATAATCGTCCGGAGCAAAAGTGGCTGGACCGCCTGAGGCGTTGCAAGGGGCAACATCCCAGTTGGGGAGCGCCGAAGATCCATTGGGCGCTGAAGAAGCGTTTTGGCTTGCGTGACCTGCTCTCCGAGGCGGCCATCAGTCGCTGGCTCCGGCGGTGGGGGCTAACCCGCCGGCGGTGCCGGAGGCTCCGCAAGGGACCGGCGATGGTTCGGCCCGCCTTGACCATCGCGCGTCGGCCCAACGAGGTTTGGACCGTCGATTTTAAGGGCTGGTTTCGCACCGGTGACGGCACGAAGCTGGAACCCCTGACGATCCGCGATCTGTTCAGCCGCTATATTCTGGGAATCTATATGTTGCCGCAGCAAAATATGGCGGGCACGCGTTTGGTCATGGAGAGCCTTTTACGGACTCAGGGCATGCCGCAGGTAATCCGGGCCGATAATGGGTCTCCTTTTGGCGCCACGGGTGCCTTGGGGCTGACACGGTTGAGTGCGTGGTGGGTAAGATTGGGCATCCGCGTGGAATTTATCGAACCGGGACATCCCGAACAGAATGGGGCGCACGAACAAATGCATCGGGTTTACAAAGCTGAGACTTTGAATCCCGCCGCCCGCACCTTGAGGGGCCAGCAACGACGAACCAGGCAATGGTGTCGGGAATACAATTTTGAACGGCCGCACGAAGCGCTGGGCATGGCGGTGCCCGCTGACCACTACCGGAAAAGCCGGCGCAAAATGCCGGGTCGGCTCGTGCCATGGGAATACCCGCAGGCATGGGAAAGTCGGCTGGTTAAAGGCAACGGGGTCATCAGTTGGAAGGGACGAAGCCGGTTTGTGGGGGAGGCCTTCGAGCGACAGCGCGTGGGATTGAAACGCCTCTCGCAAGGAAACTGGCAGGTGTATTTCGGGCCGTTACTGGCGGGCGAACTCACCGACAACGAGTATGGCGGAATCCGCGCGGCAGTTTACCGGATAAAGACGCGGA
>Ga0224555_1002252_pt1 | contig 23316 bp, 19 predicted proteins | sample 714S23034metaG_FD_180687 | JGI IMG/M metagenome (GOLD analysis project Ga0224555, IMG submission 180687) | Peat soil microbial communities from Stordalen Mire, Sweden - 717 S2 30-34 | ecosystem: Environmental > Terrestrial > Soil > Wetlands > Peat | place: Sweden: Norrbotten County, Stordalen...
CCGAACGCGAATCGAGCGCCGAATCCGATTTTTCGCAACGCGAAAGCACCCACTTCAATCTGCACTACGAAGGCAAGGACACCTCCGAGAGCTTCCGCCGCGACCTGCTCTCGACCCTCGACTCCGAGTATGACGACCTGGTGGGCGATCTCGGCTACTCACCCCACAACAACATCGCCGTCACAATCTACACCCAGCAAACGTTCTTCGACGTCACCCGCGCGCCCTCCTGGACCGGCGCCCTCAACGATGGCAGGCTGCGCATCCCGATCAGCGGCGTTTCGAGCGTTACGCCCGAGCTGGCGCGCGTCCTCAAACATGAACTGACACACTCTTTCGTCTCGCAGATGTCGAGCAACCGCTGCCCCACCTGGCTGAACGAAGGCATTGCGCAAATTGAAGAGGGCAAGTCGGCCGCTCCCTTCGGACGCCAACTGGCGCAACTCTTCGCCGCCGGAAATGAAATTCCGTTCAATGTGCTCGAAGGCAGCTTCATGAACTTCTCCGCCCCCGAAGCCACCGCCGCCTACGCCGAATCTCTAGCCGCCACCGAATACATTCGCGACGCCTACGGCATGAGCGAAATCACGCGCCTCCTGGAACTCCTGTCGCAAGGCAGCTCCACCGAAGCGGCTTTGCGCGCCACCGTCCACTCCGACTACCGGCAACTCCGCGACGAAATGGCGCGCTCGCTCAAAGACAAATACGGCGAATAAACGAGAACCTCCGAAGCACGCGGACAGGAGTGTCCGCGCCACACGCGTCGATCTGTAGCGCTGACTTTTTTATTGCCGTGCAGTCGTTGCCGGAATCTGGAAGTCTACGCCGCGGTCGTCGTTGGCTTTGTGGGTAGCGGAGAGATCGAGGTCGGCGAGGAGGATCTTGCGGGTGTGGCCGTCGGCGAAGTCAAAGAGCGTATCGCCCACGATGGCGTAGTTGAGCACGTCGGACTTGTGGCCGTCTTTAAAAATAAGCACGGTCGGGGGCTGGGCAGCCACGGGTTCGGCTGGTTCATCGGGCGATAGGTTGGCGGAAGCGTCGGCCTGCAGAGCGGAATCACGGTAGCTGGCGCGGTTGGTGGAAGGATCGTCGTTCCGCGCACCAGCGTTCCGCGCACCAGAGTTCCGCGCACCAGAGTTCCGCGCACCAGAGTTCCGCGCACCGGGAGCGTGGACGTAGTCCACGACGTCGGCGGAGTCATCGTCAGCTTCCTGGACGTCCTCCTGGACGTCGGGAACGGCATATGGAACGTAGACCGGTTCGAGGACGCCGACAAGATCGGCATGATCGTCAGCCTTAGCCTTGCGGTGATGGTGAAGGTGCTCGGAGGACAGCGTAGGATTCGTGGGCAAGAAGAAGTTGGCACAGCAGTTTCCAAAAATCGGCCAGTTGTTGCCGTAACCGTTTGGCCCGATCGACGTTACGCTGGGACTGACACCATTAATGAACCTCCCGCCGAAACCGATTGACGTGACCGAAGCGGGGACGCCGGTGGTCTGAGCCTGAACGGGCAAACAGGCAGCCACGGAGAACACCATAAAGAGGAAAAGCAGGAAGAAAGAAAGCAGGAAACAGGATCGCATACCGGCCCGCATGGGAAGCCTCCCCCGCCTAGGGTACACCAATTTGACGCCTGACCTATTAGAACTCGCCACCCCCGCTGAAGTTGCGCGAGAAATTTGCGATTGGGCCCAAATCTGCCGGTTAGGCTGCGGTCAGCGGTGCGCGGGCAGTCATCCGGCGCAATTCGAGCATGCGGTGGCGGACGTAGCCGTCCTCGGTCAAATGGGCGGAAGCAGTGGCTTTGCGGCTGCTGGCAACCATCTGGTCGAGCGGGCAGCGTTGGGGGAATTGCGGGTCGAGTTCCCGGCAGAATTCGCATGGCCGGCTGGAGCGTGTGTCGAAGCGATAGATGACGGCGGGATCAATGTGTTCCACGAGAGCGGCTCCTGGGAGGGCGAGAATAGATGTCCGGTTTGTGAGGCAGAGTCACATTTTTATGCCCCGGCAGATTCATTAATTGTTTGGACGACGCTGTTGTACTACACGGCAAGAGAGCTGACAAGCCCCTTTGTGGCGCGCCCAAATTTCCTATTTTCGGGATAGCTTAAGTCTACAGGAAGCGCGGAAATCCAGCTCTGACGTGCGGGTGACAGACAGCGACGCTGGGCTGTGATTTCTGGCATGATAAGTTCACGTCTTTATTTTGCAGATCAGTATTCTGGAGATGGTGTGAAGCGCGCCGATGCCAACCCGAGTACGGTGTTGTTTTTCGACGTGGACAATACGCTGCTCGACAACGATCGCGTGGCGGAAGACCTGAAGCGGTACCTCACGAATAAAGTGGGCGAGGCCTGCGAGCAGCGCTATTGGGAAATCTTCGAACAGCTGCGCACGGAGCTCGGATACGCGGACTATCTGGGCGCGCTGCAGCGGTATCGCGTCGAGCGGCCGCGCGATCCGAAGCTGCTGGCCGTGTCGCACTTCATGGTGAATTATCCCTTTGCCAACCGGCTGTTTCCGGAGTCGCTGGATGCGGTGGAGTACGCGCAGCGATTGGGGCGAGCTGTGATCTTGAGCGACGGCGATGTGGTTTTCCAGCCGCTCAAGGTAGACCGCTCGGGCCTGTATGAGATCTTCGAAGGGCAGGTCCTGATCTACATCCATAAGGAACAGGAACTGGACGATGTGGAGGCGAGGTATCCGGCGGCGCACTACGTGATGGTCGACGACAAGGTGCGTATCCTGGCGGCGATCAAGAAGTATTGGGGCGCGCGGGTGACCACGGTGTTTCCGCGCCAGGGACACTACGCGCTGGATGCGGCGCTAGTGGCCGAGTATCCGAAGCCCGATATCACGCTGGAGCGGATTGGGGAGTTGCAGAAATATTCACTGGAACAGATTTTGGCGGCAGCAGGAAAGTGAACGTCTACTCGGGTTCTTCTTCTTCCTGCGATGCGCCGGCTCGCACCAGAGCTTCCAATTCCCGGTTCAGACTGGCGCGGCTGGCTTCGGGCAATTCCAAAAAGCGAAAAGGCTGGAGACATCCCTGGGTGGCCCACATGGGAAACAACATATGTGAGCGGCAGCGGATGCTGGTGCAGCCGAGGTGGAACACGACCGTCACCCGGATGCCTTCGTCGAGCGGGCGTTCGAGCGAGACCAGGCCGCCGTTGACGGAGAGCTGATTCATGCGGCCGCGGATCTGACGCCCGTTTTCGAGCACGACCACGACAAGGATGGAGCCGCCGAGCTTGACGCGCGAGCCCCGTTGTCCTTTCTGTATGGAGGCGGTGGAGGACATTCTCGATTAATTTTGCATCAAGTGGCGGCAACAGGGCAGATTACGAAAGTCAGGGCCTCGGTTTTTATGGGCTGCGCAGCCTCCGGCTTCGGGTTCGCTCTTCGAGAGCCGATTTCCCCGTCGAGAACGTTCCGTTACCCCAGGAATCCTATGAAACTCGGGACTTGCGTCACCGTGCAGAATCAACGTCGAGACGAGGGCTGCTCTCGAGGGATCATCACAGGAATCCCAACCTTCGTGGCAATCAAATGCATATACCGCACCAGGTATTCAAGTGAACACGCCACGCTCCTGAGTGAGGCTAACATCTCTTTTTCCTGATCGGGTGTCACGCCTTCCTCCCTTCCTGGCGGCCGGCACGGCATTTCAAATTGACCGTCATAGACTTACCAAGTGCTTTTCTATTTCATCCTCACACTGCTGCAAGTGTGGCTGAGTGCCAGACTAAGCCAGAAATCCTGCCAATACCCGTGACTCGGATCACCGTTTATGGTGATAGAACCGGCAGCTTGCGAAACATGGATAGTGGCAGGCGGCGCCGAGCTTTGCGTTCTGTGACGCACCGCGGGACCTACGCTATCGCTTAGGCGAAACCGATACGAATCGCTAGTTTCTCCGCTTCGGCGCTAGCTGGCTCATTCCTTCGGTTCGTGGTGGAGGCCCTTGTCGTACATCGCGCCGTAGTCCAAATACTGCGCGACGGGGTTGTCCCAATAACTGATCTCGACTTTCTCGGTTTCGCCGTTCTTGCCAAAGCTGGCGGTCAAGTGGGCGTTTATGCCGGCCCAATATGTCGGCAGGTTGAGTTTCCGATAACGCGCGATCACCTGGTCGCGCAAAGCAGGATCGAAGTGCACGCCGTATTTGTCTACCAGCGTCTTGATCGCGTCGTAGTCACCTTCCGCCTTGATGCGCATGATTTCGGCCAGCAGCGTGCCAACGCCCTGACGCATCTTTTGATAATCGGCCACGCGAACGTAAGTCTTTTCGTCGCGCGTAAACTGTTCGATCGAGCCGGGAACCTTGTCCGCGATATAGTGTGCGATCAACTGCCGGTCGCGCTCGTGGTCTTCTTCAATCGTGTCGCCGTGTGGAATGCGCCGCAGTTGGAGCAAGGCGACCACGGCCGCGTTGTCGTACATGGCCTTGGCCACTTCTTCCTGATTCGAGATCAAGCCCAGTTCTTTCAGCTTGGGATCCCATGCGTTCCACAGCGCCATCAAGTCGGCACGCCCTTCCTCGAGCGTGGAAAAATATTCCTTCAGGAAGGGCTCGGCGCCGTGGCTCATGCGTTCACTTAGCTTGCCGGAGCCGTGGCCGATGACTTCGTGCAAGGCCGTCATCAGGTCCTCAGCTTCCCCGCCGTACTTGGCGTTGCGTTCGACCTCGGCGGGGCCGGCGGCGAATTCCGCGATGCCCGTCTTACCGGCGGACTGGTCCAGGGCGCGGCTGCTCCCGGTGAAGAGAAAATTCTTGGTGCCATATTTTTCGTGGATTTCGTTTTCGTTGGGCAGATTGTCGCCCACCGTGGGGACGGTGAAATCGCCGGATTCAATCAGCGTCTCTACCGCCTTCACCACCGGCGGCGTGAACTGCTCGCGTTTGTACTTCGCGTCCCAAGGAGCCTTCGCTTCGAAATAGCCGGCATTTTCGGCCAGTTTTTTCATGGCCGTGGTGACGGGCTTGTCGGTGATGGTGACAAAACTCTGCGAGCTTCCTTTCGCGCCGCGGGCGTCGCGATAGACCTCGATGAAGCCGTTGTCAAAGTCCACCGTGGCGTCGTTCTGCACCCACGCGGTGCCGAATGCCACCCAGTCCGCGTATTCGCCGGTCTGGTAGAAGCGGATGAGCGGATCAATCACCTCGGCCTGCGCGGGTTCGGCGTAGCCGCGAGCCTTCTCAAAGCATTCGACCGCCTTCTTCAGGAACGTGGCATACAGTCCGGGAGCGACCTTGCCGTCGGGCGTGCCGGCGCGGTAGACGAGTTCGGTAAGTTTGCCGTCCGCGCCTTTGACCACCCGCGAGTTCAGCGGATACTTTTCTTGAAACCCCTTCAGATCGTCCAGACTCAAGCCCGGGTAAAAAGTGTTCGAACTGGCCTGGATCGTGTCCTTTCCTCCCACCGGACTCTTGGCGGTCGTCATCGGCTCAAACGCGGGATCAAAAAGCGAAGCGCGCAATGACTCCAGTTCCCGCGTCAGATCGGCTGGTTTCTTCAACGGGGGAAGATCGGCGTACGCCGTGCGAAATGCTCCGTTTTGCTGCGCGATCAACGCGGCTTCCTTCAACTGTTCGAAGGTAAAAGTGGGCAGAAATTTCTGCGATGTCATCTCGTTGTGATTGCCGCGGTTGGCCCAGAAAAGTTTCGCGAATTCGGAGATCTTCGCCATTGCCGCCGGGTCGATGCCGTTCGGACGCGCCATGATTTCCTCAAGCAGACGTTTCTGTTGCAGACCGTAGGCGGACAACTGATCGTAAATAATCGGGTCGATGGCGATCGAAGCCTGCGTCAGCCAATACGCCAAGGCCTGCTGCCGCGGCGACAGCGCCTGGAAGCTGGGAGCGTGCAGTTGAATGAATGCGGTGTCGCCGACGCGCTCGACGACGACATTGCTGGCGCGGTCCGGCTGGCACAGTGCAGGGGTGGCAATAGCGAACATGATGAGCAAATGCAAAAACAAGAGTGCGGAATTGAACGGTTTCAAGGGATGGCCTCCATGCGATTCGGTGCGAACCGGACCAAACTCCGCAGGCTACCACAAACTGGGCTGTCGGGATGGGAGGGACGCTCGGGCAACTGTCGGTGATCACGAACCATCCGGGCGTCCCCGACCGAAGTCAATCGCGGCGCTCCGGCAGTCGGCGCACCAATTTGGGGTCTCGCTTCTCGAATTCGCCGTCCAGGTATCTATCCACGACCCTGTCGCCGTAAAGGTCATAGATGGGATGGAGGTGTTCGGGGCGCCAGTCTGCGGCGCGCCAGATCCGGCCCGTAGTGGTCTGCACCGCGGGCGGGCTGAAGGTTCCGTGCACCCCACCCGCGACCAGTTCGGGCAGCTCTTGGCCCAACGCGAGGACGGCCCGGCAAGCCAAGTCATGAATTCCGTCACCGCGGACCAGTTCTGCCGCTACCTGATGGATGATTTCCCCGCCATCGATCGCCTGGGTCAGCGTATGCACCGTCATGCCCGTCATCTGCGGCTCAAGCAAGTAGCTGGGCCAGAAATGTGTGATGGCGCCGCGATACCAGGGCGAGAGGCCTCCGTGTATATTCCATCGTCTGCCGTGGCCGTGGGCAAGGGTATCTTCGGTTAGTTTGTGGACGCCGTATGACAGGAGAAGGTCGGGACCGATGCGATCGATAAACTCCCAGACCAGAGAGGTATTCAGAGCGCTGCGGTCAACGACGAGAGTTTCGATCCCAGGCTCCAACTTGCAGGCAGAGAAAAATCTTTCTTCGGCGCCGGCACGTCCGGCGAAGTGCCGTACAAATAGATCTCGCGTCCGTTCGCTTAAGCCCACCGGGGGATCAGGTATAAAAGCTTCCCGGCGCTCGACGATGATGCCGCGCAACAGATTGCTCTTGGCGACGCAGTGAGCGAGGTAGCTGTGTCTCGGCTGATCGCCGGTCATGAACAGGATTCCCATGCGGCTGCTAAACTCCCTTGTGCGCCAGTAGCCCAGCTGCCTCAAGCTTCTGAACTACATCATAAAGTCCACGAAGACTGCAGCCGCAACGCGCAGCGATCTGCATCATGTCGTGCTCTCCATCGCAGTAGCTGAGTACCGTAAGCAGCCGATTAAGGAACTCTCTGGCGTCGATTAGAGTGTCGTGGGATTGGGTCCACGTGGCTGCACTATTCACATTCGGGTAGAGCCCGCGAGTACCAAGCTGCGGTTCTCCATACGGCTTCAGATTGATATAGCGGCTGCCCATTTCCATGGCCTGGAGTATCGCCTCGATTTCATCAATGCTCTCGATCAGACTGCGCACTCCCATGAATTCTTTCGTGTCCATGGAGTTGTGATATCCGGCGTATTGTCCATAAACGGTCCGCGCCAACTGGCCGAAGGGCAGGTTGAAACCCGGCGAACAATATTGGCGCTCGTCCGAACCGCCGGTCGGATCGAAGGGGCGGATGTCAATCGGATACTTTTCGCTGTCGCGAAGGTACTGCACGGTTCGATCAATGAGGCTGTCGCCCCTTCGACTCATTTTGTAACTGAGATTCTTTGAAGGACCACCCACGCAAGTCAGCACGATGCCGGACACCATCTTTTCGCGCAGATGATCGGCGTAGCGATAGAGGTAGCAAAGCGCTCCGATGGTCTCGGGATTGAGCAGAAAGCGGTAGGTGAATCTGCGGCGAGGCCATCGGCTGATCCGCTCGAACAATCCCAGCAGCACCAGGGGCCCGCTTAACTCGTTATTGGCCAGCGACGGGTGACAGAGATAGGAGGTCAGCAGAATCTCATTCGAAGAATCACCGGGCAGCACAGAATGGCCGAACTGGACACCGCCGTTATCGGAAAAATCGCTGTCGATGTAAGCGTGATACTCCCCGTCGTGGAGTGATCGTAGTTCCCGGTCAGGCAGGCAAAAGCCCCAGGTTCGTTTGTAATAGCTCGTTACGTAAGGGATCGCATCGGGATACGCGGGCACACTATGCAGGTGCGGCTTCAGTTCTTCCAAACTGAGTGTGCGGTCAACCTGCTCCGAGTAGCTGACCACCGACAACGCGCTCTGGGCCAAATCTGCGACCACTCGCCCTGCTCGGTCTGTGAGCTGGGCGCTGCGGATGTTCCATTCGGGAGGCACCGTCCAGTCAAACACAGCGGTCCCGGTGGGAACGGTTTCGATCTCCATCGGCATGTGGCGCTGAAAGATCGCCAGGCTGCGCCGAAACCCCTCCCCGGTTATGCTCCTGTTGATCGGGAACAGCTCGTCGAACAAGCCTTCCAGAAAGGCTTCCGTCATCCTAATCTCGCATCATTGGTCAAGAAGGGAAATCGCTATCCAGATCGTAGCATTAAGTCGCGATGTTTTGGGACTAGAGTTTCGAATCGCTGGCGGTCAGCACTGAGTGAAGCGGAGGGCCTATCCATGCCGACGGGGGCGCCAACGGAATGCAAAGGTCCCGCGCTTCTCCACCCCATTGCGCCAAAAGCAGGCGCGCTGGGGGCCCGGCTCCCCTCCGATGACAACTCAATTTTATGCCGCGAATTTACCGGCTGCAACGCTGCCCCAGCCCCGCCGCTCTCGCGTGCTAGAATCGATAGTGTGATGCCCCGAACCGATGCTTCCTGACATCGACAAATTGCTGGAACTGCAGGCGGCGGATAAAGAGATCCGCAGACTGCGGGACGAAGTCGCCGCGCTGCCGAAACGCGTGGCGGTGATCGAGCAAAAGCTGGCTGGGACCAAGGCGCACCTGGAAAAGGCGCGAACCGCGGCCAAAGGCGACGAAGCCAACCGCAAGAAGTTCGAAGCCAACATAAAAGACCTGCAAGGCAAGATTTCCAAGTATCGCGACCAGTCGCTCGACGTAAAAACCAACGAACAGTACAAAGCCATTCTGCACGAGATCCAGTTTGCGGAGCAGGAGATTCGCCTCAACGAGGACCGCATCCTGGAGGTGATGGTCAACGTCGAGACACGCGAAAAAGAAGTCAAAGCGGCCGAAGCCGAGCTCAAGGCAGAGACGGCCGAAATCGAAAAGGAAAAAGAAGAAGCGCGCAAAGTTACCGCCGAGGATCAGAAAAAGCTTGCCGAGTGGAACGCCAAGCGCGACGCGCTCCGGCACGGGATTTCCGAAGATATTCTTCGTCACTATGAGCGGGTGGCGAAGTTCCGCGGCAATGGACTGGCGGAAGTGCTCGACCACAAGTGCATGGGCTGCCAGGTGATGCTGCGGCCGCAGACCTACAACGAAGTGCGGAATGGCGAGAAGGTTATGGTCTGCGAATCGTGCTCGAGAATTTATTACTTCAATCCCGCGAACGAAGTGAAGCCAGAGCAGGAAGTGGTGACGGTGACGGGCAGAAAACGCGTGCGCCCCAAGGCGGATGCGCCGCAGGCGTGGTTCTACCGTCCGGACTACGGCGAGGAAGGCGAGGTGCTGCTCGTGTTTATTAATAACGGCGGCAATTCTTCGCGGCGCATTTACGAACTGCACACAGGACGCCAGTTCGGCGACGTGCTGCTGCGCGAAGGAAATTATCGCCAGGCGTTTCCCGAGGACCTGACCGACGCCGCCCTCCGGCTCAACGGCCATTGGGAAGAAAAAGAAATCGACGAGTGGGGTTCCGAAATCCCCTCGAATGCGCTCGATCTTCTTCACAAAGATCTGCTCGCCATCCACCGCGAGCGCAAGGCTAGCCACAAGCATTCCGCCCCTCCGGCGGAACAACCGGCTGCCCGCTAGGGCCTCGCTAAACGGCGCCCGAGCTTTCAACTCCCCGAACCTCTTTTCCGAGGTGATTGTGGACGTCCCATTTCTGTTCCTGATCCGGAACGAGCAGCAACATACTCTTCACACCGCTAGCAGTCAGCGAAACCGTAGATTACCGTGGATTGCGGAAAGCCCTTTTATGACCGGAACAGAGGTTTCATCCATGCTATCGTCTCCGCAAGCGCAGAGATTAGAGATAATTTTCGATGAACGCCATGGATTCGACGGAGCAGAAGCTCGACCAGCGCCCGGCGGAGTCCTATGTTTTCCAGTCTCCGCAGAAGCGGAGATTGATTGTTTGTCTGCTGCTGGTTCTGGCAACGCTTGCCCTCTACAGCTCCGTCACCCGCGCTCCATTTCTCAATTACGACGACGCCGCTTACGTCACCCGCAACCCCCAGGTTCGTGCCGGACTCACCTGGAACACCGTGGTTTGGGCTTTTCGCAGCACGGAACTTTCGGACTGGAAACCGATCACCTGGCTATCTCATGCCCTTGATTGCCAGATTTTTGGATTGAACCCGGCGGGTCCGCATACCATCAACGTGCTTCTCCATGCGGCCAACACGGTGCTGCTGTTTTTGATTCTGGAGAGCGCTACGGGCCTGGCTTGGCGCAGCCTGGTGGTGGCCGCGCTCTTCGGTCTCCATCCCATCAATGTGGAGTCGGTGGCGTGGATCGCGGAACGGAAGAGCGTCCTCAGCATGTTCTTCTTTCTGCTCGCATTGGCTGCCTATGGCTGGTACGCGCGCCGGCCCGGCATCGGGCGATACCTGGCCGTCACTCTTGCCTACGCTTTGGGCTTGATGACTAAGGCGCAGGTGATTACGTTTCCGTTTGCTCTGCTGCTGCTGGACTACTGGCCCTTGTGCCGCCTCGCTCCTCCGGATGCAGTTGAGGGCGAATCAGCAGTCGCACCCGCCCGTGGCCACTCTTTCTGGAGTTTGGTTTGGGAGAAAGTACCTTGGTTTGCGATGTCGGCGGCGAGCGCACTCATCACCATGAAGGTGGAGGCGGACGCAACCGCCGCAACCCAATTGAAACTTCCGCTCTGGGTACACTTTGGAAATGCGGCGATCTCCTATGTCCAATATCTGGGAAAGGCCTTCTGGCCGGCCAATCTGGCGCTCGTGTATCCGCATCCCGAGCTTGGGATCAGCGTCTCCGCGGCGGCGTTGTCGGCCGGCGCAATCATCGCGGTCACGACTCTGGCCGTGATCTTCCGGCGGCGGCGTCCTCTGTTTGTGGGGTGGTTCTGGTTTCTGGGAACGCTGGTGCCGATGATCGGACTGGTGCAGATTGGGGTTCACGCTATGGCCGACCGCTACGCCTATATCCCGCTGCTGGGGATTTTCGTAATCGTCTGCTGGGGTGTGGCGGATCTGATGAAAGTCTGGCATGTTCCAACGGTGGTGACAGCGGCCGGCACTGCGGCCATCCTGCTGACACTGGGAGTTGCGCTGCATCGGCAGGTGGGTTTCTGGAGCGACAATGTCACCCTGTGGGCGCACACGGCGGAGATCACCGAAAGAAATTACATTGCCGAAGATAACATTGCTACCGCGTTGATCGACCAAGGCAGGATGGAGGAAGCCATGCCGCACCTGCGGCGGGCACGAATGTGGCGGCCCGACGACCCACTGCCCGTGCTCAATATCGCGATCTACGAGCAGACGCACGGCAACTATCAGATCGCTCTCGATGGCTACGCGAGAATGCCGCAATGCACAAAGGATCCCTCTTTGCTGGCGATGGCGGGAGTCTTCAGCGGATATGCACACTACGCGCTGAAACAATATGGCAACGCGCGACAAGACTTCGAAGCTGTGGTGAAGGAGCAGCCAGGGAATGCGGCGGCCTATCGCGGACTGGGCTTAGCGGCACAAAGAGCTGGTGCCATCACGCAGGCTGCCCAGGATTACGAACAGGCGGTCGAGCTCGATCCAACGCCGGTGGGTTACCTGCTGCTGGCTCAGGCCCTCGAACTGGGCGGACAGGCAGAAGCCGCGCGTGCCGCGCAGTCCCAGGCGGCCGGCATGACGCGAGATCTTAACGACGACATGGCCGTCGTAAAGCAGTTATTAGCAAACTAGTTTGGACGCCAGAGCAACTCGCGGTCTGGCCGGCCGTCGCGTCATCCTCAATCACGTTCTCAATCAGTATGCCGCGAAAACCAACTCTTACTTGGTGCCATACGGATTTGGATAGCGCAGCACCTTGGCCAGATTCTTGCCGCGGATGATTCCTGCCTGGTGATACGTCAGTCCCCAGGAATCGATGGTTGACATATCCGGAAAGATGCAGGCTTCGAGCACCGTGTCGATTGGGTCCGACTTCTGTACCCACCCGCCTCCGTTCAAGTTAATCCCACCGAACAGATCGCTGCCGCCAAGCTGGGAGCAGTAGCAGGATGCCGGATTGCCGCTGCAACTGCTGCCGTTATACGGAACCTCGGCGTAATAGGCCAGCGCGGCCAGCGTGGGCTGATCGGTGTAGAGCGTCGAAAGCAGCACATGAATCCGCGATCCACCTTTTTTGGACGTGAACTTGCAAAATTCGCGATCCCCGGAAAGACGGAGCCAGTTCTTCTCGTCGTCGTTGGTGTTGAAGTAGGGTTCGCGAAGGTCGACTTCGCCGCCTTTTTTGACGCAATACGCCTCGGCCTTGCCAAGATCGGTGCCATCCTGCGCGTTCGCATTGCCAGCACTCCCGGCTTGCACGGGTCGCGCGGCGGGAAGAAAAACTGCGATTGCGATACAAATGGTTATCATCAGTACGGCGAGTGGACGCTTCACGAGGGGCCTCCTGGGGGAAATGTCGATTTTCTTGACGATCGATTTTCTTGACGATCAGTCGACGGCGGAAGGTTAACACAAAAGGGCTGCCGTCGCCCCGCGACCATTTTGCGTCGCCCGGTCACAATTTGAGCCCGAACTTAACGCCGATTTTGCTGTAAGATTGCCCGCACGAGGTAAGCGATGGCCCCCAACGACAACGATTTCCACGACACCGATTTCCGCGACCACGACCTCAGCCTTCCTTCCCCATCCCGGCGTTCGTTTCTCAGCCTGTCGGCCGCCGCATCGGCCGCGCTGGCATTGCGCATTGTCACCGAACCGATGCTGGCGCACGCGCGCGTGCATAATTTTCCGAAAGATGCGATCCGGCTTGACGCCAACGAAAACCCGCTCGGGCCTAGCGCTTCGGCGCGCGAGGCGGCAATCGCCATCGTTCCGCAGGGCGGCCGCTATTCCGACTACCTCACCGACGATCTGGTGACGACGCTGGCGGAAATGGAAGGGCTGAAGCCGGAACAGGTTCGCGTCTATGCCGGATCGAGCGAGCCTCTGCATCACACGGTTGCCGCCTTTACTTCACCGCAGCGCAGTTACGTCACGGCCGATCCGGGATACGAAGCCGGAATGCACGCCGCCCAGGCCACCGGCGCCAAGGTGGTGAAAGTCCCGCTGACCAAAACTTACGCGCACGATGTGAAGGCCATGCTGGCCGCGGCTCCCGACGCGGGTGTGTTCTATGTCTGCACCCCCAACAATCCGACCGGCACGCTGACCAGCCATTCCGATATCGAATACCTGGTCGAAAACAAGCCCAAGGGTTCGGTCGTTCTGGTCGACGAAGCCTACATTCATTTTTCCGACGCGCTTTCGGTGATGGACCTGGTGAAGGCCGATAAAGACGTGCTCCTGCTGCGCACCTTCTCGAAGATTTACGGTATGGCGGGCCTGCGCTGCGGGGCCGTAATCGGCCGGCCCGACCTGCTGGAGAAAATCGAAAACTACGGCGGCTGGAATTTCATGCCGATCACTGCGCTCGCCGCCGCCTCGGCCAGCCTGAAAGACGCGCCACTGGTGCCCGAGCGCAAGCGCATCAACGCCGGTATTCGCAGCCAGGTCTTTGCCTGGCTCGATCGTAACGGATACTCCTACGTTCCCTCGGAATCGAACTGCTTCATGGTCGACACGAAACGTCCGGCAAAGGCGGCAATCGATGCCCTGGCCAAGCAGAATGTATTTATCGGACGCATCTGGCCGGTCTGGCCAACCTACGCGCGCATCACGGTAGGAACCGCGCCCGAGATGGAGCAGTTCCAAGCCGCGTGGCAAAAGGTGATGACGGGCGCGGTGACGGCCAGCGTCGGCGCGGTGCCGAGCGCGGGAGAATTGGGCAAACGCAGGCGGAATCTAGACGGCATCGGGATCCAAGTTTAAGGGCTCGTGTGGTGACGGGGCTTCGCCCCGTCCAGGCGGGCAGAGTCCCGCCACCACACATTCGCTGCGGCTCCGCGATAACATCTATTCATGCCGAAAAAGCGCGCCGTCTCCGCCAAGCATGCGGAGCCTTCCGTAAAACTCTCCGCCCGAGGAGTCGCCCGCCTCGAAGCCCGTCACCCGTGGGTCTACCGTTCCGACATTACCGAAGAAAAAGACATCCCGGCCGGGTCCGTCGTACGCGTCCTCGATCAGCGCGGCAAGTTCCTCGGAACCGCGCTCTACAGTTCTTCGTCGCAGATCGCGATCCGCATGATCTCGCACGGTTCGGTCGCCGATCTGCCCGCCCTGGTCGCGGAGCGCATTCGCGCCGCCATCGCCTACCGTAAAGAGCTCGTCTCCAACACTGACGCCTACCGCATCGTCTTCAGCGAAGCCGATTTTCTGCCCGGCCTCATCATCGATCGCTACAACGACGTGCTCACGCTGCAAATTCTGACTCAATCCATGGACGCCGCCTCCGTGCGCGAAGCCGTTCTGCAAACGTTACGTGACGAACTGCGACCGGGGGGAATCGTAGAGCGCGTCGAGGCGCGCATTCGAGAACTTGAGCAATTGCCGCCACGACAGTCCGGACTGCTTTGGGGCGAGAAGAGTTCGACCGAATTCAACATGAACGGCGTCCGCTTCCACTACGACGGCTTCGAGGGCCAGAAAACCGGCGCGTTTCTCGATCAGCGCGAAAACTACGCCGCCGCGGCCGAGTACGCACACGGCGAAGCGCTCGACGTCTTCTGCTACCAGGGAGGATTCGCGCTGCACCTTATTAATACTAATGCTCTGCACCCCGCCGCGAAGTGTTCGAGCGTCACCGGAGTCGACAGCTCGCGTCCCGCGCTCGAAATGGCGGAGAAGAACGCGCTACTGAACGGGCGCGAACTGGAGTGGATCGAAGCCAACGCCTTCGACCTTTTAAGGGAGTACTCCGCCGCGAACCGCCGATACGACACCATTGTTCTCGACCCGCCCGCCTTCGCCAAGACCAAGCGCGACCTCGAAAAAGCCCTGGGCGGTTACAAGGAGCTCAACCTGCGCGCCATGAAGATGCTGCGCCCCGGAGGCATTCTCGTCACCTGCTGCTGCTCCTTCCACGTCAGCCCCGCCGACTTCCTCAAAGTCGTGGCCGCCGCCGCCCAGGACGCCCACAAATCCTTGCGCGTAGTGGAGCACCGCGGGGCTGCCAAGGATCATCCAATACTGCTGAATGTGCCCGAAACCAGCTACCTCCAGTGCTTGATATTGAGCGTAAGCAATTGAAAAATATAAGGATAAAAATGCTTGACAATAACACACTAAGATTTTATGCTTGCGTCATACTAATTAACAAATCCGGGAGCTCCCGATAGCTCCCAGTTTTGAATTTCAAGTAGGAGGATTTAAGTCATGACCATGATTACCCGTTGGGACCCATTCCGTGAGTTCGTCACCCTGCAAGACCGCATGAACCGGTTGTTCCGCGACCCGCGTGGGCCGGAAGGGCAGGATGAATCTCTGACCACGACCGCATTTGCGCCGCCCGTGGACGTCTACGAGGACGAGCACAACATCATGCTGAAGATCGAAGTGCCCGGAATCGACGAGAAGGACATCGACGTCCGCATCGAGAACAACACCCTGACCGTGCACGGCGAGCGCAAATTCGAGAAGGAAGAAAAAGAAGAGAATTTCCGTCGCGTGGAGCGTCAGTATGGCAGCTTCACCCGCACCTTCAGTCTCCCGAACACCGTCAACCAGGAGAGCGTTCAGGCCGACTATGACAAGGGCGTGCTGAAGATCAAGCTGGCGAAGAAAGCCGAAGCCAAGCCCAAGCAGATCAAGGTAAACGTAAGCAGCGAAAAGACGCTGGAAGGCAAAGAGCCCAAGAGCGCCGGCAAAGCCGCATAAACCAGTTGTCAGTGGTCAGTGGCCAGGTGCCAGCCAGGCAAAGCCCGGCAGAGGTAAACTCAGCGGGAGGCGAGAACAGCGCCTCCCGTTTCATTTGTAATTGGCAATTTGAAGAGTTGGATTCGCGGGTTTCAAAATTACAAATTACAAATCACCAATTACAAATTTTGCAGACAGGAGTAGAAACACATGCCGATCCGTTGGGATAAATTCACCGTAAAAGCGCAGGAAGCCGTCCAGCGCGCGAACGAGCTTGCCTCTGAGCACGGCAATCCGGAGATGGCGCCGCTGCACCTGCTGGCCGCGTTAATAGAAGATAAGGAAGGCATCGTCACGCCCGTGCTCGAAAAAATCGGCATTGGGCCACAGGCCGTGCTCAGCGACCTCTACAAAGAAATTGAGAAATTGCCGAAAGTCTCGGGCAGCGGCGGCGCGCAACAGCCAGCCCTGTCGTCGCAGATCAATCAGGTCCTCGAAAAATCTTTCAAAGAAGCCGACGCCTTTAAAGACGAATACGTTTCGACCGAGCACATGCTGCTGGCGTTGACCGATCTGAAGCGCGATCTAAAGCATGGAGATTCAGCCCAGGAACTGCTGGCGCGTCACGGCGCGACGCACGACGCCATCTTGAAGGCGCTCACCGCTGTCCGGGGATCGCAGCGCATTACCGACCAGAATCCCGAAGGGAAGTATCAGGCGCTGGAGCGTTATGCTCGCGACCTGAACGAGCAGGCCCGGCGCGGCAAACTCGATCCCGTCATCGGACGCGATGAGGAAATTCGCCGCGTGGTGCAGGTGCTATCGCGGCGGACCAAGAATAATCCGGTGCTGATCGGCGAGCCGGGAGTGGGCAAGACAGCCATCGTCGAAGGCCTGGCGCAGCGCATTGTCTCCGGCGACGTGCCCGAAGTCCTGAAGAACAAGCGTGTCGTATCTCTCGATCTGGGCTCGATGCTCGCCGGGGCGAAATATCGCGGCGAATTTGAGGACCGACTGAAGGCCGTTCTCAAGGAAATCGAGGACTCGCAGGGCAGGATCATCCTCTTCATCGACGAGTTGCACACGCTGGTCGGAGCCGGCGCCGCCGAAGGCGCAATCGACGCCTCCAATATGCTGAAGCCGGCGCTGGCCCGCGGAGAGTTGCGCGCCATCGGCGCCACCACGCTCAACGAATATCGCAAGTACATCGAGAAAGACGCGGCGCTCGAACGCCGCTTCCAGATCGTGTTCGTGGGCGAGCCGAATGTCGAAGACACGATTGCGATCCTGCGCGGACTGAAGGAAAAGTACGAAGTGCATCACGGCGTGCGGATCAAAGACTCAGCGATTGTCGCGGCCGCGACCCTTTCGCATCGCTACATTTCCGATCGTTTTTTGCCCGACAAAGCCATCGACCTGATCGACGAGGCCGCTGCCTCGCTGCGCATCCAGATCGATTCCATGCCCACGGAAATCGATCAGCTTGAACGCAGGGCCACGCAACTTGAAATCGAAAAACAGGCGCTGAAAAAAGAAGACGACCCGAATTCCAAAGAGCGCCTCGCCCACGTCGAGAAAGAACTGGCCGGCATTCGCGAACAGTCGAATGCGCTCAAAGCCAAGTGGAAGCAGGAGAAAGACGTCATCGCGAAAGCGCGCGCCCTGAAAGAAAAACTCGAGCAGCTCAAAATCGAAGAAGCCGCCGAGGAACGCAAAGGAAATCTGGAGCGCGTGGCGCAGATCCGCTATGGCCTCATCCGCAACACTGAAGATGAACTGAAGAAAGTCACCGCGCAGATCGACAGCAAGACTGGGCACCGCATGTTGAAAGAAGAAGTCGATGAGGAAGATATTGCCCGCATCGTCTCCAAGTGGACTGGCATTCCCGTTTCCAAGATGCTCGAGGGCGAGGTCAAAAAGCTGATCAACATGGAAGACCGGCTGCGGCTGCGCGTCATCGGCCAGGACGCGGCACTCGAACGCGTGGCCAACGCCATCCGCCGATCGCGCGCCGGGCTGAGCGACCCGAAGCGGCCGATCGGATCTTTTATATTCCTGGGGCCGACCGGCGTCGGCAAAACCGAACTGGCGCGCGCGCTCGCTGAATTTCTTTTCGACGACGAGCGCGCCATGATCCGCATCGATATGTCCGAATATATGGAGAAGCATGCCGTGTCGCGTATGATCGGCGCGCCTCCGGGATACGTGGGCTACGAAGAAGGCGGACAGCTGACCGAGCAAGTGCGGCGGCATCCTTACGCGGTCGTGCTCTTCGACGAAATCGAAAAGGCGCACCCCGATGTCTTCAACATCCTGCTGCAGATCATGGATGACGGTCGCCTCACCGACGGCAAAGGCCGCAAGGTGGATTTCAAGAACACGGTCATCATCATGACTTCGAACCTGGGCTCGGCGTACCTGCAGTCGGAAAACATTCGCTCTGAGGATGGCTTCGAGCCCGCCTCGAAGCAGGTGATGGAGGCGCTGCACGGGCATTTCAAGCCCGAGTTCCTGAATCGCGTGGACGACATCATCATCTTCCATCCGCTGGGCAAGGAACAGCTGGTCAAGATCATCGAGCTGCGTCTCGAAGACCTGCGCCGCCTGCTCGCCGACCGCAAGATTTCGCTGGAGCTGACCGATGGCGCGAAAGAGTTGCTCTTCACCGAAGGCTACGATCCGAACTTCGGAGCGCGTCCGCTGAAGCGCGCCATTCAGAAGCTGGTGCAGGATCCGCTGGCGCTGAAAATTCTAGACGGCGAGGTGCTGCACGGCGACCACGTGATCGTGGACGCCGATAAGAAAGCGGGCAAGATGACCTTCAACGTCAGTGAGCGGGCGGGGGCGAAAGAGCCGGCGAAGACTAAGAAGTAATGCTCGCGTTCGCGTCGGGTCGGCGGCGCGGGCCGAGCTTTACTCGGCTGGACAGCCGAGGGCGGCCGTCCCTACGTGGTTCCTGGTGGGGCCTTGAACTGGTCGGCGATTTCTCCGCGTGACAAATACCATGCCACGATCACGCGCACGATGATTCCGAGGCCGCCGGTTGCTAGCGCTTTGGGTTGGACCATTACGGTTGCGGCTGAAACTGATGGAACCAGCATTACGATTCCTGTTATGGCGATCAGCATCGCGGCGTGGCGGACGACGTTATTGAGTTCCACGAGACCCCACGCGACTCCGGCTCCTGCGACGGCCATGAGCAGAAACATGTACGGGCCCGCTAATTCCAGTCCGAACAACAGCGGCGCGCCTGCCGACATCGCTATCGTGCCCGGACGAATCAGCATTAGGCCGCCCGCGACACCCAGATAAATTCCGCAGAGAGCGAACAACGCGGCGATGGCTCGCACTCCATTTGGGGCCGGACTGGCGGGGTTATCGGTCACAGGTTCTCAATCCACCAGACTTTGTCATCCTCCACCAGATTTTGTCATCCTGAGCGCAGCGAGGGATCTGCAGTTCGCCGCAAAATGCAGGTCCCTCGCTGCGCTCGGGATGACAATCAATAAAGCGTACCGTTCGGGATGACAATTCAATAAAAGGTGTAGCGGATCGTAGAATACAAGCCGTGGCCGCGCCCTCACAAACAAAACTGATTGTGCTGAACCTTAAGGCGGGGATGCCTACGGTCGAGCAGGCTAAGCGGCGGCTGCTGGAGTCGTTGTATGCACCTCGCGGAGCGAGCGGGCCGGTGGTGAAGATGATTCATGGCTACGGATCTTCGGGGAAGGGAGGCGCGATCCGCAGCGCCATCCGCGAACAGATGGCGGAGTGGCAGCGCGACGGCAAAGTGCTCAAGGTGGTGCCCGGCGAAAACTGGAGCATCTTCGACGCGGACTCGCAGGATCTGCGCCAGCGCTATGCATTTCTCGGCAAGGATGAAGATCTCGATCGCGGAAATGCCGGCATGACGCTGGTCGAGTTTCCGGTCGACACGTCGCGCATCTTTAAATGAGAGTCCGCAAATGAGAGTCCGCGCTAGAGTGCGCGACCTTCCGCGGCCTTCTTCGGTGCCTTCTTCCGCTTCGAGGAATTTGCCGCCGTCTTGGCCCCCGATCTTGAGGCCTGCCGCGCCCCCGGCACTTTCCCGATTCTAGGATCCCCTGCAAGAACCAGTTCGCAGGCACGCAGCGCCGATTCCTCGAAATCCCGAGCATCCGCTGGAAGGACCTGCCAGCCCGTTACCTTCTTTCCCAACACCTGGATGGATCGCATGTTGGGAAACTCCCGCCGCAGACTGTGGTGGTGCTCCTTGGTGGTGGCGAGCCACACTCCGTTGTCGGCCGTCTGGTCAGGCTTGTCGCGCAGGATGAGGACAATCTTGTCCTGAACCTTATCCTGAACCTTGCGCTGAACGTAGATCGCGAGGCAGCCGAACATGGATCGGGTCGTAGGCGACAGCGGAGCGATGGCATCGAGCACGAATTCATGCGGGACAGGCTTGCGCCGCTTGACGGCGAAGAGGGTGTCCGGCGGAACGAAAGCCGTATTGCGACGGGACTTCGACGTACGAGGCTTCGACATAGGAGCGGGGAATCGCGTTCCGTTCACTTCTGCTTTAACGAATATTGACTGTATATCACTGATTGGTCACGTGACGAATCGCCGGCCAACCGCAGGCCGATCCACTACCGGGTTCGAACGAACTTTGAAAGGGTTGCCGTTCTCCTCGCTGAAGTTGTAACGTAATCGGCCATGACTCAATTCTCACTGGGGGATGGAATGAAGCTCAGCCGTCATCTGTGTGCGTTTATTCTTTCGCTTTCCTGTATCGGCTTTTCCTGGGCGCAAACAGCGCCCGCGCCGAAGACGGTGGTCATCCACGCCGGACACCTGCTTGACGTGAAAACCGGGAAGACGCTGACCAGCCAAACCATCATCATTCAGGGAGACAAGATCAGCCAGGTGGGAGGGATTCGCGACCAACTCCTGCCAAAGGACGCCACGGTGATCGAACTTCCCGACGCCACCGTGCTGCCGGGATTGATCGACGCGCACACCCACGTCACGTTCACTACCAACTTTGGCTATTCGCGCCTGGCGATTTCCGTGCCGCGCGAGGCCCTTACTGGAGCGCGCAATGCCCGGGTCACGCTCGAAGCCGGGTTTACGACCATTCGCAACGTGGGCGCCAGCGGCTTCACTGACGTCGCCTTGCGCGATGCCATCAATGCCGGCGACGTTCCCGGACCGCGCATGCTGGTCAGCGGCCCGGCCTTGAGCATTACGGGCGGCCACTGCGACGAGAATCTGCTGCCGTTTGAGTGGCACGTACAGAACGAAGGTGTGGCCGATGGCGTCGAAGCCGTCCAGCACAAGACGCGGGAGATCATCAAGTATGGCGCCGACCTGATCAAGATCTGCGCCACTGGCGGCGTGCTTTCACATGGCGACAATCCGCAGGCCTCGCAATACACACTCGAAGAGATGAAGGCCATCGTGGCCGACGCGCACCGCCTGGGGCGCAAGGTCGCGGCGCATGCGCATGGCGCCGAGGGCATCCGGTGGGCGTCGGAGGCGGGCGTGGATTCGATCGAGCACGGTTCCTACATCGACGACGCGGCCATCGCCACGATGAAGAAGAACGGCACCTATCTTGTGCCGACGCTTTATCTCGCGGACTGGTTTTTTGAAAACGCGGAGAAGATCGGCACGCCCGCTGAGCTGATCGCCAAGGCGCGGGAAGTGATGCCCGCCGCACGTAAGAATGTGGCGCGCGCGTTTGCCGCGGGAGTGAAAGTCGGGTTCGGTACCGATGCCGCCGTGTATCCGCACGGGCTTAACGCGCATGAGTTCGCGGTTATGGTGAAGCTTGGTCTGACGCCGCTGCAGGCGATTCAGGCAGCAACTATTAATGACGCCGATCTGCTGGGCTGGTCCGACAAGATCGGGACGATTGAGCCGGGCAAGTGGGCTGACATGGTTGCGGTCGATGGCGATCCGCTGGCTGACGTGACGACGCTCGAACGAGTCAAGTTCGTGATGAAGGGCGGCGAGGTGGTGAAGAATCTGTATGCCAAGTAGAGGTCAGAGGTCGGACTGCAGAGGTGAAGACCCTATTGCGGTAATTACCTCTGCAATCCTTTAGAATCCTCCGCAGTGTCCATTCAACTTCAGATTGAAGCCACCCGCGGCTCGGCGCGTGCCGGCAAGCTCATCACTCCTCACGGAGCGGTGGAGACGCCGGTGTTTATGCCGGTCGGAACTTTGGCTTCGGTCAAGGGCGTCTCGCAGGATGTGCTGGAAGAACTCGGCGTCGAGATTCTGCTGGCCAATACCTACCATCTTTTCCTGCGGCCCGGGGTTGAAACGGTTCGGCGGATGGGCGGGCTGCACCGGTTCATGTCGTGGGATCGGGCCATTCTTACTGACTCGGGCGGGTTTCAGGTTTTTAGTCTGAACGATCTGCGCAAGGTCAGCGAAGAAGGCGTGGCGTTCCGCTCGCATCTGGACGGGTCTTCTCATTTTTTGAGCCCGGAAAAAGCCACGGAGGTGCAGATTGGGCTGGGGGCCGACATTATTATGGCCTTTGATGAGTGCACCGAGTATCCAGCTGACCGCGCACGCGTGCGGGCTTCGATGGAGCTGACCGTGCGCTGGGCCGAGCGCTGCAAGAATTATTTTGAAGCATACAAGTACGAGGTGCCGTGGGAGGGCAGTGGACAGTGGCCAGTGGTCAGGGATCAGTACCCAGTACACAGTACACAGTCTCTGTTTGGCATTGTGCAGGGCGGCATGGACACTGAACTGCGGCGCGAATCTGCGGCGCGAACTATTGACATCGGATTCCCGGGCTATGCCATTGGCGGGCTTAGCGTTGGAGAACCGCGCGAGCTTACTCGTGACATCGTCTTATCCACGCTGGAGCATCTTCCCTCCGACCAGCCGCGTTATCTGATGGGTGTAGGCACTCCGGAAGAGATTGCGCAATATGCGCAGTCGGGCATCGACATGATGGATTGTGTGCTGCCGACGCGCGCCGCCCGCCATGGGTTGCTGTTTACGTCCGAGGGCAAAGTGTCGATCAAGCAGGCCCGGTACGCGCAGGACGACAGCGCGCTCGATCCTGCCTGCGACTGCCGCGTCTGCCAGCGTTATTCACGGGCCTATCTGCGCCATCTTTACGCCGCGAACGAATTGCTGGCGCAGGTTTTGAACACGGTCCACAATCTGCACTTTTACCTGGCCACTATGCGGACCGTCCGGGCGTGGATTCGGGCGGCCGATTCGCCTAGCGCCGGCGCTTCCCGGATGTAAATTCGGCGTGGTGTCGGCGTGGTGTCCTGTTGAACCACATTAAAAGTGTCCCCATGAGACCACATTAGAAGTGTCCCCTTTTAGAGTTCCTTCGCGAGGAGGAACGGAGATTGGGGAGAACGGGATTGAGCAGGAAAGAGCTGAGTCGAGT
>Ga0224555_1002253_pt1 | contig 23312 bp, 22 predicted proteins | sample 714S23034metaG_FD_180687 | JGI IMG/M metagenome (GOLD analysis project Ga0224555, IMG submission 180687) | Peat soil microbial communities from Stordalen Mire, Sweden - 717 S2 30-34 | ecosystem: Environmental > Terrestrial > Soil > Wetlands > Peat | place: Sweden: Norrbotten County, Stordalen...
TAGAAATCCGCGTTCTCCGAGCGACCACGCCCAGCACGCCCGGCCAAAGCCTGACTGCCGCCGTGAACACGCTTCGCGAAGGCCGCCAGACAAGTCCACGCGACAGCATCGTCGCCAGCGCAACCTGCGTCGAGAGCTCGCTCTGCAACTGCTGCTGGAACCGCTCTGCCGTCTCGCCGCGCAGATACATCGCCGCCGCAAGACACCCGCTGTGCAGCGCGATCGACATGCCATCGCCGGTGAACGACGGAATCACCGCCGCCTGGTCGCCCAACGCCCACAAGCCATCACTGGCCGAACGCACATACCCGTAAGGAATCGCCGAAATCGCAAGAGGCTTTTCCAGCAGCGGCTCCGCGCCCTGCAAACGCTCACGCAACAGCGCGCAATCCTGCTGCATCGCCGCAAGCAGGTTCTCCCAGCGACCACCCAACCGCTGCAACTCTGTCCGCTCGACCAGGCAGCACAGATTCGCCGCACCGTCTTCCACTGGCTGCAACCCCGCATAACCGCCGCGATACAGCATCAGCTCCACGTGTCCCTCAAGCGCGGCAGCCTGTTGCGGCGCGAGCCGCCAATACATCTTGAATGCAACCAGGTCCGGCTGCTTGCCCTTCGGACGAGCCCGCCCATGCAGATCGTGCTTGCCCGTCGCGAGGAAGGCCGCACTCGCCGACACGGACTGCGCGCCGTCTGTCGCCGCACAGATTACTGCACACCAGCCGTTGTCAGCACGCTCGATCGTCTGCACGCGATATCCGCGCAGCACCTTTGCGCTCGCACTCTCCGCAAGGCGTAGCAGCTCCTCGTCAAGCCTGCGCCGCGTCAGCGACATCGCCGCAAACGGCAGTACAGCTTCGCTCTCTCCCTCTTGACACGCAAGGCGCACAGAGCGGATCGCAACCGCGCCCATCCCATCCACATCAACCCCCAGCGAGCGCAGATAGGTCAGAGCCTCCTGGCTGAGAAACTCGCCGCAAACCTTGTGCTGGGCCTGCGATTCACGCTCGACCAACACCACATTGCGGCCTGCGCGGGCCAGCACAATCGCCGCGGCTGACCCCGCAGGACCACCACCGGCGTTCAGCACCTCGGCGTTCACTTGATACGCTCCACGCACAACCTCGCCGGAGTCCAGCGCGCCAGACGCACATCTGCAGCCGTGATTCCAGCGTCTCGAATCATCCGCTGCCAATCGTCCTCGCGGAAGCTGCGCCGGAACGACACCGGCCCATCATGCTGCACGAACCGATGCCAGCGCAAGCCCTTCGCGAGCAAGCCGAAGAGCCTGTACGGCGTCGACTCCCGACACAGATCGTTGACGAACCATCCATGCCTCGCGACTGCCTCGCTCCATGCGAGGAAGCGTACGATCTCAGCCTCCTCCAGATGATGCGTAAACAGGGAGCTCAGCACCACATCCACAGAGTCTGCGTACGTGAACGCATTCCCCGTAAGCCACTCGATCGCACTCGTTGCCGGCGTAAACTCCCGCGCAGCACGCGCTGCATGTGGGTTCAGATCGATACCTGTGAGCGTAACGGCGACGCCTCGGCGCTTTGCCCATCTCTCGACACACCGCAGCATATCTCCTCCTCCCGAACCCGCATCGACGATCCGCAACGGTTGCTGTGGCTTGGTTGTCGCTACGAGTCGGTCAAGGAAGTCCAGCGTCGGTCGATACGCGAACGTAAGCCGATTGACCTGCCCGAGATCAACGAGGCACGCTCGGAAGTCCTCATATGAGCAAGGCTCATCCATCCACTCGGGCAGCGCCGAGGGCGCCGCTCGCCGCGACAGGTCTACGGCTGCATCAGACGGCATGGAAGAGCATCGTCTCCGCTGTGAGCCCCGGACCAAATGACATCGCACAGCCCTTCTCGCCCGGCTTCGCGCTCTGCATCAGCCTCTCCAGCACGAACATCACCGTCGCCGAGCTCATATTGCCAAAGCACTCCAGCGTCTGCCGCGATGCCGCAAGAGCATCCTCCGGCAAACCGAGTCCACGTTCCACCGCATCGAGCACCGACTTCCCGCCGGGATGAACGCCCCACAGCGAGATGTCCTCCTTGCTGTGCTTGCCCAGCACCTCGCTGCTCGATACCGCCAGCGCCTTACCGATCTCACCCGGGACCCTGCCCGAGAGCAGCATGTCGAACCCAACGCCGCGAATCCGCCAGGTGATCAGCTCGCGCGTCCCGGGAATGAGCAGGGAGCGGAAGCTGTCCAGCGCGAAGCCCGTTGGCTCTGCGCTGATGAGGCTGGCAGCGCAGCCATCGCCGAAGACCAGGAACGACAACACCTGTTCGAGCTCCTGCGTCTCCTGCAGGTGCAGCGTGCATAGCTCGAGGTTGACGAGCAGCACCTTTGCGTCGGGCTCCGAGCGCACAATGTGCCGTGCCTGCTTCAGGCCATTGATCGCCGCGTAACACCCCATGAAGCCGATCATCGTGCGCTCCACCGATGGTTCAAGCCCGAGATGATCGATGATGTCGAAGTCCAGCCCCGGCGCATACAGCCCCGTGCAGGACGTAACCAGCACGTGCGTCACGCCGCGGCGTTCCTCGTCGGTGAGCTTGAGCTTGTCCAGCGTCCGCTGCGCGAGTCTCGGCGCAAAGCGTTCAAAGATTTGCATCCGCTTCGCCGTGTCTGGAAAGCTGCCGCGCGTGTAGAACTCGTGAGCGTTGACGGTGAACTCCGTGCTTGCAGCGTTCGGTGTCAGCACGGAGAAGCGCTGCCGTATTCCAGATCGCGCCGCCATGCGCCGAAACACCGGCTGCACGCGTGGGTCTTCGAGCATCTGATCGGCAAAGGCGACGAACGCGCCGTGGACGTCGTCGTCAGGGACGGCAGTGGCGATGCGGTTGATGTAGGCCTGGGTCACACAATCCTCCGGTGAGTCTGCTTGCGACCGCCGGTGAATTCGCCAACCAACACTCGCGGATCGCACCCGACTAACTTAGCTTTCACCCCATGGGCCGCAGCCTTAGCGACTTCGAGTGAATGGTCTGAATCTTGGACAGTGCTCTGCGGTGCAAGAAAAAGTAGACACAACAGTAAGCTTTCCATGCGACACAGGCTATCACGCACACAAAGGCCCCGCCGAAGCGGAGGCCTTTGTGTTGTCTTGCGCGAAGCGCGTCTGCCTGGGCGGTTAGTCCCCGGCGACAGTCTCTTCGATGTTCTTGGCAACGTCGCCCTTGCTCGCGACCGATGCCACAGGCTTAATGCCGCCTAGTCCGCCGATCGCACCGATCGCAACGAACCCGCCCGGAAGCTCCGGCTCTTTGAGGATCTCCTTGCGATACAGCTTAGCCATGCGGGCGTTCTCGGCGTCCTGCTTCAGCTTGGCGTCGCGGGCACGGATCTTTTCCTCACGTGCGTTCTTGGCGATGCCGCTCTTGTCGAAGGTGTCGTTGGCTGCCGAATCCACGTGCGCCTGGTTCAGCACCAGATCGTACTTGGCTTCCTTCTCGAGTCCAACCTTCTTGCCACCCGCGAAGATCTCATGCCTGCCGTGCTCCTCATACCACTTGGTGAGCGAGGAGGTCATGTGCATCTTCTCGATGATGTTGCGCCAGCCGATGCCCGTGTTGTACGCGCAGAAACTGATCTCGCCTTCCTGCGTCGCGTACGGGATGATGCACTGCTCGGTGCGACGGAAGTCGTAGTTGAAGAGATCCTGGAACCACATGCCAGCGATGAACAGGAAGTTCCAACGATCCGCGCGGCGCTTATCGATGTCCTCCTGGGTGCGGTCGGCGGTGACCTTGCCATACTGACGACCGGTAGCGCCGAAGCACTTATCGAACTTCGCCAGCAAGGAGAAGATGCTAAAGTGCGTGGGTGCGTTTGCCGGCTCGTAGTTCCGGATGAGTGCGAGAGCCGCGCCGACCATCGTCAGGAACTTGCCGCGAGCGGCATCGTTCACCTTGGCGATGTCCTGGGCAAGACGGGTCGCGTTAAGGAAGGCCGTAACGGGCACAGCTTCCTTGGTTTCCTTATCGATCATCAGCGCCATGCCAATACCGCAGTTCGGGTGGCAGCCACAGGAGAGTTGGCCCCACTCGTGCTCCGGGCCGTGAACCAAGTCGGCCCAATCGCTGAACGTGGACATGAAGCTGATCGGGAACCAGTCGCGCGTGCTCTCGCCGAGGCCTGTCTGGTCGCGGATGTCGTGCGCAAGGTGCGAGAGCGTGTAGCGCTGCGCCGCGCGGCGCTCATCGGAGATATCTTCGTCGCGGCCCGTGAAGCTGACCGGCTGGAAGGAAAGGAAGTTGATCTTCTTCGGGTTGTCGAGAGCGAACTCGATGATGCGGCCAACCTGCTCGTTATTGATGCCGTTGATGATGCAGGTGACGGGGACGATGTCCACGCCGGCTGCATGCAGGTTGTGGATGGCCTGAAGCTTCACGTCGAACGAGTTACCGACCTTGCGGTGAGAGTTCGCCGCGTTGCCGATACCGTCGAACTGCAGGTACGCATAGCGCAAACCGGCTTCCGCCGCCGCGCGCGCAAACTCTGCAGACTTCGCAAACTCGATGCCGTTGGTCGCGGCCTGCACGGAGTTGTAGCCGACCTTGCGGGCGTAAGCGACGGCATCGAGAAAGTACGGGCTCAGCGTCGGCTCGCCGCCCGAGAACTGTACCGACATCTGGCGCTTGGGCTTGATGGTGATGGCATTGTCGAGCATGGTCTTGATCTCGTCCCATGTGAGCTCATGGACGAAGCCGACCTGATTGGCGTCCATAAAGCAGGGGTCGCACATCATGTTGCAGCGGTTGGTGAGGTCGATGGTCAGCACGGAGCCGCGGCCGTGGGTGACGGTGGAGGTGCCGTGATTGTGGAGATTGCCGTCGTTGTGAGCGCGAATGTCGCGGCCCGGGAAGACGTCCTCGAGGTGCTTCATCATCGGCGGATCGATCGACATGACGTCTTCAAAGTGGCCGTGGATCGGGCAGTCCTTCACCATCAGGATCTGGCCATCACGCTCAATGATCTGCGCCTTGATCTCGCCGACCTTCTCGTTCAGCAGAATCTCGTGGGGCAGCTTGCCATCCACGATCTGCTGGCGAATCTGAGGAACGCACTTAGGACACAGCGAGTCAGTCGTACGCGGCCAGCCGAGGGGCGGCTTCTCCTTCTGGTACGACTTCAGCAGCGGCTTATCCGACCACTTCGGCGTAAAGCTCTTGTTGGGGCTGATCGAGTTCAGCTTATTAAACACGCTCCAGCCGGCCTTTGCGCCGAGGACTACGCCTTTTTCAAAGAGCTTCGTTGCCTTTGCCATTTCTTTTGTCTCCTGAAGATTCGCCACGACGGTCTGCGCGGCGAGAGGTTCAATCCCAGCCTAATTTCGCTAACTAACTCGTAGCCCGCGCAGTACATGAATCGTTTCGTACGCAGGGGTTGCGAGCTAGGCGGACGGACTACGCCGCGCACGCTTTAGCTTAGGGGAGATGTGGTGCGAAGTCGTCGGCTATTCAGTGAATGGGGATATTTTGCAGCGAACGGGGAAAACGACCGCTCAATGGAACCCCAAATGTCCGTCAGTTTCTCCAGGGCGATCGGCGCAACCGAGCGCTCACTGGCGCAACTCCACAATCGTCGCACCCTGGCCACCTTCGTTGTAGGGTGGCTCGGTAACTGACGTCACATGCGGGTGCTTGCCCAGGAACTCGCGCAGCGTCCGCCGCAGAATGCCCATCCCAACTCCATGCACCACGCGGATGCGTGGCAATCCTGCCAGGAACGCTCGTTCGACGAAGCGCTCGACCTCACTCTCGGCCTCATCCGCTGTGCGACCGATAACATTGATCTCCGAACTCATGTAGTCGGAGTCGTCCGTACCCGAGCTTGTCGAGACACTGATACCCCCGCGCCGTTTCACTGCATCAAGCGGCTTCTCTGCCGCGGCGATGATCTCCGCAATATCGCTTCGTGGCACGCGTGTCTTCATCGGGCCAACTGCAACCTCCAGCGTCTTCGCGTCGACCACTCGCACCACCCGACCTTCGCGGTTGAGCGACTTTAAGCGAACAAGGTCGCCGGTCTTTGGCTCGCGCTGGCGATCGGCGATCTTCTTCGCAGCCTCGCTCTGCGGAGGCGCATTGTGCGCAAACACCGTCGTCTGGAACTGCTCGGAGAACTCGCGCTTCAGCCGCGCGATGCGCAGTGCCGAGTCGCGCGCGATCTTCTGTGCAACCGTCTTGTCCTCGATCGCCTTCACTGTGTCGCGCAGTTGCGACTCAAAGTCTTCGATGAGGCTCTTGAGCTGCCGCTCGAGTTCACGCGTACGGGCCTGCTGCTCGGCGCGGCCCTCCTGCTCAAGCCGCAGCCGCTCCTTGGCGAGCTCACGCTCGGTCCCTGCCAGATGCTCGCGCTCTGCCGCAGCAGCCGTTAGCTGCGCATGCAACTCATCGAGAAACCTGCCGATATCGATCTGTTGCGTGGTCATCTGCGCGCGCGCATTCGCGACGATCGCCGGATCGAGGCCCAGCCGCGCAGCAATGTTCAACCCCGCAGAGGCGCCCGGCACTCCCAGACGCAATTCATATGTCGGAGCGAGTGCGACCTCATCAAATCCCACCGCTGCATTCAGCACGCCATCATGCTTTGCCGCGTAGACCTTCAACGAGGTGAGGTGCGTCGTGATGATGCACCAGGTGCTCCGCTCAAGAAAATGTTCGGCCACAGCCACGGCCAGCGCTGCACCTTCCTCAGGATCAGTCGCTGATCCAAGCTCATCCAGCAGCACGAGCGAACGCGCATCTGCGTGACGCGCAATGCGGTCCACATTCACCACGTGCGCCGAGAAAGTAGAGAGATTCTGCTCGATCGACTGCGCGTCGCCAATGTCGGCATAGATCGCTGTGAAGAGTGGCAACCGCACCCTCTCCGCAGGTACCGGCACGCCGGCCTGCGCCATCAACGCAAGCAAACCCGTTGTCTTGAGCGCGACCGTCTTACCGCCGGTATTGGGGCCGCTGACAATCATCTGCTTCTTGCCCGCAGGCAGCGCGATCGTCAACGGAACAATCGCGCCACCCTGAATACGAAGCCGCATCTCTAATAGAGGATGGCGTGCCGCAAGCAGGTTGAACTCGCCAGTTTCTTCGTCTGAAGAAAACAAATCGTCACCAGGAAAGCTCGGGCGCACGCAGGCAAACTCTACAGCAAAGCGCGCGATCGCCTGGTGTGCGTCGGCTTCCGCAAGAATCGCCGCACCCACCAGCAAAGCCTCGGCCTGGGCGGCGATCGCACGCGTCATCGCCACAAGGATCCGGTGAATCTCTCCCTGCTCTTCATCGAGTAGCCGCGTCAGCTCGTTGTTATGCTCGATGGTTTCCAGGGGCTCGACAAAAACTGTCTGCCCGCTCGAGCTCGACCCATGCACCACGCCGCCGACCTTGCGCTTGAACTCGGCCTTGACCGGAATCACAAAGCGCTCGCCGCGCACAGTGATCAGCGACTCCTGCGTGCTGCCATCTTCGGACAGCTTCGCCAACGCGCGCCGCAGGCTCGCCTCGATCGTGCGGTGCTGCTGCTCAAGCGCGCGGCGAATCCGTCGCAGCTCAGGCGAAGCGTCATCGCTCAGGCTGCCATCCGGCTCGATTTTTCCGCTCAGCGAGCGCAGCAGATTCCCGAGATCGTGCGGCAACAACGGCGCGGAGAGCTCTTCGATTCCGGGCCACTGCCCGCGCACCGCATCCGGGGGCGTGAGCACCGTTTGCCGCCAGGCCTCGACGCGTTCCGCATGCACGATCACAGCGCGCAGTTCGACAGCCTCAAGCGCGGAGCCCTCGATCCGTGCCTTATCGAGCGTCTCGGTCACATCGAAGATGCCGCGGAAGTCGAAGCTGCCACCGGAGATCAGCCTCTGCATCTCGGCGTTGCACTGTTGCTGCTGGCCGATCCATCCAGGATCGGAGCTAGGCTCCAACGCGCTGACCCACTCCCGGCCCAGCGGCGACTGCGCGCGGCGCGACAGATGTTCGATAAGTTCAGGCCACTGCAGGGCCTTTGCGCCAATCTCTGACAACGGAACCGGAATCTCGGGAAGGAATGCCACACCTCTACGATACGGGTTAGGATACGGCTGGCGATACGGCTGGAATATTGCATGCCTGAAACAGCCCCATCACCCGCAATAAGGAAGCCGCACGGAGCATAGGCCCATCTCCATGCAGGTCAGATTGCGAATGCAGATAACTGAGGACATAAAAATCGTCTCGGACATAGAATAGGTGCATGGAATTTCCCGCAACACGCCTGCGCCGTCTCCGCTCCACCGAAGCCATGCGTTCCTTGGTCCGTGAGACGCATCTACATCCCGGCGCGCTCATCTATCCCCTGTTTATCTGCGAGGGCGAAGGCGTGCGTCGCGAGATTAGCAGCATGCCCGGCGTCTTCAATCTCTCCATTGACGAAGCTCTCAAGGAGGTCGAGGCCTGCGCATCGCTCGGCATCGGCGGCCTGCTTCTGTTTGGCATTCCGGATGAGAAGGATGAGCTTGGGAGCGGCGCCTACGCCACAGACGGCATCGTGCAGCGCGGCCTCCGCGCGATCAAGGCGACCGGCGACGCAAAGTCTCTGGTCGTCATCGCCGACGTCTGCCTCTGCGAGTACACCTCGCACGGCCATTGCGGCATTGTGAACCGCGACGGCGAGCATTTTGAGGTGGAAAACGACTCCAGCGTTGCTCTGCTGGCAAAGGCCGCTGCATCGCTCGCCGAAGCCGGAGCCGACATCGTTGCACCCAGCGACATGATGGATGGCCGCATTGCCGCTATGCGCACAGCACTCGACGAAGCAGGCAAACAGAGCACGCCGATCCTCAGCTATGCCTCAAAGTTCTCCTCAGCCTTTTATGGACCCTTCCGCGATGCCGCCGACTCCGCTCCGCAGTTTGGAGACCGCCGCACCTACCAGATGGACGCCGCAAACCTCCGCGAAGCCATGCGAGAGATCGAGCAGGACATCGTCGAAGGCGCCGACATGCTGCTGATGAAGCCCGCTATGCCCTACCTCGACGTCATCCGCGAAGCCCGCAACCGCTTCGATCTCCCGATGGGCGCATATCAGGTCTCGGGCGAGTACTCCATGCTGCACGCTGCCTTCCAGCGCGGCTGGCTCGAACCCGAACGCACCATGCTCGAAAGCCTGCTGGGCATCCGCCGCGCCGGCGCGGATTTCATCGTTACGTACTTTGCAAAGGATGCGGCGAAACTGCTCTAACGCTGCTGGGTGCACTTACATGACATCCGAGTTTCACATCTAGATCTCCACGCAACTCCGCGAATTTCTCTACGGTTGCTGATTTGCAGCGACAGCATTCGCAAACATCTCCGCCTCAGCCTTTCTCCTCCGCACCAGTCCTGCGACCACCTCACCACCCGCATGCACCCATAGCCCAAACTGCGCCGCCGCGCCCGCAAAATCCACGAAGTTCACCTTCCGCAGCAGCGTCGACTGCAGAAAGTTTCCGCGCCCTGCATTGAAGCAGAAGTCCACCATCGCATCGAACTGGTTCTGCGAGATCGTCACTGTCACTGCTCGATTCACGCACGCCACAGCCTCCGCGATGTCAGCTCGCAGCAACACCTCAGCATCCGCCTCATTAATTGTCAGACTCTTATAGAGTGCAGGCCCGGTATGACCATAACCGATCGTCCACACGCCCGCGCAGTCCTGATACGCTGCCAGGTGCAGACCTTCAAAGCTCTTGGTGAGCGCTAAACCCTTGTCGCTATACATAAACTGTTGCATCACAAGCGCACCTCCACGAGCGCATCTGTTACTTCAAACTTGAATAAGCTGCTGCTTGAATCGCAGGCCGGTTCCTGCACATCGAATGACGTGGACTGCAGCAGCGGCTAAACTAGGCTGTCCAGCGAAGTCGGACACGCGCGTGCTGCATCTCCCCCCGCGATCGCCCAAATGAATGGAGCTCACTGTCTTGGCAGAAACTATCTATGACCTGGTCATCGTCGGCGGCGGCCCCGCCGGCTATACTTGCGGCATTCGCGCTGCGCAGCTTGGGCTCAAAGTCGCCCTCATCGAAAAGACCGACAAGCTCGGCGGCACCTGCCTCCACGTAGGTTGCATTCCCACCAAGGCGATGCTTTTCTCCGCCGAAATCTGGGACCACTTGAAACATGCCGCCAGCTACGGTATCGATGGCGTCTCCGCGCCAACGCTCAACTGGGACAACCTGCTGAAGCGCAAGAACGACATCATCACGAAGCACACCAAGGGCCTCGACTTCCTGATGAAGAAGAACAAAATCACCGTTATGCACGGCCACGGTCGTCTCACCGGCCCCGCCAAGGCCGGCGTCTTCACCGTTGACGTGTCCGCCGAAGACAAGGGCAAAGGCCAGGGATCCGAGCTGCAGAGCACAACCCAGGTGCTGGGCAAGAAGGTCGTGCTCGCCACCGGCTCCGACGCACGCATGCTCCCCGGCTACAAGGCAGACGACACCATCCTCACCAACATCGAGATCCTCTCTCTCCCCGCACTGCCGAAGTCTCTCGTCGTCATCGGGTCTGGAGCAGTCGGCGTCGAGTTCGCCTCTATCTTCAAGAGCTTTGGCTCCAACGTCACCATCATCGAAGCACTCCCGCGCATGGTTCCGGTCGAAGACGAAGAGGTCTCCAAAGAGCTCACCCGCGCCTACAAGAAGCGTGGCATCGACGTGAACGTTAGCTGCAACGTCGAGAAGATCGAAAAGATCAAGGGCGGCGCAAAGGTCAGTTTTACCGATGCCGCCGGCAACCCACAGGTCACGGAAGCCGAGAAGGTTCTCGTCGCCGTCGGTCGCGGTCCGCGCACCGCAGATGCGGGCATCGACAAGGTAAAGATCACCCTCGATCGCGGCTTCATCCCTGTCAACGAATGGATGGAGACCTCAGAGCCTGGCGTCTACGCCATCGGCGACATCGTCGCAGGCCTGCCGCAACTCGCCCACGTCGGCGCCATGTGCGGCGTTGTCGTTGCCAGCAAGCTCGCGGGCAAGTATGCTCGCCCCGTCCGCAAAGACCGTGTTCCTGGCTGCACCTACTGCGATCCTCAAATCGGTAGTGTCGGTCTTACAGAAGCGCAAGCCAAGGAGAAGGGTTACCAGGTTAAAATCGGCAAGTTCCCCTTCGTCGGCAACTCCAAAGCCACCATCGTCGACTCGCACGACGGTTTCGTGAAGGTCGTCTCCGACTCGAAGTATGGCGAAGTCCTCGGCGTCCACATCATCGGTCCCCAAGCCACCGAACTCATCGCCGAGTGCGTCGTTGCGATGGAGTTCGAAGCCACCGTCGAAGAGCTGATGTTCACCATCCACGCCCACCCAACGCTCTCAGAAAGCCTGCTCGATGCCTTCTCCAGCGTCGAAGGTATGGCCATTAACGTTTAGGACGATCATGAACAAACAATTTAATGCCTATGTTCAAAGGTTGCCCATTCTGGCGAAGCAACTCCAAGAATCGCCACCATTAGAGCTCACAGAGATCAGCTCACTCCATCGTCCTGGAGTCTACAGCTTCTCCGAAAGCGGTCGGGTCATCTAGCTTGGAAGAACTAAGAATTTCAAGAAAAGACACACGAACCATTGCGGCCCCTCAAGCGACCACAACGCGGCTTCATTCGCCTTTCTCCTAGCTAGGCGGGAGACAGATCGAGTAAAAGCCTCTTACAAGAAGGAGGGTAGCCGTAAAGCCTTGATGGGAGACCCTATTTTCTTGAAAGCCTTCAATGACGCGAAAGCACGCATCCGAAACATGGATGTGCGCTTTGTCGAAGTTCCAGATCCAAACTTGCAATATTTGTTGGAGCTTTACGCGAGCATGGAATTCATGTCGGAGCACAACAGCTTTAAGACATCTTGAAGAGAAGCCGCGGACCTATCAGGTCACGAATCTAAAATTGCCTCAAATAGCGCCGTGCACATCCATCTCCTCCAACTCGGCCGCATTCCCTATGCCGAAGGCCTGCGCCTCCAGGCCGAGGTGGTCGCAGCGCGCAAGGCTGGCGTCATCGGCGACACACTCCTCCTGCTCGAACATCCGCCTGTGCTCACGCTTGGTCGCAATGCAACACGCGCCAATATCCTCGCCACCGACGAACTCCTCGCCCGCCGTGGCGTCGAGGTCCATGAGATCAACCGCGGTGGTGACGTAACCTATCACGGCCCAGGCCAGCTTGTCGGCTATCCCATCTTCGACCTCCGCGGCGACCTCCCCGGCAAACGCGGTCCGCATCTCGGGCCGGTCGACTTCGTCCGCCTCTTGGAAGAGGCCCTCATCCTCACCTGCAAGGACTTCGGCGTTCCCGCACAGCGCATCTGCAAACTCACCGGCGTCTGGACACTCGCCGGTGGCAGCATCCGGGAAAAGAAGATCGCCGCCATTGGCATCCATGTCTCTCAGTCCGTCACATCGCATGGATTCGCGCTCAACGTTACCACCGACCTCCGCGACTTCGACTGGATCGTCCCCTGCGGCATCACCGACCGGGCCGTTACCTCGCTCGAACTCGAATCTCCGCAAACTCCTCCACCCACGCTGGCCACGGCCGCGAACAGCGTCTCCACCAACTTCGGCCGCGTCTTCCAGCGCCAGATGCTCGCCATCGAATCCCTCGACGAACTCCTCGCCGCGCACCAGCCCAACTTATGAGTGATCTATACCGTTCAGTATGGAATAGCCATTCGCTGTGCGCCTGCATCTCATCTACAGCCGTATAATCCTGAGGTTGCGCCCTCGCGCGCAGCAAGCTCTCCCGGAGACCGTTCCCTCATGCCGACCGAAGTAGTTATGCCCCAGATGGGCGAATCCATCACTGAAGGCACCCTCACCAAGTGGCTCAAAAAGCCCGGCGATACCGTCGCCCGCGACGAACCGCTGTTCGAAATCTCTACCGACAAGGTCGACGCCGAGATCCCTTCGCCCACTGCCGGCACGCTCGGCGAGATCAAGGTCCAGGAGGGTGCTACCGTCGTTGTCGGCACCGTAGTTTGTACCGTCAACGAATCTGGCGCAGCCGCTGAGGCAGGAGCTCCGGCCACCGCGCCTAAGCCCAGGGAAGAGACGGTTACACCCGCCGCAGTCGCAACCGCCGCGAAGGACCAAACCGTCGCTGCTCCCGCTCCCGAACCAACTGGTCCCGGCACGGAAGTCCTGATGCCGCAGATGGGTGAGTCCATCACCGAAGGCACCCTCACCAAGTGGCTCAAAAAGATCGGTGCCTCCGTCGCGCGTGACGAACCGATCTTTGAGATCTCCACGGACAAGGTCGACGCCGAGATCCCCTCGCCCGTCGCCGGTATCCTCTCCGAGATCCGCGTTCAGGAAGGCCAGACCGTCACCATCAACACCGTGGTCGCCGTCATCGGTGGAGGTGCAGCCGCCTCCGCAGCCGCACCCAAACCCGCAACTCCGGCTCCTGTAGTCGCAGCGCCGAGCACACCTATGCCCGCTGCAGCGCCCGTACTTGCTGCGTCAACCGGCGAAGCTTCACGCTCCTCGCCGCTGGTCCGCAGGATTGCCTCCGAGAACAGCATCGACCTCAGGGCTATCTCAGGAACAGGCGCTTCCGGTCGTATCACCAAACAGGACATCCTCGGTCATCTCGAAGGCGCACCCGCCGCTGCTCCGACCACTACTCTGGCCGCCGTGGCGCCAGTGGCAACGGCTCCGGCACCCGCGGCTCCTGTAAAGGCCGCAGCTGCACCTGCTCCCGCACCGACACTTGGCGAGCTCGTTCCACTCTCCAAGATGCGTTCCATCATCGCCAAGCGCATGGTCGAGTCCAAGGCCACCAGCCCACACGTTCACACCGTCTTCAAGGTGGACATGACGCGCATCGTCAAGCTGCGCGAAAAGGAGAAGAGCAAGTACGAGCAGCGCAACGGAGTGAAGCTGACCTACATGCCGTTCATCACGCGCGCTGCCGTGCAGGCCCTCCGCAAGCACCCGATCGTCAACGCATCCATGCAGGGCGAAGCGGTTCTCTACAACAAGAACATCAACGTTGGTATCGCCGTCGCGCTGGAGTGGGGTCTGATTGTCCCGGTCATCAAGCAGGCGGAAGAGAAGAGCTTCCTCGGCATTGCCCGCGCTGTTGTCGATCTGGCGGAACGCGCCCGCGGCAAGAAGCTTGCCCCCGACGAGGTTGCCGGTGGAACGTTCACCCTGACCAACTCGGGCATCTTCGGCGAGCAGTTCGGAATGCCCATCATCGCGCAGCCTCAGTCGGCAATCCTCAGCATCGGCGGCCTCACCAAGGAAGCCGTCGTGCTGACCGACAAGGATGGTCAGGACACGATCGCGATCCGCAGCATCCAGCACTTTACGCTGGGCTTCGATCACCGCATCGTCGACGGCGCGGATGCCGGCAAGTTCATGTCCGACTTCAAGGCCTGTCTCGAGAACTGGTCGGAGGACATCGGGTAGGGGTACCCCCTCCCCTCATTTTGTAAAGTCTCTGAAATCAATAGTTGCGACGTGAAGTCCCGGCAACGTATTCCAATGCCGGGACTTACGCACAAAGTATTCATTGCAGGAACGATACGAGCGAAGAAGATTTGTTTCCTCACGTCGCCTGCTAGTTGTGTTTCTCCGTGAAACACACGATGGCGATATGCAGCATGGTCAGCACCCCGCCCAAGGCTGCGCAAAGTCCCTTCAGTCGCTGCACACTGCGCTCGTGCGAATCCACTCGTGCTTCCAATTGTTGCAGCCGTCCTGGTTGCCCGATCCCCAGCAACTGCTGCATCTGCGCCTTCAGGACGCTTAGCTCCTGCAGCACCTGACTCTCAAAATCCGTCATCTACCCACCTCGTGACCCGTAAACAAAATTCACTCTCACGCCAGCTCATTGACCGGCATATTCACAAAGACTGCGCTCGAAAATCGCGAATACAGCGGCGGCGTGCTCGCGTCATACATCCGGATGTAATAGCGCTCCAGCTGCGCAGCGCATGGAATCGAAAAGCTTCGAACCGGGCTGCGCAGCACGAGGTCCGCGCCGTCGACTCCCACTCCGAACTCCCAATCCTTCAGCCGCACCTCAAACCCACCGCCTGCAGGCGGAGCCATTCCGGCGTCCACTTGCAAGGCAGTATCCGTCAGGCTCGTCACGGTCAGCTGCTGCAGGTTCGCAAGCACCTGACCGGGCGCGCTCGACGCCGTCTGCGGCAGATACGCATCCGCCGCAATCTCTTCACTCAACTTCAGACCAATGCCCGCGGCCCACTCCGTGGCCCAGTCGTTGGCGAACTTCACTCCGTACTGCCGCACCTCGGGCACCGCGCTGCCGTCGGTCACGACAACGCTCCGCACCAGCAGCGACGAGGTCACTCCCGCGCTGGTGATTGCCAGCACGTCACCGGGCCAGATGTCCTGCACGGTCGTCGTCGCCACCTGGGCCGTTACTGTATTCACCCATCCGGCCATCATCGCCACTAGAACCGCCAGCAGCATTAATCCTCGCCTTGCTCCGCTCATTGCTCCTCCACCCTCCACTGCCGTCCTACAGTCCCACCCGCGCTTCTTGAGCACACCGCCGCCATCTGTCTAGCTGGCGACAGCTCCGCTTGCAGCCGCCGGAGCGCTGAAGACGACCGGCGCAGCAGGGACAGCAGTCACAGGCGCAACTGTACCGGCCGCAGGTGCAATCGCATGCAGCAACACGCTGTTGACAGTCTCCGCAAGCTGAACAAAGTCAGTGCTCCCAAAGTGCCCAATCGACACGCCCGGATTGTGGGCAATCGCCAGGCCTATGTTCAGGTAACCAAGAATCGTCTGCAGTTCACTTGTGTTCATCTTCTTCTCCTCCGCCTTCGCGGTTCTTCCCTGTCATGCAAAATCAAACTCATCCACATCGCGGAGTTGGTCCTCATCCACCTGGCTGTCCCAGTTTCGTCGCAGTGGTATCGCGGCTGGGGTGGGGCTAAACGGCTCTTCGCCACGCCCACGTTGCAACCACCTCCATCGAACCGCTACCATCACCCTTAGCAACGCGCTCCGAAAGGCACCTATGGAACCCAGCAACAACTGCACTTCTCGTCGCTCTGAAGACATCGCTCTTGATCTCCTTAAATTCGTCGCCGCACATACTAACCTCGGCAGCAAAACCGCCTCATCCACCGGCTTCGGCCTTCCCTCCGCACCCAGGCCCGAAGACCAGGTCACGCAGATCTTCGACCTCTACGCCCGCTGCCGCGAGGCCGTTGAATCTCCGCTTCAAGACACCGCGGCGCAGAAGTAGTCGTGCCACCTCTACGCGTAGCCGTCATTGGGACTGGCGCCTTCGGGCGCAATCATCTCCGCGTCTACCGCGAGCTCGAAGACGCTCACCCTGAACTCGTTCAGCTCGCCGCTCTTGTCGAACCCGACGCCGGACGCCGCACCGGCTTCGCCACTACCTACAACATTCCCGCCTTCGCGACGCTCGCAGAACTGCTTGCCGCAGATCTGCCACTCGACGCCGCATCCATCTGCGTCCCGACCATCCACCACGCCACCGTCGCAGAGCAGCTTCTGCTTGCCGGCCTCGACATCCTCATCGAGAAGCCCTTCGCCGCCACACTCGCCCAGGCCGATCGCATCCTCGACACGGCTCACACCCACCACCGCATCGTCGCCATTGGCCATCTCGAACGCTTCAACCCAGCCGTCACCGCGACCATCGCCGCTCTCAACCGGCCCATGTTCTTCGAGGCCCACCGCCTCAGTGTCTTCACGCCGCGCTCGCTCGACGTCGACGTCGTCCTCGACCTCATGATTCACGACCTCGACATCGTTCTAAGCCTCACCAACTCACCCATCCGCGAGGTCCGCGCCGTCGGCCTGCCCATCCTCTCTCGCAAGACCGACATCGCCAACGTCCGCGTCGAGTTCGAGTCCGGCTGCGTCGCCAACTTCACTGCCAGCCGCGTCAGCACAGAGCAGGTCCGCAAGATCCGTCTCTTCCAGCCCCACCAGTACCTCTCACTCGACTTCGCACGTCAGGAACTCCTCACCATCAGCGTCGACCCAGGCGTCATCGCAGCGGCGGTCGCCGCAGGTTCATCGCTTCCCCCTGCGCCCACCACGCCCGCCGCCGCCGCACACCCCACCGCTGGCCTCTCCCTCGCCAGGGCCGACATCCCCAAAGGCGAACCCCTCCGCCTTGAGCTCGAAGACTTCCTCCACGCCGTCCGCACGCGCACGCAACCCCGCGTCCCAGCCGAAGCCGGTCGCGCAGCTCTCTCACTTGCTCTCACAATCAACGAACAGATCGCCAGCCACGCCCACCGCGCCGGCCTGATCTAGTACGCCACCCATTCTGGGTGCCCCACCTTAGCCGCAGTCTCATCGCGGCTAAAGTGCGTCTTGCATCTCTACTGCATCTTCTGCACCGCAGTCCCCGGCGGAATCGTCAACTCGAACTGATCCGCCTCGAACGTCTCATTCAGTATCAGCTTCGTCACATTGATCTTCAGCGAGTACTCATCCAGCGGCCTCCGAATCGTAATCACCGTCGGAAACTGCTGATCGCCATAGTTCCGATACGCCTCATACGTCGCCTGCGTCACGATCTCGCCGTTATCGTCATAAATATCCTGCTGAAACGGCAGCATCGTCACCCGGCTGATATGCACTACGCGCTGCATCTGCAGAACATTCCCGCTCTTCGCCTTCAACACATTCAGGTCGTAATCAGGCTCGACGATAGCGGACTTATGGTGCGGGTCCTCGTGCAGCACCCGCGTCGACTCCGTCAGTGTCACAAACTCGTCCGGCTTCACACCCGGCACCAGCAACGAGTCCAGGAATACCGCCGGCCTCAGATTCTCCAGCCCATTCTTCGAAGGTTTCGTCACCTTGTCAGTGCCTTGCACCCACACATTCCCATTTGAGGACGCACGCATAAGCGTAAAGATGTCGCCATTACTCACCATGTCCAGCGCTCGAGACCCAATCAACGGCAGCTGCAGAATCACCCGCAGATCAGCCGGCTTCCGCACAAAGATGTACCCCTTGAACGAGGTGTACTCCTTGACCCTGCCTTCCTTCGACCCGCCCGTCGTGGCAATGATCTGCACTTGCGCATTCAGCGTCTTCACCGCTGCGTCCCGGTCCGAGACATCCTTCTCCAGCTGCTCAACGCCTTCGGTTCGATACGTATCCGGCGCCTGCGTCTTCTCGACGACGCGCGTCGTCGAGAAGCAGCCGGTTAACCCGGCTGTCATCGCCATTACCAGCACCGACAACGCTCTCAAATTCCTCATCAATCGCAGTCACCAAGTATATCGACTCCCGCTGGCCCCTCCAGGATGCACAATCTGACCGTTCCACTTCCACAAGCTCGCGGAGTTGGTCGGCTAGGTTGCTGGAAGTCTGCGCATAGCCGCCGTATTGTGCGCCCGGTGGAGTCGGTCACGACATAGAGATTCGACCGGAAGTTCCTGACCGTGTTCACAATGCATCGTAACGGTTGAGCGCAGGACTAGCCCAGGACGGTGTCAATGTGGCTCCAGATCGTACTGGACGACACAATCCAGGGCTTGCTGATGATAGTGATGAGGATTTTGCCATTGGTGATGCTCCAGCCGATGGTGACGCCATCGGCGGACGCTTGGCCCGTGGCTTGCGTGGGGTCAATGGCAGGCCCACCAGCCGCTTTCACCTTTGCGGCAATCGAGGCTGGGTCGGAGATGGGATATGTCCTTGCCTGGCTCATGTCAGGCCGTCGCCGGGACCGCATTCAAGAGTGCGGTGAGTTCGGTGTCGATGATCGAAACATCGTTCTCAATAGTGCTCAGCGATGCCGGGTTACTCACCTTGACTGCGGCGAGAAGGGCCGGAAGTTGCGACTGGATGCTGGCGAGCAGGGTCGGGAGGCTGGTAGCGGCGTCAGCGGTGGTAACGGTTGCCAGCGCAGTTGCGAGGTCGGTCTTGATGTTCGCGATGATCGTGTTGGCCTCATCTCCCAGCGCCGAGCCGCCGCCGAGGGTCAGGATAGTGACGACAATCGGGCCCAGGTAGGTCAGAACGCCCTGGGCGATGGTAATCCACGAGGGGGCTTCACCGAACAACTTCTTGAAGGCCCCTTCAACCTTCGCTGCAAACGACTCCAAATCCTTGATAATGTTGCTGAAAACGCTCATAGCTATCTCCTGCGGGAATCGCCCGCCATTCTGTTACTTCAAACTTGTTTGGACGACCACTGTTTTCGGTTCCGTCCTGCGTTTTGCCAGCCACAAAGGTCTCGTTGATGACGTTCTTCATGGGAGCTGGATCGAATGCAGCCGCATACACATCTCAGCCGCGCCGACCAGAATCCCTGCAAACCTGGCAATCCCAGCCTTATTCCTTGTGTAGCGATTCCGTTCCAAGCTGTTCTTTCTGCAATCGTTCCCGCTCGAGCCGTTCTTTATCCATTCGCTCCAGAAACCGGGCAACCGATCCCTTCTTCCTCGACGGATTCTTCCGTATGGGCTTCAGCAACTCGGTCGCCAGCTTCACGTGCGGGCAACTCCCCTTCTTCGCAGCCTCCACAAACCCATCCACAATCCCCTGGAACTCCTTCGCCAGCGTCCGCCTCATGTGACTGCGACATTCACCCGGCCGCAAGTACCTGGCCTTCGTCTCACCCACGACTTCTTTCACCCGATCAAACTCTTCACCCTTCGTCATCTCGCCCCCAAAGCAAAACGGGAGACCCCATAAGGGTCTCCCGCTTCATCTCTACTTATTCAGAATAGCAGTTTGGGTATACCAACTATGCCAACTTTTGGAAAGTTTTATTTGCCTTAGAATGAAGCACTTCTGCTGATTTCCTCGCCTCGACCCCCTTGACAGCTTTTCAAGGGCTCGAGCATCCGGGCTTCCAGGAACAGCTCCGTCAGTTGGTCCAGCGCATTTCCATACTGCCGAATGCAATTCCGGAGACTCAATCCCAGCATTCCCGCAGCTTCGCCCTGCGTGTACTCCTGCAGAGCAATCCGCTTGATCAGCTGCTGATCCATCACCTGCAGCCTCCCCAGTCGCTTCTCCACGTCGAAACAGAAGATCACGGCGTCCTCAAAGCCATGCACACGATAGCTCGTCACGTTGCCGCGAAATAGCTCCCGTCCCAGCAGTGACGGCACTCTGCCGCTCTGCATCGAGAGCCGCAGATAACGTCTCAGCATCCCCTCCGTGTACTTGCGATAGAACGCCAGTTCCACCTTCGGCTCTTTACTGGTCTCGGGTGTCATCTCCGGCTGCGCGGCAGCAACTCTCTCCGCAACCGCCCACACCCGGGGAAGCATCAAGGCATTGGACAGTGTTGCCACCACCCGGCCTGTACTCCCCTCCCGAATGAACCGCTCGTGCTCGGCCTGCCGCACTCGCTTGGGAACCAGCATCAATCCTGCTCCCTGCTCTCTGTTGCCAAGTTTCTGCTTCATCGAGCACCTCCCATGCACACCGCTGTCTTCACGGTCGTGCGTCTTTGTACCCGACGGCTTGACGCCCGCGGTGCCGGAAACTCCGACAACCACAAAGCGCATCCACGGCAGTAAACTCCATGGCCCTTGGCGCGCAACCAAAGCGCACCACAGGCTTCACACACTTTCAAATCAACGCGGAAGTCCTTCATTCTTATTTCTCCAGACACAGCTCTCCCCGGCGAGCCTCGGTCATTTTTCAGCGGTCGGATGGGCTCGCTCAGTTGCTATAAGGTTTTGCTCGCCCACGGCTCACGTTCTTCGTCGGAATCCCGTCTGGCGGCGCAACCTGTTTGTCATCTTTGGCAGAGCCAGGTCCTGGGAAAACCCGCCCCGCTTCCTATTTCCCCTCGAGAGACTCTCGCTCTCCGCAGCTCCCTTTTCGTGGGCTCCGGCGAACAATCGCCCTAGTTGAAGTTCTGCGGTTATAGCCCGGGACCAACCCACTGTCAACATCTAATTTTCTGCACCACGCAAAGCGGTCTAACTGCAATAACTACAATGATTTAGGTGTATTTTACGAGAATTGTGTCCGCGTATGTTCGCTAAATCTTCGCCCATCAACAGGTTGCCTTCTCGCAACCTTTATTGGGTCTCTCCCAACCACTACGAATAGTGCTTCTCACATCCCCACCACAAGCGGCAAACCAACCTGGGTATCACCGATCCTATGGCTTGACCCCTGCCCGATACGCCGCCACATTCGCATTATGCTCAGCCAGCGTCGCCGCAAACCGCGTCGCCCCGCGTGCGTCGGCCACGAAGTACAGATAGTCCGTCTTCGCCGGATGCAGCACCGCCTCCAGCGCCGCCACCCCGGGATTGCAGATCGGCCCCGGCGGCAGCCCCACATGCGTATACGTGTTGTACGCTGAGTCCGACCGCAACTCGCTCTGGTGAATCTCTCCCGTCCACGTCCCTCGCAACAGCGACGCATAGATCACCGCCGGATCAGTCTGCAGCGGCATCCCCGCCGCCAGCCGATTCTCAAATACACTCGCCACCTCCGGCCGCTCCGTATCGATGTGAACCTCCTTCTCCACCAGCGATGCCATCGTTACCGTCCTGGCCACGTCGTCGCCGCTCATTCCCAACCGTACTGCCTGCTGCCCAAAGCGCTTCACCATCGCCGTCAGCATCTGCACCGCGGTCGCATGACGGTTGAACTTGTACGTATCCGGAAACAGATACCCTTCAAGCGACGTCGCCGCCGCCCCTCTCGGCGTCCACGCCGCAATCAGTTCCGTATGCTGCTGCTCCGCCCGAAGAAAATCCTCCTTTGAATCCAGCCCTGCCGCTGCCACTGCGTTCGCGATATCGAAGATGTTGAACCCCTCCGGCACCACCACCGTCACGGTATAGACATCTCCCTTGCGCAGCCGGTCATACACCTCCTCCAGCCTCACCGGATGATCAAACCGATACTCTCCCGCCTTCAACGTTCCTGCGCCCGACCCACGCACACTCTTCCATACCTTCAACGCTTCAAAAGCCACGGCGCTGCGCACGATCCCCGCCTGCTCCAACTGCTTCGCAATCCCCACCGTCCCCGTCCCCGGAGCAATCTCGACAAACGTCTCCGACTTCGGCCCATAGGGCACAAACACGAAGAACCCCACGGCCAACGCGACCAAAATCCCTACCACCAATACTGTTTTCAGGAACCGCACGCGTAGCACCTCTTGCTTCGAATTCTATTGCTGCCTACCTCTACTCTCTACCCTCGGCCTCTCCCCGCCGTACACTAACCCCGTGCCTCATCCCCGCACCCTCGCGCTTGACGTCGGCGACCGCCGCATCGGCCTTGCCATCACCGATGCCCTTGGTCTCACCGCGCAGCCACTCTTCACCCTCCACCGCACGACTCTGCGTGCCGACCTCAAATCCATAGCCCGCTTCATCCGGCAGCACAAAGTGGAAGTTCTGCTCGTCGGCAATCCTCTGCACGCCGACGGCACACCCAGCCCGCAGGCCGCCAAAGCCCAGGCCTTCGCCGACGCTCTTCGCGAAGCCCACCCCACGCTTACCCACCATTTCCTCGATGAGCGCCTCACCACTCACGACGCCCACGCCCTCCTCGACGCCTCCGGCCGTACCCCGCGTTCGTCCGGCCGCTCCACCCGTCTCGACCGCCAAGACATCATCGATCAGGTCGCCGCCACGCTCCTCCTTGAGAGCTTTCTCTCCGCCGACAATCCCACTCTGCTTCCCGACCCTGAAGCCTCCTAGCCCTCGACCTCGCCTTCCTTTCGTATAATGGAGTTTTCACCCCCAGCCGTGCCGCATCAACTCACGGCCAGCAAAGCAGACCCTCGCATGGAAGACATCAAGAAAGCCCTCGAAGAGCAGATCAAGGCGCTCGAGTACGAACTCACCACCGAACTCCCCGCGGAGATCAAGAAGGCGGTCGCCCTCGGCGATCTCTCCGAAAACGCCGAGTACCACTCCGCCAAGCAGCGCCAGCAGTTCGTCAACGCGCGCCTCGGTCAGCTTAAAAAGCGCATGGGCGAGCTCGCCATGGTCAACCTCGATAACATCCCCCGCGACAAAGTCGGCTATGGCTCCACCGTCGTCGTCTTCGACAGCACCAAGGAAGAAGAGTTCACCTACAAGCTCGTCACCAGCGAAGAGTCCGATGTCACCAAGGGCCTCATCTCGACCACCTCCCCCATCGGCCGCTCCCTGCTCAGCAAAGAGATCGGCGACATCGCCACCGTCGTCACCCCCAACGGCAAGCGCGAACTCGAGATCCTCAAGCTCTCCACCATCCACGACATCGTCAAGATCACCGGGTAGCTTCGCCCGCGCACCAGCTACTCTCTTCTCGACTAAAACCGGGTGCCCC